>WNGI01006076.1_pt1 | contig 10945 bp, 6 predicted proteins | sample 5400621 | NCBI WGS metagenome assembly WNGI01 (sample SAMN13153374, study PRJNA577476) | soil metagenome | isolation source: 20 cm soil or saprolite under Garry oak tree replicate 1 | place: USA:California | collected 2016-06-15 | reverse complement strand
ATCATCACCAGCGCCAGCACACTCAGCTCAGCGCCGAAACTCACGATGCCTCCCCGCGATGCGGAGAGGAAGAGTGCCCCGATGGGAAGAACCGCGAATAGTCCTACAACTGGCCAGCGCTCCCGCCGGACCCGGCCCAAGACAAGGGGAACAAGCGCAAGCGGCAGCACCAACTCTGCAAATCCGGCGAAGTGGTTCCGATTCACGTACGGCCCAAAAGGCATTCCTCCGGAGCGCATCTCGCGAAACCAGTAGAGCTTTCCGTTGGATGTCAGGTGTTGGAGGATAGCGAAAAGGCTAACTAAGAAACCGAAACCCATTCCGAACCACACGAAACCTCGCCAATCTTCTAGAGTCCGAAAGGCTTGAACCGCGAGAAAAAGGACGACCAGGTCGGCCAGGAGCAGTAGCAGTTCGATTCGCGTGTTGTAAGGAGAAGCAGTCCAACGGAAAAACCACTGCCCTAAAACGATGAACGAAAGCGCCGCGAGCGGGGTCAGGAGCGGCGACAAAACAGGCTGCTCTTCGCGGTTGAAAAAGATCCAAATAGACCAAGCCAGGAAAAGCAAACCCGCGCCGGTTTCAAAGACAGCTCGCGCCCATTCCTCGACCCCCCCGTGGGCTGCCACTGCGAACACGACCAGCGCGCAGATACCAAAACGGAGAAACCTCATGGCTTCGATTGCTCCGCCGATTCCGGCACCAGCGCAACGTCGTCCACCCAGGTTGTCCCCTGAATCTTGTTCTCAATCTGATCGCTGAGCAAACGGACCAAACAAACTTGCAGTTCATGAACGCCGTTTCCCGAGGACCAAGGTAGCTCGATAAGGGTCCAGGGCTCGCTACCATGGACGTCCGGCGTCACCGCCACAGAAGTGTCCTCTGTTCCGAGAGAGCGCAGCTGGAATCGGACGCCTTGATCCGTTGTGACCGCCCTCGTTTTCACCCACGCCGAAAAACGGTAGGAGGTCAACGGCTGCACCGGAACGTAATGACAAATATCCGTGGAACTGACGATGGACTTTCCATCAAACGTCAGCCGTAAGGAATGATTTCCGGTGTGCTTTTCCTGGGCATCGATGCTGAATTGCACATTTCGCAAGCCCTCCGGAAATAGCCAGGAATATCCCCCTCCGGTGACTCCCGACTCGAAGCCGCCGTCCCACAAGAGCGATCCTGGAGGACCTTGAAGCTCAGCCATGCCGGTAACAAGCACGGCCTGGTCCCAGACGCGGCGGGCATCTGTGATTCGTTTGGTATTCCTCAATGCGCCGACAAGAGGAAAAACATCCCTTAGCGGCACCTGGAGATGAATGGCGACGAGCCGGTCCCATACCTTGAGGGCGATGTCAGTTTGGCCGTCGGTAATTTGGTCCCAAATCACAGCGACGTAGACCTCACTGATCGACGGGAGGATACGATCCAGAATCTTTTCGATGTTGGGTTCGACACGCAGTGAACGGGAGAACGCTTCCGCACCACGCCCTGGATCAGCTTCGACAGCGTGCCGCATTTCGGCAAAGGCCGGTTCGAGTTCCCGCTGCCGCAACAAGAAATTCCCGTACCGCCAAGAGACCTCGGCGGAAAGAGGATAGACCTTTTTGGCATGCAGAAAGGCGTCACGTGCAGCGACGAGTTTGGCTTCCGATTCATAAGCGGTGGCAAGATCCAGCCAGGTGTCCGACGATCCCGGATTCAACGACAGAGCAGAAAGGTAGGAGCGAATGGCGCGAGCGGCGTCGGGATCCTCGAGGTTGTACTGCCAATAACGTCCCAGGAGATACCAGTTGCGCGGGTCAGCGGGCTCCAGACGCGTGGCGCGCTCGAGGGATTCTGCATTCTGCAAGCCAGCGTAATGGACAGCGAACGCATTCCGAATGCTGAAGTAAGAGAGGATCAAGGCGATAGCGAAAGAAGCAACGACAAGTAACCCGCGCTGCGTGTTGCTGTAGAGACTCAGAATCATTCTCCGGTACTTTGCCTAGACCGATTCGGAGTTGCAAGACAAAAGTCTATTGCGGCGCGCGACAACCGCCCTTTTCAATCCATTCGCGAGATCCCCGGCTGAGTGCCGATGAAATCTGCCCAACACGGCGCTGTTGATGCAAGAGAGAGCTGCCAGTACAATAGGATCCCAGCCAAGCAGCGTGTAAGAATGGAATTCTCATTGCCGGAGAACTCCGCTTCAGGGCGTACGCCCGGGCGGGATGGAAATGCCGTTTTTGTGGACGAAAATGACGGCATGCGACTCCTTTTTCACCACTCGAAGCGCCAGCCACTCGAATAGAAAGGCAAGAAGATTGAGCGGTATCGTCGGCATTTACCACCGGAACGGTGCGCCGGTCGACCAGGCGCTTTTGCAGTCTCTTGTGGATTTTCTCTCCTACCGTGGCCCAGATTCCCGCGAGTGCTGGATGGATGGTTCGATCGGGCTGGGTCACGCGATGCTGCGGACCACCCACGAATCGCTCGGCGAACGCCAGCCTGCGAGCCTCGATGGGCGGTTTTGGATTGCCGCGGACGCGCGACTCGATGGCCGGGCGGAATTCATCTCCGAGCTGCAACGCTCCGGCCGGTTGGTGCGGCCAAATGCTCCTGACTCTGAATTGATTCTCGAAGCCTATGCCACTTGGGGCACGCCGTGCGTGGAGCGCCTGCGAGGCGATTTTTCGTTCGCCATCTGGGATGCGCGCAACAAACGGCTGTTTTGCGCGCGGGATCATTTCGGGATCAAGCCATTTTATTACGTCCAAGGGGAAAATCTTTTTCTATTCAGCAACACGCTGAATTGCGTTCGAATGCATCCGGAGGTATCGGACGAACTGAATGAAGCGGCGATTGGGGATTTCCTGCTGTTTGGGCTGAATTGCGACAATGCCACAACGAGCTTTCGCGATATTCAACGCCTGGCTCCCGCGCATTCCCTGAGTATCTCGCCAGAAGGTTTGAAGGTCAGACGCTACTGGACGCCGCCGACGGATGGGCGGATACGCTATTCGAAACCCGAGGAGTATGTTGAGAATTTCCAGTCGCTCCTCGAAGCCGCTGTCGCCGACCGCCTTCGCACGGACCGAGTCGGAATTCTTTTGAGTGGTGGGCTGGATTCGTCCTCGGTGGCGGCGGTGGCCAAGGAAGTGCCTGGGAAAAGTTCCCAAGCCACCGAGCTTCGCGGTTATACCTACATTTATGAATCGCTGATCCCCGATTGCGAAGGTGATTACGCGCGCGAGGTGGGGGAGTTTCTGCGTGTTCCGATCAAGTTTCTGGCGATGGATCAGGTGCAACTCTTTCAGGGCTGGGACGATCCCGGATGGAATGCACCCGAGCCTCTGGACAGTCCATTATTCGCCGGCTTTCTTGAATCCTACCGCGTCATTTCAGCTGATTGCCGTGTTCTATTGTCTGGGGAAGGCTGCGATAACCTAATGGGCTTTCAGATGTGGCCGTACGCGGGCGACCTGCGGCGAAGGGGAGAATGGCTGCGTCTTTTGACGGAGATCGCAAACTATCTTTGGATCAGACCTTTTCCGTGGCGCGGCATTCGTGCGCGATTTCTGAGACTGATCGGCAAGGATCCGGTCTTGCCAGTGTTTCCGCAATGGCTAGCGGCGGGCTTCGCCCGGCGCATGAAACTCCAAGAGCGGTGGAAAGAATGGGGCGAACATCCCAAGCTAACGTTTGAGCATCCCATCCATCCGAAAGCGCACGCCTCGCTATCCCTGCCACACTGGACGCGGATGTTCGAACAGGAGAGCGCCGGATTGACGCCCTATCCTCTGGAGGTGCGCTACCCGTTTATGGACTTGCGGATCGTGAATTACCTTCTATCTCTTCCACCGTTTCCCTGGTTCTTCGAAAAAATGCTTCTGCGGGAGGCCATGGCCGAGCGCATTCCCGAACGCGTTCGACTGCGCCCGAAAACGCCTTTGCAGGGCGATCCGGTCTCGGCTCAACTGCTGAAAACCGGGGCCGAGGGGTTAAATCAGATGCATTGGAGCAAGGATTCAGATTGCTTCATCGAACGCTCCGCGCCGGTGCCGCTGCATGCTAAGATGAACGCCGAGCAAATTCGCACCTACTTACGGCCCCACTGCCTCAACATTTGGTTGCAATCGGCGCGAAGGGTTCGATATATTCATGCGGGGGCTGGTAATGGGTAAGCCCGTGAAGCGGGAACCGAAAAAGCCATATTCGAAACCGACGTTGACCGTTTACGGGACGGTGCGCGAACTGACACAAAATGTTGGCGTCAACGGCCAGTTCGATAGTGGACCGCCAGGGACGAATAGGACTCACGCTTAGGCGCTAGAGAGTCTCCAGAGTTCAACGACGCATGCGGCGAAGTCCGAGTCATGCAGGTGACGGCGCCAGTAAGGTCAGATTGATCAAGAATTGCACCGCTCACAAATTGGTTCAGACGAAATCTCCCAACTGTGAACAAGGAATATATCGCGGACAAGGATCTGGGATTTAGCTACTCCGTTTTCGGGCTGCACCTCCGTTCCAATTCGCCCCTGCCAGGGATGTCCCCAACAGAACGTCCCACCGACACAGTTGATGTGGAGTTGAACATAGGGTTCCGGCCGGACCTGGCTAGAAGGAATCCACCGGATTCGGAACAGTTGATGTATGCCAGTTCCGAAACAAATGCGGCTGGCGTGCCGTCCTTGCAGATCTCGAAAGTAGGGGACGGGGCCCTCCTGCGACTGGCCTACGAGGACGGCACGCAATTTTGGGTGGATCGCACGCAAGAGAACCTCTGGGCGACCTGGCCGGAGGGATTGTCGCTCGAAAACACTGCTACCTATCTGTTTGGACCAGTCCTGGGAATCGTCTTGCGGTTGCGAGGCGTGATCTGCCTGCACGCCAGTGCCGTGTCGTTCGGAGATCGCGGTGTTGCGTTTGTCGGCTCGGCAGGGGCGGGAAAATCGACAACGGCGGCAGCCTTCGCCCGTCGGGGATACGGAGTCCTGTCCGATGACATCGTGGCGCTGACCGAACAAGAAGGCGCTTTCGGTGTTCTTCCTGCCTATTCATATCTCTGTCTTTGTCCCGAATCGGTGAGGATGCTCTATGGTTCTGCGGAGGCGCTCCCGCGCTTCATCCCGGCGTGGGACAAACGTTGTCTGAATCTTGGAGATCATGGAACACGTTTCGAGCACCGCCCTCTGCCCCTTGGGGCCATATATGTCCTCGCTGGTCCTCGGCCAGCGCCGGCGCCATGGGTGGAATTCGTGCAGCCAGGAGCGGCCCTTCTCTCACTCATCGCCAATACGTACGCCAACAAAATCCTCGATCGCGAAATGCGTGCCCGCGAGTTCTCGATCCTGGGCCGGCTGGTCACGAGCGTGCCTATCCGGCGAATCCATGCTCTTCAGGACTCCACCGAGCTTGAGGAACTTTGCGGGGTCATTCGCCAAGATTATGAATCGCTAGGGCTCCCCGCGCTTGTCAAATCCTGAATGAGCTCTCGACGACGCTGAATCTTCGATGGAAGCTCCCGGGTTATCTGATACGATACAGTCAAGTTTCCCGTTTCGGAACGCGCGTTCCTGAAGTGGGGCACTATGTTGTGCGTGCGGAATGCATTGTCCCTCTCCCAGAACTACCGGCTCATGGATTGCCGGAAGAATCCGGCTTTGTTCCAAGCTAGGACTAGCGGACGGGTGAGGGTATGTCTGGAATTGAGTAGATTCAGTACAAGCAAAGACTCGAGGATTTAGGAGGGTTGCACCATGAAGACGCGGGGTTCTCGGGTAAAGGTTGTGGCGATTGCTGGCGTGATTGGACTCGTTTGCGGGCTATTGCTCCTGACAACTCTTCTTGAGGCAGGCAAACAACTCTCTCAAACCAGAGTGGGATTGTCTCTCGTCAGAGGGAGCACGGAATCGAATCCTGCTCACCCGAGAGACGATGCTAAGTGGAGCGAAGCCTTCAGCAGGCTGCCTCTGCGTTTTGAAGAGAACCATGGGCAAACAGCCAGCGAAGTCCGTTACATATCTCATGGCAGCGGATATGAACTTTTCTTGACGCCTCAGGATGCGGTCCTCGCCCTGAGAAGTTCGACTCCACAGGCGGCTTTGGCAGAGCAAAGACGCGTTGTCGGTTTTCGGAAATCGCACGGCGCGCGCTTGGGGGGAAGGATTTCCGCGGTTCGCATCCATCTGGAGGGAGCCAATTCCGCGCCCAGGATTACGGGAACGGATCAACTGCCTGGGAAAACGAGTTATTTCATAGGGAATGACCCAAAGAAGTGGCGCACGGACGTGCCGAGCTACGCGCGAGTGAATTATGCGGACATATATCCTGGCGTGGATTTGGTATTTTATGGTAACCAGCGCCAGCTGGAATATGACTTCGTGGTTGCTCCGGGAGCGGACCCGAAGGCGATCCGGCTAAATTTGGAAGGCGCCCAGAAAGTGCGCCTCAACGCCCAGGGCGATTTGGAATTGAGCGTTCCTGGCGGTGAGGTGGCGCTGCAGAAGCCCGTTGTGTATCAGCTGGTGAAGGGAGAGCGCCACAAGATCGCGGGAAGTTACGCAGTAAGAAAGGGGAATCAGGTAGCTTTTTCCGTTTTGGCCTATGACCGAAGCAAGCCTCTCATTCTCGATCCTGTGCTGAACTATTCGACGTATCTTGGTGGGAGCCTGGGCACCACTGTCAACCCGTCGGGCACGGGTATCGACCAGGGATTTGGAATCGCAGTGGACGCAGCTGGAGATGCGTTCGTGGCCGGCACTACGTTTTCGACCGATTTTCCGACTACAGCTGCCAATGCCTTCAACAAGGGACCGCTGGTAGCCAATGCCAGGGGAGCGGCATTTGTCACGGAGATGAATCCTGGAGGAACTGCGGAGATCTATTCGACTTATTTGGCGGGAAGCACCGGTGAGTCGGCAAGGGCCATCGCCATCGATCCGAACGGCAAGATTTATATCACCGGGAATACACTCTCGGCGGATTTCCCGACAAATTCGACGATCGCAGGGTTGAAGCCTGGTCCAAATCCAGGGAACTTGAATGGAACCAGCTTCATCGTCAAGCTCGATCCGACGCTGATCGGCGCGGCCTCTCTCGTTTATTCCTCATACCTGGGCGGGACCAGCGGTGATTTTGGACTGGGTATCGCAGCGGATGCCACGGGAAACGCCTATGTAACCGGAATTACGTTCTCGCCGGCCGGATCGGGTGGAGCAGTCACGAACTTGGCCGATTTTCCAGTGACAGCCGGCGCGTTCCAGACGGCTCCCAACGACAGCGCCCATGGCAACGCGTTTCTAACCCGCATCGATACGACACAAGCCGGAGCCGCGTCGTTAATTTACTCCACGTATCTTGGCGGCACGGGGGCAAATGCGATGAATGTGGGATTCGGGGACGCTGGACTTGGTGTGTCAGTGGATAACGCTTTCAACGCCTACATCCTTGGCACGACGGCCTCCAAAGACTTTCCGACGACGGCAGCAAATGCTCTTCAGGCAAGCCCGCCATTGGCCATCGCAAACGGAAATGGCACCGTCTTTGTGTCGCGAATCAACACGGCACCGAACGCGAATCCTCAGTTGGTCTATTCGACCTATTTGGGTGGCGAGGCTTCTGATTTTGGGAAGGCCATGGCACTTGGGCCCAACAACGTGGCTTACGTGACCGGTACAACCACGTCGCTGGCGTTTCCCACGTTCCCCGCGACACCATTCCAGACAACCGGACATGCTACCGGCGTCGCGTTCATCACGCTCATCGACACAGGAAAGATTGGAAGTCTTTCTCTGCAATACTCGACGTATCTGGGAGGGACAGGAACCGATACAGCGAACGCTATTGCGGCAGACGCGCAAGGCAACGCTTACCTCGCGGGAGCGACTTCCTCAACTACCGATTTCCCCCTGACCCCGGGAGCGCTTCAGCCCAATTATCCGGGAGCTACAGCAGTCGGTTTCGTATCCAAGTTGAATCCTGGAGGAAACGGCAAAGCTGACTTGGTCTATTCGACGTATTTTGGAGGAAGCGGAGGGGGTGGAACGAATCAGGAACAAATTCACGCCATCGCGCTGGACTCTTCGAGTCCGCCCAATGTGTTCATCACGGGAGAGACTTTCTCCGCAGCAAATTTCCCTGTTTTCCCGCCGGCAACCGCCACCACGCCAGCATTTCAGACAACTCTGAAGGGTACGTCCGATGCCTTCGTCGCGAAGCTCACTCTGATTCCGACTCTGACGGTAACGCCGACTACGCTCAATTTTGGAACTGTGCTCATCGGCACCGCGAATCCACCGACACAGATGGTGACTTTGACGAACAACACGAGTGCGGCGATCGCGTTCACGAGCGCCGTGGTGAACGGAAGTCCGGCCGCAGCCAATACGGACTACACGGTGACCAACTCGTGCAGCGGCAGCATCTCCTTTGGCGCTACCAATACCTGCACTGTGAGTGTGACCTTCAAGCCCACAGTGGTGGGGGCTGAAACGGCCACATTGCAGCTGACAGACAGCGACAGCACCAGCCCGCAGAACATTGCGCTAACTGGGACAGGGGCAAATCCAGCTCCTGCCGTCGGGCTCGCGCCGACGACTCTCACTTTTGGCAACCAGGCGCTGAATACGACCAGCGCGGCGCAAACCGTAACGCTCACGAACACGGGTACGGCTCCTCTGACGATCATCTCTATTGCCGCATCCGGTGATTTTGGGGAGACCAGCACCGGGGCGACCGCGTGCCCGATTAGTCCGGCTACGTTGCCGGCGACGGCCGGATTGAATGCTTGCACGATAAGCGTAACCTTTACGCCGACTGCTGCAGGTACGCGCACGGGGACCTTGACCATCACGGACGACGCCACCGGCAGCCCCCATACCGTGGCGCTGACTGGAACCACCACGCCACCGGATTTCGGATTGACCGGGCCGACATCGGTTCAAAACGTGACGCACGGCTCGACCCTCACGTTCAACGTGACGGTAACGGGAGTCAGCGGATTCAGCTCTCCTGTAGCCTTGTCCTGCACAGGAGCGCCGTCACTGGCTACGTGCACGATTTCGCCCTCATCGGTTACACCTCCGGTAGCCGCCCCATCGACGGTTCAGGCTCAGGTGTCCATGACCACCACGGCGCTGGTTGTTCCGCCATCGAGGGTGCCGACTCCGCCGATGTCGATGCGGCAGGTCGTTCCGCTGGTTCTGGCGCTGCTGCTGCTGTTCCTCTTGCCGAGAACGCAGCGGCTGCGCATGCGGCTCGGGATGGTCACGGCGATGGTGCTCTTGCTGGCGCTGGCAGGGTGCGGCGGAGGCTACAACGGAACGCCGAAGGGACCGGCGACGCTGACGATCACCGGCACTTCCACCACACCGGCGCTGACGCATACGGTGCAGGTAAACATTTCGGTCAACTAGACGAAAAAATCAGGACGAGAGCCGCGCGGGTCTATGTTGAGCCCGCGCGGCTTTTATTTTTGGCGGCGACGCGGCGCGAAATCAGCTCTTGTTCGCGCGGCCATACTTGCGTGCGAGCCGAATTGGACGGCGAAAGGCACCGGGGATCCAGGACCGACTGTCTTCGGTGCCTTCTGTCCAATCTTCCTCGGTCGGAGAAAGAGCGAGGCGCAACAGATAGCCAGGAGCGGAAAGGAGGCCGCCGTGCATCCGCAAGCGAAATGCGGCGCGCTCGAAGAGGCCGGGGGGAGCGTAACCGGCCGCGGGCAGCCACTTGCCACTTTGTTCCGCGAGCCGGGCAGCCACCCGATCGGCCTGCACGGTCGCTTGAACCTTGTTCGGGAGTCGCGTCTGAAGCAAATCTGAGGCGAGGCGCAGGCCGGTGTGGAGCATGCGCTCTGCGCCAACTGCTTGCGCCGAATCCGCAACGCGCTGCCAATCGATACCCGTTTGGCGCGAGACCAGCGCAGCGACGTCGGCAATCCACATCAAGCGCTCCCAAAAATGTTTTGCGCCGTGGATCGAAATCAGCACGAGTTCGTCTTCCACAGAGAGGGCGGGAGCTTCATGGGCATCGAGCGGCACGCGGATTTGCCTCGCGAAAAAATCCTCGAGGGGGAGCCGGCGGGGAAAATAGCGCAAGGTGAGATCGTTGTGCAGCTCGACAATGAGTTTCGAATCCGCCCTGAAAAAAAGATACTGGCCGGGGATTTTCCCGGCATCGATGGCGCTGAGCGGGACTGCGGCGGCGTAACCATCGGCGATCATCAATTCCGTGGCCCGGCGAATGTCCCGCTGGCGAACAAGCAAGTCCAGGTCGCCATAGGCGCGCATCGCCGGGTCGCCGTACGCCCGCACCGCAAGCACCGGCCCTTTTACCACCAGGGCGCCAATTCCCTCCGAGGTAAACCGGTCCAATATGCGAAACAGCTCCGCCGTCAGCCTCAAAGTTAAAAAAATCTGCGCCCGCTGGCGATCGACAAGCGCTTGCCTTGTTTCCGGCGGGATCAAGCCCTCTTCGAGACCGCGGAGACTCGCTGTCAGATGGCCGGCCACGCCGTGGTCTTCCGCCAGGATGAGCAAGCGAGCCCAATCCACGGAACGGAGGAAACCTCTAAGCCGCTGACGATCGTGCGATCCTGAAGCGCACTCGAGCAGTACGGACCATTCGTTCCCGCGCGATGCGGCGCCGGATTGCTGCGAAGGGGATAGCGGCTCGGCCATGGCGATCCAAGGTTAGTGTAAGCGATAGGACAGATTAATTCGCGCTAGAGTTGAAAGAGAAAAAAACTATCGCGCGCCGCTCGCGGCTATTTTCCTGTCGAGGCGGAAAACGTTTCATCGCCTCGGCCACGGCGGCGGACATCAATTCCGCGCCGCTTGATTTTCTGGTTGAGCGTTGAAAGCGGAATGAGAAAACGCTCGGCGGCTTCGGTCTGATTCCAGCCGGTGCGCTCCAGCATGTCCATGATGATGCGGCGCTCGATTTCGTCCATGATCTGGAACAAGGACGG
>WNGI01006075.1_pt1 | contig 10946 bp, 12 predicted proteins | sample 5400621 | NCBI WGS metagenome assembly WNGI01 (sample SAMN13153374, study PRJNA577476) | soil metagenome | isolation source: 20 cm soil or saprolite under Garry oak tree replicate 1 | place: USA:California | collected 2016-06-15 | reverse complement strand
GGAGTCCGGCCGGTGCCGCCGCGGCTACTTCGTGGAGTCGCTCGGGGCGGCGCAGTTCGCCTCCCCCGGCGCGGTCGACCGGCTGCGCACCTACGCCGCCGACCGGCGCGAACCAGCCCCCACGGTCGTACTGGCGGCCACCGACCCGGCCCAGCCCTACGGCGCCGCACTCCCCTGGCCGGACCGCGCCGAGTCCACAGTCGACGGTGAGGTGGCCACCCGCGGACACCGCCCCGGTCGCAAGGCGGGCGCCCTGGTGGTGCTGGTCGACGGCGCCCTGGTGCTCTACGTGGAACGCGGCGGCCGGACCCTGCTGTCCTGGTCCGATCACCCCGCCCTGCTTCAACCGGCCGCCGACGCACTCGCCCTCGCCGTCCGCGAGGGCGGCCTCGGCCGGCTCGCCGTCGAACGCGCCGACGGCGCCAGCGTCCTCGCCTCCCCCCTCGCCGACGCCCTGGAAGCCGCCGGCTTCCGCCCCACCCCCCGCGGTCTCCGCCTCCGCGCCTAGACCAGGTGCAAGTGATCAAGACGGAAGAGAAGGGCTCTGACGTCAACCTCGCCTCCTACCTGATCCTCGACGCGTGTCGGCAGGACTGCGACGTTTCGGTCGTGGTGACAAACGACTCTGATCTGTGCGAGCCGATTCGGTTGGTGCAGGAGGAATTGGGCATGTCCGTCGGCGTTGTCAACCCTCACCCCACTGCGAAGCGCAGCCGAGCGATCAAAGGAACATTCTTCCGCCAGTTGCGACCGAACGTCATCCTGCAGTGCCAGTTTGCTGACGTCATCAAGGACGCCGAAGGTAGGGCAGTACACAAGCCAGTGGGATGGTGAGTTGGGGCCCACATGCAGAGGCCCCGCTTCCGCGGGGCCTCGCACCCGCCCAGCGAACCAAGCGGGGGGATCAGCCCGAGTCTACCCGGGCCGCCCGAGTATAGGCGACCGTGCGAAGGTGGCGCTGGCGCACGGCAGAGGGTGGTGGCTGCGACCGTCGCCGTACGCCGAGCAGATCGCCGGCGCAGCCGGTAGTCCGCCGCCGGCCCAGCGCCGGGAGTGCAGCGCCGTGCCGGCATGATGCCGGTGTGACGCTTCGGATCGAGGACATGGAGCCGGGTGACCCGCGACTGGGGGCGGAGGTGCTGCAGGTGCTGCGCGAACTGCGGCCGCACCTGACGGCGGAGTCGTTCGCGGCCGTGTACGCGGAGGGGCACCCGCAGGGTCTGCGGTTCACCGCGGCGTACGACGGAGACCGCTGTGTGGGCGTGGCCGGCTGGCGGGTCCTGGCCTGCACGGTCGCGATCCGGAAGCTGTACGTGGACGACCTGGTGACCGCGGAGGGGAGCCGGTCCGGCGGCGTCGGCCGGGCGCTGCTGGCAGAGCTGGAGGCTCGGGCCCGGGCCACCGGGTGCACCCTCATCGACCTGGACTCAGCCGTACACCGGTTCGACGCGCACCGGTTCTACCTGCGTGAGCGGATGGCGATCACCGCGCACCACTTCGGCAAGCCGCTCTACTAGGGAGTCTCCGGCTCGGTACCGTCGGCCGCCGGACCGGGCTGGTTCGCCGGACCGGGCTGGTTCGCCGGACCGGGCTGGTTCGCCGGACCGGGCTGGTTCGCCGGACCGCGCATCCAGGCGAAGATGCGGTCGCGGGCGCCCACCACGCCGCCGCCGACATCGCGCAGCACCGAGACGAGCGGGTCGGCGGAGAGGTCGAAGGAGTCCCGGTAGGACCGGGCGGCGGCCCGCACCTCCTCGCTGACCGAGGCGGACCGGTCCTCGCCGCGCCGCGAGTAGTCGCCGGCCAGCGCCCGGGCGTAGTCCTCGCTGTCCGCCCAGCGCCGCAGCTCGGCCGCGCGCAGCACCGCGAACGGGTGGGTCTGCCCCTCCAGGTTGAGCAGCTTCAGCACGCCGTCGCGCAGGTCGCCGGTGGCGTCGTACTCCGCGGCCTGGGCCAGGAACGCCTCGCTGTCCATGTCGGACAGCCGCGCCCCGCCGGCCAGCTTCATGTGCACCCGCAGCGCCGCGTCGGGGTCCTGGCCGACGAGCAGGCCGGCCCGGTCGCCGGACAGCTCGGCCTTGCGGGACCACTCGCGCAGCGCCGCGATGAGCGCGCGCAGACCCCAGTAGCCGACCGGCAGCCAGCCGAGGTTCGCCGAGAGCCGGACCAGGTGCTGCAACATCGTCTGGTACACCGCGTGCCCGGAGTGCGCGTGCCCGAGTTCGTGGCCGAGGATGAACCGCAGCTCCTCGTCGTCGAACAGGTCCAGCAGCGCGGTGGTGACCACGACGAACGGCTCGTCCATGCCGAGCGTCTGTGAGTTCGGCACCGGGTGCTGCACGACGTACAGCTCCGGCCGGGCCGGCAGGTCGAGGGTGGCGACCGCCTCGGCGTACAGCCGGTCCACCGCCCGGAACTGACGTTCGCCCACCCGCACCGCAGACGCCAGGTAGAGCAGCCGGTACCGGCGCTCCCGCAGCAGCCCGGACAGCCGCCGCAACACCAGGTCGAAGCCGGACAGGGTGCGCAGCGCCACCAGCGCCGACCGGTCGGCCGGGTGCTCGTAGGCCCGCGAGCTGATCTCCGGGAACCGCACCCGGCCCCGCGCCGGGGCGTCGCCGTAGGTCGTCATGGCCCGAGCCTGACACACGCTGCGGAGCCGGACCAGGCCCGCCGGTGCAGGATGGACGGCGTGCCCGAGGGCGACACGGTCTGGCTGGCGAGCCGCCGGATGCACGATGCGCTCGCGGGTCGAGTGCTGCTGCGCGCCGACCTGCGGGTGCCCCGGCACGCCACCGCGGACCTGACCGGCCGCGCGGTGCTGGAGGTCGCGCCGCGCGGCAAGCACATGCTCACCCGGATCGACGGCGGCATCACCCTGCACACCCACTTCAGGATGGACGGGAGCTGGGAGCTGGCCCGGCCCGGCAGCCGGTGGCGCGGCCCGGCGCACGAGGTCCGCGCGGTGCTGGCGAACGCCGAGTGGGAGGCGGTCGGGTACCGGCTGCACGACGTACTGCTGCTTCCCACCGCCGAGGAGCACCGCGTCGTCGGCCACCTCGGGCCGGACCTGCTGGGCCCGGAGTGGGACCTGGCCGAGGCGGTGCGCCGGCTCGGCGGGCAGCCGGAGCGGGAGATCGGCCAGGCCCTGCTCGACCAGCGCAACCTGGCCGGTATCGGGACGGTCTACCGGGCGGAGACGCTGTTCCTGCGCGGTGTGAACCCGTGGACCCCCGTTCGTGACCTGCCGGACCTGCCGCGACTCCTCCAGCTCGCACGGCGGTTGATGATCGCCAACAGAGAACGCCCCGGGCAGGTGATGACAGGCGACCGGCGGCGTGGTCGCGAACACTGGGTGTACGGCCGAGCGGGAGAACCGTGCCGACGCTGCGGCGACGCCGTCCGTCGCGGCTCGCAGGGGCCAACCGAGGAAGCACGCGTGACGTACTGGTGCCCGACCTGCCAGCCGCCTCGGCCAGAATCCTGACGGCGGGCTGTCGATCCGGCGGGCGCCCGTTCGTCATCGATGTGCACGCGGCCGCCAGGCCGCCCGACAGTGGCACCGGGGAGGTGCGATGCAGTACCTGTTCCTCGTCTACGCCGAGGAGGATGCGGTGAACGCCCTGCCCGCCGAACAGCGGCGGGCGGTCTACTCTGGGCACCTCGCGCTGCACCGCGAGCTGGCCGAACGGGGGGTGCTGCGGTACGCGGCGCCGCTGGACGACTCGCCGGCGACCCGCACGCTCGGGCCGGACGGCCTGGTCACCGACGGGCCGTACGCCGAGACGAAGGAGCAGCTCGGCAGCATCTACGTGGTCGACTGCCCGGACGCCGACGCGGCGCTCGCACTGGCCCGTCGGTTCCCCGCCGGCCCCGGCCACCACGTCGAGATCCGACCAGTCACGGAGGTGTGAGGACGATGGAGTTCGTACTGCTCATCCACGGCAACGGCGAATCCTACGCGGCGCTGTCCGCCGAGGAGGGCGAGCAGCTGTACAAGGAGCACCGCGCGTTCATGGCGGCATTGAAGGACGCCGGGGTCGGCCTGCCGTACTCGGCCGAGCTGCAGGCGCCGGCCACCGCGAAGATCGTTCGGCCGTCCGCCGAGGACCGGTTGGTCACCGACGGCCCGTTCACCGAGACGAAGGAACAGCTTGGCGGGTTCTACGTGATCGACGTGTCGGACATCGACGCGGCGGTGTCCTGGGCCAAGCAGATCCCGATCCTCCCCGGCGACGCCGTCGAAGTGCGGCCCGCCACGCAGTGACAGCGGTCTCGCCGACCGTCGGGCAGGCGGTCGAGCAGGCGCTCCGCAACTCCTGGGGGCGCCTGCTCGCCCTGCTCGCCAGACTGCTGGGCAGCCTGGACCTGGCGGAGGACGCGCTGCAGGACGCGTTCGAGGCGGCGGTGACCGCCTGGGAGCGGGACGGGGTGCCCGACCGACCGGAGGCGTGGCTGCTCACCGCGGCCCGCCGGCGGGCGACGGACCGGCTCCGCCGGGACGCGACGCTGGCCCGCAAGCTGCCGTTGCTGGTGTTGCCCGAGCCCGAGCCCGACCCGGCCGACCTCGACGAGGGGGGCGAGGTGACCACGATCCCGGACGAGCGGCTGCGGTTGTTGTTCACCTGCTGCCACCCTGCCCTGTCGATGGAGGCCCGGACCGCGCTCACCCTCCGCTGCCTCGGCGGGCTCGCCACGGCGGAGATCGCTCGGGCGTTCCTGGTCCCGGACGGCACCATGGCCGCGCGGATCACCCGGGCCAAGAAGAAGATCGCCGCCGCCGGCATCCCGTACCGGATCCCCACCGACGCCGAGCTGCCCGACCGGCTGTCCGGTGTGCTGGCCGTGCTCTACCTGGTGTTCAACGAGGGGTACTCGGCCAGTTCGGGCGACACGCCGATCCGGCGCGACCTGTGCGAGGAGGCGATCCGGCTGGCCCGGGTGGTCGCCGCGCTGATGCCGGACGAGCCGGAGGCGCGAGCGCTGCTCGCGCTGCTGCTGCTGCAGCACGCCCGCCGGGACGCCCGGCTGGACGCCGCCGGGCGGCTGGTGCTGCTGCCGGACCAGGACCGGTCCCGGTGGGATGGTGGCCAGATCGCCGAAGGGCAGGCGCTGCTCACCGCGGCGGCCCGGTCCGGCCGGATCGGGCCGTACGCGCTGCAGGCCGCGATCGCGGCCGAGCACTGCCGGGCGGCCCGCCCGGCGGACACCGACTGGGCCGCGATCGCCGGGCTGTACGGATCGCTGGAGCTGCTGACCGGGTCCCCGGTGGTACGGCTGAACCGGGCGGTCGCGGTGGCCGAGGTCTCCGGCCCCGGCCCGGCACTGGCCCTGCTGGACGGCCTGGACGCCCGGCTGCCGGCGTTCCACCTGCTCCCGGCCACCCGGGCCGACCTGCTCCGCCGGCTGGGCCGGGACGCCGAGGCCCGGGCGGAGTACCGGCGGGCGCTGGCACTGGCCGGCAATGCTGCCGACCGTGACCTCCTCAGCCGCCGCCTCGCCGAGCTCGCGGCGCCCGGATCGCCGCCTCCAGCGTGACCGGGTCGCGGGACGGCCGACCGGGGGCGGCCGGACCGGTGACGTGCGTGCCGAGCTCCGGCGCCGGCACCACCCTGCCGTCGACCACCACCGCCAGCCGGTGGCCGACGCGCGCGGCCGGGTGGCGGGCCAGCTGCGCCCTGGCGGAGGGGTCAGGCGGACGTGCTGAGCGGGGCGCGCCGGGGACAGCCAGTCCCCCGGCGGCGGCCCGGCGCCGCTCGCTCAGAACGCCGATTTTCTGGCGCCGCGATCATGTCCAGATGATCGAGGCAAGCGCCGGAGTCGTGTCCATTTAGTCACCTCCCTACCTTAGATCAGTATGTTCCCTTTATGGTCATGTCATGCCCTGCACGACAAGACTAGGCGAAATGTGTAACACGAATTGTAGATTGCTTATCTACTTAGCGTAATCGGCTAGCTGGGCTATCAACGCGGACTTCCCTCGTCGGTAGAGAGACGTCATCATCAGGCGTAAAAGCCGCATTAGCGACTATGCACGGTCACAATCTGTAGCCAGAGTTAGTTGTTGTTCGGTGGCTGGCGCGTTTCATTGCCCCTTGTGTGACGGTCGGTAACGATGAGCAGGCGCCACGGGCCGGATCCGGTAGGTGGCGGGACGCCGAAGCTCGGCAAGCACCCCGCCGAGTTCCCGGACGCCAGTCCTCGACACGGGAACGCGATCGACCGCTCGGGTCGACGCAAGGACAAGGGAAGAGAGATGACCGAGGAGAACTGGGCATGTGGCCTCGAACGAACGAGAGCACCCGGCCGCCCCAGACCCGTGCGGCGCACGCCGAGATCACATCGTCCAGGCCGGGAGAGGTGCTGAACGATGCCCACACAGGCCAGGCGGCAGTGCATAAGGTGCCAGGCCGCGCTCGTGCAGCCGGGTCGTCGCGGCCGGCCGCGGATGAACTACCACTCCGACGCCTGCCGCAGGGCGCACAACCGCTTCAAGACCGTGCTCGGCCACGGCATCGAGCACGAAGGTCTCCCTCTTCGCGAGGTCTCTGCCTTGCTGGCGCAGTTCGACTACTCCGTCAGTCATTCCACGATCGGCGCCTGGCGGAACGGCGACAGCATGCCGAGCAGAGCCTCCGAGGGACTGGTGAAGGCGCTCGAATGGATACTGCGCATACCGGCCGGCCACCTCGTACGCGAACTCGCCGGCATCGAGGAGGCGGTGGCGCGCCTGCAGCGACAGGTCGCCCGGCGGCTCAACGTCACGTCGGAAGACGACCGGCTGATCACAACCGCGGTCCGCGATCAGTGCTACATCCGCACCAGCCTCCAGCGAACCGACCGCAAGATCTGGCAGCGAGTTGTCGCGCATCGTGAGCAGGTCGACCGGTACTGGGTCATGTACCGGGTGGAGGGAGGCCGACCGGCTAGGATCAAGGCTGGTCCGAACTGCACGCCGGGCGAGTTGCTCCGAGGCGGTCACGGCGTCTGCGCCACCGAATTGCGGTTTCTCAAGCCGCTGCGCCCTGACGAGTCGTACGAGTTCGGCTACCTGATGTCCTATCCCCACTCGGACGTCGAGGATCTTTCGATCCAGCGTTCGGTGCAAGCGCCTCTTGAGCATCTTTCGGTCGCCGTGCAGTTCGAACCACACGCGTGTCCCCGAAAGCTGAGCACGAGCACGTGGCTACGAACCGACGCCCCGCCGGAGGAGACAGCCGAGCGATGCCTGTCGGGCCGGCACACGGCCCTCCTGAACCTGTCGAATCCGGATCCAGGCATCTACGGATTCAGCTGGTCATAAACTCCAATCAGTACGACAGAACGGAGAATGTGAAGATGAGTGCAGCCGACCCGGCCCGGGCATCCTGGCGGAAGAGCAGCTACAGCGGTGCGCCGGACAAGAACTGTGTCGAGGTGGCCGCGACAGTGACCGGATCGGTCGCGGTGCGGGACTCGAAGGATGTGGTCGGACCGGCCCTGGTGTTCACCCTGCCGGAGTGGGTGGCGTTCCTGCGGGGCGTGCAGGCGGGTGAGTTCAGCCTCGACAGCGCCGCGCTGCCGCTGCGGGGAGCACCGGAGGACCAGCCCTAACCGGCGACCTCGCGCAGGCCGCGGGCAAGACCGGCGAGCGCGTCGGTGGCGTCGGTGAGCCGGAGAGCGAGCACCGGGTCGCCGGTCTGCAGGCTGGCCGACGCGGAGACGGCGTCGGCGGCGGCGATCACAAGAGCGTCGTAGCCGTCGACGCCGTCGTCCAGCTGGCGGGCGAGCACCATGACCGCGGCGTCCAGCCCGGCTCGGGAGTCGGGCGGGGCGCCGCGCCGGGCCGCCTCGACCGCGGTCACCCTGGCGCCGTGCGTCCGCAGGGCCCCGGCGGCGTCGGCCGCCACCAGCCGCGGGTCGTCGGCGGCGGGGCCGAGATGGACGAGCAGGTCGGCGAGCACCCGTTCACGCTCGGCCAGCCGTACCAGAGCACCGCGGGCGGCCGACCCGGCCGGCGGCAGCGGAGCCGGCCGGGGCGGCATGACCGGCGGCGACGTGCGCTCCAGCTGCCACAGCCGGCGGCCGGCGCCGACGGCACCGGCTCCTACCAGCACTGTGGTGGTCCCCCAGAAGACCTCGCCCAGCTCGATCCCGGGCGCCGGGTCGACGTGCATCGTGACCCAGGCGAGTCCGAGCGTGGCGGCGCCCCGGGCCGCCATCGACCGGCGGGTCCACCGCTTGCGCCGCTGGTGCCGGCGCACCGGGTCCCGCCGGGTGGTCAGCCGGTCGCGGACCGCGTCCACCGCCCGGGCCCGCCCGTCCTCCCACCGCTGCGGCCACTGCGGCGGCGGCTCGGCCCCGACCGGCCAGTCGCGCCAGCCGGGCGGCTGGGCCCGGTCATCCGGTGCGGCCGGCGGCACCGACCGGGCCCCGGCCACCGCGCTGCGCAGTTCGTCCCCGGCCGGCTGCGTCGGTGGCTCCGCACGCGGGTGCGGAGCCACCGACGGTGGCCACTGGGCGCCGAGGGGCCGGGTCGGACCGTCCGGGTCGGTCGGCCAGCCCGCCGGCGGAGCGGGACGCCCCGGCCAGGCGGCCGCGGCCCACCGACCGACGCCGCCGCGGACCGCCCGGCGGCCCACCTCGGCGGCGACCCAACGCACTGCCCAGCCTGCTCCCACTGCTCACCGCTCTCCGTCGTCGACGGCTGGACGAGCCGGCGCCGATCCGGCGTCCCGCGGTCAGGTCTGTTCCGCGGCCCGTTCGGACGGCTGCGGCTGCGGAGCGGCCTCCGCCGGACCCGCGGTCACCGCGGGCGTGGACTGACCCGAGGTCACCGCCGGGGTGGGTGGCGCGGAGGCGAGCTGCCCGCCGTGCATGCTGGCCCGGATCTGCTCCAGCTTCGCCGAGCCGGCCATGTCCAGCGTGGACTTCTGCACCTCCAGCATCCGGCCCTCGACCGAGTTCTGCGCGAGCTCGGCCGAACCGAGGGCGTTCGCGTACCGCCGCTCGATCTTCTCCCGGACCTCACCCAGCGACGGCACGTTGCCGGGCGCGGACAGCTCGGACATCTGCCGGAGCGAGGCAGAGACGGTCTCCTGCATCTTCGCCTGCTCCAGCTGGCTCAGCAGCTGGGTGCGCTCGGCCAGCTTCTGCTGCAGCAGCATCGCGTTCTGCTCGACCGCCTTCTTCGCCTGTTCCGCGGCCTGCAACGCCTGGTCGTGCAGGCTTTTCAGGTCCTCCATCGACTTCTCGGCGGCCACCAACTGGGTGGCGAAGACCTGCGCGGTCTGCTCGTACTCCGTCGCCTTCGCCTCGTCGCCCTTCGCCCGGGCCTGATCGGCCAGCGTGAGGGCCTGCCGGGTGGACGCCTGCAACCGCTCGACGTCGGACAGGTTCCGGCTCAGCTTCATCTCGAGCTGCCGCTGGTTACCGATGACCGCGGCGGCCTGCCGGGTCAGCCCTTCGTGCTGGTGTTGCGCCTCCTCGATCGCCTGCTGAATCTGGATCTTCGGGTCGGCACGCTCGTCGATCTTTGCGCCGAACGCCGCCATCAGGTACTTCCAGGCCTTCACGAAGGGGTTCGACCTAGCCATAGTCTTTCGTCCTCCTGTCCGCGGCACCCTCACGGTACGCGCGCGCTGCTGCCATGCTCTCAGGTCCGCGGTGCCCGCCCTCCCGCTGCCGGCGCGGGCAGCGAGCCCCCGCGCCCGCTCAGCCGTCGAGTACCCGCCGGGACACCTCCTCGGCCTCGGCCAGACCGGCCCGCAGCCCGTCCAGCTCTCCGGTCAGCTCGGCGATCCGGTCGGCGGTGCTGTCCACGCCGGAGGAGGCGCCGAGCGCGAGCAGCTCGGCGGTGCGGGCGACCAGCCCCTCCAGGCCCAGCGCGGTCGCCTGCATCCGGGCCAGGATGGTGTCCCGGGCGTCGGACAGCCGCCCGGCGACGGCGAGCTGCTGCTCGACGCTGGCCAGCGACCGCTGCCGTTCGGTCCGCAGGTCCTCGGTGCGGGCGTGCCGCAGTGCCTCGGCGAGCCGGCCGCGCTCCAACTCCAGCCGCGTGGTCGGCACCCTGGCCAGCGCGTCCTCCACCGCGGTCACCTGCCCGGCGAACCGGCGCATCGTGTCCACCGTCTCGGCCGCCTCGTCCCGGACCGGGCCGAGCTGGCCGCGGTCGACAGCGGAGGCCGGCGAGTCGACCAGCTCGGCCAGCGAGCGGACCGCGCCCTGCGCCCGGCTCAGCCACTGCTCCGCCGGGCTGCCCCGGCGCGGGGCCGGCAGTGGTCGCGGGCCGGCCAGCTGGTCGCGGTCGCGCCCCGCGCGCCGGGCCAGCGCGCTGGCCAGCACCTTGGCGCCGTATACCGCCCCGGCCACGCCCAGCCCGAGCGGCACCGCCGCGGTGCTCGCCGAGGCGACCGCCCAGGCCAGGCCGCCGGCGACACCAGCCACGACGCCGCCCCACGGGTCGACCAACTCGTCGCGGAGTCCCACGAGCACAGTCTGCCAACTAACGGACGCGCTGCGCGCCATGACGGATCAGCCCGGTGCCGTTTCAGAAGTTGGACAGCACGGCGGTGAGCACCTTGTCGATGGTCGCCGGGTCGCTGGCGTCGTAGGCGGCCGCCCGGGACGCGGCGGCGATCGACCGTAGTACGCCGATATCCGCCTTCGCACCGTACGCGATCGGGAAGACCCGTACCGCCGTGTCCGTGCTCTCCGAACCCAGGTCGGTGACCAGCGAGTTCAGGTTGTTGTCCGCCGGGTACTCGTTCTTCCCGTCGGTGAGCAGCACCACAGCGTTGATCTTGTCCCGGTCGAACGACTCCGCCACCGCCCGGGCCGCCGCCCGGGTGGTCGCGTACAGCGCCGTACCGCCCTCCGCGACCAGGTCCCTGACCTTGGTCTGGAACGTCGGCAGCACCGACCGGACCGGCCCGGAGGGCACCAGCTCGATCCACGGGTCGTCCGAC
>WNGI01034190.1_pt1 | contig 10948 bp, 11 predicted proteins | sample 5400621 | NCBI WGS metagenome assembly WNGI01 (sample SAMN13153374, study PRJNA577476) | soil metagenome | isolation source: 20 cm soil or saprolite under Garry oak tree replicate 1 | place: USA:California | collected 2016-06-15 | reverse complement strand
CGCTGATGGTGGCGTGGTTGGCGCTGCTCTGGCTGCTGGTCGGGATCGACACGGTGCTGGACCACCGGCTGCTGCGGAGCGGCGGGATCCGGGCCCGCGACGTCGGCAGCCTGCCGGACATCCTGACCGCGCCGTTCCTGCACGCCGGGGTGGAGCACGTCGCGGCCAACAGCACCGGGCTGCTCGGCCTGGGGCTGCTGGCGGCACTGACCGGGGTCCGCCGGTTCCTCGCCGTCACCCTCGTGATCGCGGTGGTCAGCGGGTTCGGCGCCTGGTCGCTCGACCCGGCCGGCTCGGTCGGCGTGGGCGCCAGCGGCCTGGTCTTCGGCTACCTCGGCTACCTGCTGCTGCGCGGCTTCGTCGACCGCCGCCCGGTGGACGTGCTGCTCACCGTCGCGGTCGCGCTGGGCTGGGTTACCTGCTGTTCGGCATCGTGGCCGGCGGGCCGACGGTGTCCTGGCAGGCGCACCTGTTCGGGTTCCTCGGCGGGCTGCTCGCCGCCTGGGTGTTCCGCCGCCGCCGGCCGGCCGCCCGGCCGAGCTCTCCGGGCATCCCGCCACTGTCCGGCTGAGACACCCGGCCAGCTGAGACACCCGGCCGGAGCCACTCGTCGGATCCCAGCCCGAGCGCGTCGGCGATCTCCGAGCGCCGCCTGCAGCCGAGCTTGGCCAGCACCCGCTGGACGTGGCTCTCCACCGTGCGGACGGACAGGAACAGTCGTTCGCTGATCGCCTTGTTCGTCTCGCCGGCGGCGACCAGCAGGGCGATCTCGTGCTCGCGGCGGCTGAGCGGCTCGGCGTCCACGACCGAGGCGAGCAGCGGGGTACGCGCGTCCTGGCACCGGCCACGCAGCACGATCGACCGGTTGTGGCACGCGATCGCCCGGCGTCGCTGCTGGTCGCAGTGCGACGCTCTCCTCGGACTTGTCCAGGTTGCGCAACGAGCTAGCCAGTTGGATCACCCCGCGCCGGCGCCGGATGCCGGTCAGGCCGCGTTGCAATGCCTCGCGGTACAGCGGTACGGCGAGATCCGGGTGACCGGTCGAGTCGAATGCGCAGGCTCGCTCGAACATTCCGACCGCACTGTCCGGCGGCAACTCGGCAACGAGCGGCCCGATCAGGTCCAGGAACTCCGACTCGTCCCGCTCGTCGATCGTCTCCCACACTTCGAGCAGCCGCTGCTCCCAGTCCGCGTCAGTCACGCAGACAGCCTCGCATGTCACCCAAGCAGGATGCGTCGCGGTACAGCTCGGCACAATGTCAGACGCCGGCCGGGCGCCGGGCCACGACAGCATCGAATCTTGGCCATTGCGCCGGCCGCGTCGCTCGACGTAGTGCGGGTTGGCAGGCGTCACAAGCCGAGGTCGAGGACGGTCTGGGTGGGTAGGTCTGGGCTCGGCGGCACAGGGATCTCGTGCGGTGCGGCGAGGTGGGCGGCTGGGGTACGGAGAGCGTGGTGGGCGAGGCGGCCGGGGTAGCGGGCGGCCAGCTCGGCGGCTCGGGTGGGGTGTGGGTGGATGTCGTGGTGGGCGAAGCGGCGGAGGACTTCGCGGCTGGCGGCGTTGAGGAGTTGCCGGCGGTGGGTGGCGTCCGGGGTGGGTGGGTTGTCGCGCCAGGTGGCGCGGTCGAGTTCGGGGTGCGCTCGGGAGGTGTCCATTCGCCACGCGGTGGGAAGGGCCCGCCATAGTGGCAGCCCCGTCCACTGCCGGACCCCTTGCTGGACCAACCAGCCCTCGTCGACCCACACCGGTACCGCGTCCGACCCTGTGACAGCCCGGCAGGCCTCCAGCATCCGGCCGAACGTCTCCCGCCCCGGCGGCGCGGCGACGTTGAACACCCGTCCGCTCCGCGGTGGACGAGCGTGAGCGTGAACGCGGCGAGATCCCGTGCATCCACCGGCTGGATCGACCGGTCCGGCGCGCATCCGCCCGCCGCGGCCCGTGCGGCTCAGCCACCAGGGCAGCCGACCGACGTACTCGTGCGGACCGAGGATCACGTGCGGACGCAGGATCAGCAGCCGCTCGGGCCCGAACGACCGCCTCAGCGCGAGTTCACAGCCGACCTTGCGCGGCCCGTATGCGTCCGGGTCCCACGCCCTGGTACCGGGGTCGTGGTCAGGGTCACCGGCGAACAGCGGAGACTCCTCTGTGATCGAGTCGGCGTACGGCCAGTCCCGGTACGCCGAGATCGTCGAGATGAACACGCACCGGGCCACGCTCGCCAGCAGCGCGGCGGCGCTGTCACGCACGACCGCCGGCACCGACCCGGATCTGCTTCTAGCCGTGCCGGACCGTCTTGCTCATCACGCAGTGGTTCTTGCCCTTTGGCCGGTCGTAGTTGAAGCCGGCCTGTTCGAAGAGGCTTCGGGTGCCGTTGTAGAGGAAGGATGCCGAGACCTTCTCGCCACCGGTGTCCTGCGGGTACGCCTCCACGAGCCCACCGCCCGCCTGCGCGATCAGACCCAAGACACCACGAAGTGCGACCGCTGCCGCCCCCTTGCGCCGGTACCTCCTATCCACGAAGAAGCAGGTGAGTCGATAGTCGGGCAACCTGTCGAGGCCGGCCTCGTACTCCTTCCGGTGGTAGATGTTCGGCAGTTCCACAGGGGTGCCGTACTGGCACCAGGCCACCGCCACATCACCGTCGAACACCAGCGCAGCGTGTGCTCGGCCCTCGCTGACCAGCCGCTTCTTGAGGGCGCGGTTGCCCTCGACGCCCTGTCCCTTCTCGGCGCGTGCCCGGTTGAACCAGGTGCACCAGCAGCCGCCCCAAACACCGTTGTGCCGCTCGACGAGCTGCGCGAAGGCCTCCCAGGTGTCAGGACCGAGTGGTTTGATCGTGTACTCGCCTACGGTCGGCTCGGCTTCGGTCATGGCCGCAGGGTAGAACGATTTGCGGACGGAACGCGTCCGGATGTCGCACTAGCTGATCGGGCTCGAGCCTGTGCGGACCCGACCCAGCCCAACATCCGGATCTGCCGCCGACCGCGCGGTCTCTGGTCTTCTGCGCTGAAGCCGGGTGTGGTCGTGCGAGATGATGACCGCGTTCGGTCGACCGCGGGCGGGCTGTTGAGCCGGTTGGCGGGGGCGGACTCGACCCGCGGATGTGCCCGGAGGTCACCAAATGCCGGGGGCTGGGCCTGGCTATACGGGCTGCGCGGAGCGCAGACGGGTGACGTACTTTCCGCTGCCGCGTCCGTCGGCGAGTTGCTGGTGGACGGCGGGCACGTCGTCGAGCGAGCCGAGCTCGGTGACGGGAAGATGCAGCCGTTCGGCAGCGAGCAGGTCCAGCACCCGACGCAGCGCGCCGGCGACCCGGTCGGGTGCGGCGGCCGCCAACCGGCTGATGCTGAACCCGCCGACCGCGACGTTGCCGGCGATGAGCCGCCCGGCCGCGGGCAGCGGGGCGGGCGTTCCGCCGCCGGCGTTGCCGAACAACACGATTCGCCCGCCAGGTGCCGCGACGGCCAGGTCGAGGTCGAGCATGCTGGTGCCCAGCGGGTCCAGCACCACATCCACGCCGCCGCCGGCCGCGGCCCGGATCTGCGCGGCCAGCTCGTCTCCGGGCGGCCGACGCTGCCGATCCGCAGCCCCCCGCCCAGGACGGGGACCAGCTGGGCCACCGCAGTGCCCACCCCGCCGCTGGCCGAATGCACCAGCACGCTCTCACCAGGGCTGAGCCTGCCGGCGTGGGTCAGCAGCAGCAACGCGGAGGCCAGCATCACCGGGGCGGCCGCCGCGACCAGCAGCGGAACCCCCTGCGGCACCGGAACCGTCAGCGCCGCCGGCGCCAGCGCGACCTCGGCCAGACCGCCACCGTTCGGGGTGAACGCGGCCACTGACTGGCCGACCGCGAGCCCGCTCACCCCCCGGCCGGTGGCCCGCACGGTGCCGGCTACCTCCAGGCCGGGGGTGTACGGCCAGGCCGGGACGTAGCCGGGGTCACCACGGCGGGCCATCACGTCCAGGAAGTTAACCCCCGCATAGGCCACATCGATCGTCACTTCTCCGGCGGCCGGGGCGGGTTCGCTGACCGCCCGGATCCCGCTACGGTCCGGGCCGTCCGACGCCGCGGCCATCAGCAGAGCACGCACCCAACCTCCAGCCCTCCGGATGCCTCGTATCCTGCCTGCGGTGCAACGACCCGAGGAAACCACAGCCGCAACCACCACGATCCACCGGACAGCACCGACGCCTTCGGATGCCGCCCGGTCAGGCTGTCAGGCGCTGGCCGTGTGGTGGGCGTCCCGGCGACGGGACAGCACGGTGAGGCCGAGCAGCAGCCGTCTTGCGCGTGGTCGAGGAACTCATCGGCGAACACCCGTACTGCGGCTGCCGACCCACCAAGTCACCGACCCGCCGTTGCTCGCACCGACCACGACCCCGCTGACTCCGGCCCGCAGACAGGCCGCGCGAACGCGGACCCGCCCGGGCTGGCCCGGCAACTGCAGCCGCCGGAGCGGACGACCGCCATGCCGACCGCGTCCTCTCTTGCCGCGCAGCGGGCGTCGGGAGGAGGCGCTGTCAAGGGATTGTTTGGGGTCGCGGGGTGGAAGGCGGGGGACTGCGCCCCGACCCGGGGGTTGCCGGGTTTAGGCTACAAGTAGGCGAGGACGCGGTGCAGCGGCCGCGGTAGCTGGGTGAGGTCGAGTGCGTCGACGAGCAGCCGCGCGTAGTGGTTCTTGCGACCGGATCGGGTTCCGATGAAGCGGCGCAACTGGTCGCTGGTGCTGCGGCCTTGCTGCGCCGGCTGCTGCTGGAGGGTCCGAAACGAGCGCAGTTCGCCGGCAGCAGCGATGATCTGCTCCACGGCAGCCACCCCGAGGCAGCGGATGAGCTCGTCTTCCAGGTCGCGGACGCAGACGTAGAAGCCGAGCGCTTCCATCCCGGCCCGGGGCAGGTAGCCGAAGCCGGCCCGCTGCAGACCCCGCCGGAAATGGTTTTCCTCGGCGGCGTCGCACAGGCCCGCCAGTCGCAGGTCGAGCCCGTGTGGACCGAAGTGATCGAGGAAGTGGCCGATGTTGGTGGCACCGCCCATCGGCACGACGCGGATGCCCTCGGCAGCCAGCGGCCGACCGCGGCGGCGGGCCAGCGACTGCAGCGCGGACTTGTCGCTGAGTCCCTCGACCAACACCACCGTGTGGTGATCCCGCCCGCCGTACCCATCCTGGCCGCCCGGCCGGTCAGGAGCCTCCGCCACTACGGCCCCTTTCTCGAATTCCATCGGCTGGGGCCAGACCACCACCACGCCGGCGAGGTTGTCAAACGCAATCTGCCCCCGGTCCTCTTCGCCCGGGTGGGCGCATGTCCCCCGGCCAACCGCGGCGGGGGACAGACCATCGACCGCATCCGCCAGCAGTTCACCGACGCCGCCGACCCGGCCACGGTCGACGCCGTCGTCGCGCTATCCATCGCGGAGATTCACGTCGCCATCACCGAACTGGTCAAGGCCGGCCGGTTGCGGCCCAGCGGCACAGCCGTACACGCCGCCGAACTGCCCGACGCCCGCGCCGACAGCCGCCAGTGGCCTGCAGCAGCTCGTCGTACCCGTCGAGGAGCACCACCGGCAACGCGCCGTCGGCGGTGCGGGCCAGCTGCGGCCAGCTCACCGTCTCTCCGGAGGCAGCCCGCACGCCGTACTCGATCTGGGTCTGCACGTCCGCGTCGGCTGGCGCGTCCCGCAGCGGCACCCGCACGACCAGGAAGTCCGCGGCCGGTAGCCGGGCGGCCAGCACCTTGGTCAGCACCGACTTCCCGGACCCGGGCTGGCCGAGCACGAGCAGCGGCGCGGCGGCCGCCGCCGGCGCGGTGAGGTGCCCGAGCAGGAATCTAGTCAGGTCTGACCGGACCGGGCGTCGAGCCCACCAGCACTCCTCGGCCAGCCGGTCGGACCGGGTGACTTCGGCGACCTTGAAGTCCGGGTCGACGTAGCCGTCGCGCAACGGCGGGATCCGGACCTCGGCGGCTGCGTCGCCGGAGTCGAGCACGGGCCGGTCCAACGCCGCCCGATAGACCATCGCGAGCGTGCGGCGCCGGTCATCTGGCCGGCGCTGGGCCACCAGTTCCGCCAGTACCCGCTCGATCTCCCCAAGGCCGGTGCCGAGCCGCTCCAGCCGCTGCCGGGTAGCCCGGTGGTCGACCAGGTTGACCCAGAACGCGGCCGGCGGAGTTCCTGCTCGTACCGGGCGACCGCCCGGCCGGGTACCGCGTCGGTCACGGCCGCACGGGCGGTGAGGAACCGCTCGACGGGCCGGCCGACCAGCCTGAGGTCCGCGGCGGGTACGCCCAGCGCTCCCGAGGTCGGCGTGCGCGCGGCCAGCCGCCGGCCGGCCCGGGTGGTCCAACTCTCCCGGCCGCTGGGTGAGTCCCGGCGGTAGCGGCCGCTTACTGACACCCGCACGGGCACCGCCTGACGACCAGCATCGACCTCACCAGCGCCAGTCGGGCAGACCCTCGAGGGTCTCGACCCGCTCGGGCGGCAAAGTGCCGGCCGCGTGGGCCTGGCGCTGCTGCTCCGCCCAGTCCCCCACCGGGAAGCCGCTGGCGGCCCTGGCGCCGGCGGTCAGTTCGGTGGCCGGCTGCTCGGCCAGCAGGCGCCGGACCGCGGCGATCCCTGCCTCCCACCACAGGTCGATCGGAACGACGCGGCCGTCCGGCTCCTGACGCACCGTTAGTTCGTCCGGGAAACAGAACCACCAGTCGTCGCCGGGCATGGCTGAACGGATGACCGGATGCCCGCTGCCCTGGAAGTGGGCGCGCGCGTGCCGATTGGGGCTGGAGTCGCAGCAGCCGACGTGGCCGCAGGCCATGCACTGGCGCAGGCTCACCCACCTCGCCCCGATCGGGACGCAGTCCTCGCAGACATCGCCGGGCCGAGGCGGCGGCCGCAGCCCGACGACGTGTTGGCACGGTTGGGCTACCTGGGTCATGCTTCCCTCCCGTTGGTACGGCCGCTCGATTGTGCCCCAGGCTCCGCGGTCAACACCCGATGCGCGGCGTAGCTCGGGCAGAACCGAGTCGGCAACGGCCGCCGCCAGCCCCTCCCTGCCGCACAGCAGGAATCCTACGAGCTGGTCACTGCTCCTGACCGCCGTACGGGCAGGCGGCAACGCGCACGTTGTCGTTGACAACGTGGAACGCGGGTCGTACCCGAGTACGTAGCGTGACGAAGAGGCGACGATGCCAAACACCCTGCCGGCGGCACAGGACAGGACGTTCAGCGGTCCCCTGCCTCACCGGCGGGTGTAATGGGCGATGATCACACCCTTGGTGGTCGTGATGTCCTCGGTGAGCTCGAACTCGGTCAGTGGGGCGGGGCCTTCGAACAGTCGGGCGCCGCTGCCCAGGGTCAGCGGGCAAATCAACAGCGTGTAGCGGTCGATCAGGGCGGCGGCGTGCAGGCTTCGCACCAGCGACGCGCTGCCGATGATCGACAGATCCCTGCCCGACTGTGCCTTCAGCTCGGCCACCGTGTCGACCGCATCGCCGCGCAGCAGAATCGAGTTCTGCCAGGCATCCGCATCCTCCAGGGTCCTCGAGACGACGTATTTGGTGGCCGCGTTCATGCCCGTGGTGAACGGGTTGCCGTCGGTCAAGCGTCCCCATGCGGCGATGAAGTCCTGCCAGGTGCGGCGGCCGAACAGCATGTCCCCCGGCTTGGCCATGGCCTTGGCCATCTCACGGCCCATCACCTCGTCGCTGTACCGCTGGCCCCAGCCGCCATGCATGAAGCCGCCGCGGGTGTCCTCGTCCGGGCGGCCGAGGCCCTGCACGACGCCGTCGAGGGTGACCCACATCGTGACCGTGATCGAACCCATGGACCTGCTCACTTCCGTGCTGCGGGCGGCCCCGCCGCGGCCCTGTCACCCTCCACACGAACGACACCGGCGAAATCGACACCTCGGCGAGTACGTCCGCGCCCGGATCGCGGCAAGGACGTGAGGTCGACTGACGTCGCGACCACCGACTTGGGCCCACCGCCGGGTACCCACAGTAGCCGGCGCGGCCGTGGCTACCACCGAGCAGACACCGCGCGGGTCGCGGCATGAGCGTATGCCGAGCGAGAGTGTGGGGGCCGGCTCAGTGGCGAGCGCCGGCGACGTCCAGGCGCATCCTCGGCGCGGGGCCGAAGCGGGTCTGTGCTGTGCCATCGGGGACGAACCCGACCGCCGTGTAGAAGGCCATCGCATGCGGGTTCGCGGTAACCTGCACGCTGGCGACGCCCAGCGTCCGGGCCAGACCGAGCGTGTCCTGGACCAGCCGGCGGGCTACTCCGTGCCGCATCCGCCGCGGCTCGACGAACAGGTCCTCCAACTCCAGGCCGCCGTCGATCTGCAGTGTGGTGGCAAACCCGACGATCGTTCCGTCGTCGCCGATCGCCACCTGGGTCCGGCCCTCGTCGATCGACTCGCCGGGCCACCGCAACACCTCTGGGTGGGTCAGCAGCGCGGCCCGGTCGCCGGCGTTGGAAAGCGACGCCCGGCGGAACACCTCCCGCACGGCTTCAAGATCAGCAGACATCGCCCGGCGTACCGTCACCACCGTCACGAACACACCGTAGCCCGTGCGCGGCGAGCAACACCCCCCCTTGCTGCGGTCACCGGACAGTGCCCGACAGCTCTGCCACGACAGCGGCGATCGGCCAGCCGCCTCGCGGCAGATCCGGTTACTTGATCATGGAGATCCGGCGTGGACGCCTGGCACCCCGCGGCCTTCAACGCCCGCGACATCCCGACTGCTGGACCATGGCAGTGGGGCGAAGCGAAAATTGCCCGGTGAGCCGGTCAACCGCGGCGATCTCGGTGACGTCCTGACTACGCCAGGTGCGACGGCGCTGGCCGCGACACGCACGGGCGTGGGGGACAGAATGAACATGGTTGCTGGGCGGCGGCTCGGCCGGTCGGCGGAGGCCGCGATGAACACTCTGCGACGCAGCAGGTGCCTGTGGATCGCGGCCGGGCTCACGCTGGTCAGCCTGGCCGGTTGCGGCTCGTCCAATGGCGACGGCGTGCCGGCGCGGACGGCAGCCACCCCGACAGCGCCTTCGGCTACCCAGGCTCAGCCGCCAGCGACCCATACCTCGCCGACCAACGCGGCCCCGCGGCCTACTGGTGCCGAGTCGATCCCCTGGTCAAGCCAGCCAACCGAAGGTTCGGGCTCGCCCGTCGGGCCGCAGCCGTGGACTCTGGCAAGCATCCGGGTCGGGCGGCATCCCGGCTACGACCGCATCGCCTTCGGGTTTCACGGCGGCATCCCGGACTATCAGGTCGTATATGTCGATACGGTGAAGGCCGCAGAGTCCGACCAACCGATCCACCTCAACGGCCAGGCCTACCTGCAGGTCCTGCTCAAACCCGTGAACGCGCACGACCAGCAGGGCAACCCCACCGTGGGGGCGGTCGCACGGCAGCATCTGGTCGGCTACCCGACCCTCACCGCCTACGCCCTGACAGGAGATTTCGAGGGCTACGTCTCGGTCGCCCTCGGCCTGACGTCCAAGGCGAGGTTCCGGGTGGCGCTCCTGCCCACGTCCAGGACCCTCTACATCGACGTCCAGAACTAGCCCCGCGCTCCAACTCGGCGTAGCGGTTTGAGGCGTGCACCGGTCGAAGTCCAGGATCACGGCCCGTTGTCGCCGCACACCGACGAGAGGCGTAGGGCCGGTGGTGCCGCCGCTGGCGCCGGCCGCCCGACGCCGTACGGCCGCGCACCACCGGCCGCGCTGATCGTTACGAGAGGAGCTGGAACTGCCAGTCCCAGAACGTGCCTCCGCTGCCGGTGCAGGTCGCGCTCGACGTGCCGTTGCCGGTGATGGTGGCGCCATACCGGGTGACCGACATCGGCCAGTCGATCATGCAGGCGACGTAGACCCGCCACTGCGAGCCGGCCGGGCGGCCGGTGCAGGTGGTCGAGAACGACTGGCTGTCCGGCCGGGACGGCGTGCAGTCGCGGGGGATCTGGCCGCCGCTGTGGATGATGCCGATCTCGGTGTCGCTGATGTCGGCGCCCGGCACGCTGGAGCCGGTCAGCCGTACCCGAAGGGTCTTGTCCGGCGCGCCGACGCTGCCGGTGTCGATGATGGGGATGGCGAGCTGGACGTCGTTGTGGCCCGGCGGGTAGGAGTCGATGGTCAGGGTGCCGGACGTGGGTCCGCTGTAGTTGACGTTGTGGATGGCGGTGATGTCGTCGATCGCGTAGTTGACCGTGATCGGCTGCACCGGTTGCGGACGGTTGGACACGACGATCTGGAATACCACGTCGCCGCCGTACTTGACGCACGGCCCGACGTTGGCGCAGTTCCACCGGAACTCGTAGTTGAAGTACGTCGTCCCTGCCCCGTCGACGTGATAGATGTTGAACACGGTCTGAGCCGGGGGTTTCGCCGAGGCCGCGGACTGGGCCATGCCGGTCGCCAGCACCGCGGCGCTCGCGACGGCCAGGGTGCGTAGGAGAACTCGCACGTCGGCTCCTTTCGGGGTGGCCGCGCGAAGGTGCCCGCGCGGGTCGCCGGTCATTGTGCCACCCGGCCGGCCGCCGTCCGACTTCTCCGAACAAACCCGAACAACCCAGCCGTCGAACCGCTGGAATGCTACAAACTGTTTGTACTAACAATCTGTCCGGCCAAGGAGTCAGCGGCCCAGCCGCAGAGCTCGTCGTGGTCGGCTTGGTCGGCGAGCTGATAGGCGTCGTTGGCGTAGCCGGGCTGCGACCGTGGAGCCCAGGTCATGGGCCAGGTCGGACAGGATGTGCGACAGATAGGCGCCGTGCGCGTACGGCTCGCGATGAAGGGTGCAAGTTCAGGACCCGCCTGTGACGAGGCATGATGCGCCTGGCAAGATCCAGCCGTGATTGACGAGCGTAGGTGCCGGCCTGGCGGCGGGCGCGGTGCTTGGAGGAGTCCAAGGCGTGGTCGTGGCCCTCGTAGCCCTACACGACACTCCCCATTAGCTG
>WNGI01013485.1_pt1 | contig 10948 bp, 12 predicted proteins | sample 5400621 | NCBI WGS metagenome assembly WNGI01 (sample SAMN13153374, study PRJNA577476) | soil metagenome | isolation source: 20 cm soil or saprolite under Garry oak tree replicate 1 | place: USA:California | collected 2016-06-15 | reverse complement strand
TTGCGGATGCCTTGATCGGTAAACTGAATAAGACTGACATACGTGGCCATAGTGTTTGCTCCTTTCGTGAGGTTTTCCTGAAAGGTTATTGCGGATCCGGCTGCGTGCAAAGCAACATGGAGTTTCGGGGATCGAGCGTTGATCCCACAGCTTTAGAAAAGTTCAAAAAGTGAGACTGCCCCACCTTTGCTCTCCGTATCGTAAGCCGCTTACGATGGATGAATCTTTGGCAGGGGTTTGCGAACTTGACTGGTTTAAGCAGTCAAGTTCCAGCACAGCCGCACTTGTACGTTCGTTTCAGATCGGCGGCGATTTCGGCGAACTCAGCGAAGCCGAGTCGACGTTTTCAGATCAACTGATAACAGTTAACATATAACTCACGAGCGTTGCTCGTGTGCGTGAGGACTGACCCGATTCCAAACCGGCTGGGTCGTCCTAAGGCCCTATTCGGGGGCGCCGACCGCACCTAATGCGCAGCTGAAGCCGTTTCAGGCGCTTCATCTTTGCCGATAACGATGTCGCCATAGGTGCTCTGCACAATCGCCTTCAACTCGGTCTGTTCGGCAGAAGGAACGTTAAACCTGTCGAGTGACTGCTGAAGATCATCCATGAAAGCTTCCCACTCTTTCGGCGTGATCTTCAGATGTTCGTGCGACTCACGCATCGGCCGTCCAGTATACACCTGCGGTCCGCCACTTGCCCAACCTACCATTTCGGTGACCAGATACTTAAACCCTGGTGGCGGCACCTTATGGTGGGCCTCGTTTACCGCCGGGTTGGCATTGAGCCGGGCATCTGTCATGACCCGGTCGATAAGATCGTCGACCACGCAAGAAATGCTATAAATCCCACCGAGTCGTTCATACAGGCTGGGTTTATGTGGTTCCGCTGGCATAGTGCGAACAGCCAAATCTGAGGCGAATACGTTCCCTTGTCGAGCAGAAAAGGAGTTATAGGTTCGCATCGGCGCCGACTCGTCACGTCGTAGCTTTCTTGACGCGCCGTCTTGTCACGTCGGAGCCTTGGCGTAGATGGAAGCTTCAGCAAAGGCAGCGTAGGCGAAAGCAGATGGTCTTCGAGCCAGAGCTGCGCCGCTGGGAAGCGAGCGAGACAGACGGGCGGGCCGAGAGGCCGACGGAGTGTGGGAAACGAAGGAGTCAACATGTCCAGATTGAGTTTGTCGCGTTTTGTTAATTCAAATATCAAATGTTAAGATGCGAATCCGCCTGCGTGCAAAGCAACATGGATCTTTCGGGAACCAGGCGCTGATCCCACAGCTTTGGAAAAGTGCAAAAAGTTAGGACTGCCCACCTTTGCTCTCCGTATCGTAAGCTGCTTACGATGGATGAATCTTTGGCAGGTCTTTACGAACTTGACTGGTTTAAGCAGTCAAGTTTCAGCACAGCCGCACTTGTGGTTCGTTTCAGATCGGCAGCGACTTCGACGAACGGAGCGAATGGGATGAGCGACCCGCCTTCGCGAATGCTCCGGCGCGGCAGGCATAGAAGGGGTCCGAGCCGGACTGGCGTAGCTGCGAGAGAAGCAGTGAGCGAGTGTGGGCAACGAGCGAGTTTCAATTGAGCAACGCCGAAACTATTCGCCAAAAAGTGCAAAAAGTGAGGACTGACCCGATTCCTTTCCGACTTTTCGTTCTTCCATCTCAATTCTCGCCGCCACAAGCTTGGAGCTTATGAATACCGTCGCCATCATCACCGGCAGTAGTCAGGGCATCGGTCAAACGATCGCCGCACGCCTCGCCCAAGATAGTGTTAACGTCGCAATCGATTACCACACTCATGCCGAAGGCGCGGAGGAAACTCTTCGCCAGGTCGAAGCAGCCGGAGCCAAGGGCGTCATCGTCAAAGCCGACCTATCTCTCCTTAGTGAGATCAACCATCTGGTCGAGCAAACTCTCGCAACCTTTGGTCGGATCGACATTCTAGTGAACAACGCCGGCATCGAAAAACGCGACGACTACTGGCAAGTCACTGAAGCCGATTACGACGCCGTCATGAACGTGAATTTAAAAGGTGTCTTTTTCACAACTCAACGAGTCGTTCGTCATCTGCAAACGGAGAAGCGCTCTGGAAAAATCATCAACATCAGCTCCGTGCACGAAGAACTACCTTTTCCCCATTTCACTTCCTACAGCATGAGCAAGGGCGGCCTCAAAATGATGACACGCAATCTGGCGATCGAGCTCGCCCCGTTTGGTATCACGGTCAACTCCATCGCGCCGGGCGCAATCGAAACTCCGATTAACAAAAGCCTCCTGAATAATCCCGCCGAGCTCAGTTCGCTTCTGGACAACATCCCCTTAAAACGCCTCGGGCAACCTGCAGATGTCGCGGAAATCGTCGCCTTCCTGGCTTCCGATAAATCTAATTACATCACCGGTACCACCATTTTCGTCGACGGCGGCCTTCTCTGGAACTATCAGGAACAATGAGAGCCAAAAAAGTTCAAAGTAGAATTTAGAAAGTAGAAAACAGTCTTCTTAATTTCTCCGTCATAACTCTTCCTTCTTAATTCTTCCTTCTTCCTTTTCCTCATGCCGATCAAACTGCTCCTCGCTGACGTAGATGGAACCCTCCTGACCCACGAAAAGGTGCTTACCACTCGGGCCCGGGCCGCCGTCGCCCAATTGGGCGTGGCTGGTGTCCAATTCGCTATCACCAGTGGCCGTCCTCCGCGAGGAATGCAGATGTTGATCCAACCGCTGGCCCTGACCACGCCGATCGCGGCCTTTAATGGCGGAATGTTCGTCCGACCAGACCTCTCAGTGCTGGAGCAACGCGTTCTACAAGCCGACGTCATAGAGCCGGCGATGCAAACCATCAAAGCGCACGGTCTTGATATTTGGATTTATCGCGGCACCGATTGGTTCGTGCGCGCGCGCCATGGCCCGCATGTCGATCGCGAAGAATGGACAGTGAAATTCCCGCCCACAGTCGTGGCGGATTTCAAAGGACTGACGAACGATGTCGCGAAGCTGGTCGGCGTAAGCGACGATCTCGAGGCGGTATCCAGGTGTGAGAGCGCAGTGAGTCAGCAGTTCGCCGAGAAGGTGCACGCCAGGCAATCCAACCCGCTGCGGGAATCCCCTTCACATGTCTCCGCTGCTCGTTCGCAACCCTATTACTTGGACGTCACCCATCCCGACGCCAATAAAGGTTTCGTCGTTCTTCGTTTATCACAAATGCTCGGCATCCCCCCGGATCAGATCGTGACTATCGGTGATATGCCCAATGATATTTCCATGTTTGCGAAAAGCGGTATCAGCATTGCGATGGGCCAGGCGAGTGAGGAAGTGAAGAAGGCCGCCACCTACACCACTCTCCTTGTCCGCGCTCCCTGCTCCCTGCTGCAACTGACCCCTTCTGCTTCTCCCAAACAAGGATATTAATCTAGGAATCACAACGTGCGTGGTAACGCCACTCTGATACTGTGCACCAATATGCGACAACTTCTTTTTGGGTTGGTTCTCGCGTTGGCATGCTCTGCTTTTGGGCAAATGGCGCCGGTGGCGGATCGGGTGGCGAAGCAGAACGCGCTCTTTGAGGAGTTCTATCAAGCCGGGCTGAAGAATTCGCCGGAGCGGGCCACCGCGTATGGCGATTACCGTTACAACTCACAGCTTGGACAGGTTTCGCTCGCGGAAATCGCCCGGCAACACGCGGAAGCCGATGACCTTCTCGCTCGATTAAAGGCGATCCCGACGGATGGCATGAGCGACAAGGACCTGTTAAGCCATCGGATACTAGAGAAGCAGCTGGAACGCGAACATTAACCCGAAATCCCATCGGACTCAGGCTCTCGAAGAGGGATATTCCTGAGACTGTCTGCTAATTGACTGGCCTTCTGCTCCTGGTCTCAGCTCCCTGTCCGCCATTCGGACGGACTCGCCCCACCACGGTGGGCAAGCGGTGGCGAGCTTCTCGCTGCCCTGCTCTCCTGATAACTGAGAACAGATAACCAATAACTAAAACGCCTCGCGTTTTCCAACTCCCAGCTCCTAATAGTAGTGAGGGCTGACCGCACTTCTCCCCCACCCTATGGTCCGACCTTCACCTCGACCTTTGCGTGGTTCATCCGCGTATTCATGTCGGGCACGTAGTAAACGCTGCAACCGCCGCGATGGAAGATCTGGGTTCCGCCGCGATCGGCGACCTTGAATTGCTTATTCGTGACGCCGGGTTGCTGGTAGCCATAGCTGCCATTGGTGCGAACGAATCGCATGTGTTCGTAGTCGATGACCGTGACGCTGATGTCGAACTGATCGACGCCGTTTACAATGAGCTCCACATTCGGCCCTCCCATGTCGCGAAGCTTGACCCGCTGCCCGACCTTCACCTCGAGGCTATGCGTCTGCTGAGCCAAAGCAGAGCTGGAAAGCAGCATGCCAATGACGATAGACAGGAGTATTTGTCTCACTTCCTCGGCGTAGCGGAGCAAGACACGCGCCGCAATGTTGCAACACGCGGCTAAAAGGGAACCCTCGTTCCCGTCGCTTCTGCCGGCGTGACGGCGCGATTCTGTGGCTGCGCAGCAACATGATCGTCCGCCTCGAACTTCCCGGCGCGCGCGAGTACGAAGCTCGGTTAAAAGCAGCCAACGAGAAGAAAGCGCGTGAATCGGTCCCGCAATTTTAGCACTTCATCAGATGCTATTGCGGCAACCCGGGCGAAGGTCGCCAAAAAGTCCTAAAAGTGAGATCGACGCCACTTTTCTCTACGGATGAGCGTGTCGTTAGGTCTTTAGGTTTTCAGCGGAGGTTGGGTCACATATCGGCCGTACGGGTCGCGGCTGGTTAGACCTGTAAATCACCCCACCACTGTCTGATATGACCATCGAACGGTGTTGCTTCGCCTGCTTCGCGCATCAGTTGCGACTGCGTCGCGAGGTTGACCATGCGTTGAGGATCGGCCTCGGCCCGCGCGGCATTGCTCACGCTCCGCTGTATGTCCAGCAGCGTTGCGCGTTGCTCGGGGTTGAGATGGCTACCCCATACCATTGCTTCTTCCGTGCTGACAAAGGCTGGAATGATCAGGCTTTGGATCCGCCTTAACAGAGCAAGATCCGAAATTGAAATCGCCACGTTCCCGGCCACATCGATAAGCCAGGTGGCGATCACATCTTTGCATCTAAGGATTGGAGTAATCATATGAACCTCTCAGTTTGCGCAGAATGGGAAAGGCCGGCACCGGCGCGGTCGGTCGACGCTGCGATTGCTTAGCTGGCAAGCTACAGCCGAAAGTCACAATCGCCTAATGATATTTCGATCAAGGCATACTGGAACTCTCCCTATAAATTTTGTTGAGAAAGCGAAACAGCTTGCTTAGTGAAAAGGATCGAGTATCTAAACAATTGATTACGTCACTCGACGTTTCAACGCATCTTTAGCCGAGCTTAACAAGTTCGAGGGGCTGGATCTTCGCTGAGACAACGCTTAACGCGATCTCCAGGTCGATAACCGGAGCCCCGGGTCAGTCTGAGCGAATTCTTTCTTGGAAAGAAGTCTCGAGGACTCTCCCATTCCACTCGGCTTGGCTATAACCAACAAACAAGAAAGACAACTAAGGATGAAGTTCGCAAAAACATTCAGTGCAGCGATTGTGATCGCCGCGGTCGCCGGCGCAGCCAGCGTTTGCTCGGCGCAAAGTTCAGCCAAAGCGGCGGTCAATCCCGCCTCGACGACGCAAAGCACCGCGCCATATACCGAAGGTGCCGTCTGGCAGATTACAATGGTCAAAACCAAGCCTGGCATGAGCGATGATTATCTCAAAGCTCTGGCCAAGATATTCAAATCGACCAATGACGAAGCCAAGCGGCAAGGCATCATTACCGATTACAAAATCCTAGCCGGTGATGCAGCTACCCAGCAAGATTACGATATTCTACTTATGGTGGAATATCCTAACATGGCCGCATTGGATGGCCTGCGCGACAAGACAGATCCCATCGCCGCCAAAGCGATCGGCACTGAAGACCAGCAGCGCCAAATGGCTGTCAAGCGTCTGGAAATTCGCGAGATCATGGGCGACAAGACCATGCGCGAGATCACGCTGAAATAGTTCCGCTTCTACGGTGGCGCTGCCTTCTTGGAAGCCCAGGAAGGCGGCGCTCCACTGGTTAGCTTGTCTTTTCTCACAATGAGGGTTGCGTTCAGATAAAGAATTGCGGATTCGAATGTCTCAACAACATTAGACCCCACAGAACGAGGGAGAGTGACCCATGTTTTCAGTTGAAACAAACAAAGCCAAACGGCTTCTCGTCATTAGCGCGGCTGGGCACGTGTCGAAAGAGGAAGTAAAGCACGCGACAGAGCAGGTGCGGGAAGCGTTGCAGGATGCCGCGCCAGGCAGCCGGGTCTTGACTGATTTTCGGTGGCTGGAATCGATGCGACCCTCTGCCGCTCCGCACATTGCGGAGATCATGGATGCATTAGCTGAGAAGCAGGTCGCTTCGGTTATCAGGATAATACCTGATCCGGGTAAAGACGTTGGAATGAATATCCTCTCACAGTTCCACTGCAGCCGTGAACTGCCGATCTCGACTGTGGAGACACTGGTGGATGCGCTGGACCGGTTATTAGAGCAGAACGCTGAACACGACAGGAAGGAATTAGAAGCGCAGATCGCCCGTTAGATAGCCGATTCTTCGGATTGACGCAGGCCACCCGGTCATGGATGCGAAGGAACTGTTATGACCGCCGCCCAAAGGAAAGCGAAATTGGGTTACTGAGCTTCCCAGCTCCTGTTTTTTAACCGATAACGGAAACGCTTCGCATTTCCCCGCTCTTTACTCCACGCTCCAAGCTCCCCGCTTTATCTCCCAACCGTTAACTGATAACGGATAACTAAAATGCTCTCGCGTTTTCCTTTTACTTCTTTTCCGGGAACTGCATGACACCTTCGGCGATGCACTCCCATTTGCCATTGCGCTCCATCCAGGTATCCACCCACGCGTAGCTGCGGGTAAACTCTTTCCCGTCCTTATCCTTGCCCTTTTCCGTCGAGGTGCCGGAGACGGTGGCCAGGTTCGGCGCATAGACATGAACGTCCATGTTGTCGTTCACCGATGAGCTCAAGGTGTCGGTCTCATTTTTAATCTGATCGATGATCCGGGATTTGGTCCGATGTTTTCCTTTGGTATCGAATCCAGCAAAATCGTCCGCGACCATGTTTGCGACGGCGGCGTGATCCTTGTTTACCAGTGCCTTTTCCCAGGCGTCTTCCATCTCCTTGAGCTTGGCCTTGATTGCGCTCGAGTCGGCAGATTTTTCCTGAGCATGCGCGCAAGGGGCGAAGGCGAGGAGTGTGATTGCCAGAAGTGGTGTGAATAATTTCATAATAATTTTTTGGTTGAATTTAAAAGCAGCTCGTCTCGAACCAGAAAGCCCTTTCAGGGCGAGCTACATCGATGCAGCGCGCTTCGACGCGCGCGTCTATGGCAGAAGCGTGCTGCCCAATCGGCAGACCGTCAAGACATAATGGCTTGGAGGCATTCGACGATTTCGGCTTTCTTGTTTTTCTCACCGAACGGTGGAGCTGTACGAGCCGGGAGCAGCATTTCAACCTTTCAGAATGGCTCGATTTCTAGGAACCCTGATCTCTGACTTCTGTTCTCTGATCGCTGCCCTCCTAGACTCAACCTCAACTCTCTCGCTTCTGATTTCAGCGTTTCCGCTGTCAGCTTTCTAGTAAGGGCTTTCGTCTTTGAGCCAGAGCCATCTACGTCGCCGGCGCGGTTTTGGCTCGATTGTTGCGGCTTGTGTCCTCTTGTGATCAAGCAAATCGTCTTTTGGATCCTGTTAGTGGGGCTGGGCTGTCTTTTTTGGCTCCAGAAGCTCCATGAAAGAAGAATGCAACATCCAGCCAAGGCCTCTTTGGCGACTGCTTCCCATAGCTCACCCACGCCTTCTTCTCCGGTGTCGCCGGCTGCCGGACAACCGGCCAAACCGACGCCAATATTGCCGCCACCACCAGTTCTGAAACCGAAGCCTACGCCGATGCTCCCGAAACCAACACCGATGCTGCCAAAGCCCACACCGACGTTGCGCCCAAATCCTAACGGGGTGCAGTAACGGCAAACTTGACCGGTTTAACCAGTCGAGTCTTACCGGCGCGCTTGAAATTAGCGATTGTTCTCGCTTCTCTCTGCACCTTCTCCGACCTCTGTCCTCCGACCTACTGTCCTCCGACCTCTGATCTCTGGTAACGTCAGCCGTTAATTCAAATCTCAAATATTAAGACGCGACCGCGTCTGCTTCCCCCAAGAACGATTTGAATGATCCGCTTTGGACAACTCTCGGCAGCGATGTTTTGGCTTCCGGCTATTCCCTTTCAATTTCTGACAGCGTTGCTGTCCAGCGCTTTTACCGAATTATCCAGGTGGACTGATGCCATTGAACGTTGAATGTTGAATGTTGAATGTTTCATCCGACGAAGCGATTGACCACTTCTTAAAATTTGCCTAAATCGCGTCGATGACTTCCCGCGTGGTTAATCTGCTTCTAATTTCCTGCCTTACATTTTTCGCAGGTTGCGGCGATCCGAAGAAAAGTCCTGCTGATTCCGTGAATGCTTTTCTCCGTGCTGTTCATCGGCAGGATTGCAAAGAGGTGTTTTCATTTTTTTCCAGCGCTTCGCAGGAAAAAGTTCGCGAAGAAGCAGCGAGGGCCGCCAAAGATTATCCCACTTACGCGAAAGACTTCACTCCGGAGAATTTTTATTGCACGTCCGTCTATGCAAATCGCTATTTAACTTTCACGCGAGGCTCCGCAAAAAATGAAAGCATCGACGGCACCAACGCCGTCGTGGTTGCGAATGTACGCGAAGGCAAAAACGAACTGATTCCTGGATTCTTTCCCCTGACATTCACCAACGTCCCGACTCGTATCATGATGGTTTTTGAAGATGGCACCTGGAAACTTGACCTCATCAAACCGACGCCCGAAGTGGCGAAAGTTTTGGAAGCCCGCGAAGTCGCCATAAATAAAGAACGAGAAGCGATTGCTCGTTATCAGGCGGAACGCGCTCTCGCCGAACAGAAACAGCTCGAAACCATTTACAGTCACTGCACGAATTTTCATCTGGTTGTGCGTTGGAAATTCGACCGCGAACCGGCTGGCGAAAAAATAAAAGATGAAACTGGTGCCTTCACTGCGGAACTTCTGGGCGCGCACATCGTCGATCTTCCGGAAGGAAAAGCGCTGCAGTTTCAAGCAGTCAGCGAAGCCGTGCGTTTGCCGGAGGAGATTCTAAACAACAGGGGCTGCGGCATGATTACATTTCGATTTCGCCGTGATGATGCGGAAACGCAGGATCGAATTTTGTATAAAGTCCTGCCCGGCGTCTTTTCAGAAACCGGAATTGAAGTCGGCGGCGATGGCCGCGTTTATTTCAGCGTCCAAAGAAATTCGCTGGCGAGCAAAAGTCTCCTCGACCCGCAGAAGTTTTATCAGCTCACGTTTGTCTGGAATCGCAACGGAATGCGCATCTACATCGACGGCAAACTGGACGCGACGTTGGAAAGGCCGGTTTATACTTCTGCCAGAGCGACAAAAACTGAAATGGGCCGCGATCCGAATGATGCACTAAAAACTGGCTCACGGATGACGATCCAGGATTTAAGAATTTACGAAGGCGTGGCGGATGAAAGCGCGTTCGCGCAATAAGAACGAATTGCCGAAAATAAAATTTTGTCTCAGTCTCCGGCTTACTTCCGGAATGCACCACGTGGACGCGAAGGTCGGCGAGTAGGGACCGGGAGGTCACGAATCAATCGAGGCGGCGCTAATCGAATCACTTCTTCAAATCGTGAGCAATTGCGGCGACCTGTTGAAGCGCCGCTCTTCTTCCTCCTACCGTGTACCGTTGGCGCTGTCTTCGAAGATGTCGACTGTCGAATTTCTCTGCCATCTGACTTCTAACCTACCGATACACTTCGCTATTCGGTCGATGTCTACGATTGGTATCATATGCCGTTAGAACCGTGTCCCGCCTGTGGCTACGCGCTTTCGGTCCTCGATCATCATTGCCGTCATTGTTCTGTCTCATTGAGAGCGTTTTCATCATTCCGGCTGTTTGATGCGAAACACCTGTCGACGACGATCGTCGCCGGAGTGGGGCTGAGCATTCTCGTTTACTTGATATTTTTCCGCTAAAAAAAGGTGCGAAGAGGAGGAGTCAGGCTGCGCCCGGCGCCGAAGTAATAGCCTGGCTGTTCAACACCACGTTGACTTTACGGATTGCACGACGAGCCTTTCTCATCATGGGCGACAAATCTCCGAAAGCGAACCAGAAGCATAAAGCACAGCAAAAGGCGAAAGCCGACAGCGCGGCTCAGAAGAAAGAGCAACAGGCCTTAGCCGCCAAGGCGGCGCCGAGATAGAAGTAGGCGGATGCTGCCAAGCAGCAACCAGCTTTGGTTCGTTAGGAAATTCCGGCCTCTGCCTCTGACCTCTGTTCTCTGATCGCTGTCCTTCCTAGACTCGCCCCCAATTCTTCCTTCGCGGGCAGTCGCCTTCTCCAGCATTTCGAAGAATGCGCGCGTTCGCGGCGGGAGTCTATTGGGGTTGCGGGACAACGCGAAGATAAGGCTTGGAAGCTTTCCACCCCTCGGGATAGAGCCGTTTGGCTTCGTCGTCTGAGACCGCTCCCGAGATGATGACATCTCCGCCGGGCTTCCAGTTCACTGGGGTTGCGACTTTGTGCCTGGCTGTGAGCTGGATAGAATCGAGCACCCGCAGCACTTCATCGAAGTTGCGGCCGGTGGTCATCGGGTAGCTCAGCATCAGCTTAATCTTCTTGTCGGGACCAACCACGAAGACTGTGCGCACGGTAGCGTTGTCCGCCGGCGTTCTGCCCTCCGAAGTCTCCCCCTCTCCGGCTGGGAGCATGTCGTAGAGCTTGGCGATCTTCAGCTCCGGGTCGCCGATCATCGG
>WNGI01006670.1_pt1 | contig 10949 bp, 11 predicted proteins | sample 5400621 | NCBI WGS metagenome assembly WNGI01 (sample SAMN13153374, study PRJNA577476) | soil metagenome | isolation source: 20 cm soil or saprolite under Garry oak tree replicate 1 | place: USA:California | collected 2016-06-15 | reverse complement strand
AGGACACGTTCATCGTCCTCGACCACGAGCAGGAAGACGGCGTCGAGCAGAGGCCGCATCTCCCCGGTCCGGGCGGCGACCTGACGGCGATGATGGACGGCTTCGCCGCGGCCACGCCGCTGTCCGACCTGCTCGTCCCGTTGACTCTCGACCCCCTGACAGTGTTCGACGACGACCACTTCGTGGAAACCCTCGCCGCAGAGAAGAACCTTCCGAAGGAGGTAGCCGACCATGTACCCGACCTCTTCTGACCATCGCTAGGGCGCGACGCGTAGCAGCGCCAGTCGCGGCCGATCCGACGCTCGCCAACCTCCGCAAGATCGACCACATCGTCGTGCTCATGCTCGAGAACCGGTCGTTCGACCATATGTTCGGGTACCTGACGCTCGAGGCTGGGCGGACCGACGTCGACGGCCTCAAGGCGAGCATGTCGAACAGGTGAGCGGGAACATGGGCGGGTTCGTCGCGAACTTCGCGAAGCAGCGCAAGAAGGCGAAGCTCGTCGACGTGGTCATGGGCTACTACACCGGCAGCGACCTGCCCACGTACGACCATCTCGCGCGCGAGTTTGCGGTCTGCGACCGCTGGTACTGCTCGGTCCCCGGCGCGACCTGGCCGAACCGGCTCTACGCGCTCTGCGGCCAGGCGGCCGGCAGCAAGGACCCGAAGAAGGTGCCGGTCTACGACGTACCCTCGTTCGTGCGCCACCTCGAGACGAGCAAGGTCTCGTGGCGCTGGTACACGCACGACGTCGGGACGCTCCGGTTCACGGACAGCAAGTTCCGGGTCGGCTACCTCGACAGGTTCGCCTACTTCGACCGCCGCAGCATCCTCGCGCCGCGCAACTTCATGGACGACGCGAAGGACGGGAAGCTGCCCGCCGTCTCGTGGATCGACCCGAACTTCGTCGACGTCTCGTTCGTCGGGCCGGCGGGCTCGAACGACGACCATCCGCCCTCGGACATCAAGGCCGACCAGGAGCTCGTCCTCAAGACGTACACGGCCCTCGTCAACAGCCCGAACTGGAAGAAGACCATGCTCGTGGTCACCTACGACGAGCACGGCGGGTTCTTCGACCACGTGCTGCCGCCCGCCGCGCACGACGACCGGCCAGCATTCAGGACGTACGGCGTCCGCGTGCCCGCGTTCGTCGTCTCGCCGTTCACGCCGCGCGGGAGCGTCTCGAACACCGTCTACGACCACACGTCGGTCATCAAGACGATCCTGCTCCGCTTCTGCCAGAAGAACGGTCAGATCCCGAACATGGGCGCACGCGTGGCGAACGCGAACCACCTCGGTGACACGCTCACGCTGGCCCAGCCGAGGCCGCCAACGCCGGCAGAGGCGTACCGCGACGCCGTCGACCGCCTCACTTCGTGGCGCGCCGAGGTGTTTCGCGACCGGCTGATGGCGAGGCCGACCGGAGGTCCCGCCGACCCCAGCGACCTGAACGACCTCCAGCAGCAGGTGCTCGCAGCGAACGCGCAGATCCGCGCGGAGGGCCTCCCGGTCGGCCAGCCCTGACACCTCGCTTCCCTGACCGGCGGCCGCTCCCGCCCGGCAGAGCCGGGCTCCGCTGCCGCCTCGCCCCGCTGGACCCGCTCCTGCCAACGGTCCGTGTGACTAACACTGTCCCCCCGTCATACGCGGCCCCAGCGGGGCGTCAGGAAACCGAGGGAACGAGGGCGAGCGTGACAAACTGACCTCTGTTGAGGAAGGTCGCGGTCATCGCGGACGTCCACGGGAACGCGCCCGCGCTCGCCGCCGTGCTCGATGAGATCGAGCGCGAGCAACCTGACCTGATCGTCTCCTGCGGCGACCTGACCTGGGGCCCGCTGCCCGAGGACACGTATGAGCTGGCGCGCGGCCTGAACGCACGGTTTGTGCGCGGGAACGCGGACCGAGCCGTCCTCGAATGCGTCTCCGAGACCGAGCGCGAGCAGTGGATGCAGGCCCACCACACGGACGCGATGCGGGAGTTCCTCGGCACCTTCGACGAGAACGTCGTCGTCGAGGTCGACGGGCTCGGAGCGGTGCGCTTCTGTCACGGCTCGCCGCGCAGTGACGAGGAATGCGTCACGCCCGAGACGCCGGAGGAGCGCGTCCGCGAGTTCAGCGCCGGCGTCGACGAGCGCGTGATCGTGAGCGCGCACGTCCACATCCAGTTCGACCGCGAAGTGGCCGGGATCCGCAGCGTGAACGCTGGCAGCGTCGGGCTCCCATACGAGGGCAGGGCGGGTGCGTACTGGGCGCTCGTCGGGCCGGACGTGGAGCTGCGCCGTACCGAGTACGACGTCGAGGCGACCGTCGAGCGCTTCCGGGCGAGCGGGCAGCCGAACGTCGAGCAGATCGTCGAGATGATGCTGACGCCGCCCGAGCCTCGTGAGGTGATCGACCACGCCGAGAAGCACGTCTTCGCCGGGTAGGCGGATCGCGTCCATCCGCGGCGCGACCTCCTGGGTCGACCGGGTCGGGCTCGCAGCGCTCTTCCCGACGGACGATCTCGTGCTGCCGTCGCTCTGGGAGGCGGTCACGGGCAAGCCCGTGGTCGACCGCGACTTCGCCCCTGACGTCGCGCTCGTCTGGGGCTGGAAGGACGAGCTGCCGGGCCGGAAGCTCGTCTGCGCGGGAAAGCACCTCGGCGGCCGCGCGTCACTCGTCTCGCTCGAGCTGCTGCCCGTCCTCTACGCGCTCACCGGTCGGAGCGGGCAGCCGGCCGACTTCCGAGACGAAGAGCTCTCGCCAGTCGAGCGGGACGTCGCCGAGGCGTTGCTCGAGTCCGGCCCAGTGAGCAGCGCGGAGCTGCCGAGTCTCGCCGGGCACGAGCGGAAGCGGGTGAGCGCGGCGGCCGTCCGGCTGCAGCGGCGTCTCGTCGTCACGTCTGCGGGACGGCAGGAGCACGATCAGGGCTGGCCCTCGGTCGTCTTCGACATCCTCCCGCGGCGCTACGCAAAGCGGCTCGAGGCGCTGCCTGATGCCGATGCCGCGCGCTCGATCCTTGCCGGGACCGTCCTGCGTTCTGCGGGCGAAGTCTCGGCCGCGGACGTTGCGGCGGTCATCGGAGGCACCCGCAAGCAGGCCGCGGCGGCTCTCGACCGGCTCGCCGCCGAGGGCAAGGCGCGATCACGCGATGCGGGCGAGTACCTGCTCTGGGCTCTCTAGTTCCTGCCCTTCGCTGCCGACACCACATAGCAAGCGGCCTTCGACACCATGGGCGACGATTCGACACTCCAGCCCTTCGACCGGAACGGCCTGCTGCGCCGGGCAGCACCGTTCATCGGTGCGATGTGGCTCGCGCTCGTCATCTACCCGCTACCGCCGCATGGTGGGGACTCGGACACGTTCGTCCCGGCCGTCGCACTGAACGTCATCATCCTCCTGGCCGTGCTGATCGTCCCTTGGCGCCGACTCGGGCCGATGGCCGCGGTCCTGCCGCCGCTCGCGTACCTCGTCGTCATCGCCCTCCTGCGCGAGGCCGACGGCGGAGGCTCCTCGTCCTACGGCGCGCTCCTGATGCTGCCGATCTTCTGGCTCGCCCTCTACGGCAGCCCGCAGCAGCTCGCTGTCGGCTTCGCGGGCCTCGCCGCCGTGTTCGTCGTGCCCGTCTTCCTGATCGGCGCTCCGGACTACCCGTCGAGCGAGTGGACGCGCGCGCTGGTGTGGCTGTGCGTCGCGCCGATCATCGGGTTCACGGTGCAGTCGCTCGTGCGCGAGCAGCGGAAGCGCGCCGAGGAGAACCTGCGCCGCGCCGACGAGCTTCAGGTCAGCCAGGAGGAGACCCGGAAGCTCGTCGTCAGCATGGCCGCGGTCACGGAGGCGACCCGTGAGCTTGCCCGCACGACCGATCCCCAGGCCGCACGCGAGATCATCTGCACGGCCGCCTGCACGGTCACGGGCGCGCGCTTCGCCAAGCTCATGGAGCGGAGCCCGGACGGAGAGATCGTGATGAAGGCGAACCACGGGCTCCAGAACGGGCCACCGCTGACGCTGTCACTCGGCGAAGAGGCGTCCGGCGCCGGCTCGGTCTTCTTCTCGAAGAAGCCGCTCTTCGTCGACGATGCACGGGGCGACGAACGGATCTCGCAGCGCGTCGTGCTGGCGACGGGCGCCGTGTCGATGCACTTCGAGCCCGTTCTACGCAACGAGGAGGCCGTCGCCGTGCTCGTCGTCGGCTGGGCGCACGCCGTCGATGGATCGAACCGGATCGCTGCCTCGATGCGGATGCTCGCCGCGGAGACCGCGATGGCGCTCGAGCGCTCCGACCTGCTCGCGCGGCTCGAGGAGGTCGCGCGCACCGACGACCTGACCGGGCTGCTCAACCGGCGCGGGTGGGAGGAGGAGCTGCCACGCGAGCTGGCGCGCTCGCGGCGCAACGGTGATCCGCTCTGCGTCGCGATGCTGGACCTCGACTTCTTCAAGAACTACAACGACCAGCGCGGCCACCAGGCGGGTGACCGGCTGCTCAAGCAGAGCGCGTCGGCCTGGGGCCGGGAGCTTCGCGCGAGCGACAGGCTCGCCCGCTACGGCGGCGAGGAGTTCAGCGTCGCGCTGCCCGGCTGCCGGCTCGAGAACGCGAAGGACATCGTCGAGCGCCTGCGGGCCGCGATGCCCGGAGACCAGACCGTTTCCGCCGGAGTCGTGTGCTGGAACGGCCACGAGACCGCCGAGGAGCTCGTCGGTCGTGCCGATGCGGCGCTCTACGAGGCGAAGCGGATGGGCCGCGATTGCCTCGTCGCGGCCGGCGACTCGCCGCCCGGCGACCTGAGCTCGGTCAGCCTGTAGCCGCGCTGGGACGCCGAGAGGATCAGCGTTCCGGGGGCCTGAGCACGGCGAACTGGTCCGTGACCTCGAGCTCCGGCGTGCTGAACCGGAAGAGCGCGGCCGGCCGTCCGCCGGTCCGTCCCGGCTCGCGGCGTTTGCCCGTCGCCTCGAGGACTCCGCGCCTGACCAGGATCCGCTGGAGGTTTGTCGCCGAGACGTCGTGCCCGAGCGCCGCTGCGTAGATGTCGCGCAGCTCGCTCAGCGTGAACGTCTCCGGCGCGAGCGCGAAGCCGATGTTCGTGTACGACAGCTTGGCGCGGAGGCGCTCGCGGGCGGCGAACGTGATCTCGCGGTGGTCGAACGCCAGCCTCGGCAACCGGTCGACCGAGTGCCAGTTCGTGTCCTCCGGCAGGGCAGGGTCGACGCCGAGCGGGACGACGCCGAGGTATGCGGTCGCGAGCTGCCGCTCCCGCGGATGCCGTCCAGGCTCGCTCAGCGTCTCGAGCTGCTCGAGGTGCGAGAGCTCGCGGACGTCCACCTTGGCGGCAAGGTGCCTGCGGATCGACTCCTCGAGCGTCTCGTCGGGGTCGAGATAGCCGCCCGGGAGGGACCACGCGCCCGCATACGGATCCTTCGCTCGCTGCCACAGCAGCACCTGCAACTGGCCCGCGCGCACCTGGTACACGACCGCCAGCGCCACGTGGGCGGACGTTTTCGATCGGGAAGCGGAAACTTTGGTAGACTCCGACACAGTTATCGACTCTGAGGCGAAAACTACCAGAGGCAGATGGGAAACGTGAACCGGCGACCACAAAAGGCGGAGTGCGATCTCCTCGTCGTGGGGGGTGGGGTGGCCGGTTTCTATGCCGCTCTCTGTGCCGCCAACGAGGCCGACGTCGTCGTTCTGACGAAGGGGCCGATCAAGACGACTGCGAGTTACCTCGCGCAGGGCGGAGTCGCCGCCGCGGTCGGCCCGGACGACGATCCGGCGCTGCACGCCGAGGACACGATCGCGGTGGGCCGTGGCCTCAGCCGCCCGAGCGCTGTCTCCGTCCTCACCGACGAGGCGCCCGCGCGCGTCGCCGACCTAGCCGATCTGGGAGTCGAGTTCGACCTCGGCCTCGGGCTCGAAGGCGGACACTCCCGGGCCCGCGTAGTGCACGCCGGCGGCGCGGCGACGGGTCGCCAGATCGCGCACATGCTCGCCGAGCGCGTCCTCGACCACCCGCGGATCTCGGTTCGCCAGGGCGAGCAGGCGCTCGAGCTCTGGTCGACGGGCTCACGGTGCGTCGGCGTGACGACGGACGGCGGTGCGATCTCGGCTCGAGCGACTCTGCTCGCGACCGGCGGCGCAGCCGCGCTTTGGGAACGGACGACCAACCCCGTGGGCGCGGTCGGCGACGGCATCGCGATGGCCTACCGCGGAGGAGCCGGGGTCGCAGATCTCGAGTTCATCCAGTTTCATCCAACCGCTCTGAGGGGCTCGGGCGTCCTCCTCAGCGAAGCTCTGCGCGGCGCGGGCGCGCTCCTGCTCGATGACAGCGGCCATCGTTTCACCGACGAGCTTGCGCCGCGGGACGTCGTCGCACGTGAGATCGGAGCGCGCGGCACAGCGCTGCTCGACCTCCGCCCGGTCGACCGGGACCGCTTCCCGTCGGTGATCGGGTCGCTCGAGGATGCCGGGTTCGACCCCTCCGTCGAGCCGATTCCGGTGGCGCCTGCGGCCCACTACACGATGGGCGGCGTCGTCACCGATCTCGACGGGCGCACCGAGTTGCCCGGGCTCTACGCAGCCGGAGAGTGCGCGTGCACCGGGGTCCACGGAGCGAACCGCCTCGCGTCGAACTCGCTGCTCGAGTGCCTCGTGTTCGGCCGGCGGGCGGCTCTCGCCTTGCTTGAGGAGCCCGATCTCCCTGCCCGAACGGGCCCGCCGCCGACCCCCCAGCCGCTGGAAGCGGTCACGCCTGAAATTCGCCGAGCCCTGTGGCAGGACGCAGGCCTCGTCCGCGACGCAGCCGGGCTCGAGCGCCTCCGCGAAGCACCGCACCTCCTGACGAGGCTGATCGCGCACAGCGCGCTCGCCCGCACGGAGAGCAGGGGCGCCCATTTCCGAGCCGACCGGCCGAACGAGGATCCGGAGCTTGCCGGCCATGTCGTCCACCGACCAGGGCAGGAGCCCGTTCTGGAGCGATGGTCGTAGCCCAGGAGCTCGATCTCGAGCGCATCGCGCTGGCCGCGCTCGCCGAGGATGTGGGCCGCGGCGACGTGACAACCGAGGCCACGGTCGCCGAGGACGCGACCTGTACCGCCACGCTGCTGCTCAAGGAGCCGGGCGTCGTCTGCGGCCTGCCGGCGGTCGAAGCCGTCTTCCGGTCGCTCGACCCGAGCGTCTCCGTCGCGTCATCCGCGGAGGATGGGGACCGTTTCGAGCAGCCCAACGAGCTCGCGCGCATCTCCGGCCGCGCGCGAGCGGTTCTGACCGGAGAGCGCACCGCGCTCAACCTCCTCGGCCGCCTGTCCGGAATCGCGACGCTGACACGCCGCTTCGTCGACGCGATCGAGGGCACCGGCGCGGAGATCCTCGACACGCGGAAGACGACGCCGGGCCTGCGGGCGCTCGAGAAGTACGCCGTGCGCTGCGGCGGCGGCCGGAATCACCGCTTCGGCCTCGACGACGGAATCCTCGTCAAGGACAACCACCTGCGAGCTGCGGGCGGGGTCCGGCCGGCCGTCGAGCTCCTTCGCGCCGCTGGAAGCGGCCTGCCGATCGAGGTCGAGGCCGAGACGCTGGACGACGTGCGCGAGGCGGTTGCAGCCGGCGCGGAGCAGATCCTGCTCGACAACATGTCGCCGGCTCTCATGCGCGAGGCCGTCCAGCTCGTCGACGGCCAGGCGTCGCTCGAGGCCTCGGGCGGCGTCTCGCTCGAGACCGTGCGCGAGATCGCCGCCACCGGAGTCGACTTCGTCTCGGTCGGCGCGCTGACCCACTCGGCCCGCTCCCTCGACGTCTCACTGGAGCTCGAGTGACCACAGCAGAGATCGCGACCCTCCATGAGGAAGTCCGCGCCCTCGCAGCCGAGCGCGACGCTGTGATCCTGGCGCACAACTACCAGGTGCCGGAGGTGCAGGACGTGGCCGATTTCGTCGGCGACTCGCTCGGCCTGTCCCGGGAAGCCGCGGCCACTGACGCCCAGGCGATCGTCTTCTGCGGAGTCCACTTCATGGCCGAGACGGCCTCGATCCTCGCGCCGGACAAGACCGTGCTCATCCCCGACCTCGACGCCGGCTGCTCGCTCGCCGCGTCGATCACCGCCGATCAGTTGCGCGCCTGGAAGGCGGAGCATCCGGGCGGCGTGGTGGTCTCGTACGTGAACACGACCGCCGAGGTGAAGGCCGAGAGCGACTACTGCTGCACGTCGGGCAACGCGAAGGCCGTCATCGAGGCGATCCCCGAGGACCGCGAGATCCTCTTCCTGCCCGACCTCTTCCTCGGCGTCTGGCTCGAGCGCACGACCGGGCGCAAGCTGAAGATCTGGATGGGCGAGTGCCACGTGCACGCCGGGATCCGCCCGGCCGACATCGAGCGCTGGCAGGAGGAGGCGCCCGACGCCGAGCTGCTCGTGCACCCGGAGTGCGGCTGCGCGAGCCAGTGCATGGCCTTCGGCAACGAGCGGACGCACATCCTCTCCACGGAGGGGATGATCAACTTCGCGAAGTCGTCGCCGAAGAAGCGGTTCCTCGTCGCGACCGAGACCGGGATCCTCCATCGCCTGAACAAGGAGGCTCCGGAGAAGCGCTTCGAGGCGATCTCCGAGAAGGCGATCTGCAAGTACATGAAGATGATCACGCTCGAGAAGCTGCGCGACTCGCTCCGCGACTGGAAGCACGTGGTCACGGTCGAGCCGGAGATCGCGGCACGCGCACGCGGCGCGATCGACCGCATGGTCGCGATCGCCTAGCCGCCGGCTACTGCTGCGACGACTCGGATCGTCTGGCCGTCACTCAGCTCGGTGTCGACGTCGTTCCTGCCGCGGATGTCTTCCCCGTCCACGTAGACGTTCACGAGCGGGCGCAGCTCGTTTCGCTCGTTGAACAGCAGGTCGCGCACGGGCAGTGCCAGGAGTGCCGCCCCGACCGTCGGCGCCTCCAGCTGGAACTCCTTCCGCCCACCCGCCTGGTCGGCGAGCAGCCCGGGGAGCAGAACCGTTACCACTCGGCGACTTCGACCGAGAGCACCGCCGGCAGCTGTTGCGCTGCCTCGATCCACTCGTCCCCTTCGTTCGGAGAGACGAAGACCGAGCCGCTCTTCGTGCCGAAGTAGATCCCGACCGGATCGAGCCGATCAGACGACATCCCCTCGCGGAGAACCTCGACCCACGCCTGCTCCGGCAGCCCGTTCGAGGCCAGCTCCCAGCTCTTGCCCCCGTCCTGGGTCCGGTAGACGCCCAGGCGGCCGTCCGACGTGACCCGGTCCCCGCCGCCGACCTCGCCCGCCGAGCCGCGGGCGGAGTCCTCAGGGATCACGAACGCCATGTCCGGGTCGCGGTGATGGATCGCGATCGGAAAGCCGAAGCTGCTCGGAAGGCCGTTGTCCTCGAGCCGCTCCCAGGTCTCGCCCTTGTCGTCCGTGCGGTAGACCCCGCAGTGGTTCTGCTGCCAGAGGCGCTCGGTCTTCGCGGGGTGGACCAGGACCTTGTGCACGCACTGGCCGAGCTCTGGGAACGGATCGTCGGGCATGAAGTCGGCCGCCGTTCCCTTGTTCGCGGGCGTCCACGAGCCGCCGCCGTCTTCGCTGCGGAAGACGCCAGCCGCGGAGATGCCCACGTACATCGTCTGGTCGTTTTTGGGGTCGAACTGGATCGAGTGCGTGCACATCCCGCCGGCACCGGGATTCCAGCGCTCCCGAGTCGGATGGTCGATCAGGCTCATGACCGGCTCCCAGCTCTCGCCGCGGTCTGCCGAGCGGAACAGAACACCCGGAGCGCCGCCGAGCCACAGCGTTCCGCTCGGGCCCGGTTCGAGGTGCCACGTCTTCTCCAGCGTCAGCTCATGATCTTCGGGCAGGCCGAGGCCCTCGCTCCGCTCCCACGTCTTGCCTCCATCGTCGGAGCGCTGGACGGTCGCACCGTAGACGCCGTGGTTCGCGGCTGCGTACAGCGACCCGTCGTGCTTCACGGCATGGAACACGTCCCAGCCGGCTAGGTGCGGCCCCTCGAGCTTCCACGTGCGTCGGGTCTCGTCGCCCTTGAGGACGAAGAGCCCCTTTCGAGTGCCGACCAGAATCGCCGGAGCCATCGGTCGCTAGCCTACGTGACGTCGTGGCCAGGCTGACCGACAAGCAGGCAGAGCTGTTCCTGGGCAAGAACTTCGGCGCCGTGGCGACGATCCGCCCGGACGGAACGCCGCACGTAACGCCCGTCTGGCTCGACTACGACGGCGAGCACGTGGTGTTCAACACCGCCACCGGGCGCGCGAAGTGGCAGCACATGCAGCGCGACCCGCGCGTCACGATCGAGGTCTACTCGCAGGACGATCCGTATGACTACGTGACCGTGACCGGCACGGCCGAGCTCGAAGAGGGCGAGGCGGCTGACCGGCACATCGACAAGCTGTCCGAGAAGTACACGGGCAACCCGAAGTTCCAGAGCCACCGGCCGGGCGAGCGCAGGGTGATCGTGCGGGTCACGCCCGAGCGGGTCGCTTGATCACGGTCTGCGAGGTCGGGCCGCGCGACGGCCTGCAGAACGAGCGGGACGTCCTGCCGCCGGAGACGCGCGCCGAGCTCGTCAACCGTTTGGCCGCCGCGGCGTTGCCGGTGGTCGAGGCGGTCAGCTTCGTCAGCGCCGAGCGCGTGCCGCAGATGGCCGGCGCCGAGGAGGTGGTCGGCGGGATCGACCGGCGCGACGGCACCGTCTACGCGGGGCTGGCCCTGAACGAGAAGGGCTATGACCGTCTGCAGGAGGCCGGGCTCGACGAGGTTCGCTTCGCGGTCGCCGCAACGGAGAGCTTCAGCCGGCGGAACGCGAACGCGTCCGTCGACGAGGCTCTGGACGCAGCGAATAGGGTTCTCGCGCGCGCGCGCGAGGACGGCGTCCGCTCGACGGTCACGATCAGCGTCGCCTTCGGCTGCCCGTTCGAGGGGCCGGTCGATCCCGGGAAGGTCGTCGAGCTGGCGAAGCGGCTGTCTG
>WNGI01006069.1_pt1 | contig 10949 bp, 12 predicted proteins | sample 5400621 | NCBI WGS metagenome assembly WNGI01 (sample SAMN13153374, study PRJNA577476) | soil metagenome | isolation source: 20 cm soil or saprolite under Garry oak tree replicate 1 | place: USA:California | collected 2016-06-15 | reverse complement strand
CCCCCGGGTTTCCGTACTGGCTCCTTTGGCCCGACTTCTCGGGATGGGAAGACCCTGCGGCTGGCCTCGAGGCGTTCGTCGCCATCCTTCGCGCCGCCCCTGGCGTCCTCATCGTTAGGCCGTACCCGCGTGATGCCGGATGGATCGTTGTAGCCGCGGAATCAGAGGCCGCCTGGGCTGGCGCCGTGCGCGCTCTTGAGCTGCTTTTCCGGCCGCAGAACTAGTTGCCGGTGATCGCGTCCCTTCGCAGCGCGACCGACAGCTGCTCGTCGTGATCACGGGCGCGCAGAATAGCCCGCGCGAGTGACTGACTTCGGTTCGGGCGTCGTTGTTATCGAGTATGAGGTCGCTGGCGCAACTCACGACGCCGTAGCGGCCAGCATCGAGTGGATGCACTGGATTCCGGAGCTCGATGGCTGCGACTCGTACACCTCTTGGGACGTTTTCCGGGATTGGGTCAAAGAGGAAGGACGTATCCGTACAAAGCAGCTTCGGGCGCGGGCTGTCGTTAGGCTACCGAAGTTGGCTGACGGAGCACCGGCGGATGTCGTGGAGTGTTTCAAACGATATCGAGACAAACTCGAAGCACACGAAAAGCTTCACGTCGAGCATGCGAAGAAAGCGACGATCGCATGTGGGGAATTTCTAAAACAGGTAGGGCCGCTCTCGAAGGAATTAGACGAAAAACTTGAAGCGGCGTGGAAAACGCTTGCCAAGGCCTACGGGTTCTTGGACGTTGAACTCGACGCTCGAGTCAACAATCGTGGCCCCGAGCTGAGTTTCCCTCCGCCGGACTGCCCGCATGGTGCAAAGCAGCCTGCCTAGCGCGTTGTGATCGCGTCCCTGCCGACCGCGAGATAGAACGGCAGCGGCTTGGGCTTCGGCCGAGGCGGGCACTGCTCGACGACGCGGCCCTTGGGCGGCTGGCACTTTGGCATCGCCGCCCACACTACGCCCGTCTCCTAGGTAATTACAGACTCGATCTCGTCTCGCATCACCATCCCGAACACCCTGCCGTGACTTTTGTTCATGCGCGTAAAGGCCAGCTCCCCGGCCCAGTCCGCGGTCGACTCGGGGAGAGCTTTGTCGACGATCACCGCGATGCGGCTCCCTCGACGGGCCGCGACGGCCGCGACTGGAGTCGGCAGGTTTTCGCGCACGACGTACTCGCTCATCGGTCTACCTCCACGTGTCGCGAGTGTGCGCGCGCCGCGCCGCATTTCAAGGCCGTGAACTACCCACTCTCGCGTAGTGCGATACCCACTTTCGTCGCGGGCGTACGGACGCTCAGGAAATCCTGAGTGATCCTCAGCCTGCGGAGTCTCGCTACGCTGGCCCGGTGCAAGACGATCCGCGCAAGTGGACGAAAGGTGATCTCGACGAGCTCATCAAGGCTGAGCGCGCGGAGTCCCTGACACTCGATTACAAGAAATCAGGAGCACTCTCGAAGAATCCTGAGGCGCGCGCGGAGCTCGCAAAGGACGTATCGGCACTTGCTAACTCTGCGGGCGGCACCCTCGTGTATGGCATGACCGAGAAGAACCGCATCGCCACGGGCTTTGACGAAGGCGTGGACACTCGCGAGATATCTGTCGAGTGGATTCAGAACGTCGTTTACGGCAAGGTCGAACCTCGGATCGAGGGCCTGGACGTGCATCCGTATCCGATCGCTAAGAAACGCGTCGGGTACGTCGCCTATGTACCTCAGAGCCGTACCGCGCACATGACCGAGAGGAGCTATTGGAGGCGGGTCGAAGGGCAAAACGTCGCGATGGACGACTACGAGGTCCGCGACGTAATGCGCCGTGGCGTGGCCCCTGACGTGCGCCTTCGCCTTCGTGGTCATCCCGATTCGTTTACCTCGGAGGTGTTTCTCGAGATTCGCAACCTAAGTCCGACGCCAGCGCCATATTTCGCTTTGTCGTTTTTCCTCAGTCCGGGCGTGACCCTCCCTCGTTTTGCAAGGGCCACGATCCTGAGCGTCGGGAACTTCCAATCACGTCCGCGAACCCTCGTCGTCGAAGGTGTCTCGCAGGAGTACCAAGAGTGGCGGCACGAGTGGTGGGACCGCATCCCGCTCTTTGAGAGTCAGTGGGCGGAGCTTACCCTGTTGCAGTTCACGTTCAATCCAGGCGGGAAGATCCTCTGGCTCACCGAAGGGCCGAATATGCGGAATCGCGGCGCCTACCGGGTCGCAGTGGACATACAACCTCTGCGACTCGAGGAGGCGAATATCCAGTGGGACTTCCCTAGTGAATGAGCCGTCCGGTCCGCGCCGAATCTCTGTAGCAGCCGGTGTAGCAACGCCGAGAGGTTCCCTGACACATCGAGGCACACCAACGCGACCTAAACGCCCGAAATGACTGCTCCTGACCTCTGCTGAATGCTCCCCGCTCGGACTCTTAATCTCTTGGTCGTGGGTTCGAATCCCTCCTGGCTCACACGGAGTGGCTAGTTCAGGGGCTTGCTAGACCCCTGCGCTTGCGAGATCGAGCCGAGTGACTGCGCGATCGCAGCGATCAAAACCCGCAGGTCGAATGGCTTGGCAACAAACGCCACGACCGGTAGCCCGCCGAGTTGGTCTCTGCGAAATCCCGCGCTCACCGCAATGACCGGAGCGGAGCAATCCGGCCCTCGACGCCGGAGGAACTCGAACCCATCGACGATCGGCATGGAGAGATCGAGCACGACAAGGTCAGGCTTCACCTCGGCGCACCGGTCGAGCGCGGCTTTGCCGTCAGCGGCTGCGCTCACCAGGTAGCCCTCGTCGGTCAAGGCGGCGACGAGGAAACTCCGCGTCGCCTCGTCGTCCTCGGCGACTAACACGCGCTTCACCCAGAGCGCTCCTCATCTTGCGCGTCGGGTCCCGCCTCCCGGGCGTGGCCGGACCTTCGCATGATCGACGAGTGTCGGAGTTGGGAGAACGGCGTAGGCGGGATCGCTTCCCACTCGTGTACCTCATCCTTGCGGTCGGCCGGGCAGTACGCCCACTGCGCGTTGCGAATCGTCATATGCCCGTGCCCATCGGGGACCTTCAGTCCGAGATGGATGTGGTCATCGCTTACACAGAGGAACTGAATGGAAGCGGAAGGCCGGATCATCGACTCCACACGAAGCCTCCCTCGCTGGACTCACTTTGATTTTCGCGCACGTGGCGAGAAGCCGCAAGGCGGCGATTGCGACGACTCGGAATAGTGTCCGAGTCGATCCGGTGGTTTCAAGGAAGGCGTCATCGAGGATCTTCGTCCGCATCACGGCTAGATGACCAAGGGCCCGTTCGCTGGTCGTTCGCAGCTCGCGACTAGCCGTGACGCGATGCTCTTGTCGCATCGAGCGGAAGACCGCGGAAGACTCCCAGTCGTCGTTCTGGAGCGGGCCGTCTAGCCGCACGCATCCGCGCTTCGCTGAGGCGCGTACTTTCTGGCAGATTGAGCCAACACCGGTCCCTCCTCATCGCGGCCCTCGGCGCGGTCCTCGCGCTTCTCCTCGTTTTCGTGGTGGCGCTCCCGTTCGCGTTGACACATCGCCAGGACCTGCCGCTCGAGCGGGTCTATGGCGACGCGGCAGTGTCGGTCGTGTCCCAAGTGCTCGGCGGGAACGCAACGAACCCGGTCGCGAACGACCGGCGAGCCCTCGATACGGGTCGGATCGCGTACACAGGTTCGTGCGCGGTCTGCCACGGGGCAAAGGGCGACGGGCGCGGAGTGTTCGGCCCCACGACGTACCCCGACGCGACCGATTTCACGACCGAAGCGGCGAAGAGTAAGTCCGACGCGCAGCTCTTTTGGATCGTGAAGAACGGGTTGGGCTTCACGGCGATGCCTTCGTTCAGCGGTCAGTACAAGGACGCCGAGATCTGGGCGATGGTCGCGTACATCCGCGCGCTGCAGCGGGGCGGCGCGAGCGCGCTTGCCATACCCACGCCGAGCGCCGCGCAGCTTGGGGCGGCAGATCCCACCGTGAGTCGCCAGACGCGTGGCGCGGCGATTTATTTCGCGCTCGGCTGTCATCTCTGTCATGGCCCCGAGGGCGACGCGCCCGGAGACCTCTCCATCCGCGGGCGGATCGAAACCGAGATCGTGCGGCGCGGAAGCGATAACGGAATGCCGGCCTACGGCCGGAACATCATCAGCGACGCCGACCTCGCCGACCTCGAAACCTATCTGCTGCGATTCGCCTCAGTGCCCTCCAGCCCCGACTGAGCTCGGAGGAGCGAGAGCGGGTAGGTCGTGCCGCGCCAGCGGACACCGCGCGTCTCGGCGAGGTAGACCGATCGCATGATCGCGTAGGCGAAGCAGAGCGCCGAGAAGGGCACGAGCAGCGCGAGGAGCAACGCAGAGAGCGTGAGCGGTCGCATGGACTGGCGATACGTCTCGAGCAGACCCGCCATCAGACAGACGACGACGATCACCAGAAGCACGCGATCGATGCCGCCGAGGATGATCACGCCCACGAACGGCCACACCATCGTCGCCACCAGATAAAGGAGGACGCCCACCGCATCGACGAGGCGGTATTCCATGCTCGAGTACATGCTCTTCTCGAGTCCGGATATCGCGGCGCGAAGCGACGGGTACCACTCGACCGATAAGAAGTCGTTGCCGTTCAGGACACGCTGCCGGAATCCGAACCCGCGCAGCCGCCGGCCCAGCCGGATGTCGTCGTCGGGGCGAAGCGACAGCGCGCGCATGGTGCCGATGCGCTCATAGGCGGATCGGCGCACGAGATTGAACGCGCCGATCCCAACACCGCGTGTGCTCTTCGGGTCGTTCGCGAGGTACGCGCCCCAGAGCGCGATGAAGGCGTAGGCGAAGAACGCGACGAACGCGCGGAGCGCGAGCCCGCGCGCGAGGAGTCGCGGCGCGAGCGTGAGGTGGTCCAGCTGTTCGGCCACGGCGTACGCGACAGCCCGACGGAGCGCGCCCTGCGCGAACACGATGTCCGCATCGGTGAAGAGCAGCCACTCGCCGCTCGCGCTCTCCGCACCGCGCCAGAGCGCATGGTTCTTGCCGAGCCATCCCGCGGGCAGCTGATCGACGCGGATCGCGCGTATCCGCGAGTCGCGCGCGGCGAGCTTTGCAAGGACCGCACCGGTCGCGTCGCTTGACCGGTCGTCGACCGCGATGATCTCGAGGTCGGGGTAGTCCTGCGCAAGGAGCGACTCGACGGCGCGGCCGATCCCCGACGCCTCGTCGCGAGCCGGCACCACGACCGAGAGCCGCGGCAGCATGACGCTGCGGTCGAGCGCCGGCAACTTTGGGATCGCGTTGCGGCTGCGTACGAGCAACGCAAAAGGTACGGTCACCGCGAGGAAAACGAGCACGTCGAAGATCTCAAGGGGCAGGGTCGGGGTCACCAGATGAAGCTAGCCCACCTGGCGCAGTACTCACACCGATGGGGGAGAAGGCCGTCCAAATTCCCCCGTTCGCGTCCCCCGCGGAGCCCGCCAGCAGTACGTTCTGGGCGTTCCGCTGTGGGCTCGTTATCCCTAGCGTTTTCGTCGTGATACGAAAAGTACTCGCAGCACATCCACGCGATGCGATGCCGCGATATGTCGCCGCGGTGCTAGGGGCTGCGGTCATCTATGCGATCGAACAGGTCGTCTCTGACGACTATGTGCGGTGCGTCTTGGCGAACTTCGCTTGGACGGCCGCAGCCATAGGCGCGATCGCCGGCACCGCGCGCGCCGTTCGCGCATCGAGAGACGACGACCGGATGGTCTGGCTGCTCTTCCTCGCGGGCTCGGTCTCGTGGCTCGTCGGACAGCTTCTTCGCGACGCCGCCGAGATCGGACAGCTCCCGATGCCTTCGCCCCTCATCGCGGACCTCGGTTTCATGACCGCGGCGCCGCTCTGGACGATCGCGCTTGTGCTGCTGCTGCGCCGGCATGGGCAACGTCTCACGCTCTACGCGCTCGTTCTGGACGTCGGCGCCGTCGTGCTCACGCTCGGCGCCGCGGTGACGCTGTACCTCGCGACGACGCTCGCCACTGACGTTGGCCGTGACCCGCAGGCGACGGCCGTCGCGGTCCTGTACCCGCTCCTTTATGTGGCCGCGACCGCGGCAGCGCTCTCGGCCGTGTGGGGAATGCCGGAGCGCGAGCCGCGTGGAGCGGTGACGTCGCTCTTCCTCGGGCTCGGCCTCAACGCCCTTGCGTTCGTGCTCTACCTGCCCGCGAACATCGAAGGGACCTTCAAGGCAGGCACGCCGATCGACGCGCTCTGGCTCGTTGGGGTCGGGGCGATCGGCATCGCCGGCGCCCAGTGGGTCGAGGACCGCGAGGACGGCCGGAACAGCCGGCTCTCCGGCGCGGTGGTCCACCTCTCGCGCATGGTCCTGCCCGGCGTGGTCGCCGCGGCCTGCTCGTTCCTCCTGGTCTACACGGACATCCGCACGGTGCCCGGCCGCTTCGCCGACCAGATCGACGGCGCGGTCGCGCTCACCGTCCTCGTCCTTGCGACGCGCGCCGGACTTGCCCTCTACACGAACTGGCAGCTCGGAGAGCGCGAGCGGCGCCGAGCCGAGGAGCTCGCCGTGCTTTACGACGTCGGCCTCGCGACCGCCGGCGAGCTTTCGCTCGACGAGCTCGCGAGCCTCATCGCGCGCGAAGCGACCGCGCTCACCGGCACGGACGGCGCGATGGTTGCCCTCGCGGAAAAGGGTCAGGGGTTCATCGTGCGCGCGGTCCAGAACGCGCCCGCGCTCGGGCTGCGCTCCTCGGTCGGCGAGGACCTTCGCGGGATCGCGCTCGAGTGCCTGCGCACGCGCGACGTCGTCGTCGCGAGCGCATACCGAGATCACCCCGACAGCAACCCCGCGCTCCACGACCTCATCGCCTCCGCGATCGCGGCGCCACTGGTGGCGCACGGCGAGATCGTGGGAACACTAACGGCATACGTCTCGCGCCCGCGGGTTTTCTCCGAGGAGACCCGTCGGCTCGTTCGCCTCTACGCGGCGCAGGCCGCGATCGCGATCGCGAACGCGGCCCTGCTCGCCGAGACGCGGCGCCTGGCGCGCGACGATGACCTCACCGGCGTGCTCAACCGCCGCAGCCTGCTGGAGCGGCTCGAAGTGCAGATCGCCGACGCCAACCGGCACGGCGAAACGTTCGGAGTGGTGCTGTGCGACGTCGATGGGCTGAAGGCCGTGAACGACTCGGCCGGCCACCTCGTCGGGAATGAGGTCCTCCGAACGCTGGCTCGGGCGATGCGACAGGCGACGCGAGCGGAAGACGTCGTCGCTCGGTTCGGTGGCGACGAATTCGTGCTCCTTCTTCCTCGGACCGGACCGCTTCCGGCTCAGGCGATTGTGGGTCGGGTCGCCGCGCGGCTGCGCGAGGAGCGATACATGTGGGCGGGCCAGTCGAACGAGCTCCCCCGCGCGTCCTTCGGCATCTCCTGGTTCCCGATCGACGGCCGCGATGCGGACGCGCTCATCAGCACGGCCGACGCGCGGATGTATGAGGACAAGGCGCGGGCGCGGACGACGCGGCTCGCCGTCGCCGCAGAAGCCGACTGATTCGTTAGGCTTCCTTCTCTCAGCTCTTGTGAGGAGGGGAACGTGTCGAAGTGTCCCGAGTGCGATGCCGAGGTCACCATCGGCTCGGACGCCGTCAAAGGGGAGATCGTGTCCTGCCCCGACTGCGGGGCGGAGCTCGAGGTGAAAGAGACGGCGCCGGTCGCGCTGGCCCTCGCGCCGAAGGCCGAAGAGGACTGGGGTGAATAACAAGCCCCGGGTCGGCGTCCTCCTCTCCCGAGTTCGCGTCGAGGAGAAGCTCCTGCTCGCCGAGCTCGAGTCGCGTGGCGTCGAAACGAAGGTGATCGACGATCGCGAGCTGGTCCTGGCGGTCGAACAGCGTCCGGAGCTCGGCGTCGATGTCATCCTTGAACGCTGCATTCAGCACGGCACCGCCCTCTACGCACTCGCGGTCTTGGACGCCTGGGGCATCCCGACCGTGAACCGCTACGAGGTGGCAGAGATCTGCGGCAACAAGCTGCTCACCACGATGCGGCTCATCCGCGACGGGGTGCCGAGCCCACGAACGCGCGTGGCGTTCACGCCTGAATCGGCGCTTGCCGCCATCGAGGAGCTCGGATACCCGGTGGTGCTGAAGCCCCTCATCGGTTCGTGGGGACGCCTCATCTCGAAGGTGAACGATCGCGAAGCGGCCGAGGCGATCGTCGAGCACAAGGACGTTCTCGGCAACTATCTCCACTCGATCTACTACATCCAGGAGTACATCCAGAAACCCGGCCGTGACATTCGCGCGTTCGTCGTCGGGAGCGAGACGATCGCGGCGATCTACCGCGCGAGCGATCACTGGATCACGAACACCGCCCGCGGCGGGCAGGCTTCGAACTGCCCGGTCACGCCCGAGCTCGACGCGCTCTGCGTGCGCGCAGCGCGCGCCGTCGGCGGCGGCGTCGTCGCGATCGATCTGCTCGAGGCGCCCGAGGGTCTGCTCGTCAACGAGGTCAACTACACGATGGAGTTCCGGAATTCCATCGATACGACCGGCGTGAACATCCCGGCAAAGGTCGTCGATTACGTCCTCGAGGTGGCGAGAGCGGCCCGGTGAAGGTTGGAGTAATAGGCGCCGCCGGTTACGCGGGCGGTGAGCTCCTGCGGCTGCTGATCGGTCATCCGAACGTCGACGAGATCGTCGCCGGAAGCGAATCGCTCGCCGGCAAGCCCGTGGCCGCGGCTCACCCGAACCTTCGGAAACGAACGAGCCTCTCGTTCGTCCATTACGAGGACGTGACTCGGTGCGACGTGCTGTTCCTGGCGCTCCCGAACGGCGCGCACCGCGCCCACGAATTCGAGGATCGCGCCACGGTCCTCATCGACCTGTCGAGCGACCATCGCCTACGGGACGCGGCCGACTACGACCGCTGGTACGGTTCGCCGCATCCCCGGCCGACGCTTCTCGATCGCTGGATCTACGGCATCCCCGAGCTTCATCGAGACCAGATCCGCAGCGGTCGGCGGATCACCGGCGCGGGCTGCAACGCGACCGCATCGATTCTCGCGCTCCTGCCGCTCTTCCGTGCCGGCGTGGTGGACCGGAGTCGGCCGGTCGTCATCGAATGCAAGGTCGGCTCGAGCGAGGGCGGGCGCGAACCGAGCGAGGACAGCCACCATCCGGAGCGCTCGGGCGTGGTGCGATCCTTTCGGCCGGTCGGGCACCGCCACACGGCGGAGATCGAGCAGGAGCTGCGCCTCGGTGGGCACGACCTGCGCGTGGATCTCTCCGTGACCTCGGTCGAGCTTGTCCGGGGCGTGCTCGCGACCGCGCACGTCTACACGTCCTCAGCGCTCGACGAGAAGGTGCTCTGGAAGATCTACCGCGACGCCTACGCGGCCGAGCCGTTCGTGCGGATCGTGAAGGAGCGGACGGGCATCTGGCGGTATCCCGAGCCGAAGCTCCTCGCGGGGACGAACTTCGCCGACGTCGGGTTCGCCCTCGATCCGCGCGGCGAGCGGGTCGTCGCGCTCTGTGCGATCGACAACCTCATGAAAGGAGCGGCCGGCAACGGGATCCAGGCCATGAATGTCTCGTGCGGGTACGCGGAGGACGCCGGCCTCGGTTTCGTGGGGCTGCATCCGTGACGCTGCGCGCGGTCGTGAAGGCGGGCGGAAGCGCCGGCGTCGAACGCGATTCGGTCGCCGACCTCGTCGCCGATATCGCCCGCTCGGATGAGATCGTGCTCGTGCACGGCGCATCCGGCGAGACGGACAAGCTCGCGGCGGCGCTCGGCCATCCACAGGAGAAAGTCGTCTCGCCCTCAGGTCACGAAAGCCGCCGCACCGATCGCAGAACGCTTGAGATCTTCGCGATGGCTGCTCTCGGCGTTGAGAATTTCCTCTACGTCGAGAAGCTCCAGCAGCGCGGGATCGATGCGGTTGGGCTTTCCGGCATTTCCGGCCGCCTCCTCGTCGCGAGCAAGAAGGATGTGCGCTCGGTCCGCGACGGAAAGACCATCCTGCTGCGCGACGACTACACGGGAAAGGTCGAAGCGGTGAACCTGCCGCTCCTCACCCAGTTCATCGGTGCGGGGCGGGTACCGGTGATCGCGCCACTCGCGCTGTCGACGGAGCAGCAGGCCCTCAACGTCGACGGCGATCGGGTCGCGGCCGCGATCGCCGTGGCCATCGACGCGGATGCGCTCATCATCCTCACGAGCGTGCCCGGCCTCCTTCGAGATGCCGACGACCCGCGCACGCTGGTGCCGGAGACGACCGTCCAGGAGGCGGAGTCACTCGCCCGCGGACGCATGAAGGTGAAAATACTCGCGGCGCGGGAGGCGCTCGAAGGTGGCGTCGATGAGGTCGTCATCCGATCTGCGAGCGGGGACCCGGGCGTGCGGACGGTGATCCGGTCGTGAGGGCGACGCTCCGCTCGACCGCCGGTCTCGTCGCGGCCGAGGATGCGCACACCTCGGGCCTCTACACCAAGCGCGGCATTGTCCTCGTTCGCGGGGAAGGCGCGGTCGTGTACGACAGCGAAGGGCGCACGTACATCGACTGCGTCGGTGGACAGGGCATCGCCAATCTCGGTCACGGCAATGCCGCGGTGGCCAACGCGATCGCCGAGCAGGCCCGCACGCTCGCATCGTGCACCGAGCTCTTCTACAACGATCGCCGCGCCGAGCTCTACGGCGTCCTCGCTGAGATCCTTCCGCCGTCCCTCGATCGGTTCTTTCTCTGCAATAGCGGGACCGAAGCGGTCGAGGGAGCGCTGAAGTTCGCGCGCGCGGCGACAAAGCGAACGGGCATCGTAGCGACGATGCGCGGGTTTCACGGTAAGACGATGGGCGCGCTCTCGGCGACGTGGGGACCCGAGTACCGGGACATGTTCGGTCCTCTCGTTCCCGGTTTCTCGCACGTTCCGTTCAACAAGCCCGAGGCGCTCGACGCGGCGATCACCGATGAGACCGCCGCGTTCATCT
>WNGI01016558.1_pt1 | contig 10950 bp, 5 predicted proteins | sample 5400621 | NCBI WGS metagenome assembly WNGI01 (sample SAMN13153374, study PRJNA577476) | soil metagenome | isolation source: 20 cm soil or saprolite under Garry oak tree replicate 1 | place: USA:California | collected 2016-06-15 | reverse complement strand
AGGTCCTTGAGGCCGTCATATATTTTTTTCAGTCCCAATTCAAGCCGCGTTTTTACCGTGCCCAATGGTGTATTCGTTTTCGCTGCGATTTCGCGCTGGCTCATGCCTCTGAAAAATGCGAGGTCGATTGCCTGTTGCTGGGCCGGTGGCAAGCCGCTGATCACCTTGCGAATCAGCACGCGCGTGTCGCTCAGCACGATTTCTTCTTCGGTGGAGTTGTGCACCCATGCGTCGGGCTGCTGTTCCGTTTCGTTTTGCAGACGTTCCTCTGCGCGCGCATAAGCCTGCTTCTTGCGCAGGCCATCAATGGCCCGTCGCCGTGCGAGTGTCACCATCCAACCTAGCGGCTTGCCCTTTTGTTCGGAGAAATTTTTGGCCTGGTTCCAGATCTCCATGAAAATCTCCTGCAAGAGATCGTCGGCCTCAGCCTCATTGTGAATGACTCGCAGGATCAGCGCCTTGAGAATGCCGTTGTAGCGGTCGTAGAGCTGAGACAACGCATCGGGGTCGCCGGCCTGGATTCCCTTCATCAATTCGAAGTCACTCGGGGCTCCGGGTTCGAGTGGTGGGGCGATGGTGCGCGGTCCCACCCGCGACTGTGGCATTCGGGCGCGTTTCTTTGGTTTGGGTCTTGCGGAAGAAGTTAGTTTCGAATGTCCCATCGGTGATAAAAACTGCCGTCAATAAAGCAATGGAGTACTGATACGGTAATCGGGTGTGTTGAGCCGAACGGACGGCATTACTTCGAAGGATCCAAAATCGATCAATTGCGCTGCACGTTCCGTGCGTCAAGGTTAATACATGGCACAGGGGGATACCAATACATCCGTCGATCCGCTTTGGTTCAAGGACGCCATCATCTATGAGCTGCACGTTAAAACATTTTGCGACAGTGATGGCGACGGCATGGGCGATTTTCGCGGGCTCATGGAAAAGCTGGATTATCTGCAGGAACTTGGCGTCACGGCGATCTGGTTGCTGCCGTTCTATCCGTCTCCGATGCGCGACGACGGCTACGACATTGCCGATTATTTTGACGTAAATCCGAATTTCGGCACGCTCGATGATTTCCGAGCGTTTCTCGACGCCGCGCATGACCGGAATCTGCGCGTGATAACTGAACTCGTGATCAATCACACGTCCGATCAAAACCCGTGGTTCCAAAAGTCGCGGCGCGCTGTTGCACGCTACGGTACTGTAGCCGCGGGCGATGACCGCGGCAGCGCAAGAGTGACCGGGGTCACCGACCCCGGCTACAGCGATGATGACCTCGCTTACAAGGACTTTTATGTCTGGAGCGAAACGCCGGAAAAATACAAGGACGCCCGAATCATTTTCAAAGATTTCGAGACATCCAACTGGGCATGGGACCCGGTGGCGAAGGCCTACTACTGGCATCGCTTTTATTCACATCAACCGGACCTGAATTTCGATAACCCAGCCGTGCACGACGCCGTCAAAAAGGTCTGCGATTTCTGGCTGTCGATGGGTGTGGACGGACTTCGCCTCGATGCCGTCCCGTATCTTTACGAACGGGAAGACACCAATTGCGAGAATCTTCCCGAGACGCACAAATTTCTCCAGGAACTTCGCGCCCACGTGGACGCGAAGTTCCCGAACCGCATGCTGCTTTCGGAGGCCAATCAGTGGCCGGAGGACGCGGCTGCGTATTTTGGGAACGGCGACGAGACGCACATGAGTTTTCATTTCCCGCTTATGCCGCGCATGTTCATGGCGCTCCAGATGGAGGATCGGTTTCCGATTATCGACATCATGGAGCAGACGCCGGTGATCCCGGAGAATTGTCAGTGGGCAATGTTTCTGCGCAACCACGACGAGCTCACGCTGGAAATGGTCACCGACGAGGAGCGCGACTACATGTATCGAGTTTACGCGACCGATCCGCATGCGCGTATCAATCTTGGCATCCGCCGGCGGCTTGGTCCGCTGCTTGCGAATAACCGCCGAAAAATTGAGCTGCTCAATACCCTGCTGTTCTCCATGCCCGGCACACCCATCATCTACTACGGCGATGAGATCGGCATGGGCGACAATTTTTACCTCGGCGATCGCAATGGTTGCCGCACGCCGATGCAATGGAGCCCGGACCGCAACGCAGGATTTTCAAGAGCAAATCCGCAACAGCTTTATCTACCGGTTACGATCGATCCCGAGTATCACTACGAGGCGATTAACGTCGAAAACCAGCAGAAAAATCTTTCGTCACTGCTGTGGTGGACACGTCGCGTGATCGCAATGCGGAAAAACTTTAAGGCCTTCTCGCGTGGCTCTCTCGAATTTTTGAATCCGGACAATCCGAAAGTGCTGGCGTTCCTTCGCCGCTGGGAAAACGAGACGATCGTGATGGTGGCAAATCTTTCGCGCTTCTCGCAGTCGGCCGAGTTGGATCTCTCGCGTTTTGCGGGCTGCGTGCCGATGGAAGTTTTTAGCCGCAATCTATTTCGGCCGATCAGGAAAACGCACTACGTCATCACACTCGGTCCGCACGCCTATTACTGGTTCGCGCTGCACGCGCCGATCGACGCGCGTCGCGCGTCGAAGAAACATGTTGTCCCGACGATCAAGGCGCCAGCTCAGTTGGACGTCCTGCTTGCCGACAGCCAGCGAGAACAGCTCGAGCGCGACGTTCTTCCCAATCACATCCAGAATTCCCGCTGGTTTGGTTCCAAAGCGCGCAGCTTTCGGAACCTAAAAGTGACAGAGCAACTCGCTTTTTCGGCTGATGCCGATGGCGCGCGACTCTGGTTCATCGACGTAAATTATCTGGATGCTCCGACCGAAAGGTACGCCATACCGGTAAAGATCGCCTCCGGCGAAAGCGCGCACTCCATTACGCAGAACGCGTCGCAGGCGATCGTAGCGCATTTCGGACGAAGGAATGGTGCCATCCTGTGCGACGCCATTTGGGACGGGGCGTTTCGTTCGCAATTGTTCGACGCCATTGTGCAGCGTCGCACACTCAGAGCTCAGGCAGGACAATTTGTCGGCCTCACAAGCTCGGGTTTCGAGTCGCAAGACGTCGATGTCTCCGCCAACTCGCACGTCCTGAGCGCGGAACAGAGCAACTCTTCAATGCTCTTTGACAATAAATTTTTCCTGAAACTCTATCGGAAACTCGAGGACGGCGTGAACCCTGACGTGGAAATTACGCGATTCCTGACAGAGAAAACCGATTTTCCAAACGTGCCAGCTTTCGTCGGAGCACTCGAATATCGCCGGGCAAAGGCGGACCCAACGGTTGTTTGTCTCCTGCAACGCGCGATCGCCAATGAAGGCAACGTCTGGACGCTCAGTGTGGACGCCCTCGGCCGTTACTACGAACGCGTGCTGGAACGCAAAGCCGATTTTCAGAATGAAACAGCGCCGCCCGGTACTCTTCTCGAGGAACTGGTAGGCGGCGTGTATCCTGAAAAGGTCAAGTTGCTGGGGCAGCGGACCGGCGAACTGCATCTCGCACTGGCATCGAGGAGTGATGACCCCGCGTTCGCGCCGGAGCCATTCAACGCCATGGCACAGCGCTCCGTTTACCAAAGCATGCGCACATCCCTGCGCCGCGCGTTTACGTCTCTGGAAAAGAAATTGTCGGATGTTCCCGCGAAATTCCGAAGTGAAGCGCGAGAAGTGCTCGCTGCGGAGAAAGAGATATTGGCGCGTGAAAAACGATTGCTCGATCGCCGAGCAAACGCCGCGAAAATCCGGATTCACGGCGACTACCATCTGGGGCAACTGGTTTATACCGGCAAAGATTTCGTTATTCTTGATTTCGAAGGAGAACCTGCGCGCCCTCTGAGCGACCGTAAAATGAAACGGTCCGCGCTGCGGGACGTCGCCGGCATGATGCGCTCCTTCCAATATGCCGCCTACGCGGCCCTGTGGCAGCAGGCGATGCGTAAAGAAGACGTGCCTTTCCTTGAGCGCTGGGCTGATCTCTGGTATCGCCAGACGAGCAGCATGTTTCTGCAAAGCTATTTGAAGACGACTACCGGCGCGGCGTTCATCCCCAAAAACAGCGACGATCTCCAGGTCATGCTGGAAGCGTATTTGCTGGACAAGGCGGTTTACGAAATCGGTTACGAATTAAATAATCGCCCCAGCTGGGTGCTCATCCCCGTTCGCGGGATTAAACACATTTTGCAAACGGCATAAAAATGATCCACAGATTCCCCGAATCATGAAATCAGATTGCATAATTCTGTGTAAATCTGCGTAATCTGTGGAAGAGCAAAAAGTCTATGAATCAAGATCTTGACCAAATCGATAAGGACATTGCAGCGAAACATCTTTTGAAACATCCGTTTTATCTCGTGTGGACGCGTGGGGAACTGAGCAGAGAGGCCCTCGCCGATTATGCGCAGCAGTATTATCAGCACGTCGCGGCGTTTCCTACGTATCTCTCGGCCATTCACGCAAATTGCGACGATCAATCGACACGCAAGGAATTGCTCAACAATCTGATCGACGAGGAGGCTGGCTCACCGAATCATCCCGAGCTTTGGCTCAACTTCGCCGAAGGTCTTGGCGTCTCTGACCGGGATGCACAAAACGCGGAGAAATGGCCTGAAACAAAAAACTTGATCGACACGTTCCGATCAGTTTGCCGCGATGGATCAACCGCAGAAGGCCTGGCGGCGCTTTACGCGTACGAAAGTCAAATCCCGGCGATCTGCGAGTCCAAAATTGACGGACTGAAAAAACATTACGGCTTCGCTGATCCCAAACATTACGAATACTTCAGCGTGCACATCGAAGCCGACCGCGAACACTCTGCCGCCGAGCAAAGGCTGCTGGGCGGATACGTCGGCAATCAAAATTTCGAAGCCGTGAGAGCATCCGTGAATCGCGTTCTCGACGCGCTATGGGAGATGCTTTCTGGGGTGTGCCGTCGTCACGCGATTGCGTGCTGAAGGTGCTTTGATACAACCACCGCTACATTTATCGCGGTCGCAAAACTAGGAACGACCGCGCCCGATGGCGGCAGACAGATAAAACTTGCGGCTGGTTCGGGTCGAGCGAACCAGCGATCTTGTTGTAGTCGGAAACTGACGTAAGAGGCTGTTGATTGATTTCTTCAATCACGTCGCCTTTCTGCAATTCCGCCACGCCGCTGTCGGGATCGACGTCGGTAACCAACACGCCTTGCACGTTCGGCGGCAGATCAAGCTGGCGCGCTCTTTCCGGAGTGAGTTCGTCCACGTGAATTGATGCCAATGGACTATCACCTGTTTCCTGGTCGTTAGGCTGTTGCGGGCCTTGTGGCTGCGGCTGGTTTCCGCGAGGTAGAACGCGCGCGGTTTCGTAATCAACTGGTTGCTCTTTAATCTGCGTTTTTACCGTTAACGGTTTTCCGTTGCGGACGATTTGAAGCTCTACCTGCTTATCCAACGGCGCCTGGGCGACCAATGTGCGAAGCGCCCTAAGATTCTGCACTTCGTGTCCGTCGAACTGACGGATGACATCGCCCGGTTGTAGGCCGGCCTGTTCCGCCGGCGACCCGGAGAGTACTTCGCCCACAGTTACGCCTCCAGTATCCGAGCCGCTCGCGCCACGCTGCAACGGTCCCGTCTGAATACCAAGATACCCGCGTATGATCCGTCCCTGTTTTAACAAGCTTTCCAGAGCCATGTGGACTGTATTCGAGGGAATGGCGAAACCCAGTCCCTGCGAGCCGCCGGTGGTCGAGGCGATCGCCGTGTTAATCCCAATCACCTCACCCCTAATATTGATCAGCGGACCGCCACTGTTGCCCGGATTAATTGCCGCATTGGTCTGTAGCAGACCAGCGAAAGCATCGCTGCGATTAGGCCGTCCTTTGGAACTGATGATCCCGTCAGTTACGGTCTCCTCAAATCCAAGCGGATTACCAATCGCCAGAACAAAATCTCCGGGCTGCACCATGTCAGAATCGGCAAGCTTGAGCGGTTTGACACGGGGCTCATCGATTTTGAGCACGGCGAGATCCACCTGATCATCAGCGCCTACCAGATGCGCCTTCTTGGTTCGACCATCGCTCAGTTGCACTTCAATTTGGTCGACGGGACGGCCTTGTCTGTCGGTCACCACGTGATTGTTGGTGATGATATGGCCCTCATTGGTCACGATGACGCCCGACCCAAGTGAATTCTGCACCAGCGCTTCGTCGCGTGGATTGCGAGATCTTCGCTGATTCGGAAAGAAGAATTCGAAGGGATCAACTCCATATTCACGCCGAATAGCGAGCTTGGTCGACGTCTTCACCGCTACAACCGATGGCACGACGCTGTTCACCAGCGCACGCCGCTCCTGATTCAATGATTCCAGCGACGCGACTTGTTTCGGATTGACCGCTGGCTCAGCCGCAAGTGTGTACCTTTCCGGTGTACGCCCGGACGCAACCTTTAAACCGCCATGTTTGAGGCGGTAATCGTAAAGCAGCGAAATTCCTGCGCTCAGCAGCAGCACAAAAAGCAAAAATTTTGCGAGGTTTTTCATCAACTAACGTGGGAGAAACTTTGTCCCTGTTGTTCGACAATTAAGCGTCGGAAACGTTGATTTTCAGGCTGCTTCAGGCGCGAGTCCATTTCGAAGATCGACATGGCAGCCGCACGGGCGCGCCGCATCAATTCTGCGTCGCGTTTCAAATCGCCAATCTTCAGCGGGGGCAAGCCGCTTTGCGCTGTGCCGAGCACATCACCGGGGCCCGAGCTTCGCCGATGTCTCTTTCGCCTGGCTGGAACTCAGCAAAATACAAGTCGACTTGTGTTCGCCGCGACCGATCCGGCCCCGAAGCTGGTGCAGCTGCGCGAGACCGAATCGCTCGGCATTTTCAATCAGCATTATAGCTGCATTCGGCACATCGACGCCGACCTCGAGCACAGTCGTGCTGATCAACGCGTTGGTGTCGCCGCGCCGAAACCGACCCATGATCTGCTGCTTTTCCGGCGCCGGAATTCGGCCGTGAAGCAACTCGCATCGGAAGGGATGCAGGCGTTCACCCCATAGCGCGTATTCCGCCGCGGCGGCTTTCACGTCCAGCTTGTCGCTTTCATCAATTAGCGGGTAGATCACATAAAGCTGACGTCCCTTCTCCAATTGCGTTCGCAAGAAGCTGAGCACCTCGCCTAGCTTTGACGTGTCGCGCACTGCGGTGACAATCTTTCCGCGGTTCCTCGGCATCTCATCGATCGTCGAAACGTCGAGGTCGCCGTAGATGGTCATCGTTAGCGTGCGCGGGATTGGGGTCGCAGTCATCACCAACACGTCCGGCGCCGGCTCGCGCGCAGTCAGCCGCGCACGCTGCGCCACCCCGAACTTGTGCTGCTCATCAATAACCGCCAGACCGAGATTCGAAAACGAAACACTTTCGTAAAGCAATGCATGTGTTCCGACGATGATTTGGTGGGCGTCGTGGCCCGAAAATAACGGCAATGCCCCGCTTTCTTCCTGCCTCACTGCTGTTCGTAATGCGATGTGGACGCCCAGCGGTTCGAGCCAACGCCGCAGTACTTCGTAATGTTGCTCGGCCAGAATTTGCGTCGGCGCCATGAAAGCGGCCTGGTATCCCGCTTCAACCGCAAGAAGCATCGCCGCAATCGCGACGACGGTTTTTCCCGAGCCGACGTCGCCCTGTAACAAACGATTCATGGGATAACTCGCAGCCAGATCACGCCGGGCTTCCGAGATCACTTTTCGCTGCGCATCAGTCAATTCGAACGGAAGCCCGTTTAAGAATCTGTCCAGCAGCGCGCCTGACCCGCAGTGTGCCTGGCCCGGTCGGGCGGATGACTCGAAACGCCGTGACGCAATCAGCATTTGCATGGCAAAGAATTCCGAGAGCACGAGATGCTCGCGCGCGGCGTCCCGCGCTTCCCAACTTCCGGGAAAATGTATCGCTCGAATTGCGTCCGATCGATCGCCGCGCACCAAAGTGGTCGGGGCGATCGGTTGCCATCCTGCATCTGGAGACTCGTGCAAAACACGATAGATGATGCTGCGCAAGACGCGCTGCGAAAGGCCTTCAGTCGCGGGATAAATCGGCGTGATGCGCCGAAAATGGATCGATATCTCTTCATCGTTCTCGATCACCTCAAACTCTGGATGATCCATGCAAATTCGTTTTCCACGCAGACGCGGCCTGCCGAAAACAACGATGCGCTGACCCGTGGCGATCATTTTTTGCACGTAATGCAGATTGAACCAGCGGCATACGAGCGGCTCACTCAGTGCATTCGGCTGCGATTCCTCCAGCGTCGCTTCAAAGATCTTCTTCCAGCCGCCAAACCGGCGCAGCGACGTTTTGATCACCTCTCCGCAGAGACAGATGGGAGCGTCGGTTTCTTCCCGCGGAAACTGTGGGAACTCGGTCCGATCCTCATGACGCCGCGGGAAATGCGTTAGCAAATTTTCCGTGGTCTCGATCCCGAGCCGCCGCAGCGCGAGCAACCGCGGGCGCGGGATCCAGCTTAAGTCCTCAAGGTTTGTCGAAACGTTGGTCATGCCATTCGAACTTGGTCTTTCAAGCCTTCTCCGCTGCGCGCAAACCTTCGATCCGCATGCTAACCAAAATCTCGCCGCCGTATTCATCCAACCCAATGCGAAATGCGACGTCCCAAGGCGGTGGCGGAAATTCATTTGCCGCACCGTCGAAATAGACGGCGCGACGATGCCGCGCGCCCTGGCGCAACCGAAATATGAGGTGCTTTTCGTTTGAGACTCGCGGCGCCCCGACGGGCTCGACCGCACGCGCCAAGAAAAGCGGCTGCGGATTTCCATTTCCGAACGGCTGCAAAAGTTCGTGCCAGTGGAGAAATTCGACATCGATGTTTGTGAACGGCAGCTCGTGATCCAGTCGCAGCGATCGTTGCAGAGCTTGTTCTGAAAGTAACTGGCGCGCCGTACTGCCAAACGCTTCGGCAAATTTCGGAAAATTCTCCTCGTGTAACGCCAGACCGACTGCCATTTCGTGGCCGCCGAATTTTTCGAGCGTGGCAGCGCATCGAGTCAGCGCGTCGACGAGATTTAACCCCGCGATGCTCCGTCCGCTTCCTTTCCCGACGCCATTCTCGTCAAAACCGATTATGATGGTGGGCCGATGATATTTTCGAGCAATCCGGGACGCTACGATGCCCAGCACGCCCGGATGCCAGCCGCGCGCGCCCGCCACGATGGCCGCGTCACGCGCCGCGTCGAATTGTTTTTCGATTGTCACAATGGCTGCCGAGAGAATTTCCTTCTCCACTTCCTGGCGTGCGCGGTTTTGTTGGTCCAGTTCTATCGCCAAGGCCGCGGCCTGTTCTTCATCGTTAGTGAGTAAGAGTCGCAAAGATTTCTCCGCGGTGCTCAATCGCCCGGCAGCGTTCAATCGTGGCCCCAAGCGGTACCCAATGTCGTCGGGCAAAATGGGCGGACGCACTCCGGCGACTTGCATTAACTTCCTGAGACCGACGCGCGAAGTGCGGCCGATTTCGATCGCGCCGCGCTGCACCAGCATACGATTCTCCTCCACGAGAGGCACGATGTCGGCCACGGTGCCGAGCGCGACAAGATCGAGTTTTGACTTCAAATCAAACTCAGGCAGCGGCCGCGTCTTCAACAGTGCATGGCAAAGCTTGAATACGATCCCCACGCTGCAGAGATAATGAAATGGCGAGGCTGAATCAGCCTTTGGATTCACGATTGCGACGCAATCCGGCAGCTGTGATTTCGGCTCGTGGTGGTCGAGCACTATGACATCGACGCCGCGGTTCTTGAGTTCAGCAATTTCACCGGCCGAAGCGGTGCCGCAATCAATGGCGATCAGCAATTGTGGGCGATATTGCTCGAGGCAACGTTCGACGCTCTCGCGGCTCAACCCGTAGCCCTCCTCCATCCGCAAGGGCAAAAAGAGTTCCGGCGTCGCGCCGTAACCGCGCAGCATTTCCGCGAGCAACGCCAGGGAAGTCACGCCATCGACATCGTAATCTCCAAATAGCACCATGCGTTCGTGCGAATCCAGCGCCCCCAGAATTCGAGCGACTGCTTCACGCATTTGCGGGAGCAAAAATGGATCGCTCAACGAGCTAAGACGCGGCTGCAGGAAACTTTGAACTTCGGCCGTGCTCCGAAACCCTTTCCGAAAAAGCAGTCGCGCGATGCATTCCGACTCGCAAATCTCGTTCCACGCAATCGCGCCGCCATTCAGATTTTCGCACGGGGGTAGAATCCATCGGTCCTGCACCGGCTCAGTTTATTTACTGCGCAGCGAGTGACAAGATGAGGACGCAGATTCCATCAACAAATTGCCTTTCTCGATTTCGCACGGGGTGCCGAGATGTGAGTCCCCTTGGGTGATGGCACACCACCTGCAACAACAGGTCGAACCGCACACTAACTGACGTTCGCGTTACTTTGATTCTGTCGCGCCTGCGGTTTTTTCAGGAAATTCGAAACCGACTTTTTCGTCCTCGAGTTTCAGATACGCCGAGAAAGGCCGTCCGCGTTTCGAGATGAAGCCCTCGAGAAGATCGGTTTTTCCGGTAGTGAGAAGCTTTTGCGCCTGTTCTTTTGGAATCTCGCGACCGAGGATCGTTTTGCTGAGCTTGAATTTGCAAGGCTTTCGATCGGCCTGTGAATCCTCGCAAATGTAACTCGTCTCGGCCTCAAAAATTTTCCCGCCGGATATTGGACATTCGCCGAGCGGTTCCTTGCCTGTGAAATCAATCTTTGCGACCGGTTCTTTCGGTTTTCGTTCCTTTTTCGTTTTTGTCTCGCGCTTTTCGAATTCAAAGCCGACATCTTTCTTGTCGGTCAATACGAGAAACGCTTTGAACGGTCTGCCCTTGCGAGAAATGAACCGTTCAAGCAAATCCGTTTTGCCGCTTGCGAGCAATTTGTTCATCTGTTCTCGCTCGATTGGTCGTTGCAGAATGACTTTTCCCGATCGGAAGTCGCAGGTTTTGTTTGGGCCGACTAAAT
>WNGI01006068.1_pt1 | contig 10950 bp, 13 predicted proteins | sample 5400621 | NCBI WGS metagenome assembly WNGI01 (sample SAMN13153374, study PRJNA577476) | soil metagenome | isolation source: 20 cm soil or saprolite under Garry oak tree replicate 1 | place: USA:California | collected 2016-06-15 | reverse complement strand
TTAATTCGGCCGCCTGCCGGATCGACATCGGCGCGCCCCTGACTACTTCGTCAAGCTGGCCGCCTTCGACGAAATTCATGCTGAAGTAGCAGCAACCATCGCGCTCGCCCACTTCATGAATGGGAACGATAAATGGATGATCGAGGCTGGCAGCGGCTTCCGCTTCCCGGCGAAAGCGCTTTAGATGAGCTTCACTGGCCCATGGGCCCAGGCCTATTACTTTGAGTGCGACGGTGCGATTAAGACTTTTCTGGTGAACGCGGTAAACTACACCCTGACCACCCCGGCCGATTTCATTTAGCAATTCGTAATCGCCAAAGTTTCCCAGCATTTTAATCGGAGGCGCACCATTGAGCCTGCTCAGCATGGGCTCTTGGTCGGCCCCGTTTTCATCCTCGTCATCAAACAGACCAAGGCCGGTCTCTAACAGGCAAGCCGGGCAAACTCCCTGCGGCGCGTCCGCAGAGATCTTTGCGCCGCACTTTCCGCAAACATTGATTACTGTCTCCATCCTCATGCCGAGACAACCCGCTGTCCTAATAGAATAATGCAAGAAATCCGTGGCCGAGTTACGCGCGTAGTACTGCGATGAGATGGCGCAGTTCATCCTCGATATCGCCAGGAACCATCACCGTATGGGCGATCTCTTCGCGTAACAGTTGCCGGTAACGGCGTCGCAACCGATGGCATGCTTGCTTCACCGCGTTCTCAGTCATCCCAAATTCGCGTGCAGTGTCCGCTTGTGAAGGGCGATCTGGGTCATCGGTGAGCGACTTCTGTAACTGGTCAAACAGCGCCATTTTGCCACCGGCACGATACTCGTCTCCCAACCGACCCAGCACTTGGTCCAGAACTGTCAGCGCCCAGTTACGCTCATATAGCTGATCGGCACTCGCCATGTCCGCCGGTTTAAAACCGACGCGTTCGCGCTCGCGAAACTCTTCCAGCGGGATTAACCGTTGGCCTCCGCCGCGTTTGATGGCCCTGGCACGACTTCGTTCGTTTGACAGGAAATGTTTGAGGGACGTCAGCAGATAAGAACGCAAGCGCCCCTTCTCTTTGCGCACGGTATCCAGGTCGCGGCGTTCGAGTAGCAACGCAAAAAAACCCTGGGTGAGATCTTTCGCCTCTTCGGGCTCGACATTCTGTAGCCTGACGAAGCCATGAATTGGTCGCCAATAAATGCGGCAGAGCTTTTCGAGCGCTTCTCGCGCCGTTGGCGATTGACCTTGTGCCTCTAGCACCATACTCCAGTGAGTTGTTTTGAACGCGACGGCCCCGCTTTGCGGGCTTATACCGATCCCAGTCAGCGAAGTTATCTGGTGACCTATCCGCATACTATCCGCATTTTGCCACTACAGTGAGAAGGCGCGTCACTTGGCCTCCTTCGTCTTGGCTGCTATAACTTCCGGCATGTAGGCTGGCGCAATCGCAGCCGGGCATCTCGCCGGCCTTGCATAAGAACAGGTCGTATTCGAGGCAGCGGTGCCACCCCGCCTTGCGCTCCGCCCCGGTCAATCGCGCGTCATCATGCATGATCGTGTGCCATCGTTCTGCTGTCATGACGCAATCCAGTTGATTAACGCTTGGTAGCGCTGCGTGCTCGTCATATGCGCGTAGGCGTGTGGTCGTGCGCGCGTTCCACTCCACGGTATGCGTCGTGGGATGTATCCATTCTTTTTCCGGCCTTTTCCGTGCACGACGCGATGGATGTTTTCATTGTGTGGCGAAGCTGTTCGCTTGGAACGCGAAGTCGTTTGCGGTGTCGAAAGCCTGCGCCCAGCATTGGGGCGGACCAAAGCAGGGCTTACAAATGAGCGGACCGGTAACAGGAGACGCGGGGACGATCGTGAGACTCTGACCTTGAGCTGGAAGAGGAGTCGGCTCGGCGAAACAAGCAAGCGCGAGCAGACTGAGAAATAAACCGAAACGCAAACGAGGCCTGCTAGCCGGATTTTTTGTGATTTTCGTTATTACTTTCATGCATTTTTTCCTTTCGCCATCTTCTCCAAGATTTGCCGACCCAAGTTTGGAAAAAGTCTTTCCAGAATCGGAAAAATTCTGAACTCTGGTCCGGCATTAGAACCGTGAGAATAGTCCGCTAAAGGCAGGCCGCGCTATTGGACCTTAGTTTATTATACTTTAGTATAATGCGGGAAGGCCACTAAGGAGGAGGCAGCAGGCTGAGCCTGCTATCTGATTACCAGGCCTTTTCTCGTTAGGCATTAACCCGTTCGTTTTCGCTCAGGGCAGGCTCTGAATGGACCTGGCGGTTCGGGTAAACCGCCCCCTACCTTGCGCTGATGCCGCAGCGTTGCGTCAATCGAACTAATTCAGCCACGGATCGCACCCTCATCTTCTCCATCACGTGGGCACGATGGACTTTCACCGTCTGCTCGACGGTGCCGAGGTCGACGGCAATTTGTTTGTTCAATTTACCGGCGACGACATATTCGAGCACCTCTCGCTCGCGCGGTGTGAGTGTGGCCAGGCGCGCGCGGATTTCAGAAAGTCCGGCGTGCTCCCGTCGAAGGACCCGGTCTTTCTCAATCGCCACACGAACCGCTGCAAGCAGATCTGTATCGTTCACGGGCTTAGTGAGGAAATCACTGGCGCCGTGTTTCATCGCCTGGACGCCCTTCGGAATATCACCGTGACCGGTCAAAAAAATAATGGGCAGGAGGCTGCCTGCCTTGGCGAGGATGTGTTGGAGTTCGAGACCATTGAGGGACGGCATAGCAAGGTCAAGCACAAGACAGCCCACTCTCTGCGGATCAAATTGCGCCAGAAATTCCTCTGCAGACGCGAACGCAGCCACAGCGAAGTCAGCCGCACGCAACAGACGCGAGATGGAGCTCCGTAACGGCGCGTAATCGTCCACAACAAAGACGGTTGGACTAGGACCTGCAATCATGAACCTTTCCCATTATTAGTTATGACTTCCTCCCCGTCTGACGTACCTATTGGAAGATTGAAGTGAAACGTTGCGCCGCGGTCGGTGTTGTTTGTGGCCCAGAGTTTTCCTCGATGCGCGGTAATGATGGTACGGCACACCGAAAGGCCCAGCCCCATGCCTTCCTCTTTTGTGGTGAAGAAAGGCTCGAAGATTTGTTCCATTTTTTCCTCTGGAATACTACCGCCCCGATCGGTGACTGACACCAATACTGCGCAGTTCCCGTTCCCGTTCCGGGTCTCGGTTCCAGTGCGAATGAGCAATCGGCGCTCCGGAGCGTCGCAATTAGTCATCGCATCACAAGCATTGACCACCAAGTTGAGTAAAACTTGCTGAAGCTGCACCGGGTCGCCGGTGACCAATGGCAAATTCCGTCCGAGTTCAACATCAATGGTTACGTGTTGATTGATCAGGTCGTCATGGATCAGCTTCAAGACATCCTCCACGACTTCGTTGATACGGAGAGAATGCTGTTGCACCTCGCCTTTTTTCAGCCATTGGCGCAAGCGCTGGATGACTTCGCCGGCGCGCTTGTCTTCGCTTACGATGTCATTAAGGATTTCGCGCACCTCGGTGAGGTCGGCGCCGCCGTGCGCAAGGACTCGCTGCGCAGCTTGCGCGTTGCTGAGGATGGCGCTGAGCGGCAGGCTAAGCTCGTGTGCAATCGAGCCAGAAAGTTCGCCCAACGTCGTCACGCGAGATAGATGCGCTATCTCGTTACGGTGATGCGCCGTCTGCTCTTCGGCCTGCTTGCGCTTAGTAATGTCCACTGCAACGCCGCGCATCCGAACTGGCTGACGATCACCTTTAAACTCCACCTGACCACGCCCGGCAATCCAGCGCACTTGCCCATCCGGTAACACCGCTCGGTACTCAGATTCATATTCTGCGCCCGTGCGAAGAGATTTCTCTAGAGCCTGGAGCACCGATTCACGATCCTCAGGGTGTAGCCTGCTTCGGAAACGATTGAAGTCTATCTTTTCCAACGGCGCGAAGCCAAAGAGGGCGCGCCCTTTGTCCGTGATCCAAACTTCATCACGCACAATGTCCCACATCCACATGCCGAGTTCGGCCGCGTTTGCTGCAAGTTCCATGCGCTCCTGGGTCTCGCGCAATTCAGTCTCGCTCGCCTGTAACTGCCGCGCGAGCTGCGCCGCGTGCAGCAGATCGTAGCTCAATTCGTACCCCATCGCCGCGACAATTCCTGAATACGCGAAACAAAGGAAAAACGGAACGTCGATGATTCCCCAGATCACGAGCGGCACGTGCCATGCCAGAATCGAGCCGAAAATCATGCTGCCACCCAGAACTAAAGCGCGTCGTCGGTCGCCCCGCCGCCACACGGTAATCGTTGCATCGACGAAAAAGATAAGGAGCAATAGTAGACTCACGGAACTAAGAAGACCCCACGGATTCGCCACGCCGAACGGCATCGAAATCATTTCACCGCCCCACCACGAGAAGTGCCGGAGGCTTGTAATTCGCCGGAAGTTAAGATTCGGCGTCAGAATGAAATTGAGAATCAGCACCAGTGTGCGCAGGCCACAGATGCTCCACGCGAGCCACGGTCGCCCGGCATGGAGATAGAGCCGCACGAAAGCTACGAACGCGACAGTGAGCACCCAAACGGGCACATGTATCCAACGAATGAGTGCTTCGTATTGTCCGACTGTCCCGGCATGCATCATCGCTAGCTCGAACCCCGCGATAGCAGCCGCCGCCACGGCAGTAATCGAAAATACCAGATGCGCCAAGACTTGACGCTGCTTACACCAAACAACCAGATAAATTGCCGCCAGGGTCAAACACGCGGCGGCATTCATCGACCAGACGATGGTAATCCAACTCATCGGATCCCCTCGTCTGGCGACGGTAATTTGTCGGCTGTTTCTAGCGCAAGGGAGAAATCATGCGTGCCGCCGTAAACATCATATTTGTTAGAGCGCCCGACCTGTTCGCTGACACAAGTGTCCCCGACCACTACGCACCTGCATGGTTTAATTGCGTTTTTCAAGAAAATACTTGCATGCCAATGGCCGGACAAGATTGATCGCACTTGCTTCTACGGAGAGAGCGGGACGAAGTTCCCAAAAATCTTCCGAACCGGCCCCCGGAGTCGCGGGTTCGATTGATTCGCTTTCTCCCGAAACCTCACCCTGACGGGCTTCGTCTATGTCGCTCGGCCGCCGGCGCCATTCCCGCCCCCGCCTCTTTTCATAGGTAAATGGACGAGAAATGCGCTCAAAATTTGATCGAGTGAGAACAGAAGTGTGAACAAATCTGCTCATTTTCGCCTTTGTCCGCCAATGTCGCGCGTGGGGATTTTGCTTGTAGTGCGCAGGCTGGCTCGTTAGGACAACGCGCATAATTTTCAGGTTCGTATTGTTCGAGGCTTGCGTTCGCGTTCGCTAGTTGCACAAGCACCGACTTCCAGACGTGGGAGGGAGGAAATTCCGTGGTCCAGGGGCAAGGCGACACGCGAAAGTCGTAGACGGCATGGACGTGTGGACTCACGGCGATCCACCCCGGCCCTTCCAGGTGCTGGGCATCATCGAGGACGAAAGACCGGGCGATGATCCCGATGGCCCAGTTAAAGCACGATATAAGGACGAACACGAATCCTGCGTCGAAGAATGCAAGAATTGATTTATCATGCCGGCGTTCTTATAGCATCAGCAGCTTTTAATCTCGGTTGGACGCTCGAAAACACGTCGCAGAGTTTGAGTGCTGTCTCTATCGCTGACACAAGCTCAGGGGAACGAAAATCGTATTGGTCCGGAATGTGCAGACAGTGCACAGGCTTATCCGTCATGCGAGTAATCGCGTCGTGCTGCTCCTTGTCGGCGCAAACGATTTCGTCTGCCCATTGGAGCAGTTGAGGAGTCACGCGTATCAATGCGTAATCGCCCAACCCTACAGCCCTAGTGTTGCAACGGTAAGGCTCGTTACTCAATATCCAGGCAATGGTGGCACTGCGCAATATGCCAGCTGAGCAAACGCACAACACGCGCCTGAAGTTTCCTTCGGATTTGCTCTTCATGTAACCAGTAATACCCGACGCAAATTACTTTGACCAGCGCCCTTTTTTCCCATGTCAGCATGTGCATGACAGTGTCGAAGCGCCGACAGGTAATCAGGCCTTTTTTGAGCAAGACCGGAGATTAGCGAACAGCTCCGTCGGATGGAGCTGATGCTACATGCTGCTTCTTTGATACCTACCGAATCACATTGCGCTTCCAAAATGCCGAATAATTGGGCACTATTCGCGCCATGCAGCTTTTTAACCGCTTCCCGCCTCCCGGAAGAAATAGGCTGTCCAGCCGGCGCAACATCGGCGACTTCAGCACCTAGGAGAACTTTTGTCGGATGCAATACTCACTGTTCACGCACGGCACCGCGCTCGAAATAGAAACACCTGATGCACTAGCCGGTAGCATCAAGGTGGGCTGGGGTACGCAAATTTTGTTCAGAGCGCCTGTTCCTGAGAATGTTGAGGGACTGCCGGTATTCCCCAAAGTGGGTCCCGGCAGCTGGTTTCACATACCTTTACCGTCTACCCTTACCACGTTTGGAAGAAGAAACCCTCGCCTGGAAAGCGTCACACTGCTGTTTGAATCGCGTCACTGCCGGATCTTGCACGTACATGTGTACGATGGAGTCGATATTCTTCAGGAATTCAATAATCTCAAGCTGGCAGGTGCTTTTCTGCGAAAAAGAGACTCAGAGGACATAAACCCGGAAGCCTCATCCCAAAACCGCCAAGAATTCCGCAATACACTTTCATTAGAAAAGTCACATAGAGTGTTCTCAGCGATCGGAATCTCATTCTACGCCTGTGCATTCTTCGAGGATTTCAATGAAGGTGGCTTTGCGCATGACCCGCACTTTCACGGTCCCTTTCCAGAATCGATTTTAACTATATCGGCAGCCGGTGGGCAGTTCGATGTGGAAGATGACATCTTCGCCAGAGTTGTCGCGGTCGTGGAAGGGTTGGTGGGTCGGAGTCGCGAACCTTAAGGAAATTCGTCGGCCTCTTAGTCGCCCGGTTGGTTACCCTCGCGGTTTACATTCGTAGGTGCACTGCCTCACAACTGCTCCCATGAAGCGTTCCCATTCGTCGAGGCTCCCACGAAAGCCAAGTTCGCAGGCAGTATTAGAACACAGCCAGGCGATCATCTCGCGGAGCTTTCCACATCTTGTATCATAATCCGCAGTCGCGCCGAGCCGCGCATGTGCTACTCTGCGCCAGAAGGGTAAGCATCTGTGTAACCCATGTGGCGCGATACATTAGAAGGGAAGTTCGAGCGACTGGCCGGGGGGCTGGGAATTAAACGGGGACTAACCCGGCCCGGTGTTTATGAATTAGCACGACCACCAAGTAGCCGCCTCTCCGCACCGTTGAGCCCGGTGCAGTCGCTCCTCCCTATGATTTCGTCTAAAACAACGGATGCGGCTGGATGTTCCGACGAATCGTAAGCTTTTCCGACGACAACCAGAATCTCACGGGCACTCACCGATCTTCACGCCAGCCGGTCGCGCTATGATGGGCGCGTTTATCACCCGGAACGCTAGTCACTCATAAAAGAAGGAGTGAGCTGCACAGACGTTGTAAAGCACGGGTTGCTCATTCAATCTCGATGCGCAGGCAGGCCGGCTGCTTTATACCGTTGATCGTTTCTCTGTCGAGCGGTCTCACTCGTAATCCACACCCCTTGTCGCCAACGTGGAAATCCATCACGCAGGGCAGCGGTTCTGTATGGTAAACAATCGTATAAAATGCGACAGGGAGCGAGAGCAGCGCCTCAACAACAATTTTCATGCACAAGTCCGGATTGTCTCTGTAGTTCGCTTCCGAGATCTTTACAATGTTGGTTCCGACCAGCTTTGAGCAACTGTCACCGCAAGGATATACGTCCATACTGACGATCTTGACGAACTTGCCGCCAATTATGCTTTCGATCTTCGGGTTGCAATGTCGCGCACGGGGCAGCGGCAAATCCTGTTCGCTCATTAAGTCTTGATACGGGTTTTTGCGAGCGAAGTTCTCGAAACTTTGATCGTATCGGCGCCGCCTGAAACGTGGTTTGCCAACGTGTAGTATTTTCCCACAAACTGCCCGCTACTGGGGCAGAAATAGAGGTTGCAGTCTATTTCTCGTTGGACCCACCGCATGACAGCCGCGCAGACATTTAGAGCTCTGTTAATCGTGCAGTTTGTGCTGCCTCATAGGCGAGGATTGCGCCGAATCATTCGCATTTAGGAAGCGGAATGATTCGCCCTTTCGCGCAAAATATTTGAGACCTTTGCGCTCCAGTTTCCGTAGAATTGGGTACAGGTCAGCATGGAGCTGCCTTGAGGTCTGCTGCCACTGTTCGAGCAAGCAGGCAGTGTGAAGAGCACATTCGGCGCCGCCTTGGCCGGGTGGCAAGTCTGGTTAAAAGAGCATTACCCGGATGCCGAGCAAAGGATTATTGGAAGTCCCTTATAGCGACGTGAAAAACAATTTAAAGAAAACCAAAAACGATGAGCATTGACCGAACATACTTCGGCCAACGGCGGGCGCAGCCAAGTATTCAGAAGATTGGACGTTGCGCTCGGTGCCAGCGTTGGGGAGCAAATGTATTTTCAGTGAAGGGTTGGCGCCACGTGAGATGTCTCCGATTGGACGAATCGGAAGCCCCTCAACTCGCTCACGAACTGTCATAATTAGCCTTCAATTTTTGGTTCTCCAAGCCGCCCGGGGACTGTTCCACGCGAGGAACTCAGGAGCAGACGCTTGCCGACGACTTCAAACCATGGAGCAGCAACTGGATTCGCTCATCGCCTGTTCGCCGGACCATTTCAGAATCTGGGCTTGGGTTCAGCCACTTGAACTATGTGTGAAGAATGCTGAAGCCCGGCGTGAAACTGACAGCGGAGATGGACCACGCCAGGTGGGACCGGCAACGTCGGAGTTGATCCTCACTTCGAGGTGTCGATGATCTGCTGCGCGTTCTTGATCGCGGACTCGTCCGGCGCTTTGTCTTTCTTCAGGATGTCGATCGTCTTTTGTGCCGAGGCGGTGGCTTCTTTCTTGTTGCCAAGCTTCGCCTGAATCTGCGCCTTCTTGTAGTGCATGAAGAAGGCGTCTGGGTTCTTCTCCAGCGCCTGGTCGATCCACTTCGCCGCCTGATTCATGTCCTTGTTATTGTCGTAGTAAAAGGCCGCGGCCTGATAGGCGGTGCGCGGGTCGAGCGGAGTCTTTGCGCTAACGGCTGCATCGAGTTGCTTACTCACCTGCTCGACATCGTCCGTGGTCAACTTCACCGGAACGCGTGTTTTATCCCAAAGGAAATTGAGTGTTGCGGAAGCACCTTTCACATCAGCCAGCGCGACGGTGAACGTCTCGATTGTGATTGGAAGCGATTCCGGCTTCACCGTGATGCGCGCGGCATCGTTCTCCTGCTTATAATCGGCCGCGCTCTGCACCTTCGCGTCCTTCGAAAGAATGATGGTCCACTCGTCCGCTGTCGGAATCGTGAAGAGTGCGTACTCACCGGCCGGGATTTCCTTGCCACCGAGCGTTACCGGGCCACTAACCTTAATTTTCGTGACCGCGTTGGCGCCCGTGCGCCAGAGTTTCCCGTAAGGCACCAGGCCGCCGAAAATCTCGCGGTCGTTCTTGTTCGGGCGCGAATAATCCACTTCGACATCGGTCAACCCGACACGCTGCTTTACCACCGAGTGCTGGCTGGCCGAGGGGAACTCTATTTTTTTCTCCTCCGCTGCCCGCAGGCTGCCTGGCAGGAGCGGTCCCGCGAAGAAGGGAAATGCGAATAAAGCGGAAATGAGAAGCGACGGAAGACGTGAGGATTGAATCATAATGTGCGGGATATTTTAGGATGTGATTTAACCGAAGAAGATATCGCGGGGCGGCAGGAGTCAAATCGGTTTGCCTGGCCCATCGCTGGCCTTTCACTGAATGAATATCGCCGTGCGTCCTGAAGATTGGCAATTCCACATGAACGAACAACGCGAGCTTATGTGTGCATCGTCGTGTAAAAAATGCGCCACACCGGCACGTCGCCATTGGGTCGCTGCGGTACGGTAAGCGAGTCGATACGAGTGAAGTTATGCCGTAAGCGGGATCTTAGTCACCAAAAAGTCACATCGAAATATCTTGCAGGAACTCAAGATGAGGCGCTTAAACGAGTGCATGAAAACCACTCCAAAAAAGCGACCTAGCAATGTTACGCCCTTTGTTCTTGAAGGCTGCTGGCCGCTCGATGGCCTTGACCAAGCAACGCTGCGATTCCTTAGCAGGGCAGCGAAGCGAAAACGTGTGAGGGTGGCCGATGTCATCTACGAATCTGTCGAGTCGTTCGTCGCGAAATGCGAAGCTGAGGCCGAACTGGAAACGAAAATTATCAAGTTTCGACGCCGCTGATTCTGGCAATGTGATCGAGACGCACCAGCACGAGGGCGATTTCAAAGGGATCGTAGTTTTGTATTGTTCCCGCCCTTTGGGTTAAGATGAAGCGTACGAGCGCCGCAGCAATCAAAGCGTTTTTCATTAGTTTAGCCACCGCCGCATTGATCAGTGGCTTTGTGGTCGCGTATGCGCAGTCAGGCGACCTCGCCAATTGCGCACGGATTCGCGAAGTGTCGGGTGGCTGTGGGAAAAACTCGAGTCTTACAGAGGTATACGTTGACAATATGCACAAGAACGGGACGGTGCGGGCGACCGTTCGGAAGCATTCGCAAGAAGGCAACGAAGAGACAGATTATGCTATTGCCGAAGGTGGCCAGCTTTTTGTCGGCTGCGGGGGCGGCGGCACCAGCTTTGCTGTTGTCGGCTGCAAAGTGTTAAACCGTGAACCAAAAAAAAGTGATGAGTGAACAGTGTGGGAATTGCACCCGGTGATGATGTCGACAATCCAGTGATGCAAAGAATGAACGTTGCTCGCCAAGTTGCCGCCTTTTTAGGCAGTCTTCCCTCTAAAAGGCAAGAAATAGAT
>WNGI01038964.1_pt1 | contig 10953 bp, 11 predicted proteins | sample 5400621 | NCBI WGS metagenome assembly WNGI01 (sample SAMN13153374, study PRJNA577476) | soil metagenome | isolation source: 20 cm soil or saprolite under Garry oak tree replicate 1 | place: USA:California | collected 2016-06-15 | reverse complement strand
ATGGGATACGTTGGGTGCGCCGACATCGATCAGCTCCGTACCGAAGCGGAGTTCGTGCGCATCACGGCGGCCGGTCTACGCGAATCACACCCGCACGACGTTACGATCACCCGCGAGGCGCCCAACTACTCGGTGTAGCCGTTTCCTTGACATTGCTTTGCGGGGCGTCAAAACTTGTGGCGCCTCCGCAGTGTCGAATATTTCAGAGTCCCGTCGTCAGTCTACCCACGATTTCGGAGCTTCCTAATGGGCTTATGGACGAAGAAGAGCATCGCTGTCCTGCAGGCTGAGGCGGCGGGCGAATCCACGGAGCATACGCTCCGACGCGCGCTCGGCGCGCTGAACCTGACAACGCTGGGCATCGGCGCCATCATCGGCGCTGGAATTTTCGTGCTGACGGGAAGAGCGGCCGCGGCGTACGCCGGACCGGCAATCGTTCTCTCCTTTATTGTATCCGGATTCGGATGCCTTTTCGCGGGCCTCTGCTACGCCGAATTCGCGAGCATGATTCCGATTGCCGGCAGCGCCTACACGTATGGCTACGCTACGCTAGGTGAATTTGTGGCCTGGATCATCGGCTGGGACCTGATCCTCGAATACCTCTTCGGTGCGTCGACTGTCGCGGTCGGGTGGTCCGGATACTTCTCGGCGTTCATGGACCAGATAGGACTGCACATGCCTACGGCGTTCACTAGCGCACCGTACTACTATGCGGACGCGACCGAATTCGACCCCGTGACGAAAGTCCTCCTGCATCCCGCCGGCTTCTCTCACACCGGCGCGGTGCTCAATCTGCCGGCGATGGTCCTGATCGCGCTCATGACTACGCTCCTCGTCATCGGCATCAAGGAATCAGCGCGTTTCAACAACTTCATAGTAATCCTCAAGATCACCATCGTACTTCTCGTGATCGGATTTGGCTTCATGTACGTGAACACGGCGAACTGGCATCCCTTCATTCCCCCCGCTGAAGGGTACGGTCGCTACGGCTGGAGCGGCATCGTGCGGGGCGCGGCGGTTGTCTTCTTCGCCTACATAGGGTTCGACGCCGTATCTACGGCGGCGCAAGAGGCCAAGAATCCTCAGCGAGACATGCCCATAGGAATTCTCGGATCGCTGGCGATATGCACGGTGCTCTACATCCTGATGTCGCTCGTCATGACAGGGCTTGCGCCATACAGGGAACTCGATGTTCCGCACCCGGTGTTCGTCGCAATCGAGAAGGCTGGGCCGGCACTCGCCTGGCTCGGGTCGATCATCAACATTGGTGCGATCGCCGGCCTTGCTTCCGTCGTGCTCGTCATGCTCATGGGCCAGCCGCGAATCTTCTTTTCGATGGCGCGCGACGGACTCCTCCCACCGGTGTTCGGAAAAGTTCATCCGCGCTTCAAGACGCCATACGTGACTACGATTCTTACCGGTGTGGTCGCGGGCGTCGTCGCCGGACTGTTCCCCATCGGGCTGCTGGGTGAGCTTGTGTCGATCGGAACACTGCTCGCGTTCGTCATCGTGTGCGCGGGCATCATCGTGCTGCGCTACAAGTCGCCGAATCTGGCGCGACCCTTCCGTACGCCGCTGGTGCCGCTCGTTCCCATTCTGGGAATCCTTATCTGCGGGTACATGATGACGAGTCTGCCATTTCCAACGTGGGAACGGCTCATCGTCTGGATGATCATCGGGCTGATCATTTACTTCTTCTACAGCAGGTCGCATTCGAAGCTCGCCCGCGCGGAAGGCAGTGCTTGACCTTCTAAGCGTCCCCCAGCAGCGGCGGGAATCTATCGAGCGTCTCGCGCAGGAGCTCCGCGCGGGACGCTCTGTCGCAATGTCCACCCACATCAACGCGGACGGCGACGGCTGCGGCTCGGAGACTGCCCTGTCTCGACTGCTTGGCCAGATGGGGGTTAGGTCGCGGGTCGTCAATCCGACGCCGTGGCCGGAGATGTACAGGTTTCTCCTCGGAGACGACGTCCGTGATGCGAGCGACCTCGGCGCCAAGGCGCTGGCCGAGTCGGACGTCCTGATCGTGCTCGACATCTCGGACGTAAAGCGGCTCGGCGTTCTTGCTGAAGCTGTCCGGAAGTTGAAAATCCCGAAGCTGGTGATAGACCACCATCTGCCGAGCGACGAGCCACCGAGCACGCTTCTGGTTGCGGACACGACGGCATGCGCCACTGGCGAGCTGATCTTCGATTTCGCTACGTGTCTCGGCCTCGAAATCACGCCGACGATCGCCCGCTCTCTGTACGTCGCGCTTCTCACCGACACGGGAGGATTCCGTTTCAGCAATACCACCGCGCGGTGCCTGAGCATTGCCGGTCAGCTCATCGCGCTGGGCGTCGAGCCGGAGGAGATGTATGCAAGGCTCTATGCGTCGATGCCGGTAGGCCGGTTGCATTTACTGCGCGATGCGCTGGCGACGCTGGAGGTCGACCCCGAGTACGGCATCTCGTGGATTTCCGTGGCGGCGGGCGCCGCCGAGGAGTATGGACTGAAGTCGGAGGATCTCGAGGGAATAGCCGAGCATCCCCGGTCAATCGGAGGCACGAGACTGGCTCTCTTTTTCCGCGACCTCGGTCACGACAAGGTGAAGATCTCGTTCCGCAGCACGGGGGACGTGGATGTGAACAAGTTCGCGAAGCAGTTCGGCGGTGGTGGCCACGCGCGTGCTGCCGGCGCGCTGATCGACGGCAATCTCGAATCGGTGCGGCACAAGGTCGTTGCGGCGGCGAGGGAGTTTTTGAGGGCCGAGGATAAGGAGGGCGTTGCGTAGTAGCGCGGTAGGCCAGGTTGCCTTTAGTGGTTCCCTGTGGCAACTCCCCCTTCCGCCGTCTAACTTGCGGCATGAGCGTCCTCCGCAAACGATCCCGCCCGCAGGCGGATGTCGAACAAAATATTCGAGCCGAGCTCGCCGAGATTCTGCCGATTCTCCGAATCGAGCGGTGCGCCCTCGAGCTGCAGGGGTTCGATGCGGAGAGCGGGACTGCCACGCTGCTGGTGACCGGCGCTTGTCCTGATTGCGACGCCTCGGCGGTCACCTTCATCCAGGGTATAGAGACCCAGCTCAAGCTCCGCGTATCGGAGCTCCGCAGCGTTCTGCTAACCGTCGAAAGCTCTTAATGGCCGCAAATCTTCAGGATCGCATCACGGACGCGCTCTCGCGCATCCGCAACAACCGCGTCGGCGCCAACGTGCTCGAGGCGGAAATGATCAGCGACATCGCCACGACGACCGAGGGGCGCGTGAGACTGACTCTGTTCCTCAGCGCCGATGATGATGCGAGCGTCGTGCGCGAGGTCAGACAAAGCCTGCAACAGATTCCGGGCGTGACTGACGTTCGCGTAGACGTGAAGGACGCGTCGCAGGCGGGCGCGAAACCGTCACCCGAAATGCCGGCGACATCGAAGAAACCGGCCTCTCGCGCTCTCCCGGTGATGGGCCAGGAGCCACAGTCCAGGCGCGCCGCTGTTCCGGCGCCAACGCCGGTCGCCTACCCGCACCTCGGCAACATTATCGCTGTCTCGAGCGGCAAGGGAGGTGTCGGCAAGTCGACTGTCGCTGCCAACCTCGCGATCGCGCTGACCAGGCAGGGCGCGCGCGTCGGTCTCATGGACGCCGACATTTACGGTCCGAACATCCCGCGCATGATGGGAGTCAATGCTCCACCGCCCGTGAAGAACGAGAAGATCATCCCGCTCCAGGCGCACGGCGTCAAAATAATGAGCCTGGGGTTCATGATCGAGCGCGATCAGCCGGCGATCTGGCGCGGCCCGATCATCATGAAGATCATCACTCAGTTCCTGCGCGACGTGCAGTGGGGCGAGCTCGACTACTTCCTCGTCGACATGCCGCCCGGGACGGGTGACGCGCAGCTCTCGCTGGTGCAGGCGACGATGGTGCACGGCGCGATCATCGTCACGACGCCCCAGGAAGTAGCTTCGGGCGATGCGCTGCGCGGCGCCAAGATGTTCGAGCGGGTAGCGGTGCCGGTGCTCGGCATCGTCGAGAACATGAGCTACTTCATCTGCCCGCACTGCGAGAGCAAGCACCGAATTTTCGGGGAGGGTGGGGGAAAGCGCCTCGCCGACGAGCTGCACGTGCCGCTCCTGGCGGAGGTCCCTTTCTTTCCGGCCGTCCTGTCGGGTGGTGATCGCGGCGAGCCGATCGTGGTCAGCGAGCCCCAGACTCCGGCGGCGCAAGCGCTATTCGATCTTGCTGGACGGCTGAGCGGGCTGCTCGCCGGTCGCGATGCGGCCGGCGTAAACGCTGCCCTTTCTTGACGCGACCGACCCTGTGCCGTGGTGCAGCTCGGAGTTGAGCTCGCCGCCCACGAGAATCAGCAGCACCATCACAGCGCCGATCGTTCCGTAAGTCTTGTTGGGCGGGAAGTGCTGCACGTACAACCGGAATAACAGCGTGGCGAGCACGAAAAGAAACGCCGCGACGAGCGAGCCGACGAAAATCACCCGCTTGTCCTGCTTCACGTACGGCAGCAGCCAATACATCAGATAGAAGAACGCGACGAGCAGCGCAATCGCCAGCGGGAACTGGATGATCGCCCAGACATCGAGCCCGGCGCTGCCCATCCCGAGCTCGGTCCGCGCGAAGTTGACGATGTTGTCGCCGGCGAGCAGTATCGCCGTGACGAGAGTGATTGCGATTGCCCAGCCGGCAAGAACCGCGAGCGCCAGAAGCCGCTTCTTCCACCACGGCCTGTCGTCCTTGACGTCGTAAGCTGTGTCGAGCGCGTCCATGAACGTCGTGAAGATGTTCGAGCCCGACCAGGCGGCGAGCACCGCTCCCAGCGAGATCAATCCCGGCGCATTCTGCGCGAACACCACATCGGTGACGACCTTGTAGATCAAGGCGTACGCATCAGACGGGAACACGGCGGCGACGCGAGCCATCAGCTCCGAGACGATCTTCTGCTTGTCGCCGACAAGGCTGAGGAGCGGCGCGATGAACAGTATCAGAGGGAAAAGCGAGAAGAAGAAGTTGTAGGCGACCTGGGCGGCGATGCCGAGGATGTTGTCCTCGATCGTCTCGCTGATGGTTTTTGTCGCCAGCTCCTTGACGCGGTAGCCGAGAATCACCATGCGGCTCTGCGGCGGCAAGCCGCAGGCCAGCCGCTATGCCACTACCGCGTTGTCCTTATGTCGGGCGCGCCACCAGGAGAGGACCACCGCGCCGAACCCCGTCGCGACCGCGACGAAAGTCACCGAGAAGGCCAGCATTCGCAGCAACGCTCCGAGGATCGGGAACCAGGTGAAAGCGGCAGCGACTATCCAGAGCACGCTGAACGCCAGGATTCCGGTGAAGAGATATTGCAGCTCCTCGCCGCCCGGCGTCTCACTCGCCGATTTGCGCGAGATCGCGATTCCGGCAACGTGCGCGACCGCCAGGAATCCGAGAATCGCGATGCCCGAGACCGCGACCAGGAAAGCCGCGATGCCGATCGGGACGAAGAAGATCCCGATGATGGTGATCGCCATCGCAATGCAGAGCGCGATCACGGCAGGTACGGACGCCAATCCCGCGAGAACCCCGGTCAGCAGGGACCGGCCCGTCTCGTTCGTTACGACTTCGACCGTACGCTTGAAGTAATCGCCCATGAAGAAGAGGACGAAAGTCCCGACGAGAAGCAGCACGACGAGCCAGATGAACGCGGAGACCAGTGACCCGACCGTCGTTCGCGGCCGTCCACCAAAGCTGACGGTGGAGCGATTGTGCGTCGTGCCGACATCCTTGATCACACCGAGTATCGACCCGCCCTCGTTGCGCACGTGACCCATGAGGGCGACCGCTCCACCGCGTACCCGTCCGCCCTCGTGCACTATCACATCGCCCAGAATCGCCGTCGCGGCGCCGTCCACATTGCCGTAGACGTCCAGATTTCCGCGAATCACCAGCACCGAGCCCGAGGTCGTCGTCCCCGCCGGAACGATCATGTCACCGGTTTGCACCTGCGCGTACTTCCTGATGCCCTCGAGGCGGAAGCCGTCGTTCCGTTGTGCGTGGGCATCCTGCGCGGAGAGGGCCGCGATCAAAAAAGAAGCTCCGAGCAGGATCGATTTCATCAGGCTGCCTTGCGTTTGGCGATGTGGGCCGCGGTGCGAATGGTCGCGTAACCGGCGAACAGTCCGAGCACGAGTGTCAGATAGAGGAGCACCGCCTGAAGTGCGCCGGCCTGGAGGTACGCGATAGTCTCGGGACCAAGGACCAGGGAGCCGATCTGGGCACCCACAGCGGCGATCGCGAAGGCGTACTGGGTGGTGGCGGCTGCGAGGATCGCCGTGAGGACATCGACCTCGAGGAACATGAATGCCGCCGCGGCGATCAGCGCGACGCCAGCCGCCGTCCTTCCTGTCGCCCTCATGACACCCATGCGGCGGCGGGGAGCGACCGCCTGCAGCTGTCCGCCCTGATGCAGTTCCAGGTGCCTGGAGGCAATAACAGGGGCCACGGCCCGGGCGGGCTGCAAACGGTCGATATTGGCGATGACGCGATCGGCAAAATCCCGCGACGGCGACAGGTAGGGCAGTCGCTGCAGCTCGGCGGCTATGGGGACGAATTCTTCGTCGAAATCGTGCTCGATCATGGGTTCCTCACGTGTGAACTACGGGGTCTAAATGGTGGAAGTTTCAGCCATTTACAGCGAATTTTGCCTGCAAAAACAGGGGGTCATCGGAGGTCCCCCAGGTACTCTCTCAGCTCCTGCCGCGCGCGGTGGATGTAGGTCTTTACGGTGCCCAGAGGGAGCTTCACTATTTCGGCGATTTCGTCGTACGAGTAGTCCTCCACGTGGCGGAGGATGAGCTTGGCGATCGCTTTTTCGATGGACGCGCCGAGCTCCTTCGATTCGAGCTCCTCGAGCGGAGATTCTCCACCGCTCGTCACCGTCACCGCCGTCGCTCTGGCGCGCTCGGCAGTGATCGCATCAGGCGCGCCCTCGATACTGATGGTATCGAGCTGCCGGCGACGCAGATGATCGATCGTGATGTTGTTGGCGATCTTGAACAGCCAGCTCGAGAACTTGAACTCCGGCCGGTAGCGATCGATGTTGTTGAGGACCTTGATGAACGTTTCCTGCGCGAGGTCTTCGGAGGTCTCCTTGTCGCGCACCATCCGGAATATGAGCGAGAACACTGGTCGCTCGTATCGCTTGATCAGCTCGCGATAAGCGTCCTCGCGGCCTTCCTGGGCGAAGACGACCACCTGCTGGTCGGAAACGTCGGTGTAGGACTTGGGCGTCATGAGAGGCAAGCGCGGGTAAGATAGCTTGCCCCGCGCGCCGTTGCCGGGCAACTTTCGGATGATGCTGGCCACCGACATTGACAGCGCGACAGCCAGTGCCGCCGCTGCCGGTGGCGCCGAGAAGCGCGAATACGTAAAGCGGATCTTCTCCGAGATCGCTCCCCGCTACGACCTCCTCAACCACGTCCTCAGCCTCAACATTGACAGGCGCTGGCGGCGAAAAGCCATCGCGCGCCTGGGTGTGGAAAGGGATCAAATCGGGAGTTATCTGGATCTGTGCGCCGGGACGATGGATGTCGCCTCGGAGATCTCGCGGCTGACAGGGTTTCGCGGCATGGTGATCGGCGCTGACTTCGCTGAGCCGATGTTGCGGGCCGGTGCGGAGAAGATAAGAGGATCGAGGATTGCTCCGGTGGCTGCCGATGCAGTGCAGCTGCCGATCGCATCCGGTCAGCTTGCCGGTGCGATCGTCTCGTTTGGAATCAGAAATGTCGCGGGTCTCGACGAGTCGCTGCGCGAAGCATTCAGAGTCCTTGCGCCCGGTGGACGCTTCGTGATCCTAGAGTTCTCGACGCCGCGCGTCCGCGTTCTGCGCAGCCTTTACCAGTTTTACTTTCATCGCGTGCTCCCTCTGATTGGCCGGTTGATCAGCGGACATCGTACGGCCTATCAATACCTTCCTCGTTCTGTCGCCAATTTTCCCGTCGAGGAGGAGCTGGCGAGGCGGATGGCAGCTGCGGGCTTCGCCAAAGTCAGCTGGTCGAGCCTGTCGTTTGGTGTCGCCGCGATTCACGTCGGTGAGCGTCCCACCCCAGGAAGAAAGTGAGTCTCGACAACATTTCACAGTTTCTCTCGGCGATCGATCGCGCCGGCGAGCTGGCGCGGATCACTGAGCCCGTCCGAGCGCGTCTCGAGCTGTGCGAAATCGCTGACAGGGTGATGAAGCAGCCGGGTGGCGGCAAGGCGCTCTTCTTCGAGAACGTGATCCTCGATAGCGGCGAGCGATCTCGGTATCCGGTCGTCATCAATCTGTTCGGTTCAATGCGGAGAATGTCGCTCGCGCTCGGCGTGGATGATCTCGATGAAATCGGTGATCGCATTACGGAGATGCTCGATCTAAGGGTGCCCGAAGGCATCATCGGCAAGCTCTCGATGCTGCCCCGCCTGCTCGAGATCGGAAAATTTCCGCCCCGGATCCGGAGCGGCAAGCCAGCCTCCCAGGAAATCGTTCTCAAAGGCGATGACGTGGACCTGTCGAAGCTGCCGATCATCACCTGCTGGCCCGAGGACGGCGGGCCCTACATCACGCTGCCGATGGTCATCTCGAAGGATCCGAAGCGCGGCATTCGAAACGTCGGCATGTACCGGGTTCAGGTGCTGGGCCCGCGCACACTGGCGATGCACTGGCAGCGGCACAAGGTGGGCGCCGCGCATTGGCGCGAGATGGCAGAGAAGGGCGAGCGAATGTCAGTCGTTATTGCGATTGGCGCCGATCCCGCTTCCGTCTACTCCGCTTCGGCGCCGCTCCCTCCGACGATCGACGAGTTCCTGTTCGCTGGATTCCTGCGCAAATCCCCGGTGAGTCTCGCGAGGGCCGTGACCAATGACCTGGAGGTGCCCGCCGAAGCTGACTTCGTGATCGAGGGCTACATCGATCCCGCCGAGCCGCTCGTGGTCGAAGGGCCGTTCGGCGATCACACGGGATTCTACTCGGAGGCCGACTTGTATCCCCAGGTGCACGTGACCGCGCTGACGATGCGGCGTTCCCCCGTCTATGCCACGACGATCGTCGGCCGTCCACCGATGGAGGATTATTACCTCGGGCACGCCACGGAACGGATCTTTCTGCCACTCCTCAAGCTCACGATTCCGGAGATCGTGGATTACCACATGCCGGCGGAAGGGATATTTCACAATCTGGTATTCGTGTCGATCGACAAGCAGTATCCCGGTCAGGCCTACAAGGTGATGAACGCGATGTGGGGTCAGGGGCTAATGTCGCTGGCAAAGGTGATCGTGGTGCTCGACAAGAACGTCAACGTGCGCAACGAGAAGGAAGCGTGGTGGGTGGCCTTGAATCACATCGATCCGCAGCGCGACGTACGCTTCTCGATGGGGCCGATCGACGTGCTCGACCACTCGAGCCGGGCGTTCACGTATGGATCCAAGATGGGGATCGACGCCACGCGCAAATGGCCGGAGGAGGGATTCACGCGCAACTGGCCCAAAGTGATCGAGATGGATCCTGAGACGAAGAAGCAGGTCGACGCGATGTGGACGAAGCTCGGGGTAGGACCACATGCGTGAAGGCCAAACTTTTGGTGGGCAGGGTGTGCTGCTTCGTCACGCGAATCTCGTTCGCCTCCCGCATACCGTATTCGCCCTGCCGTTTGCGCTGGTCGGTGCGGTACTGGCGAGTTATGTCGCGCCGATAACGCTGAGCGACGTGGTGTGGGTCGTTGTCGCCTTCACGACCGCTCGTTTTGCGGCGATGGGTTTCAACCGAATCGTCGATCGTGAAATCGACGCGCGTAATCCACGCACACGCTCGAGAGAGATTCCCTCGGGCACCATGAGCGCGCGCGAGGCTGGTGTCGCGGTCACTATAGCATCCTTCGTGTTCTTCATCGCGGCGTGGCAGCTCAATCTTCTCTGTCTTGCGCTCGCTCCAGTCGCGCTCGCGTGGATCCTTTTCTACAGCTACACCAAGCGATTCACACGCTGGTCGCATCTGGTGCTGGGCGTGGGGCTCTCCATAGCGCCCGTGGGCGGATACATCGCGATAAGCGGGGAGTGGAGCAATCCGTGGTGGATGCTGATCGCGCTGGCGATCGCGGTCGCAACCTGGGTTGGCGGGTTCGACATCCTGTACGCGCTGCAGGACGTGTCATTCGATCGCGAGAATGGACTTTACTCGGTTCCATCGACTTTTGGAGAGGCGAATGCGCTCAGTATCGCGCGCGCTCTCCACCTCGCCACAGTTGCTGCTCTGGCCGTTGCCGGGCTCGGCGCGGGCGCGGGCATTCTTTATTACGCGGGAGTTGTCGTCGCCGCTCTGCTGCTCCTCTACGAGCACTCGCTCGTGAAAGCGAATGATTTCTCCCGGCTCGATGCGGCGTTCTTCACGATGAACGGCGTTATCAGCATCGTCTTTCTCGGATTTGTGTTCACCGAGCGGCTGCTGAAATGAGTAGCACTCCGCCAATTATCGTGGGGATAACGGGCGCATCAGGCGCGCCTTACGCGGTAAGGCTTCTGCAGCAGCTCGTCGCCGCGCACCGGCCCGTGTCGCTCATCGTGTCGAAATACGGGCTGCGCCTGCTGGAGACCGAATCCGACATAGGATCGATGGACGCGCTCCGAAAGACTGTGGGGACGGATGGATGGGATTCATGCGTCGAGACCTTTTCGAATGAAGATCGGGGCGCACCACCGGCGTCGGGGTCCGCACTCACGGCGGGAATGATCGTTTGCCCGTGCTCGATGGGCACGCTCTCCGCGATCAGTGTCGGCGCATCGCGATCGCTGATCGAACGCGCGGCCGATGTGACTCTCAAGGAAAAACGGAAGCTCGTGCTGGTTCCGCGCGAGACGCCCCTCAGCGCGATTCACCTTGGCAACATGCTGAGGCTGACGCGCGCGGGAGCGGTGGTGATGCCGGCGTCTCCGGGATTTTATCATCGGCCGAAGCAGATCTCG
>WNGI01006065.1_pt1 | contig 10953 bp, 13 predicted proteins | sample 5400621 | NCBI WGS metagenome assembly WNGI01 (sample SAMN13153374, study PRJNA577476) | soil metagenome | isolation source: 20 cm soil or saprolite under Garry oak tree replicate 1 | place: USA:California | collected 2016-06-15 | reverse complement strand
CTCGGCCTGGATCATAATATCTTGTACCATCCTTGTTTATTCGGATAACTTCTACCATGTAGCCATCGTGGTTTTTAATAAAGTAGGCTTCATTGGCGAAGCGGACATCTGTGATGATAGCTATTGCGGGCTCATCTATTTTAATTTGATCTGCCACGCAATCGACCCAGTGATTAGGACTTTGTTTACGAATTACCTCCGTACCAAACCATTGTAGGATAGGTGTATATCCATAGATGGGATCATCCTTATGAAATGGCATCAGCTTGGTTTGCTGAAACAACTGCCACTGTGGAAGCAATTCATCGTGATGATCTCGGCAGTATTCCTTCAACATCCTAGCATAGCTATATAGCTTTATATCAGGAATGGCTTCCTTCATATAATTAGCTACGTAGTCCTTGCCCTGTCTTGCTTTAGAACCCAACCCTATTAGAATCATTTAGGTCTCCAGTATGATCTTAGCAAACTCGTTAAACGAACTAATTCGATTGGGATAATCAAAGGTTGTACTATAGGTTGCTTTTTTTAGAAAAGTCTTACAATTAGGAGCTGCTGCAGCAACCTCACTAACATTCTTTGGGCGGTCGTCGATGTAGTAGTCTAATCCTAGACCCTTTGCCACTGGTCCTTTATCATCTGAGATCACCACATTGGCATGAGACAATTCAAAGTTATCTTCTAGCCAATAAGCACTTTGAATATCAACACCTAGGCCAGTTCCATTTTTACGGTTGGTAATAAATACAACACGATAGTTAGAATCATGACAAAGATTATTGATTAACCAAGCATCCATCTCTGGTTTTAAAGTCATCCACCAATTGGGAATGCTATCTATCTTTCGCCAAAGTAGGCTCTCTTCTTCCTTGGTGATGCCAAGAGATTCAAATGCCCAGGTTGTTTGAATTAAAGAATCATCAGGTCTACCATTGAATAACTCTTTGCATAGAGTCCGCGCACTGGCCGTAAAGTTTGCTAGCACTCCGTCAATATCCACTCCAACTTTAAGCATTACTTCCCTCCATACAACTTCCCGCCATAACTAAACTTCCCCTTATGCACATGGATCAAGTGAAGATTGAAGTTATCATCCGGGTGAACTTCGAGTATAGCGAAGCCATGACTCCAAGCAGTTGGTCTATTACGTAGGTAGCTAGGATTAGTCTCTCCCAGAATCCCGTTAATATAACCCGCCCATTTCTGAGTGTGCTCCACCGGACTAATCTTAGTAAACATCTGCATGGCGTGAGTATGGGCCGCGAGAACGTTCCCGGCATATAGCTCGACGGCTTTACGGGCAGGATACATACCCGCCTGATTGCCGATTCCTGATAGAATCTCTCCATGAATAATGTTCAGCTTTCCGAGCTTGAGTCCATGTCCGAGAGGTATGACTTTATATCCTCGTCCAGCAAGATCAAGTATTCTCTGGTGGTCAACGAGTTGTTTGAGTTCGGGCTGCTCGTCGATGAGGTCCTGCTCGAACCTCTCGTGATTTCCCACGATCCAGTATCTTTCAGCTCCCTTAGGGAGTCTCTTATCGACTGGAATAAGTACATCCTTGCAGAAACCATTGACATCTTTTAAGTATCCCCCTTTGCTACGAAGTCCAGGCCGACCCTTTGTGTGGTGGGAGATGTTCTCCATATCCAACTGATCCCCTTGGAATACAATCCCATCCACCTCATTCTCATCAAGGAAGTGGAGGACCGCATTTAGGGTGGGCTTATGGTATTTCGGATAATGAATATCAGCTAACACAACGTATGTTTTAACTTTATTCGGCATTAATGTATCGTCCTTCAGGTAGAAGATTTAAGTGCTTTTCAGTTCCGTGTTCGTATCTACCAAAAAAATAAAAGTCTCTGGTCCTACCGCCGTCTTGAGGTGTGTCCATAACGACGATGTGACCCGCACCGCCAACAAAGGCTGAGGAACCTCTAGCCCATTGTAGTGTAGGTCTATCGTGCTGTCGTCTTGGATCATTATCTTTCTTCTTATTGTGATGCGTGAACACCACAGACAAGTAGCGGTTCTTAAACAAAGCATTCAGCTTGTTAATGTTATTTTGAATAGTAGCTGAGTCATTCTCGCCTTCTGGCGGAAGCTTAGCCAGTCCGATGAAAGTATCCAGAACAACAATCTTAGCCTTAGTGATTGCAAGCATCCTCTCAATGAACACCAACATTTGATCCCACGTTTTTATTTCCGGCGGGGTGTCTTCCGCGAGTAGGACGAAGAAGTTAGGGTTCCCAAGTAGGTCAGGAACCTCTCGGACCTGTCGCTTAAACTCATGCTCCGTCTGTTCAGTGAGATATAATACTTTAGTAGGCGTGCAGACTTCGCCAAGGAAAGCTCCGCCAGTAACAACGGCTTTGAGAATGTGGAACAGAAGTATAGTCTTTCCACACTTCGGTTCTGCGGATATGATAGTCTTCGCACCAACAGGAATCCAGGAAGGGCAATACCACTCGACTTCCAGGTCTGGTCTAGCTGCAAGTTGTTCAAGCGTGATGAGCGGAGACCACGCTTGTGGTGACTCCGCCCATTGCTCATGGTCGTAATTTTGGAATTCGATTTCATATTCTTCCTTTACGACCTGACTTGCATACTCTGCATACTCCGCATACTCAATTGAAGTATTCTTTTGGCTCATCAGGTGTGACCGCTTCTAACGCCTTCACCTTAGCATCCATAATCTTCTTTTGAGCTTCCAGCTTGGCGTAGGCGTCCTTAACACCACGTTCGATATTCTCATCGGTTGATTCTAACTCCGCAGCCTCAAACGAATCATACCGATGCTCGATGCCGTTCTGTGTCAGGACGGGTCGATGGACTTCCCACGTTGCGTCATCGTTCTGCTTACCAGTGAAGTAAACATATTCTCCAGTGGTCTTGATACTAACTATATCCCCCTGCTTAAGTGCCATTCTATTTTATCTCCTTGATTTCGCCCCATGAAGCGCCGGGTGCTCCGACCTTAAAGGCGATCTTAAACTTAAAATCTCCCAACTCTTTCCATGGTTGAGTCATGGCCTTCTCCATTTGAGCCTTGCACTCCTCTACGAGAGAAACAGGTGACGCAACAAGTAAGCTATCATGCACCTGAACGTTAAGAGTGGCGGGTTTTGGTAATGGCGCGAGAACGCTCGAAACTTTAAGAACATTTTCCTCCGACCAGCCAATCCTCTCATACATCAGAGCTATCATACTTCGTATGCATATGTCAGCCCCACTCCCTTGTAACATCATTCGTATACCTTCTGTGTAAGCCTTCTGAGTAAAGAACCAACGCTTACGACCGAAGGGATTCCGTAGTACACCTTCTCTTATAGCTTGGTTACCACATCTCTCCTGCCACTGAGCAGAGGGCCAGTTAACCTTCTTCCACTCATTCAGCAGAACCTTACAATCCGCCTCAGGAATATTATATTGGATCGACATCTTGCGCGGACCCATGCCCGCATCTGCCCCGTGATTAGTATGCTTAGCCCGATCATACTGCCAACTAGATTTGTCAATCTCATTAATCGGGAGACCGTATATCTTGTTTGCAAGCCACTTGTGCTCGTTGAATCCTGGCTCATTCATCCTCCTTAGTCTATCTTCATCATTTGCGAAATAAGCTGCAAGCGTATTCTCAAGAGAGCTGAAATCAGCTTCGATCCAGCACCAATCATCATGGTTTGGAACATAAATATACTTCGCTTTGGGGGTAATGTTTTGCATATTCGGTTCACTAGATGACAGCCGCCCAGTAGCGGTGCCATGAGGAAGGAAGTTAGCGTGAACAATACCCTGAGCAGCTTGGCTGTCTTTATCATCATCTAAGAATCCATTAATAATAGTTGAGAGTGAACTAACCTTCAACAACGTTGACAACACTTCATTTCCACTCTTACGCTGCAACCTCTCTAACGCATTCTTATCTGTTGTTAGCTTTCGAGTCTTTGGGTGGTACTGCTTTGGCAACCCGAGAGTTTCATATAGATACTTGCCGACAACATCCGGCGAATTCCAAGGGTCGATTCGTTTCGTGGCAGGGACATGTAGAAACTTAACTGGCTTGCCAGACTTTCCGAGAGTACCCGGCGGAGCAAGTTCCCGCTTACGGCATGGTTTATCATATGATCTCAGCGCCGGGGGCAATTGTTCTAATAAGTAGTTCAGTTCCTTTTGATATTGGACAGCTAACTCGGCTAGCTTGGCAGGGTTGGTCCTCACACCAGTATGGTGCATCGACGTACAAATTTTCGTCAATGGTACCTGCGAATATTTGTATAGGTCCTCCATCCCAAGTTGCTTGACTAGGGGCCGTAACTGTAGATACGACTGTATGGTAACATCCACATCTCGGGCACAATATAGGGGCATATCCTGCTGGTTTAGGTGTTTCCATGCTGGCTTCTGTGTGAAGATACTAGAGATAAACTCCAACCCGTGTGGCATATCTGGCTGTACTAAATGATGCAACAGCATGGTATCCCACACTTGCGTCATGCTCTTGAATCTAACCTCAGCCCGCTCTAAGAACGGTATGTCAAAGGCGATGAGGTTCTGGCCGACCAACTCTTCCGCTGATGCAAATACCTGAAGCAGAGCGCCAATATAGTTCCCACTCCAAGGGACAACAGTGACATGATAAGGACGAACTGCAAGCCCGACCATAGTAATCTTATTAGTACGTCGGTCAGTTTCAATGTCGAAGCACAGGACCTTTGAGCCGTAGAAACTAAGCACGTCGTCCACTGTGGGCTGGAGGTTATAGTGTTCAGGAGGTACATCCGTGCCTTTCTTTAGGTCAGAGATAGTGGCGGGGATCATATCTTGATCCCTCATTAGATATGAAGGATGGAGAATCCCAATGACTTTCTCCTTCTGCTCACCTGCTAGAGGCAGCGGGCTACCCCGCCATTTCATTATGCCATCGGTCTTGCCAGTAAGTGCTCGTAGACTCTTCTCCCCAATGGCATCAATTCTAACCCAGGGGCGGCTATCAACCACGGGTTTAACATGGTTTCTATAGCATTGGCTAACCGCCTGCTCTGCTTCCTTGATAGGAATATAGCATCTCGCAGCAGCATCTGTCGGATAAAGGTTGTTCGGGGGGCGGCAGTTAATGCAATTGAGTATCGTAACTGATTCACGCTTGATCCCTGCCTTTCCCCACAGCATGTTCATTACACGGCCTGAGCCGCCTACCAATGGCTTGCCCTGCAAGCCTTCATCTTCACCAGGGGCCTCAGCTATCGCCAGCCGTAGACTATTCCCAACCTGCGGCTCAACGAGCGTTTGCTCGGACCCTTTATGGTGGACTTCGACACCATCACTGTCCTTGTACTTAAAGTCCACCTTTAACATCGGACATCCCACACAGCGTGGATCATCTTTAACTTTTATCATTAGGCTTGGTTGTTCCGTGGAGATTTAAGTATTTTAACTAAATCTTCTATCGACATCTTTACCACAACATTTGAGTTATCGAAGTGGACAATCGAACTGGACCTGCCGTTATACTCCACATAATTAATCCTAGCTTTATTAAGTAATACTGTTTGATCGTTGTAGTCTCGGGTTTGTATCATCATCGGCTGTATCTCAGATACGTTGAGACAGCCCAGAAGCTTACAACAATTAGCAGGGTAATAAAGGCCCGGAGCGTAGTCCAAGGGCCGTAATTCGACTTAGGATACTCCACCATATAATGGGTCCTCCAGGTAAGAAAATAGCGGGCCTACTTATTAAGCAAGCCCGCCCGTTGTGTGTGGTTGGTTGTTGTTTGGAGCTGGATCGGTTTCGCCCCCTATATGCTACATTCGTGGTAGCGGACGCTCAAGGTACGCCTTGACGACACCCTATTTACAAGGGTTTGAGGGAGCCCTCCCCGAAGATTAATTACGCGGCAGCAGTTACGCTGAACACATTAAACTTCGGATCGCCAGTGACTTCCTTACCCGTCTTGTCAATGTACTTATTCTCTTCAATCGTCGCCCCAAATCGTGGGCTATCATTCGCAACACGGCTGAAGTAATCAGGGAAGGTCTCACCGGGAAGTTCATCAATACCAAGGCAAATTTGAAGCTTCTTCATGGCTTGGGAACTCCAAGACATTGCCTTACCATTCTTAGCAATTGCGGTTGGGTCAGGATATTGCCAGAACACGCGCTTGCCTTGCTCATCACCTTCGGCCACAGACGCAGACAAGTGCAGTTCCATTAGACCAGCTTTGAACTTACTTTCTTTCTGAACAGCCCCAGGCAACAACTGAAACACATAACTACCCACCGGGGGAATGTTCTTTTCGATCTTAACATCTGCTACGACAACTGTTTCAAATCCCATCTACCACACCTCTCCATTTTTTATTTTTGATTGTACTACTGAGAAAGAAACTCTGTACTAGGATAGCCGCTAGGTGAGTATTTCATCCCGTCGTCGGCATTCAAATAGTACAGAAGGTCATTGCCCGCGCCCCTCTTACAGGGAAAATCATTCACCAGTTTGGCCTAAAGGCCGTCGGGACGATTCGCGGGCAAACTTATTGGGGAAGCTGTCACTACGCCCCTACAAGGCGTCCACCAGATCGTTGTCAGGGTCAAGACAGAGCGATCATTTGTGTGACTTACTTCCCCAAACTTTTACTTAACTTGTTCTGCTAAAAACTTTTCGTAAGCTGCATTCGTTAGGTCCAGTATGTTACTGAAACTCCCCGGCCCCTTACCATCTTCCCCTGGATTAAATACCATCTCAGGAGGGAGGAAGCTCTTACCACCCTTCACTCCGAGTCGGTTCTTCGCAATAACACCATTGCCAGGACTATTAGTAATATAGTAATACTCGGTACGGCGGGACTTTGCATCATTGGGCTTATCCAGAACAGGCCGAGTACGAAGGCACAGGACAAGATCAAACATAGCAGTGCTACCAAGGAACATCTGGCCTGCCAAATCCGGCCCAATAAGCATCTCACCTTGACCATTCTCTGGATCAGGTTTATCAATTCGCAACCCACTCGTCACAACTATATGCTTATTAGTATCAATAAGCTTACGAAGCAGCTTCCTAGTTAACTCCCCCATCACACCATAGTCATCAATCTCAGGTACACCAGCGTTACGCTTAAGGGTCTCACCTTTGATTCGGGGGAAGGATAGCGCCTTCGCCTTCACATACGTCTTGACTATATCAGAGAGAGAGTCAAGCCCGTAGGCTGCTTTGTCTTTGTAGACAGCTCCAGAACAAAAGTCATCAAAGTCCTGGTAGGAGTTGACTTCCACATAATCCAGGTTATGCCCTGCGACTCCAATGAGTCCTTTACCAAACCCAGTCTCAGAGGCTCCAATACCGATGTCTGGAACTCCTGACAGAAAGGTGGTCTTGCCACAGCCATGCACCCCATAGATCAGAATCTTAAGTTTTAGTGCTCCTGGTACGATTAGGTCCTTCGTGTTCTTTAGTACTAGTGGCATTATCCCTCTTAGGTGGCAGCGAATAGTCAGGGTAATTCTCTCTTACCCATTTCGCTTTATCTTCGTCCATTGTAAATGAACGGTAAAACTGTACTTGCGTGTCTCTCAAGGCTCGCAGATATGCTGGTGAAACGGAGCCTGGTATGATTGTTCTCACTGACCCTCAAAACTAGGGGTAGTCATTCCCTTAATCCGTCGGTATACCGGGTGACTACCCGTTGGTAAGGAGCGATATGCTCAATTGCATCATCTGATCTCCTATTTCCTACAATAATTATACGTATGAACTCGCCAAAAGTTTCATTTTTGCCTTCAATCTCCTCCATTTGGTCTTCATATTGCCCACACTCTGACCAAAATTAGTGGCAATCACCTCATCTGAAAGGCCCTGCAACTTAAATGTAATGAGGTTCTGATCCTCTTTACTTAACTGCCTACGTATCTTGTCAAGAGTCAAGCGGTCCCCGAAATCAAAGTCTGGTCTCCCACTATCATACCCAACATTGTCAATCATTAATAACTCCTGTCGAGTCTTATACTTACGGAAGATATCCACTATGTTGTTGTAAACACAGGTGGTTACCCACGTTGTAAAGACGGCCTCTTTAGTCGGGTCATAGGTCCCAAGGTGCTCCCACACCTTTAACAACGAGTCTCCTATTGCGTCCTCTAGTAAGCTAAAGGTACTAGCAGACTTCCGAAGACAATACTGCTTAACTGTCCCTGTGATGAATTTTTTGAGTTCGAGAGCAAACTCATCCACCAACAAAGGGTCCCTCTTATAGGCTTCATAGCTATCGTTCAGGTTCATAGGGGGGCTCAAACAACATTTCATTATCTAGATGGTTTACAGCAGCCGCAATATTAGCATCGGCATCTTTAAGATATGCGATGAACTTACGGCGATCTTCTACAGATAATGTTTGCATATATTCTACTGTTTCCGGTTGTAATCTCATAGGACTCCTTTCTGGTGGGACCCATTGTAAGGTGGGGCTAATCTGGCGACTGTTGGTCCTCCTGTAGTTCGTGCTCAGTCATCCAACAAGGGACATCTGGACCATAACGGTCAATCTCTTCTTGAGGATAGCCATCTCGTAAGAGAGTATCAGCAATCGGTTCGTCTGGGTCTTGTGGGTTATATCGCTTTGGGAACCCGTACTTCCACCCGCTAGGCGGGTCGTATATTAGAATCTTCATCCTTATTCCCCTTTGGGCAGCCTGGGTAATGCCCTGAGCCGCACCCAATGAACACTACCTTACACCCAAGCTTTACAAACTCACGGTATACCGCCGGGTGTCTAGCATAAATCCAACCGCCAATCAATACAAAGTGGTTCATTGCTTATCCTGTGGCCCTGTAGCTTGATACTTTCCTGGGTGATCTACAAACTTATCAAACTCAACAGGCATATAATTTGTATACTCAATAGCGAATAGCCGTTGGAACGGATATCTCAACTTAACCGGAGGAGGAGCGCCCTTCTCAGCATGGAACCCATGCCATATATTATGTAGATGTCCATGGATATTAAGCGTACAACCATCCGCTAAGCTGGTAGATGGCTCATGCGTTAGCCAGCATTGCCGGAACTTCATCCCATCACACGAGAAAGCAAAGCCATTCTCCATCCATTTTAGATTACTCCATTGCCTATCGTGGTTGCCTCTGACAAGTATCTTCCGTCCGTTGAGGGAATCCATGACTCCTTTAATGACGCTCTTCTTGTCGAGAATCACATCCCCAAGGTGGATAACAGTATCATCCTTTGCTATCACCCTGTTCCAATTCTCCATGATTAGCTCAGTAAAGCCTTTTGGCCGATCACAATACGTAGCTATATTGGCATGGTTAAAGTGGGTGTCACTTATAAGATATACATTCATTTGGTCTGCCTCTTCAATGAACCCATCATACCAATCCTTAAAGTGATGATCCTTCGGTCCCTTCACTACTAGGTCTCGCATTCAATACCCTCTCTGCTAGTTGTGCCTTATACCACTCTGGGAACCCATGCATTATACTCCTTTCGATATTGTCATAGAACGCTTTGACGAGCGCTTTCTTAATAGCGTCTCCATGCTCTTCATGGAAGTCCCGCTTAATAAGGCCAATAAGATGACCAATATCTTTCGGTTCATTAAGGAGAACACCGGACTCAGCCGCATGTTGTACTGCTTTCCTCCAAATGGCTTCGCGTTGGAAGCTTTCAATAATTCGTTCAATTGCGCTGCCGTGACTTTGCTTTTCCCAGATGGCACCATTCTGCTCCTTAAACTCCTCTCGCACTATCTTCGCACACATCATCTTACCAAAGCTGTCGCACTTCTTATAGTTCTTTATAACGATTCCTTCGACGGGCGAGCCACAAAGAAAGCTCTCCCGTTTGAGTAGGTCCTGAGATAAAGCTCGCAGTTCCGGGCCTGTAATAACTCCTTCAAAATACGTGGGGACACACTCCATTCCCCAGACAGCACTGAGTCCCCGGACGGCCTCAGTTGGTAAATAGACTTCCGACCCGTCCTTCTCCGAAACGTCCCAGATTGCGATATTGCCAATGGGTACACGTGCGTACCGTATTGTGTTATGTTGTGGTTTGTCAACGCATTCTCCTCTTACTACCATACCCTCCGGCATAGTACCCGTCTTAAATATTCTCTCAGCCGTCTCACAAGCTCTCTTAAACATCCCATCAGGCGCGTGAATCTCCGCCCCTTTACTGCGGAGAAGTAACTCACCTCCCGCATTAGCAAAGCTAAATTGGCTCCCATCAACTTTCTCCTGGATCACTACTGGCCCGTCTAATATGTCTAGGGCCTGTAGATGTCCTAATGCCCACACCTTACTATAGCCGGATATGTTCATTGGATTATTGGCACTCCTCCCAAGTTAAGATACTCTTTCTTCGGCTGAAACTTATGTTCAATGATTAAGGACGGGTCCTCTCCATACCGATGTACTTGGTAGAAGGGGCAGTATCCCCAGGTATAGCACATCTCTCTATTAGCGGGCCACTCGTTGTCTTTGAAGATTCGCTTGTACCGTACAATTTCGTCTGCAACGATAATAATATCTCTAACTGCAATGTCAATCGCTTTTTGATTACGTTCGAGCTTTTGTCGTTCGGCAGGGAAGCTAGGGCCGACCTGACCTTTCTCACTCTGTCGTGTAAGTACGTTAACGTAAAAGTTTCCGACAGGTTCTTTATAGATACGTTCTGCAGCCCAGAGATACAAAGAGGCTTGGTCACGGGCACCCCACTTTTGAGGGAGGTTAGACTTCGCCCCCCGCTTCTCAGTTTTATGGTCTATAATATCTAATTGTCCATCAGCATTACGAACTACCAAATCCATCTTTCCAATTAAGACATGTTTACGTCTGTTAAATCTATTCCCGCAATCATTGCAGCACATATCCCTATCCCCAGGATAAGGGACGACATTACTATTGTAACAGTCTGGACATAACTCTGGTAGAGCA
>WNGI01006064.1_pt1 | contig 10954 bp, 8 predicted proteins | sample 5400621 | NCBI WGS metagenome assembly WNGI01 (sample SAMN13153374, study PRJNA577476) | soil metagenome | isolation source: 20 cm soil or saprolite under Garry oak tree replicate 1 | place: USA:California | collected 2016-06-15 | reverse complement strand
GGCCTGCGGCCTGGTGGAGCTGGCGGGATTCGAACCCGCGACCCCCACACTGCCAGTGTGATGCGCTCCCACTGCGCCACAGCCCCGATGCTCTTCGCTCGAGCACGCTTCTAACGGGCGTGACCCCGGCGAGGGCTAGCGGCTAGGCCGTTCGCTCCCGCGGCTCCCGGGCGAGTTCAGCGTTCCCGCGAGACCGGCTCGCACCCAACACCGGCTCTCTTCACTCGAGGGAAACGCCTACTGCTCCCGTTCGTGGCCGTTCAGATGAAAAGTATAAGGACTAGGGACCCTCGGGCTCGCGGCGCATCGAGATGGACTGCAAAACACCCAGCGCGAAGCAGATCGATACGAGCGAGCTACCGCCGTGCGAGATGAACGGCAGCGGGATGCCGGTGACCGGCATGAGCGAGATGGCCATGCCCACGTTCACGAGAATCTGGAAGAGCAGCATCGTCGCGATGCCTCCGCCAATGAGCATTCCGAAGGGATCGCGCGCCCGGAAGGCTACGCGGAGCGCCGCGAACAGCATGACGATGTAAAGGGCGAAGAGGATGATCGCTCCGGCGAATCCGAGGTCCTCGGCGAGACCGGCGAAGACGAAGTCCGATTCGGCGATCGGGAGGTAGCCGAGAGGCGACTGCGTTCCGGCGGTGAGTCCCTTTCCCGTCGCGCCGCCCGAGCCGACCGCGATGAGTGACTGGATGATGTTCCAGCCTGCGCCCTGCGGATCGGAATACGGATCGAGGAACGCGGAGAGACGGGCGCGCTGGTAGTCCTTGAGCAGGGCCCAGATGACCGGGAACGACGCGGCCGCGATGGCCACGAGCCCGACGAGCTGCCACATCCGGGCACCCGCGAGGAAGGCGATGCCAAAAAAGATCGCGATGAAAACGAGGCTCGTGCCGAGATCCGGCTGGCGGTAGACGAGGAACACGGCGGGCGCCAACAAGGCCATGCCGAAGAGCATCACAAGGGGTGAGCCGATCCGCGCTCGGCGATCGGCGAAATACTTCGCGAGGACCACGATCATCAGGACCTTCGCGACCTCGCTGAACTGGAACGTAAGCCCGGCGATGTTCACCGAACGCTGCGCGCCGAGACTCGCCGTGCCGAACTGAAGGACGATCGCGAGCAGACCGAGCGTGCCGAGGTACAGGACCGGCGCGAATGTCCCGAGCCACGCGTAGTCAAACATCGCAACAGCGGTCATGGTCGCCATTCCCACCCCCGCCCAGATGGCGCCGCGAATCACGAACTGCATCGGATCTCCGGTGAAGGTGCGCGTCTCGGCGGTCGTCGAATAGGTCATCACCAGGCCATACGCGATCAGGAGCAGCGTCACGATCAGCAGGATCGGGTCGATCTCGGTCCATCGCCGCGCGACCGGCCGATCGTGCAGCGGCGTGGCCGGATGCGGGATGGCAAGTGGACGGACGCTCACTTGGTGTCCAGCAGATAGGTCTCGAGGATCCGCTGCGACATGCCCACGGCCGGGTTGAAGCAGTTATCGCAAAGGGATTTCGAAGAGTCGTAGGTGAAGATCACCATCGCGATCTGCGCGGTCGGGTCGGAGTTGTCGGCCTGCGGGACAAAGGAGATGAACCAGTTGTGGAAGCCGAGCTTGTTCCGGCCCGCGCTGTCCCTGCCGCTCGAGGCGCCAAACTCCGCGGTTCCGGTCTTGCCGGCGATCGGGAGGCGGGCGTTGGGCATGTACGCGTGACCGATCGTGACGACGCGTCGCGCGGCCTCGCGCAGGAGTCGAAGGTTTTCCTGCGTCATGTCGAGCTTCCGGATCGGCTTCGCTTGCGCGAGAGGGACCGCGGCTCCGGTTGGGGAGGTGACCTGCTTCAGAAGGTGCGGCTGCCAGAGGGTGCCGCCGTTGGCGACGGAGGCGTACGCGTTCAAGAGCTGCAGCGGCGTCACCGCTACGAAGCCCTGGCCGATCGCCTCCTGATAGGTGTTGCCGATCGTCCACGGCTCGTCCTGTGTCGCAAGCTTCCACTCGGGATCGGGCATGATCCCCGAGGCCTCGTTGGGCAAATCGATGCCCGTCGGCGAGCCGAAGCCGAGCATCTTGCCGTACTTCGCGATCGCCTCCGGACCTACGCCGCGCACGTTCGGCGCGAACGGCGTGCCGCCGGCAAGCGTGTAGAAGTAAATGTCGCTCGAGTGCGCGAATCCAGTGACGAAATCGAGCGTCCCGTGCGCTCGCCAGTCGTAGAAGGTCGTGCCCGAGACGCTGAATGACATCGCCGACACGTTGACGGTGGTGCTGCGCGTGGCCGTGCCTTCGGAGAGCGCAGAGAGGCCGGTCACCATCTTGAATGTCGAGCCCGCCGGGTACTGGTCCCCCACCGCTTTGTTCACGAGCGGGTGGCGATCGTCGGCGTTCAGCGCGGCGAGCTCAGACGTCGTGATCCCGCGGGCGAACATGTTGTTGTCGTAACCGGGGATCGAGACCATCGCGAGGATCTCGCCATTCTGCGGGTTCATCGCTATGCCAACGGCCTGGGTGAAGCGATCCTCCACGACGCCTTTGCGCAGCTCCGCGTCGAGCAGCTTCTGCAGGCGATCGTCGATGGTCAGGACGACGGTGTTTCCGACGATCGGCTGCTGCAACGCCAGCGTCTTAATCTCGCGCTGCGCCGCGTCGCGCTCGATCTCGCGCCAGCCGTACGTTCCACGGAGGTACCGCTCATAGACGCTCTCGATGCCGGTTCGGCCGATGTCGTCGTCGCCGAGATAGCCCTGATCGCGCAGCTTTTGGAGCTCGTCCTCGGTGATCGGACCGGTGTATCCGATGACCGGCGAATAGAGCGTCCCGTCGACGTAGAGACGGATGCTCTCAGGATCGACGCGCACGCCCGGAAAGAGCTCGGCGCGCTCGGTGATGCCGAAGGCGATCTCGCGCGGCACAGGCGTCTTTGAGATGCGCACCGGTTCGTACGGGTTCCGCTGCCGCTGCGTCCGGACGGTGTCGGCCACGGCGTCGCTCGGCAGACCCAGGACGGCGCCGAGGCGCTGGAAGAGCTCGGTCTCCCGGGACCTGGGCAGGTCGACAGGGATCACACTCACCGCGAATCCGGGCACGTTGCGCGCGAGGACGTAGCCGCGCCGGTCGGTGATGCCACCGCGCTCGGCCGCGACCGGCAGCCGAAGGATGCGGTTTTGCTCGGAGAGGTCGTGGTAGTAATCGCCCCGGACGATCTCGAGGTCGTATAGACGGACGGTCAGCGCCGAGAACACCACGGCGATGGCCGCGGCAAAGGCAATGAAGCGCCGTGGGTGGACGAACGCGCGCGGGTTCTCTCTCACCACACGCCTAACGCCCCTTGCTTCTCCGTGGCGCGGCGCAGGAGTCTCGCCACGGGATAGATCGCGAGGGCAAGGAGCCCGGTGTAGATCGCGCTCGCGACGGCGGTGCCCGCCGCAAGCGGCACTGAGGCGACGGGCTGGGCCGTCGCGACGAGGATGCCGAGGTAGATGAGCGCCGCGGCGAGCGCCGCGATCCCCACGAGCAGCGCCGCGATGATGATCGGCGTGGGCCGAGTGCTCTCCCGCTCGCGGACCCCGATCGCCGCGACGGGTGGCAGAGAGGCGAGTGCGAATGCGCCGAGCGGGCCGCCCGACAGCAGGTCAGACGCGAGACCACCTAGGAATGCCCACCAGACCGCCTCGCGAGCGCCGGCGGCCACCGCCCAGGAGCCAGCGACCAATATCGGTAGCAAGGGTCGGGCCCCCCCGATCGCGATGAGCGGGGCGACCGTCCCTTGGAGCAGCGCGGCGGACAGCGGGATCAAGACCGCGAGCGCCAGGCGCACGGTGCCTCCTTCGCGAGACCAAGCCGTCGTGGCCATCTTTCCGCCGTTCCGATCGCCCGATCAGGAATGCGCGCGACGACCGACGGGGCGAGGATGGGCCGGCGCGGGATGCGGGACCTCAAGCTCCTCCTCGAGCTGCGGGAAGGGGTCCTCATCGCGCAGCTTCGCGCCCACGTAGATGAGCACGAGGCGGAGCGTCGCCGCGACGGGCACCGCGACCAGGACACCCAGCAGACCGAAGAGAGCGCCGCCGGTCAGCAAAGAGAAGATCACGACCGCGGGATGGAGCTTCACGATCCGTCCGATGACGAACGGGATCACAAAGTAGTCCTCCAGGTGGCGCAGCACGGTGTACATGGCCGCGACGATCGCCACATACCAGATTTGCGATAGGCCCCAGGGCGCCGGGTGCCCGAGCGCGACCAGGCAGGCGATCGCGCCGGCGGTGATCGGGCCGACGATCGGGATCACTTCGAGCACGCCCGTCATGAGCGCCAGCAACAAAGCGAATGGGACCTGCAGGACGGAAAGTCCGATGAGCGTCACGCTCGCCATCACGCCGATGAGGAAGATCTGCCCGCGCACGTAGCGGCCGAGCAGCGTGTTGACCTGGGCGAAGAGCGGAATGATCTCGTTCCGCTGGCTGGGGGGCAGCAGTCGTCGCAGCCACTGGAAGAGCCGGGGCGCGTCGCGCAGCAGGAAGAACGTCGCGATGAGGAAGACGAGGAGTTCGAGCAGGAAATGACCGAAGCCGACGACGAAGGGGACCGCTCCGCGGGCGATCATCTGGCTCAGGTCGGTGATGCCCGCGAAGTTGACGATCAGCGCGTCGAGGTCTCCCAAGCCGAGCTGATCTGCCGTTTCCGCCAGGGTGTTCTGCGCGTTCGCGACAAGGGAGGGGAGCGACCGCTGCAGGTCGCGCACCTGGTCGACCGCGAGCGGGACGAGGACCCGGCCGCCACCCATTATGGTCGCGAGCAACGCCACGAAGACGATAAGCGCAGCGATCGTCCGAGGCATCGCGAACCGCCGCTCGAGAAGGGCTACGACCGGCAGGAGGACGTACGCCAGGATCCCGGCCCAGACGAAGGGTCGCACGATGTCACCCGCGCGATAGACGATGTACAAGGCGGCGAGTGCGAACAGGACGACGACCACCCGCTTGGTCGTGCCGCTCCATCGTGCTCCCATGCTCTGTCTCGGATTATCAGGCCGATCGTGAGGACCGACGAGGTCGGAACCGTTGCGACCGCGCTACCTGAAAAGGTTTCATGGCGGGGGTCTCATTGGTACACTCCGGCATCGCGCCGCCGTGTCGCGTCGGTTAGAATGGTGATCACGAAAGCCGCCCGGACGCTCCCTACTTTTACCCCATTTCCGCAATCTCATTCGCGACCCCTCCTGACCGATGTTTCACGTGTGACAGGAGGCAGTTGGTGACGGTCTTGGTGATCAGCAATCAAAAGGGTGGGGTGGGGAAGACAACCACAGCGATCAGCCTCGGAGCGGCCTTCGTTGCGCATGGTCAACGCGTGCTTGTGGTCGATCTCGATCCGCAAGCTAACGCGACGAGCGGACTTGGTGTGAGCAAGGACCTACCGAATGCAATCTACGGACTGCTGTTGAAGGAGCGACCCCTGAGTGAATCGATCGTACCGACGGCTGTGGACGGCCTCGATCTCGTCCCGTCCGGGCCAGATATGGCTGGAGCCGAGGTCGAGCTGGTGCCGCTCATGGCCAGGGAATACCGGCTCCGCCAGGCTCTCCGCGACTCCCATGACTACGACACCGTTCTTGTCGATTGCCCGCCCTCGCTCGGCCTGCTGACCGTGAATGCTCTCGCGGCCGGGGATGCCGTGCTCATTCCCGTTCAGTGCGAGTACTACGCGCTCGAGGGCCTCGCCCAATTGCTCAACACGATCGAAGCGGTCCGCGAGCGCCTCAACGACCAGCTCGAGGTGCTGGCGATCGTTCTGACGATGGAGGACCGCCGCAACCGACTCTCACTCCAGGTGATCGACGAAGTGCAGCGACACTTTCCCAAGCTCGTGGCTCGGTCGCGCATCCCCAGGACGGTGCGGCTCGCGGAGGCGCCAAGCCACGGCCTCCCGATCTCCGTCTACGACCCTAGGTCCCCGGCCGCCCAGGCCTACGACGACCTCGCGCGCGAGCTTTTCCAGCGCCTTAAGGCGCGCGCGCCGATCGCCCTCGGCGGAGCGATCGCCTGATGGCCCGCAGTGGGCTGGGGCGCGGCCTCGATGTGCTCCTCGGTCAGACCCCTGTGCCTACCGGCGGCGCAATTCCGCCAATCGCGGCGGATATCCCGCTGGAGCGGGTGAGGCCCAATCGGCAACAACCGAGGACGTCCTTCGATCCTGAGAGCCTCTCCGAACTCGCCGCCTCGATCAAAAGGCACGGTGTCCTGCAACCAATAGTGGTATCTCGGAGCGGGGACGGCTACGAGCTCGTTGCTGGTCACCGCCGCGTCCTCGCCGCGCGGTTGGCCGGAAAGACCACCATTCCGGCGGTCGTGCGCGACGAGGTGACCGACCGCCTCGAGCTCGCGCTCATCGAGAACCTCCAGCGAACCGACCTCAACGCGATCGAGGCCGCTCGGGCTTACAAGCTCCTTATGGAGACGTATGACCTCACGCAGGAGCAGCTCGCCGAACGCCTCGGAAAGTCGCGCTCCGCCGTGGCCAACACCCTACGCACGCTCTCCGCACCGCAGCCACTCCAGGATGCGGTCCTCGAGGGCAAGATCGGCGAGGGACACCTGCGGGCATTGCTTGCGCTGCCTCTTTCGGATGCGCTCCACGCGCTCGCGACGGTCGTGGCCAAGGGTCTCTCGGTTCGCGAGGCCGAGGCCCTTGCACGCAAGATGGTCCACCCGACGCGCCGCGGGCGCGCGCGCGCTCGACTCCGGGGAGGCGATCCGGACCTCGCTCAGGTCACGACCGAGCTACGCGCCGCGCTCGGAACGAAGGTCGAGATCCTTCGTGGTCGCCGCGGGGGGCGCATCGCGATCCAGTTCTATTCGGACGAGGACTTCGAACGGCTTTATGAGCTCCTCGTCCGAGCAGGAAAGGCGTGAGCGTGGCCGTCCGGAAAGAACCACCCAAGGTGACAACGAAGCGCGGCTCGTACGGCGCGAGCGACATCCAAGTCCTCGAAGGTCTCGAGGCCGTGCGCCGTCGTCCCGGCATGTACATCGGGACGACCGATCTGCGGGGACTGCATCACCTCGTGCGCGAGGTCCTCGACAACTCGATCGACGAGGCCATGAACGGCACGTGCGATCGCATCGACGTATGGATCGGCAAGTCGAACGAGATCACCGTCGCCGATAACGGCCGTGGCATCCCCGTCGGTCCACATCCGACACAAAAGGATCCGCGCGGTCGGCCGATGGACGCGCTCGAGGTGGTCATGACGATCCTGCACGCGGGGGGCAAGTTCGGCGGCGCGGGATACAAAGTTTCTGGCGGACTGCACGGCGTCGGCGTCTCCGTTGTGAACGCCCTCGCGTCGAGCACGGTGGTCGAGGTCCACCGTGACGGGAAGATCTACACGCAGTCGTTCGAGCGGGGAAAGCCGACATCGGCCGTGCGCACCATCCCGAAGCCACAACTCCCGACGCCACCGGTCCTCCCCTGGAAAGAGTCCGGCCGCGTCACAGGCACGGTCACTCGCTTCGCTCCCGACAAGGAGATGTTCCCGGTCATCGAATGGGACGCCGGGATCATCACACAGTGGTTACGCGAGACCGCGTATCTCAACAAGAGCCTCTGGCTCGCGCTCCACGACGAACGGACCGGCGCCGAAGAGAACTACTACTTCGATGGCGGCGTCATCAGCTTCGTCCGCCACCTGAATCGGTCGCACCAGAACCTGCACCCAAAGCCCGTCTATGTGGAGCGGACCTTCGATAACGCGACCGTCGTCGAGGTCGCCCTGCAGTACAACGACAGCTTCGCGGAGAAGGTCTATACGTTCGCGAACAACATCAACACGATCGATGGCGGCGCCCACCTCACCGGCTTCCGCACCGCTCTGACACGGACGATCAACGCGTACGCGCGCAAGAGCGGGGCGCTCAAGGAGTCCGACCCCAACCTCACCTCCGACGACGTTCGCGAAGGGCTGACCGCCGTGATCAGCGTGAAGATCCGCGAACCTCAGTTCGAGGGTCAGACGAAGACACGCCTTGGGAACGCCGAGATCGCGGGGCAAGTCGCGACCGCGGTGAACGATGCGCTCGGCCAGTATCTCGAGGAGAACCCGCCCGACGGGCGCCGGATCGTCGAGAAATGCCTTACGGCATTCCGTGCCCGCGAGGCAGCCCGCAAGGCGCGCGACCTCGTCCTGCGTAAGGGCGCGCTCGACGGTTTCTCGCTTCCCGGGAAGCTCGCCGACTGCTCCGAGCGCGATCCCGAGAAGTGCGAGCTTTTCATCGTCGAGGGCCCATCGGCCGGCGGAAGCGCGAAGGCCGGGCGCGATCGGCGGACACAGGCGATCCTGCCGCTCAAGGGAAAGATCCTGAACGTCGAGAAGGCGCGCGCCGACAAAATGCTTGGGAACGAGGAGATCAAGGCGCTCATCACCGCGCTCGGCACAGGCATCGGCGACTACTTCGACATCAAGAAGATCCGCTACGGGCGCACGATCCTGCTCTGCGATGCGGACGTCGACGGATCGCATATCCGCACGCTCCTGCTCACCCTCCTCTACCGGCACTTCCGCCCCCTCGTCGAGGAAGGCCGCATTTACATCGGCCAGCCGCCGCTCTACCGCTTGCAGCTCGGAAAGGAAGTCCGCTGGGCGTACTCGGACAACGAGCGCGACAAGGCCATCAAGGAGCTGAAGAGCGCGGCGAAGACCAAACGGGACGATCGCAAGAAGGCCGCAGGTGAGAAGGCCGCGGCCGACGGTGACAAGACGACAGCCCGTTCACGACGACGCGCGGCCGAGGAGGCCGAGGACCAGGCGGACGCTGCCGCTCCGATCAACACCGACGAGGGCACCGACGACGGAAAGGGCGGGCGCGAGCCGGCCATCGCGCGGTACAAAGGCCTGGGGGAGATGAACGCGGAGCAGCTCTGGGATACCACGCTCAACCCGGCGACCCGGACGCTCAAGCGCGTGACGCTCGAGGACGCCGAGCAGGCCGATCTGGTATTCGATGAGCTCATGGGCAGCGAGGTCGAAGGCCGCAAGAAATGGATCATGGCCAACGCCGACAAGGCGGCTCTGGACATCTAATGGCGAGGCTCTCCGAGCTGGGCGTGGATTTCCAGCATTGGTGCTTCGCCTGCGGGCAGCTCAACAACGGCGGTATGCGCCTCGACTTCGACGTATCGCGCGATCGCGCCGAGGCCCGCTACACGGCGCTCCAGCGCCACCAGGGCTACGACGGCGTCCTGCACGGCGGTGTGGTGACAGCGCTCCTCGACGAGGCGATGGGCTGGGCGATCTTCCACCAGGGGATCTGGGGCGTCACCGCGCGCATCAACGTAAGCTTCCGACTGCCGGTCCCGGTGGGCGAAGAGATCCGGGTCGTCGGCGAAGTGACGCGCGATCGCGGCAGGCTCATCGAAACGCACGGCACCGTCTCGCGCGCCCGCGACGGCGAGATGCTCGCGGAGGCTGACGCGACATTCCTGCGGATGCCGGAGGACCGCCGCCGCCAGCTCGAGCGCCGCTACTCGAACACCGACGAAGCCTTCGCTCGCGTTCGGGCGGCCGTCGAAGCCGAAGAAACCGCGCATCCAGTCGAGCACGGCCGCACGTGATCGGAGACCTACGGTGATCGAAGAGCCGCGCAACGAGCGCGTGATCGGCGTCGAGCTCGAGCAGGAGATGCGCCAGGCGTACCTCGACTACTCGATGAGCGTGATCGTCGCGCGTGCGCTCCCCGACGTGCGCGATGGGCTCAAACCGGTGCAGCGCCGGATCCTCTACACGATGCACGAGATGGGCCTGCGGAACGATCGGCCGTTCCGTAAGTCCGCTGCGATCGTCGGCGACGTGATGGGGAAGTACCACCCGCACGGCGATGTGCCGATCTATGACGCGCTGGTCCGGCTCGCGCAGGACTTCGCCGCCCGGTACCCGCTCGTACAGGGTCAGGGGAACTTCGGCTGCTTCACCGGCGACACCAAGGTGGAGCTCTACAGCGGCGAGCAGAAGACCTTTACCGAGCTCGTCGAGATGGCCCACAAGGGCATGCGCGCCGAGATCTTCACCGTCGACGCGCACCGCAACGTCCGGATCAAGCCGCTCCGCGCCCCTCGGCTCGTCCGCCGGAACGACCCTGTCGTGAAGCTCACACTCGAATCGGGAGCGGAGATCGTCTGCACGCCCGATCACCGCTTCATGCTTCGCGACGGGACGTACCGGGAAGCGCAGCAGCTCAAGGCCAAGGACCAGCTCATGCCGTTCGCGCGCACGGCGATCCCCGAGCGCCTCCATCGGACCGGCGCGTTCCCGATCCCGGCAAGCCTGTCCGCGAAGGTCGCGAACGTCGAGCCCGCAGGCCGCGCCGACGTCTTCGACCTCACCGTCGACGTCACCCAGAACTTCGCGCTGGCTGCCGGCATCTTCGTCCATAACTCGATCGACGACGACCCGCCCGCGCACATGCGCTATACGGAGGCGCGCCTCGCCGCGATCGCGAACGAGATGCTGGCGGACATCGAAAAGGCGACCGTCGACTGGATGCCGAACTACGACAACCGGCATCAGCAGCCGACGGTGCTGCCTGCGCCACTCCCGAACCTCATCGTCAACGGCTCGGCGGGCATCGCCGTCGGTATGGCGACCAACATCCCGCCGCACAACCTGCGCGAGATCGTCGAGGCGACCAAGCGCCTCATCGACGATCCGGATCTGACCACCGACGACCTCTGCGACACCGTCCTCGGCCCCGATTTTCCGGGCGGCGGGGTCATCTACCGCTTCGAAGAGCAGCGGAACGTGGAGACCGGGGCCGCCGAGCGCGTGGACGCGATCCGCCGGGCCTACGCCCAGGGTCGCGGCCGCGTGATCGGCCGAGCAAAAGCACACAACGAGCAGCTTCGGGGCAACCGCGACGCGATCATCGTCACCGAGCTGCCCTACGCCGTGAACAAGGC
>WNGI01006063.1_pt1 | contig 10954 bp, 10 predicted proteins | sample 5400621 | NCBI WGS metagenome assembly WNGI01 (sample SAMN13153374, study PRJNA577476) | soil metagenome | isolation source: 20 cm soil or saprolite under Garry oak tree replicate 1 | place: USA:California | collected 2016-06-15 | reverse complement strand
AGCGGCTCATCACTTGATCGACCGTTACGTCCGCCGTAAGTGTGGGTTTCTTCATGGTGCCAGCCTAGGCGCCGTTCCGCATGCTTCTTTGTGCGCCAACAAACAACTCTGAGAATTCTCGTTCGCCGATAAGCTTGCGCTGGCGCAAAGAACGCGTCGCAGGTTCAGGGCATATTGATCTCACGAAACCCGGATACCCATCAGGAGAGCGTCATGATCACCCGGAGAACCGCGTTGCTCGGCGCCGCGATAGCCGCCCTACCCGCTACGGCTCCCGCATTGGCGGCCGATGATCTCAAGCTGCCGCGCCAGGCCGTCGAGTTGGTGGCGCCCCCCTTTGTGCACCAGCACGAACAGGCCACCAAGGAAGGTCCAAAGATCATCGAATTCAAGCTGACCATCAAGGAGAAGGAAGTCGTGATCGACGACGCCGGCACCAAGCTGCAGGCGATGACGTTCAACGGGTCGATGCCCGGGCCGATGATGGTTTCCTCCTAGCAAGCCAGGCCTCTGGCAAATATGGAGTGGAGATGTCTTTCGCCTCCAAATTGCTGGCAGTCACGATGTCGTTTGCAAGCTTGTCGCCGGCATTGGCCGAACCGCTATTCGAACCCGCTGCGATTTGCCGAACGGCGATAGCATCGATTGGGGGCCGCGACCCCAAAAGCATCCACACGACGCTAACTGCCGACGGCGTGCTGTTCCTGACCTATGTACGCCCAATCGACAATTACGTCTGGACTTATAGATGCCGGATAGATGGCAATCGAATCGTATGGGCTAGCGAACCCGGGCGTTGGCGGGACGACGCCAAAGACGACAAGATCTTCTTTGAAGTTATCGGCGCCGGCACGCAACTTCGCATCATCGAAAACCACATCGACGGATCGACCACAAAGCAATTGTTCGATCGTGACATGATTCAATGAATTTGCGCAGCAACCTTGCCAGCGAGCAAGTAAGACGGAAGCTCGTTTGCTCCTCTCACCGGCCTTCATCTCACACGGATATTCTTCGAATAGCTCGACCAAGGAGCGACGCCGCCAAGTCATAGACTTGGCGGCGCGCTATTTGGTTGCGGGGCAGGATTTTAGTCTGTCTCACGCGGCGATGGCTTCGAGGAGTGAGGTCGCCACAATATCTATTGGTTGCAAGCCATCAATGCTCCTGAGAATTCCCTTCGAGCGATAATAGTCGGCCAGCGGCTCAGCTTGCGTGCGGTATTGTTGCAGACGCACTTTCAATGCCTCTTCGGTATCATCCGCTCTTGCCGCGTGGCCGTTGATCTTTGCTTCTCTGGCTCGATTGAGAATGCGACCCAACAAGACTTCCTCGTCAACCCTCAACTCAAGCACGCAGTCGAGATTGAGTTCTTCGGCACGCAAGATGTCGTCGAGGGCCTGGGCCTGGGCAACGGTGCGCGGGAACCCATCCAGGATGAATCCGTTCTTGGCATCTGGCTGCAAAAGGCGTTGGACAACTACCGCAACGACAAGCTCGTCTGGAACAAGCTCACCACGTTCCATGACCGCCTTGACTTTTCTTCCGACAAAAGTACCCGCCGATACCGCGGCGCGCAGCATATCGCCGGTAGACAATTGCGGAATAGCAAGCTGTTGCGCCAATCGGGTCGCCTGAGTTCCTTTTCCGGATCCCGGTGGTCCCAATAGAGCAATCCTCATCGACTTGTCTCCCTCGATTCAGGTTACTGACCTTCGGTTCAACGAATCGCGGCGTTGAAAAGATTGCGCGCCATCAATCGCGTTCTCTGCTCGAAGCGCGTGGTAACGAACCTATATGGCCGTTTGGCAGATGCCAGCTTGATATTTGTCAAACGCTAACCTGCAGTTCTAGTTTCGGCCAGAACGCCCCGATAGGTCTTTATGCGCCAGTTGGATTGAAAACATCATGCGTGCGTAGGCGCGGGATGCGCACCCCCCTCTCCTTCATGTCACGCAAGGCGACATACATCATCGCAGTCATCAGGGCGTCATTGAAGGCGTCGTGCTGAACGAGAGGTGGGATGTTGAGATCCCTCAGGATCGCCGCGAACGAGAGATCAATCGATGTATTAGGCGGTGCATCGTCGTACTTGCGTTCGTAGTAGAGCTTGGAGACCTCGATGAGAGCATTGGGCAGCTCGATCCCAAGGTAAGGAAGGATATACTTGTCGAGCATGGTGACGTCGAAATCGACATAATACCCGACAAGCGGCCGCCCGCCGACGAAATGCAAGAAGCTCGGTAGCGTCTTCCAGATCATGGATCCCTGCGCAACGTCGACTTGACGCAGACGATGCACCTTGATCGCCTCGGCCCGCATGCAGGCGTCAGGGCGCACCACCGCCTCGAAATGCTCGCTGGTCAGAATACGGTTGCCTCGGATCTTGATCGCGGCAATGGTTATGATGTCATCGGTGCGCACATTGAGCCCTGTTGTCTCGCAATCGATCGCGACAGCCTCGTCTGCGGGTCCGCGCTCGAACATGAACCGATATGACTGGTCACCGATCGTAGCTTGGTGGAGAAGGCGTTTGATGGCGCGGGGGATCACGTCAGAAGATTCCGAGGTTGAAGTGGCGATGAATGAACTGGCGAAACTCCTTCACGATATGAAAGGCGTCGCGTAAGAGATCACGCTCCATGCTCGATAGCCATGATGGGCGCAAAAGATTGCCAGAGGCGCCAGCCGACACCGCCAACTGCCCATCGAGCCTCAGCATCAACATGAACTGAAAGGCTTGGACCAACTCTCGGGCGAAGTCGGCCTGCAGCACTCCAATATCGCGCAGACGCGAAATGCGCCTTTCGGTAGCGGTCTCCATCAGCCCATGCTCAAGAGCAAGACTGCGGACGCCGTGCACGATGGGAAAAATGCCACCCTTCTTGAGGTCCAATGCGTCGCCATTGCCCTCAGACGTAATCAGGTGCTTGAACAGGCCGATCGGGGTGGCGAAGGCGTCGATCGCGCGGGCAAAATGGGCCAGATACGCCTGCTCGCCGCGCGTTACGTCGATCAGCGCGGCCTTGGCCTTGGCGAGCAGCTGCTTATCGCCGGCGACGGCGCGTGCATCATAGAAGATGGCAACGTTCAAATGGGAGGCGTTGTCGGGCAACGCCACCCAGCTGCGGAAATCCGCGAGATAGTCGGCGAGTGGTTTGGACCAAACCGGATTACTCACCATTACGTTTCCCGGGCAAGGCGCAAAGCCGAAGCTCGACAGCGCGCCGGAAAAGTCGGCTCGAAACGCGTCCAGCTTCGCCTTGTCGACCGGTTCGGGCAGGATAAGGCCGTTGTCCTGGTCCGTACGCACAGTTTGCTCGCCGCGGCCCTCACTTCCCATAACGACGAGGCAGCCGCTGGTACGAAACTCAGCCGGTGCGACCATCTCGAACAGTCTAGAGAGAAGACGCTGATTGAGATCGGAAACGATCTCGCCAATCACTTCCACGCCAACGCCTTGGCGGCGCAGCACGCGAACCTGCGTCACCGTCTCGCGCGCGGCAACCGCCAGATCCTCCCGGGTCGAGGCGCGATCGATACGGCCTGCGACGACTTGAGCGCTGCCTGCAAGAAAGCCCAACACGTCGATATCCTCCAAGATACCGACAAAGCGCTCGCCATCATGAACCGCGACGCGCCGCTTGTTGAGCTTGGTCATGAGCACAAGAGCCGAGGATACGAAATCGTGCGGCCGCAACGTGACCACGTCGAAATGCGTAAATTCGCGTACGGGCGTTTGGATCGATTGGCGTCGCAGCACGACTGCCTTGGACAAGTTCATGCCGGTAATAATGCCGATCCGCTCACCGTCACGAACAAACAGCGCGTTGCTGTCGATCTCGCGCATCATGTGGCCTGCGGCTTCGATGGTGTCGGCTGCTTCGATAAAGGCGGCGGGGTGCAAAAATAGCTCTGAAATCCGCGCACGCATCAGCGAGCCGTAACGCCGCTCCTCCTCGTCGCGCACGAGTTCATCCAGCTTGTGCGAGATGTCGCGATAGAAAAACGAGGCAAACCGCGGATTGCTCTGTATCAAGCCGAGTACCGCGGCCTTCGGGGCGACGTAGCAGAGCGTCTCCTCGCGAGCGAGAAATGCGTGCCCGCTCTTGCCGTGGACGAGGGCGCGGCTGTCGAAGCTGTCTTTGGGCCCGAGTAGTGCCAGCAGACCGCTGCCGTCCTGCTCTTCGATCGTGCCTTTGATGACGACGTAGAGAGCGTCGGTCGGCGCGTCTTGCTCGATAATGGTTTCGCCCGGACGGAAGTAGGCGATATCGAGCGTTGCACGCAACGTCTCGATCTCTTGTGATGATAGACGATCAAAAGGCGGGTTTTCACCATCAAAAGCCTTGGGCATTTCACTCTCAGATCCCCCGGCTTGGAATAATGCATAGAGCCGGCCTCTCGAGGCCAAATCTCAATGCGCGGTAGCTCCTGCTGCGCCGATGCCGGTTTGGCAACGCACATATTGTGCGTCGAAGCCGCCTCTGTCGGTCTTGGCCCGCATGCTGCGGTCCAGGATCGAAAACAGCCAAATGCCGGCGAACGCAATTGTGATTGAGAAGAGCGCTGGGTTGTCCAGCTTAACGGGCGCGGATCCCTTGGCAAAACCGAGCGTTACTTCCCATACGGCAGGCGACAGGATGACGCCGACCAGGGCACTGAGCAAGCCAAGGAAGCCCCCAATCAGAGCACCACGTGTGGTCAGACCCTTCCAGAAGATCGACATCACCAGCACCGGGAAGTTGCATGATGCGGCGATGGCGAAGGCGAGGCCCACCATGAAGGCGACGTTCTGGTTCTCGAATACGATGCCCAGAATGATCGCCAGCACGCCCAGGAACAGCGTCGCAATCTTGGAGACGCGAATCTCGTCTTGCTCGTTGACCTTTCCATTCTTGATCACCATGGCATAGATATCATGGCTGATCGATGAGGCACCGGCCAGCGCCAATCCCGACACCACTGCGAGGATGGTGGCAAACGCGACTGCCGAAATGAAACCGAGGAACAGGTTGCCGCCCACGGCGTTGGCCAAATGAATCGCCGCCATGTTGGAGCCGCCCTTGATCGCCGCGATCCCACTCTTGGTCTTTTCCAGAATTCCGGCATCGAGAAATGCCAGGTCGGTTGAGACGAGCGTGATGGCGCCGAAACCGATAATGAAGGTCAAGATGTAGAAGTAACCGATGAAGCCGGTTGCATAAAACACCGACTTACGTGCGGCCTGGGCGTCCTTCACCGTAAAAAAGCGCATCAGGATGTGCGGCAAGCCGGCTGTGCCGAACATAAGGGCAAGGCCAAGCGAGATCGCCGACAACGGGTTGGAAATCAGGCTGCCGGGCTCCATGATCGCGATCTTCTTGGGATGCACCTCCGTCGCCTTGGCAAACAGTGCCTCCGGGCTGAACCCGAATTGGTAAAGCACCGCACCGGCCATGAAGGTTGCGCCAAAAAGCAGCAGCACGGCCTTGATGATCTGCACCCAGGTCGTTGCTTTCATACCGCCAAAAGTCACGTAGATCATCATCAGACCACCGACCAGGATCACCGCGATCCAGTAGTCGAGACCAAAAAGCAGCTGGATCAGCTTGCCGGCGCCGACCATCTGCGCGATCAAGTAGAAGGCGACGGTTACCAACGAGCCGGAGGCCGCCAGGATACGGATTCGTGTCTGGCCCAGCCGGAACGAAGCGACGTCGGCAAATGTAAACTTGCCAAGATTGCGCAGTTGCTCGGCAACCAGGAACATTACAATTGGCCAACCAACAAGCCAGCCCACCGAGTAAATAAGGCCATCGTAGCCGGAGGTGTAGACAAGGCCCGAGATGCCCAGGAACGAGGCGGCCGACATGTAATCGCCGGCGATCGCGAGGCCGTTCTGGCCCGCGGTGATCCCTCCGCCAGCGGAGTAGAAATCTGCGGCCGACACCGTCCGTTTTGATGCCCAATAGGTTATCGCGAGGGTCAAGCAAACAAACCCGACAAACATACCGATTGCGGACCAGTTGATCGCCTGCTTGGTGCCGCCGTCGACGGATCCGGCCGCGAGCGCAAGCGTAGGCAGGCATAGAAGCAGTGTGAGCAAAAGCCAGAAAATTCTTTTCATGAGCGGTTCGCTCCAACGATTTTGCGGATCAGCGGATCGTATTTGGAATTGGCCTTGCTGACGTAGATGCCGGTGAGCAGGAACGCCGCAACAATGACAAGTAGCCCGATCGGAATGCCGACGGTCATCACGCCCGTCCCCAAGGGCGTACCCAGGAACTTGGGTGCATAAGCGACGAGTAGAATGAAACCGAAATAGATGATCAGCATGATCAGCGACAACGTCCAGCCGAGTGACGAGCGTCGGCGAACCAGCTCCCGATAGTTCGGATCCTGCTCAATTCTTGAGTGACTGCTCACATCCATGCTCCCTTCAGGGGTTCGCGGACGGAGTTCGACCCCCACCGCATAATGTACGCAATTCGCCTGTTCTCAGTTCGAAAAATGCATTAAAGCGCGTTGAATCGCCTCATACATCGAAACCTGTGCGACGAGATTTGATTACATACCGTATGCGGGCGGACGTCTTGACGCAGATCAACGTTGCATCGTCCTGCACGCTGACGCGCGCTTACGCGCGGGCTGTAGGGCATTACCGCGCGTAACTCTGTTTGAAGCAACATATCTCGTCATAAGGGACGGCATTGAAGCGTTACGCAAAACGCTTGAAGTGCGGATCGCGCATTAGCAATCCGAGCCGCAGATTGTCCAGCCATCGCTCGACCTCGCGGACAACATCGATCGTAGTTTGCATCAGCCTCGTTCAGATCTTAAGCGGAGAGCGCACCTCCACGCCGGCCCATTGCTCGAACGGACGCACCATACTGGTGAAGTCGGACTCAGGACCAAACAGCACCTGAGTGATGCCGGGAACATGCCGACCGGCGTTGGCACCCAGCGCTTCCGCCTCATCAAGGCAGAGCTTCACATCCTTGTAGGCCAAGGCGGCGTTTGCGGCGGTTCACCGTGTCTTGGCAAGAGGCACAGTCGGCAAAGTGATCTCGAATATCGACCCCTGAGAGCCCGATTTGGCGAGAACCAAACTGCCTTCATACCTTTCGACGATCATGCGACAGATCGCCAGACCCAATCCCATACCCGCAGGCCTGGTCGTAAAGAACGCCTCAAATATGCGACCTTGGTCCTGCGGATGCACTCCCGCGCCGGTGTCTTGAACGGACAGGAGAACTGACGAATTTGCTCCGAGCCGCGTACTGATGTTCAATCGGCGGCGATCAGTAGGAGTGGAACTCATCGCCTCGATCGCGTTTTTAACCAGATTCAAAATGACCTGCTGCAATTGCGCTGGATCCGCACACACCAGAGAGGTTTCGCCCCGGAACTCTGTCACGACAGATACTTCGTTGAATTGCAATTCGTGCTGCAGCAATCGTAACACCTGTTGAACGACATCCTCGATACATATCGTCGTAGGTTGATCTGCTGCATTCTTGAACAGTCCGCGAACGCTCGATATCGTCGCGTTCACCCTGAGGCTCGCTTCTTCAATGTCCTTGAGGATGGCGGTCATTTCCTCCAGCCGGGGAGGCTGTGCAAGAAGCTGCTCCAGAGCGGTGCTTGCATTTAACGTGATGGACGCCAACGGCGACCTGATTTCATGAGCGATTGCCGCGGTGGCGGCGTCTATGCTCACCAGGCGGTTGGCGCGCTCTCGCCGCTGCATCGTCAGAGCGCTGGCCAGCCGATAGTAGAGTACGATCATCTCGGTCAACAATACGGACAACAGCATGCAACTTGCGACCAGCGCAAATCCGCGGGCTGCATACCAACCTACGGAAAATCGAACCGAACTCGCGACGGCCGCGACCAGAAAATTGGGCAGCCAGGCAAACAAGGTCACCATCAGCCACAGATCAAGCACTGTACGCCTTCGGGCGAAGAGCACCAGCAGTGTCAGGGCACCCAGAAGGAACAAGGCGACATTGATTTGATTGCCAAGTCGTGTCTGCAGCGTGACGCTTGTCGTGTAAAAGTCGGGCAGATACTCAACCCCGGCTGTCACCAACCACGATAGCGCAGCGATTGCCCCGAATACACAGGTAAGCGTCATTGTGATGCTTGCGGTCCTCGATATGGCGGAGGTCTTTCCTTTGTCCTTCAGCAGTGCATACGCAAGGATGCTCAAGGAAAATGTGGTGTGCCACAGGACGAAAAACCAAGCCGGAGTGTCGTAACCGTCACCGATGATGCCACCCGGTGCGTAGCCGCCCGGAAAACTCAATGTCTGCAGAAAGGCAAACGAGCCACCGAAGAGGTATCCGCTCGCGACGGCTAGCAACGCGCGCTGCGGCTGTACCGAGTATTGAGCGAATAAGAGGGTCGCCGTGAGCAGGTCAGCTGCACTCAGAACCGTCTGAAGAACCGGAACAAAGCTATCCACTCTGCCGATTTGTATGTGCGCGAACGGAGCAACAAGCGCCGCAAGGGCGAACAGCGTAACTACAACGCCAACAGCTACCGCTCGGTGTTGCGGCGTCGAAGGCATCAATGGCACCGCGACCGGAAGATCGTGATCTGCGGCGGGCACATACTGGCGAGTGTCCGTTTTCAGCATTGGGGCGCCGCTCCCTCCGGTGATGGGCTTCCCGCCCAGTGAAGCATAGATACCTCTGAGCTGCTGCCGGTTTGATGGACAGCGAGTCTAGCTAACCAACCTTGCGCCCGCACTCAACCGGGCTGAGATACGATGGTCGACTGGCACAACAATGCGTCCGGCTTGCCGCGCCGCCATACGACCATCGACTGCGCATCCGTCACGAGATGAGCCGTCATGCCGACGCTCAGCGCTGGGAGAGCGGTTCAGCGAGGTATGAGAGCCCGACCGAGACCGGCGGCCAGGCCTGGACGTCAGTAAAGAACAGATAGGGCCTGACTTATCTTATCCCAAGCGGGGAGCGCCGGAAGCCGCCGGCGCGAGCTTCTTTCTGACAAACGAAGCTGCCCGTGCCGCCTTGCCCGTATCGCTTCTGTCGCTTGAAGTAATAAACCTCCTTGCGGAAATCGAGCCAAACAACAGTGTCGCCGGGACAATGACGCCGCGCTTGCGCTTCATACCGAAACGGAGTGAGCGGCAGAGCAGTGGCAGCAGACGGCACAATGACCGACATCCCAAACAGAAAGAGCGCGCGCAATCGACGGCGAAGACGCCTTGCGCGAGATTCCAGCGCACCGTCGCAAGCAGCGAAAGATTTACCTGATGGCAATTTGCACCTCGGTCGGGTTGTCTTGCACCGCAAGGAACAAACTCGATGGACCGCGTCGTCACTTCTTCAGGGAAATCGTGATCTGGCTGAGGTTGCCGGCAAACTCCATTCCCGCCCGGGGTCCCTGCAGGGCGATCGTTACACCCTTTTCATTCCCTAGCTGAACGCCTCCGAACCCGCCAACGAAGGCGCCGCCACCTCCAACGGAGTCGTAGGTGCCGGCGAAATCGCTGACCTGCCTGATACCCGAAGCCCATCCTTCCAGCCGACTGACGGATGCTCCCGCTGCAACACCCAGGCTGAGACCGGATACTTTGAACGGATAGTCACGGCCGCGATACGTCAAGACACCGCTGCCGACGCCACCGCCCACGAGCAAGCTCGCCTTCACGATCTTGAGCCGGACGTGTCCGGAGGCCTGCGCCAAGGACGGCGTTCCCGGAACAATCAACGCGAGCAGCGCAATCGCCGCCAGGCGAATGACGAACGAGCGCAGCGCAGCTATCCAGCGCTCAGGGTTTTGCTGCATCGATTTTCTTCCAGGTCTGGTCCGGATCGAACACGATGATGCGCTTGGCGACGAAGTCGGTCCGTTTTCCCAGATCCTTCTGGTAGACGGTCCCGGCATGATTGACCAGGAAGGTCATGACGCCGGAATTGCCGTACTCGGCTGGATAGGCGATCAGCGCGAAACCGCCGATCATCTTGCCCTTCACCACATAGTTGAGCGCACCGCCAGGCGCATCCGAACCCTGCGCCTTGAGGATACGAAAGTAATAGCCATGGTACGGCGCGCCATTCCCTTCGACCTTGTAGCCTTCGGCTGACGCCTGGGCTGCCAACTCGCCAAGCGGGCTCGGGTCAGCGTCATCGCGCCAGAACAGGCCGTCCTTCTTGCCGGAACTGCTCACAACGTGTTGCGCGTAGACACCGACACCGTCGCCACGATCCTTTTCGGCATATTCGTTCTGGGCATCCACATAAGCCAGGCAGGTTTGAATCGCATCCAGTTCGTTGCGCCCGATTCGACGATACAGAATTTCGAGACGGCCGGCCGCAGGGTCGAATTCCCAGCCAGTCCTGTTGTTCACCAAAGGTATCGGGAACGGAAAATCCTCCGTGCCTAGGATGAGCGTCGCCTTCCTGTTCCCTTCCGCCTTGATCGAATGCTTGGCCTCATAGGTGGAGATGAAAGCCTTGCGCGTCTGCTCGTCTGCGACGTCGTCGCCGGACTCGATGATGTCGTCGGCGCCCCTGCCGAGCACTTTGAGAATCTCCCGCTGCGTACCGCTCTTGACCGCGACAGCCAATGCCGCCGCGGCATCCTCCGGAGAGGGAAAGGACTGCTGCGCTTGAGACACCGAGCTCATCAGGGCCAGCGCCATGATGGCCGCCACGCTTGCCGAAGCCGCACGATTGAATGACTTCAAAGCGATCATGGCGACACCTCCGCAGGGATCTTTGCGCCGCCTGCAAGCCAGCCGCTATAGGTACGAAACTTCAGCCCGAGCTTCTCGTAGTAGACCCGCAAGTAACCGTCGCTGCCGCGCGACACCGCATCCGGCATCACGCTTTGCACCTCCTGCGCCATCACGCCGACATAGGCCTTCTGGCTGCCGAGATAGCTGAAGCGGTAATAGCCGAGGCCGTTGGCGAGATAGCCGAGCAGGACGACATCGTGC
>WNGI01016386.1_pt1 | contig 10955 bp, 10 predicted proteins | sample 5400621 | NCBI WGS metagenome assembly WNGI01 (sample SAMN13153374, study PRJNA577476) | soil metagenome | isolation source: 20 cm soil or saprolite under Garry oak tree replicate 1 | place: USA:California | collected 2016-06-15 | reverse complement strand
TACCTCGTGTCGATCGCGCTCGTGAGCCTGGCCGCGGGATACGCCCTCGACTGGATCTACCGCACCTGGCAGGTGAGTCCGGCGGTCACCTTCGGCCACGCGTCCGGCTTCGTCCCCGAGCCCGTGAAGGTCGGCTCCGCGGTGATCTTGCTCGGTCTGCTCGCGCGGAGCCTCTGGCGGGTGCCCGTGCCGGACGAGTGGATCCGGGTGCGCGACTGGCTCGCGGCGCTGACGGGCGTGCGCCTGACGGCGGCGCGGCTCAGAGCGATGACGGCGATCGGCCTCGCGGCGCTCTACCTGGGCAGCGGCGTCTTCACCGTGCAGCCCGGCGAGGTCGGGCTGCGCACGCGCTTCGGCCGCGTCGTCGACGGCCAACTCGCGCCCGGCTTGCACGCGCGCCTGCCCTGGCCCGTCGAGGACCACCTCGTAGTCCAGACCGACCGCGTCCGGCGGATCGAGGTCGGCTTCCGGAGCGCCGAGCCGCAGGACACCGCCGCGCGCGGCTTCGGGCGCCAGGCCCTGACCCTCGTGGGGCCAGGGTTCCCGGCGCCGCCGTCGGGCGCGATCTCCTTCTGGTACCAGAAGGAGAAGGTCGCCGACGAGTCGCTCCTGCTCACCGGCGACGAGAACATCATCGACGTGGCGTTCACCGCCCAGTACCAGGTGAAGGACCCAGTCGCCTTCATCTATAACGTCGCCGACGCCGACGCGATCGTGCGCAACGTCACCATCGCCGCCCTGCGGGCGGCCCTCGCCACCATGACCGTCGACGCGATCTACACGACGGAGCGCGACGAGGTGGAGCGGCGGGTCGTGCAGGACGTCCAGCGGACCCTCGACCTCTACGGCGCCGGCGTCCGCATGGTCGCGCTCAGCCTGCTGAGCGTGCACGCGCCCGAGCAGGTCCACGCGGCGTTCCGCGACGTGGCCAGCGCGCAGGAGGACAGGATCCTGATCGTCGACCGCGCGACGACGTTCGCCCAGGAGGCGGTCAACCTCGCGGAGGGCGACGCGGCGGCGATGCTCGAGTCGGCGCGGGCGTTCAAGGACCAGAAGATCCTGGAGGCCGAGGGTGACGCGCTGGCCTTCAGCCTCCGGGAGAAAGAGTACCGCCGCGCGCCCGACCTGACGCGCTTCCGGCTGCAGATCGAGGCGCTCGAGGAGATCCTCCCCGCCGCGCAGAAGATCCTGCGGCCCGGCGTCGCCGACGTGAAGGACTTCGACCTCTGGCTGCTGCAGCCGCCGGGGACGAAGAAGGGTCCATGACGCCCCTCACCCGCACCCTCGCGCTCGCGGGCGGCCTCCTGGCGGCGCTCACGCTCTGGTCGTGCGTCGTCGTCGTCGACGTCACCGAGTACGGTCTCGTGCTGCGCGGGGGGCGGGTGGTCCACGTCGTCAAGGAGCCCGGGCTCCGGATCAAGCGCCCCTATCCGTTCGAGAGCGTGATCCGGCTCGACCGGCGCCTCCTGAGCTTCAAGCCGGCGACGGCCGAGTTCCTCAGCGAGGACAAGAAGAACCTCGTCATCCACGGCCTCGTCACCTGGCGGATCGCCGACCCCGAGCGCTTCCTGGCCACGACGGGCGACCGGCCGGCCGCGGAGCAGCGCCTCTCTGACGTCGTGCTGACGAAGCTCGGCGCGGTGGTCGGCAGCTATCCCGCGTCGGCCCTCGTCGCCGTCGACGGCCGCGTCTCCCGGTTCGAGGAGGTCATGGGGCAGGTCGTCGCCCGGGTACGTGAGCGCGCGATCGCCGACTACGGCATCGACCTGGTCGACATCCGGCTCCGTCAGCTCAACCTGCCCGAGCAGAACCGCGCGAACGTCTTCGCGCGCATGCAGGCCGAGCGAGGCAAGATCGCGATCAAGCACCGCTCGGAGGGCGAGCGCGAGTTCAAGAAGGTCGTGGCGGAGGCGGAGCGGGGGAAGACCCGGGTCCTCGCCGAGGCGTACCGCGAGGCCGAGCGTGTGAAGGGTGAGGGCGACGCCCAGGCCATGCGGATCTACGCCGAGGCATTTGCCAAGAATCCTCAGCTCTACAAATTCCGCCGCACGCTCGGGGCGTACGAGAAGATCCTCGACGGCAACACCATCCTCTTTCTCCCCGCGGACTCGGACGTGTACCGCCTCTTGAGCGGCGACGCCAAGTCGAAGGCCGGGAAGTAGGACCATGGGCCTCGAGACCGGGCGCCGCGCGGCGTGGGGGGGCGGGCTCCTGGCCCTCGCCGTCGCGGGATACCTAATGACCGGCATCTTCACGGTCGCCGCCGACGAGCAGGCGGTGATTCGGCGCTTCGGCCGGGTCGGGGCGCGCCTCGGGCCCGGCCTCCACTACCGCCTGCCCTGGCCCGTCGATCGCGTCGACGTCGTCAAGACCACGGCCGTCATGAAGACGGGCGTGGGCTTCGCCCTCCCGGAAGGCGAGACGCGGGGCGTGACCGGCGTCGAGGTCCTCACGGGCGACACGAACATCATCAGCGTCGCCATGAGCCTGCAGTATGTGATCCGCAACCCGGCGCCGTTTCTGTTCGAGATCGAGCAGCCGCCGGAGCTCATCGGCGCCGTCGCCGAGTCCGTCCTGACACAGACCGTGCTCGGCATGCCCGTCGACGAGGTGCTCACGACGGGGCGCCTGGCGATTCAAGAGCACGTGAAGACACGCACCCAGGCGATCCTCGACCGCTACGGCAGCGGCATCCAGATCGTCTCCGCCAACCTGATGGGGATCACCCTTGACAGCTCGGTCGCCCAGGCCTTCCAGGACGTGGCCAACGCGACCGCCGACCGGGAAAACAAGATCAACCAGGGCCGGAGCTACGCCAACGACCTCCTGCCCAAGGCCCGCGGCGAGGCGCGCTCGATGGTGCTGGCGGCGCAGAGCTACAAGGAGCAGCGGGTGGCCGAGGCCGTGGGCAACACGACGCGCTACCTGGAGCTGCTGACCGAGTACAACAAGGCGCCCGACGTCACGCGCACCCGGCTCTACCTGGAGGCGATGGAGAAGATCCTGCCCAGGGTGAAGAAGTACGTGATCGACGGAGAGCACGGACAGCGCCCGATCAACCTGCGCCTGGGCCCGCCCCAGCCCTGATGCGGCCAGCGGGGACGACCCGCTGGCCGGCCCGCCGTCCGCTCACACCTTCGTCAGCTGCCCGGACTGGATCAGCTCCACCAGGACGTTCCACTCGTCCTTTTTCAGGACCGCGAGGTTCCCCGCCTCGCCGATGCGCACCTCGTCCCCGGCGATCTCGACCTCGGGGCACTCGCCGCAACCAGCCGGGCACAGCAGCACCTTGAAGTTCTCCATGGCTCCCTGTCCTCCTCTCTGGATTTGCCTTCTCCGGACCCTTCGCGGCCTCGATGCAGGCGCAGATCACGGCGCCGCGTCCGCGACCGGCACCGCGCCATCGGAGCAGTCCTTGGAGGGCACCGCGCACTTCGGCGAGGTCGGCGAGCGTCCGATCGAGGTCGGCCACTTTGCGGAGCACGAGCTCGCGGACGTGCCGGCGCGGAGCGCGCCCAGACCGCTTGATGGAGACGATCTTCCTGATCTCCTTCAGCGTGAAGCCGAGGCGTCGTGCCTGCGCGACGAAGCCGAGGAGCGCCAGTGTCTCGTGGCCGTAGAGTCGGTAGCGGGCCGCGCTGCGGCTCGGCGTCGGGAGGATCCCCGCAGCCTCGTAGAGACGCAGCGCTTTTCGACTGACGCCGCTCCTGGCGGCGACCTCTCCGATGAAGAAGCCGTTCCGTCCCATGCCCTGAGCCTAAACCCGATCCCCCGGGGCAAGGTCAAGAGGGTGGGCGCGGCCGGGGCTGATGCGGGCCCTCGGCTTCCCTGATACCCTCGCCCATGGACGCGAGGGGGTGCAGTGATGCGGAGCCTGATTCTCGCCTTGGGGATTGCGGTTCTCCTGTCGGGCCACAGCTCGGCGTTGGCCGAACCGTACGCTCAGGACACTCTTGCCCGCGTGTTCCGGATCGAGTTCCAGGCGGCGCCTACGCTGAAGGGGACGACGATCGACGGGTACGTGTAGACCTGGGTGCTCGGCGTTGTCGCCTCGGGCAACCGCGCCTACTTCGTCGCCAGGGTACCCGACGCCTCTGGCTACCGGGTCCAGGTCGAGTCGTTCGAGTGGATCAGATGCGGGGACTGAGAATTGGCTCCCCGTAGTCGATACGTTTCGAACTCTCTGCCTGGCTCCGCCGTCCGAGATCAAGCGTCTCTTCGAAAGCCTAGCGGATCTTGCTCAAGCCCGATAGGAGACGCGCCTCGAACCCGCGTTTGGTTCTAAGTCCATTCCTCCATATCCGGTGGCTGAACGGGATGGGCGGCCGCCGTCAATCGGCGTGGCGCTGACCGCGGTGGGTGGCGTGCTGATCTCCGCGCAGAGTGACGCGCGAAGGCCAGGGCGCGTGCCGGTCGACACCGGCACGGCCTCGGCCCCGGCCTGGATCAGGCGGCCTTGACTTCGATCGTCCTCGGCGTCGCGGCTTGCGGCGCTGGGACCCTCACCTCGAGCATGCCATTCGCGGACTTCGCCTCCACGTGGGCGGCGTTAACGCCCTCAGGAAGGGCGAAATCCCGCTGGAACGTGCCGTACGCGACCTCGCGGACGAAATAGTCCTTGCCCGCGGTGTCGTGATCGGCCGTGCGCTCGCCCTTGACGGTGAGGACGTTATTCATCAAGGACACCTTCACGTCCTTCGGATCCACGCCTGGCAGGGCGAGCTGGATGACGTAGATGCCGTCCTCCATCCGCCCCTCCGCGGCGGGAAGCCACGACGGACGCTGAGCGGCCTCATCCGTGACGCCGCCGAAGAACCTCTCGGATAGGTCGTCAACGTCGTGGTGGAAGTGGAACTGCCGGGTCGGGGACCAGCGAAGCATGGTGTTCATCGTGCTCTCCTCTTCAGTATCTAGTTGGTTACTCGTCTCCTATCACCGTTCACCGTATTTCCGCCCCCCCCAGGTCCTGCGCCTCTGCGGTCAGTTCCCCCTCAGTCCCGCTCGACCCGCCACGCTCCGCTGGTGGCGAACTGCCTTGGCCTGACCCTCAACGTTGGCGAGGAGGGCCGGCTGGTTATCTCGCTTCAGCCCCACTTGGATGAGGGCCCGGAGGACGATCTGGAGGCTCACCGGGAGCTTGAGCGTGGTCGTCGCCTTCCCCGCCAAGACCCGAGCCCGGTCCAGGAGGTCCTCCGTGAGAATGAGGAGGACTTTCGTCTTGTTCTTGAACATCACCACCCCTTGCTAGCCCAGTTGACTCCTGAACCGGACTCCAGTCCTTATCTCGTTTTATACAATCTATATTTGATATATAACTTATATAATGATATAAGCAGTAAGTCAAGCGAGATCGCCGGGAGCTGGGCCGGAGCACCCGGTCAAGGAGGACGAGTCATGCATTTCGAAATGTCGATCACGCTCCAGCGCAAGATGCGGCCAGCGCAGCTCGCGCACGCTGAGGAATCGGGGTAGCCATGTTCGCGAATGAGACCAGGACCCTCATTACTTTCCGCGAGGACGTTCTCGGGAGGCCTCGCGTGTTTCCGGGGCTGAAGCTCGCTGAACGCCAAATGCATTTTACCGACGCGTGTAAGAGCGCATCGGGGTCAGGAGAGATCCGCTCGAGAGGCGGGTGGAGGCTCGGTGGCGTGCTCGCTGGACGCTCGGATGAGCGACGGGGGAGACATTACTGCGGATGACTGTTGCCGGGGCGAACGACGATGTCGACATGATCCAGGCGGGAATTATCGACCCGCCCAAGGTTGAGCGCATCGCCTGCAGAAGGCCGCATCGACGACGTTCGAGGGCGACGTAGATTCTCCTGGACGAGGACCTCAGGCGCGTCAACGCTCCCGGCCGCGTTACGCCGCGCCGTGAGCGGTCGTCCCTTTACCGGGCAGTTTGAGCAGGGGATCCCGAGGAAACCGATGAACACCTAGAGATCCTGGCCGTTTTGTTTCAACGGACTGTCGCCGTCAAGTATCCTGTGATCAGTGTGAGGCCGAGCGTTCACAACGCAAACCCGCAACTCCCAGCCGATCGCACGACCGCACGATCACGACATCGCCCGGCCGCGGAAACGAACCCTAGGGGATGGCGCCTCGCGACTCTGTCCTTGACCGCCCTGGGCGTCGTCTACGGCGATATCGGCACCAGCCCTCTCTACGCCTTCAGGGCATGCTTCAACACCGAGTACGGGCTGTCGCCCACTATCCCGACGGTCTACGGCGTGCTCTCGCTCATCGTCTGGTCGTTACTCCTCGTCGTGAGCGTCAAGTACATCGCCTTCGTCATGCGTTTGGACAATCGCGGCGAAGGCGGCATCGTAGCGCTGCTCGCCCTGCTGCGACAGAGGCGGCGACGTGGCCTGCTGACCGCGCTGGGGCTCTTCGGCGCCGCCCTGCTGTACGGTGACGGCATCATCACGCCGGCAATCTCCGTGCTCAGCGCCGCTGAAGGTCTCGAGATCGCCACACCGGCGTTTAAGCCCTACGTGCTTCCGTCCACGCTGCTCATCCTCTTCTTGCTCTTTTTCTTTCAGAAGTACGGGACTGCGCGGGTGGGCGGCGTCTTCGGCCCGATCATGCTCGCGTGGTTCGGGACGATCGCGACGCTCGGTGTCCTCGAGATCGTTCGCGGGCCCGCGATTCTGCGCGCGCTGAGCCCGTGGTACGGTCTCTGGTTCCTCCTCGATCACGGCACGGCCGGCTTTCTGGTGCTCGGCGCGGTCGTGCTCGTCGTGACCGGGGCGGAAGCGCTGTACGCGGACATGGGGCACTTCGGTCGCACTCCCATCCGCCTCGCCTGGTTCACCCTTGTCCTTCCCGCGCTCCTGCTCAACTATTTCGGGCAGGGCGCCTTGGTGCTGCGCGTTCCCGACGCCGTCCAGAACCCGTTCTACCTCCTGGCGCCGCGTTCCCTTCTCTATCCCATCGTCGCGATCGCGACGCTCGCCACCGTCGTCGCCTCGCAGGCCCTCATCTCCGGCGCGTTCTCGTTGACGCAGCAGTGCGTGCAGCTTCACTACAGCCCGCGCGTCTCGATCATTCACACGTCGCGGTCGGCGATGGGCCAGATTTATATCCCGGAGGTCAACACAGCGTTGATGATCGGCTGCTTGCTTCTCGTTCTCGGCTTCGAATCGTCGGACGCCCTCGGTGCCGCGTACGGGGTCGCCGTGACGGGAACGATGACGATAACAACCGTGTTGTTTTACGCCATTGCGCGCCAGCGCTGGCACTGGTCGGCGCTGTGGGCCAGCGCGCTGGCAGGCGCGTTCCTCGCGATCGACCTCGCCTTCTTCGGCGCCAACATCGTCAAGCTCGCGCGTGGCGGCTGGGTGCCGCTCGCGATCGGCGGCGGCGTCTTCCTCCTCATGAGTACCTGGAATCGAGGGACCGAGCTCTTCCGCGGATTCCTGTCGCAGGCCGCGGTCCCGATGGATCGCTTCCTCGAGGAGGTGGAGCGGGCGAAGCCGCCGCGTGTGCGCGGAACGGCGGTCTTCCTCACGCCCAACGTCGACGGCGCGCCTCTGGTCCTCCAGCGCCACCTCAAGTACAACAAGGCACTCCACGAAGAGATCATCCTGCTCTCGATCATCACAGAGGAGGTGCCAGAAGTGGAGCATGACAAGCGCGTGACGATCGAGGCGCTGCCGCAGGGATTCCATCGGGCCCGCGCGTATTACGGCTTCATGGAACGGTCGGACGTGCAGGAGATCGTGGCCATCTGCCGTGACCTCGGCATCAAGGCGGAACCGGAGGAGACCACCTACTACCTCGGCAGTGCGCAGCTTTTGTCGACCGGTCCAGCCCCGATGATGCGGTGGCGCAAGCGTCTGTTCAGCTTCATGGCGCGCAACGCGAGTGCGGCGACCGACTTCTTCAACATCCCGCCAAACCGCGTCGTCGAGCTGGGCGCGCGCATCGAGTTCTGAGTCTTCGCCTCCTGGCGCGCCGATCTTCAGTCACTAGCACTCGAGACCGTCTTCCCGCCACGCCAGGATGCGCTTTCGTGGCGCCGCCAGGGTTTCGCCGGCAAGTTCTGCTGTGCCCGCCAAGAGGTTGGCTCCCCGGGCTGGACTCGAACCAGCGACATCCTGATTGGTGTGCGCGACGCTGGAGACCGCGAGCGCCCGAGATTCGTGCAAGATCCTGGCGGGCACAACCTACCAGCAGCGCCGGGTGCAGGCGGAACAGGATCACCTGAACGCCTTCCAGCGCGGGCGCATGATGATGACGCCGCCCGCTCAGGCCCCCACACAGTACCCAGCCCTAGCGCCTCCGCGCCCGCTGACCTGCGTGGACGTGGGCGGCGGCTTGATGTCCTGTCGGTAGCGCCCCGCCCCCAAACCCAGGTGAGCCGCGCCCGGCTCCCGGGAACGAAAGACGGCTGCCCGGTCTTTGCCTACTTGACGGCCGGGTAAGCCGTGGTATGAGGGGTGGCACTTGGTCCTGGTGGAGGTGCCCCGTGAAGACATGCTTCCGGATATTCTCATCGCTTCTCGGCGCGATACTCGTGCTCTCGGGCTCAGCCCACGCGGAGTACATCTACACGTTCACGGGGCAGGACTTCCTCGGGCGCCCGCCGTCCTCCATCGGGGTGGCGACCGGCATCTACAGCCTCACGGATCACATCACAGGGACCATGAGCGTGGATGACATGACCACGCTGGAACCGCGCACGAGTGCCGGAGGACCCGCGGAGTGGCTCTATACCCCACCGACCGCCTACAGCTTCACCGACGGCCACCAAACGCTGACCGAGCAGAACTCCACGCTGGCGCTCTTCCGCGTGTTCATGGGCGACTCGCTCGCCAATCGCCCCCTGGAATGGTGGATCGAGATGACCACGCCAACCAGCGGGCTGCAGACGATTGGGTTTGGTGACAACGGGGACCGCGCATGGCTGGACGACTCCGAAGCGCACCACTTCTTGAGTCAGGGGCAGACGCGGTGGACGGTGGAACATATCGTGCCCGAGCCCTCCACGCTCGCCCTCGTGGGCGCCGGGCTGGTCGCCCTGGGCATCGGGCTGTGGAGGCGGATGCGCGCGACTTGACGCCGTAGCAAGGGCGTCTGCCTCGCCAGCAACGGACGACAATTACCGAGTCGCCGTCTCAGTGTAGACTAGCTCCGGGGTGGACGCCCACGCCGCCGGTACTACAGGAACTCCTTGGGCACTCGTCGCTCGCGATGACGATGAGGTACGCCCACCTCGCCCCAGAGCACCTCCGCGCGGCGGTCAGCCGCCTGGAAGGGCTCACCAGCGCCCAGTCCACCGAAGTTTCAACGCAAGAATCAACGCAAGAGCCTGCCGGTCTGGTGAGGTTGTTTCAGAACTCCTCGAAGTAGTTGGCTCCCCGGGCTGGACTCGAACCAGCGACATCCTGATTAACAGTCAGGCGCTCTACCGACTGAGCTACCGGGGAGTGTCGGCCGCCGCGCGCGGGAACGACGATCGATTCTAGCTGATCTCGCGCCGCCCTTCCAACGCCTTGGAGAGCGTCACCTGGTCGGCGTACTCGAGGTCGCCGCCGACGGGCAGGCCGCGGGCGATGCGCGTCACGCGCAGGACGAGCGGGCGCAGGAGCTTCGCCAGGTAGAGCGCGGTCGCCTCGCCCTCGACGTTGGGGTTGGTCGCGAGGATCACCTCCTCGACCGCGCCGGCCTCGATGCGCGCGAGCAGCTCCCGAACCTTCAGGTCGTCGGGGCCGACCCCGTCGAGCGGCGAGAGCGCGCCGAGGAGCACGTGGTAGCGGCCGCGGTACTCGCCGGTGCGCTCCATCGCCAGGAGATCGTTCGGCTCCTCGACGACGCAGAGGAGGCGAGCGTCGCGCGCCGGGTCGGCGCAGAGACGGCAGGGGTCCTCGTCGGTGACGTTGAAGCACGTCCGGCAGTAGACGATCTTGTCCTTCACCGCGACGAGCGACTCGGAGAGCTCGCGCACTTCGTCGGCGGGGCGCTTCAGGAGGAAGAAGGTCAGGCGCTGCGCCGTCTTGGGCCCGATCCCGGGGAGCCGCTGGAGTGCGTCGATCAGCCGCGCGACCGGCTCGGGGTAATACGCCAACGCGCCGGCCCTACCCGCCCAGGCCCGGGATCTTCAATCCACCGGTGAGCTTGCCGAGCTCCTGCTGGACGAGCTCGCGCGACTTCCGGAGCGCCTCGTTGCAAGCCGCGAGCACCAGGTCCTCCAGCATCTGCACGTCGTCCTTGCTCACGACCTCGGGGTCGATCTTGATCGACAGGATCTCCTGCTTGCCGTTGACCTCGACGATGACCATGCCGCCGCCCGCGGTGGCCGCGACCTTCCGCTTGCCGATCTCCTCCTGCATGGCGGCCATCTGCTGCTGCAGCTTCTGCGCTTCCTTCATGATGTTGCCGAAGCCCTTCACTGGCCCTCTCCTTCCGGCTGGCGCGGGCGCACCGCGACGACCTCGCCCTGGAACTCGGCGACCGCCGCCTGCACTTCGGGATGCTCGGCGACGCCGCCGGGCCCGGCGCCGCCCGCCTGCACGTCGATGCGCTCGACGCCGGACACGTAGCGCCGCACCACCTGCACGATCACGTCGCGGTTCGCGCTGTCGGCCAGCATCTCACGGTGGAAGTGGTTTCCCGTCAGAACGATGGTGAGCGTGCCCTCGCTCACGCCCCTGGGCTCAGCCTGGGCGAGCACGGCGCCGAGCGTCGCCTTCCTCCTCATGACCTCGTCGACGACGCGCTCCCAGGCGGTGGCGAGATCGGCGCCCGGCGGCGGCGTGGAGCGTGGCGCGGCCTGAGACGGGGCCGTGGGGCGCGCCGGCGGGGCCGGCGGGTTCGGCGCGCGGCGGGGCTCAAAGGCCGGGCGCGCCGCCGACGGCGTGGCCTCCGGGAGAAGGCTCGCCTGGGCCGCCGGTGCCTGCGCCGCGCCCGTCGCGACCGACTGCTGGCGCAGCTGCGCCTGGGCCTCGTCGACCC
>WNGI01050002.1_pt1 | contig 10956 bp, 14 predicted proteins | sample 5400621 | NCBI WGS metagenome assembly WNGI01 (sample SAMN13153374, study PRJNA577476) | soil metagenome | isolation source: 20 cm soil or saprolite under Garry oak tree replicate 1 | place: USA:California | collected 2016-06-15 | reverse complement strand
AGGTGCGAACATCGTGGATCCTCTGGAAAGAAAGCCTTGGGGATTACGGCAATTCACCGTAAAGGATCTGGACGGGAACCTCTTCTATTTCCACCATGACTAACCAAACGCCGCATAACAAGCGGCTGGAGCCGGAAAAGCGGGCTCAACCGCAAGCCCTCCTGCGACAGTCCAGCTGAGGCTTGCTGTATCTCAATCTCGGCACAACTCTTCGTTGCAAACATCAGGAGTTCCTGTGATTTTTATACAAACAAGCTCGGCTTCGAGGTCGAATTCATCCGCTGCTAGAGCTAGAGACTGACATGGGGGTGTCGTGCCACAGCGAAAAATCATCGTCAATATTGCGACGAGCGCGGACGGCTACGTGGCTCGATCCGATGGCAATCTCGGTTGGCTGACGGAACGGCCAGCTCCGAAGGGCTTCTACGGTCTCCCGGAATTCGAGCGCTCCAGCGATGCCAAGATCCTCGGCCGCAAGACCTTCGACCGGAGTCTGCAGATGGGCGCGCGCTTCAGTGCAGATGCCGTGCACCATGTGTTCTCTCGGCGGCCGCCGCCTGCTTCCGTGCCCGCGGGCGTCAACTTCGTCACCGAGTCGATCGGTGCCTTTGCCGAACGCCTCCACACGCAAGCTGGCAAGAACGTCTGGATGATGGGCGGAGGCGAGATCATCGGGTCCTTTCTAGACGAGGCCGCGATTGACGAGTTCATCATCACCCTCGTACCACCCCTCATCGACCGTGCTACTGAAGACGGGCGTGAACGTTGTCAAGTTCAAGGCCGAAACCGTTCCCAAGAGTTTTCAAGGGAAAATTAAAGTGGCGGTCACCCTCGGCGGTGCTACCAAAGGAATTGACATCAAGGATTCGGAGCCAAAAGACTAAACACGAAAGTACTCTTGCTCGTTTTGTTTCAGAAATACGGGGCCAAAGTGAAGGAGAGCGATGCGTCGCACACCTCTGGGATGGAGAATTTTCTCTGGACTCGGCTGGCTGGCGTGGTTTTCCTTCCGAAGCGCAAATCGACTGTCGATGTGGCCAAGCTGCATTCCATGTCGCCCGAGCGCGTCCGAGAATATATCCGCGACGGGGGTTTTGCCAGCTATTACGAACGGCCGGACGAAGAAATGCTTGCCTTCTGGCGAACCGGTGTCGAGGAAACGCGAAACATTATCGCGAATGACTGGGCATGAATGTGACAGGAGGAACGTCAAATCGGCGAACGTCGTGGACGCCTCTTCATCGGTGATGTTTGTCCTTCCAGTCATAGAGGCGATCAAGCGCTTCCATGTCGGAGATTTCACCGGTTTCGACGAGCACGTTCAGCGCTCCGGTGGCGGTCGATCGGCTGTCGGTCGTCTCCGCCACGGTCAACAGCGCGGTGTGAATGTCGTCAGGCACTTCCATACCCTCTCGCGCTTTGAAGTAGTCTTCTAGAAAGATAATCGCTCCGCGCACCGTCTGGCTGCGGCTGCGGCGCAGTGCTTGGCGGGCCATGTCCAGCGCCTCCGGAAGATCAAACAGGCGACCGGCAATGCCGAGGATCTCGAAAGATTGTCCACGTCTTGCACCGGCAAAAGCGTCGCGTGGCCGCGCGTTGAAACGAAGGCATTCCAGGGCATAATCACGCAGCTCGGCAACGATTAATATGGACCGACGGAGGTCCGGGATTAGTGCGTCGGCTGCAGCGAGATCAGGAATTCGTGGCACGCCGGCCTCCTCAAGCACGCTGCAACAAGTCCAAGCAATGCCTTTCAAGGTGTCTATGATCTTCTGCTCGGCGACGGAACGCCCTGGGCCGGTCGCGTCGCGAATAGCGCGGGCAACGGCGATCAACTCCCGCACCTTCCCAATGTCACCGGCAAGCTCGTCTTCGAAACGCACCAACTCCCAGGTCGCGTGGAAAAGATCCCCGTAACGATTCTCCCGCGCAACATCGGCAAGCGCGTCGCGGATATCGGCGATCAGCAGTTGAAACTTGCGCCGGCCTTTCATCTCCTCGCTATGCCTTGAATCCGTCCCGGCGCATGAGAACACGACGGAGTTGGCTTTCTGTTGTCTTGGGCCACCGGAGCATCCGCAAATGCTTGTTGGTCGAGTCCCGATTGAAGACTTCAGCGTCGAAGGGGCGGCCCAGCCAGCCCAGCATCGACTCATGTTCCTCATGGCCCGGGTCGCGCAGGATTTCGAGCAGGTCCGCGTAGCCACACACGCCTCCGCAATCCTCCGGCGGAGAGGCGCGTGCGCCATCCAGGCATTCCGCACCCGGCGCCACCGCCGGATCGGCAGGCAGAATCTTTTCGACGGTGATGAAATGATCCCAGGAATCGCCAAAGTCATACTCGTAGACGAGCACGCTCTTCAGCTTGGGCGCAATCTTCTGGAGTGTGGCCTGACGCTCGTCGAAGATCTTCGGGTCGTCCTCAAATTCGTCGAGATCAAAACCCGGGTCGGAGTAAACGGTCCCTCCAGACGTGAACTGATGCAGGTGGCTGTTGGTCCAGCCCATCGCCACCTGGATGACGGCGTGCAGCCAACCGAGGTTCGCTTCGCCAGGCACCCGGAGTCGCCGCCAGATCGGCGGTTTGACCTCGGCCAGAGTGATCTTCAAATGGTAGATGCTTCCACGTCCGGCGACCGGAATGCGCGATTTAATGGGTGCGATCATCGCGCGAAGACTACTCCGTTTGGCACGGGCCGGCAAGGTTGGGCTTCACTTGCCCTCCCCCAGTCGTTAGGGGCTGTCACGGAGCAATCATACGACCGCCAGTCTTAGCGGCTGCGCATAATAAATTGGCCTTTTTGTCCTCAGTTGGGACGAAGCGTGTAGTTCCATGCAGGCAGTTCCGAATGTCGAGATAAGGGAATCGTTTTGAACAGTTCATCGGGCACCGTCTTGCCTTTGACATACTGCCGTCCATTGAGAAACGCTTTGACTTGAAGGCCGGTTTTAGTGGTCGTGCCTTCAATGTAGCTCATCATCAGCTGTAGAGATCGGAGCGGGTGGCCTGCCCACTCCAGGCTGATGAAACTGAACAGGCGATGCTCGACAGGATTTCACTTGCTGGCACCAGAAATGCTTGATGGCCGCTACGATGACATTAAGAGCGGTCGAGTGAAGCCTATCGACGGCGAGGCCTTCTCTTTGACGGCCTGCGTCAGCGTGAGGCCGGGAGATCACGCGACTTCGTGTGGCACTCTGGCGACAATGGAAAACAACCCATGGGCGAACGTCCAAAACTGGCGAGCAACCCCTGGTACCTCGCCCACGCCAAGACCTTATCCGTCGCGCTTCCCAACTCCTATTTCCACTCACTCGGGCTTCCGAATTTGGAGGATGCGAGCTAGCTTAGCTAGCGTAACATCTCGAACCGCCGTGTACAGACCCGTACGCACGGCTGTGTGGCAGGGGTCAGCGGGCAACCGCTGCCCCTATGCCGATCAGACGCAGTTACCATACAAGTGCATTAGGGCCTGCATTTCTCTTTTACCTTATCTTTTCTGAAGGCCTCTTAATCAATTGAGGGGCGTTCTCGCCGAGTTTTTCCCTGTATCTTGGCGGGGCGCGTTTCATCAGGGTGACCCACCAGGCGTCGTGGACGGCCGAGAGATGACGCGCCTGACGCGAACGTGGAAACCCACTGCATGGAGCTAATGCTCGGTGCGCGGTTTTCACAGGAAGGGTAGTGTCATTCGGGCGCGTGACCACGCCCGGGGATCACACCATTTTGGTCGACGCAAAAGAGAGTAAAATCGAGTTCGATTTTCGAGTACTGCGTGAAACCTTCTTCGCAACGCGCGAGTCGTGCGTTGGCGCCGTATGTTGCGCTGACGGTTTTGTTCGTAGGGGGAGGTCTCTTTTTATCGCGGTTTGCGTATTTTGCATTCGGGTTTGTACTTGGGGCCGACCCAGCGCGCGAGCCGTCTTCCTTGGATAGCACTGACCAGCGGGGACCCATCGCCAAGATCACCAGCACAGAACCCGAAGCGGAGAAGGCGGGGTTGAAGCAAGGCGATTTTCTGCTCGCAGTCAACGAACAGCCGATCAAGGGATTGGCAGTGCTGGGTGAGGCTGTCAGGCGACATCGTCCAGGCGATACGCTCCTGCTAAGAGTTCTCTCAACCGACGCAAAAGGAAATGCAACGCAACGGACTGTTGCGCTCCGGCTTGCACCCTTTGGTCATTATCATGGGGCGTGGGCGTTTCTTTTCCTTTACCTGAGCCAGTACTTCTGTTTCGCGCTGGGATTCTGGGTTGCCCTCGCCCGCCCGCAAGATCCCCGAGCCTGGTTCCTCTTACTGCTGCTGTTGGGCTTTTCCTGCTTCATGAATCCATGGCTGACTTTGTGGGGGCCAGTGCTGCGCGATTTTGGCTCTGCGTATCGCCATCTGCTGACGTTTTCAGCACCGATGTGGCTGCTGTGGCTGGGGATTTATTTTCCCGAGCCGTTTCCGCGCCAAGGCTTGTGGCGAGTGTGGTACTGGCTCGCGTGGCCGTTCACTGTGTTGGTTGGCATACCAACTCTTCTAGTCACGGTCGCCGCACTAGGGGCACTGGAAAACCTCGTGGCGACAGAGCCTTTACGCAGGATGGTAGCCCCAGCAGTGCAGTTCATTTTAGTTTTCTGGTACTTCGGTATCGCATTGTTTCCAATCTCTATGCTGGCCAAGTGGCGCACGGCGACGTCGCGCGACAGCAGGCGTCGACTGCGACTTTTGGCCGTAGGCAGCATCGCGAGTATAGGGCCGCTGTTTATTCTGAACGCTGTTGCTCTCGCGACGCGTAAAAACATCGAGGTCGACTTCCCGCGCTGGCTTTGGATCAGCACCTATGTGCTTATCAGCTTATTCCCGGTGACACTGGCCTACGTGATTCTCGTGCAACGCGCAATGGAGGTGCGCATCGTGCTGCGGCAAGGACTGCAGTACGCATTGGCGCGCCGAGGTGTCGTTACGATGCAGGTTTTGCTTACTGCAGCGGTGATCTATGCCGGTGCGACGGTGGCTATCCAGAAGCTGCATCGGACACCGGTAATCATGGCGACCGTCGTCGCGCTTGGGTTTGCAACAGCTTTCGTCGCAGGGAGGGGCGCGCAGCCGCTCCGTGTATGGGTTGATCGTAAGTTTTTTCGCGCTGCTTATAACGCAGAACAAATCCTCACTGATCTGAGCGAAACGGTGCGAACGATGGTTGAGAGGCAGCCGCTGCTTCAGCTCATCAGCCAGCGGATAACCGAGTCGCTCCATGTAGCACGGCTCGCAGTATTTTTGAGCGCCGCTGGGGGATATCGTCCCGCCTATGCAGTGGGGTTCGCCGAAGCGGCCCTCCCTGCGTTTCGGGAGAGTGACGGCACGATTCAGCACCTCCGAGGCGAGATGCAGCCCGTCAGCGTGTATCTGGAAGACACGGAATCCTGGGTGAACCGCGATAGCCGCATCAGTGCAGAAGAACGAGCGTATCTGGCAGCGCTGAACTGCGAACTGTTATTGCCCTTGACCGGCAAGGATGAATTGCTGGGGTTCGTCAGCCTGGGCCCAAAGCGGTCGGAAGAGCCGTATTCGGGCAGCGATGTGCGTTTGCTGAAGTCAGTGGCGGGACAGACAGGGTTGGCTCTCGAGGTCGCACGGCTAACCGAGGCAATTACGCAGGAAGTAGCACAGCGCGAACGCCTCAATCGCGAGATTGAGATCGCGCGGGATGTGCAGGAGCATCTTTTTCCCAAAAGCTTGCCCCTTATCTCGGGTTTTGACTATTGCGGACAATGCCGACCTGCGCTCGTTGTAGGCGGGGATTATTTCGACTTCCTTCCGCTGCCAGACGGTAAGCTAGGCATTGCTATCGGGGATATTTCAGGCAAAGGTATTTCCGCCGCTTTGATGATGGCGGGCCTGCAAGCATCGCTGCGCAGCCAAGCAGCCATTGCGCCGCATGACCTTGGAGAGCTTGTGACGCGCATCAATGGGCTGATGTACGAGGCTTCCTCGCCGGAGCGCTACGCGACATTCTTCTACGCCGAATACGAGCCTGCCACACGCGCCCTTGTGTATGTCAATGCCGGGCACAACCCGCCAATTGTGCTGCGCCGCACGCCCGGCGGATCTGTGTTCGAACGATTGGAAGCAGGGGGCACCGTCGTGGGTTTGTTGCCGGAGTGTTCTTACCAACAAGCCTGTTTCGATATGCGTGACGGTGATGTCTTTGTTGCGTTCACGGATGGCTTCACCGAGGCCATGAATGCGAACGGTGTGCTTTGGGGTGAAGAACAACTCATGAGGACGCTGACGACGTGCGACGGTTTAGCCTCTAAGGAAATCGTGGCCTGACGACGTGCGACGGTTTACCCTCTAAGGAAATCGTGGCCCGGATCACAGCAGCCGCTGACCAGTTCGTCGGGACTGCAAAGCAGAACGATGACATGACGGTGGTCGTGGCAAGGGTCGCCGATAAGCATCGGCAAGAATTATGGGGAGAATAACCCTTTGCGATATTGATGCCGCGTTTGCCGTATCGATGCTTACAATAGTTAGGGCTCATGTCCGACCCGTACGATCTGACCGGGCCGGATGGATTGCAGGACAACGAGAGCGTTCCGGAGGTGCGGCAGCAAGTCTTCCAGGCGAATTGACTTCGTGGAGAGAATAAGGATAGCGATTTGTCGCCCGCCTAAATTCTGCTCGTATTCAAAGCCGCGATCCACAGTGAGCAACAAATCGAATTTGGCGGCTTCTGCGGCTGTCAGGAGATCGCCGTTCTCGAGTCCTCCGAAACCAGCGTATCGAGCGGATTGGCACTCATGACCGGGCAAGTGATTTCGCAGACGCTGGGGAACACATTCGTCAAGAAGGATCTTCATCCAAGCTGGCCGACAAGTGCGGCCTTGGCGTCCTCAAGCGCGGTGATGGCGTCTTGGCGGCTGACCGAGGGAAAATCCTCGAGGAATTCGTCCAGAGTGTCTCCTGCTTTGAGGTAGTCCAGGAGAGCCTGAAAGGGGACCCGCGTGCCCCGGAATACGGGTGTCCCATGAAGGATATTCGGGTTCTTGACGATGACGTACCGGCTCCGACCGCTGTGTCGGTAATTGGAGGAGCGCGGGCGGTTCAGCTGGCACACAAACTTCAGTTTTGAGTGACGAGCAGCTAGTGGCTCGCAGGCTAAATCGTCATATATCCCGAAACGGCCGATTTGTATTACCGCACCCAAAAAATAATGTGCGTACCTCGGGCTTCTAGGCACAGTGCGACCAACCTATAATCCGCGGCGGAAGAAGGTTGCAAGGAAGAGGTTACAGCGAACAGCTCGCGGAAGAAGGTCGGAGGGACAGGTCACAGGTTGCAGCAGGAAGACATCGGCAGGGGGAGAAACCGAAAAGCATGCCAGACCACCAGCATGGTGGTCTGCTCACGGACGAGGCCCTGCTTCACAACATCGCGCATGGATGCGAAGACTGCTTCGACCTGCTCTTCTTGCGCTTCGCACCCAACCCCAGATCATCGCGGTGGGCAAGGCGATGTATATGGCGACTGCGTACAGGACCAAGATCATCGGTTCTGCAGCCTTGCTCATACGATGCCTCCGCCGCGTTGTGCTTCGACGAGCTGGCGCTGCTACTGCTTCGGTTTCGCACTGGCCCCGACCGGGATTTGCAGATACAGGCTGCCATCCTTTGGGTCCATTGTAGCGGACCCGGCGCCAGACTTCAGCTCAGCAACGTTTCGTGGCAAAGCCGGCACTGCGCAATTTCCCCCAGAAATTCAATGTGCGGAAATTGTCACCGAAGATTTCCAGGGGCAATTAGGGCGCACTAATTATAAGGATTCCCTCCGTTTCCATTGAATTACTTAGAAGGCCGAGCTACGCCCCAAAACTCCTTTGTTTCCAACAAAACAGTAGTTTTGGCACCGCCCCTCCGTCCGTTGTTCGCGGTCCAGCCTGAGTAGTTGTGGACCAATTGAGGCAGGATTTTTGGGCTGACGCTGCTTGTAAGTGCGACACCCACAACCACAAGGCCTTAGATTTTCTGATACTCCGGTTCGGGACCATGAGGTTGATGGTTCAAATCCATTCGTCCGATCCTCGGGACCGCTGTCTGGGACGTTTGCGCTCACTACGAGCGGGCCGTTTTCCATTCCCCATTATTTTCCAATTAAGCCCTTCCGAAAATCGCACAAATGCCGCCAATCCAGCGCTTTTTGAGTTAGATTGCAAGCTTCCCAAGCTTCGGACGTGGGTTCGATTCCCATCGCCCGCTCCATAGATCGCGATGATTCTATTGTCCTTACGCCGCTAGCCCACAGAAAAGGCCCATAAAACAGGGGTTTTTGGTCCCAAGATGGTCCCAACGAAATAAATTGGTCCCAACTTCTCAGCCCGAAGTTGGACGCAGATGGCCGCCGGTCCTGGCAATTGGACGCTAGCACATTGTCGTAGATTCCACGGACGGTTACCGCGTTACCAGATGGAAGGAGTTATGCTTGCGCCGCTGTGCAATCAGGAGCCTCATCCGACGCCTCCGCGTCGCCACTATAATCATGTCGTATGAAAACCAATTTATACACAGTGCCTGAGAAATCTCTTTGCGCCTACGCGTTTCTGCTCATATACGCTATCGGCATCGGTGGATTCATTTCAGGATGCGATGGCGGGACGCATCTCAAGGGAATAGTCCTTGACTCAGGCGACAGATCGATTGCCGATGCGGATGTAAGGCTGACGACCGGAGAGCTGCAGCGGGAAGTAAAGTCATCCGACCGCGGAGTCTTCAAGGTCGGTATGACCCACTCGCCCTTCAATCCCGAGCTGACCCTGGAAGTTACGAAACCCGGATTCAAACCTTTCGAAAAACGCTTTCATGCAAAGGAACACCTTGACAGCATTGTTGCCACTCTGGACCCCGTCGCCGACGCGCAGGAGCCTTCATCGTCTCCGTTTTCGGTCCCCATTGTTCCGGGAATAGGCGGCATCACAATTGCCAAAAACAAACCCGACGAGTTCTACGTTGTCATCACGAATGTTTCTGGAGTGCCCCAATCCATTTGGCAGTATTGGAACAGTTGGGGGTATCAAGCAATTTCATTCGAGCTGACAACGGCGGACGGAAAGAAGTTTGTACTTTCTAAGAAGCAGGAAGCGTTTACGGTGAACTTTCCATCCACATTTGTTGTTGAGCCAGGCGAACACCAGGTCTATCCCATAAAACTCGATGAGTGGGAAACGCACCCGGCACTTCCCAAGACCGACGAGATGCCCATAACGCTAAAGGCGGTCTACGAAGTATCCACGACGCCGGAGGCCAGCCAGTACAAGGTCTGGACAGGCCGTCTCGAATCTCGAATCTCGAATCTCATAGCTACAATTTTTCCTTGCGCCAGTGGTGATTCGACCGCTCAATTTTTCGTTCGGCTGGTTCACTTGGACGTAGTCGCATAATCGTACAAGTTAACGGAGAGCGCTGCTCCGGCGCTCAGCAGCGCCGGAATTTTTGTAACTCGCTGATTTCTTGATGGTTCCTATCCGGAAACCGAAGGTTGCTCTGCAGCACCCATCCTGGGGTGGCGTGTCCGTCCCAACTGCAGGTGCCGAAGGCAACGCTCTTCTTTTGGCCGGCCTAGAACCGACTAGCCGGCGCTCGGCGCGGTCGCATCCGGCTAGCATGACGAGGCTGAAGAGCATCACTCTCGCCCACATCCGAGACTTCTGCACCAAGTTCAATGAGGGTTGCACACTTCACAGAACCCCGTTCTCGGGCGATGGGGGCGACTTACGTGGAACGCGGTCGAGGAAAGTGCAGTTGCGTTTTGTCCTCCCGTCTGCGGGCAACCTGTCTTTTTTTGCTTTTTCGTCATCTTGTGTGCCGTTTCTTGCAGTTTCCTTGCCGAATTGATTTAACCTTTGTCGTAATGGAATCGATTCCCGAATATCGCTCGCCGATTGAACGCCTCGCGCACTTCATCCGCAGTTTTCTCCCAGCTCAAAATCTCCAACTCCTTTTCCCTCTCGGCAGCTTCTTGCTTCTCCTCGGCGCATCACACGTTTGGTATCAGCTCCGCCTTCCAGGGGTGTTTGAGGCTATGCACCAGCAGAACTTCCAGATCGATTCCAACGCCTTCCAGCAGTTCAACCATTCTTACAACGTCTGGGTCGTGATCGAGGAACAGATCGCCATGGGCCTCGTGCGGTTCGCTTGTTTCGCAAGTTTGGTTATCTGGGGTCTTGCCCTGCGCAGGATCGTTTCGAGGTTCATTGCCTGGGTTTTTCTTCCCGCTGGACTTGCTCTTGCGGCTTTCTCGACGTTTCTGGTCGCAACGACACGACAGCGGAATGCAGCTCTCGACGCTTTCCAGCCTCCTGACGGCGTCCCAGCCGGTGCGACTGTTTGATTCGGGGCTTCGGTTCACGCCGCGCTCTGGGCCTTGGAAGTCGTGGATCTCAAATCCGTCAAAACCTCGAGACATGGCATGGCACCTTGAACTACAACCATAAGAGAGGAAGGGAAGGGCAAACCGGCTCGCCAGACTGAGGGGCAGTTTCCCCTCCGTCCAAGGAAAGCAGGTTATTAGCCCCCTACTATCTAAGAGGCCCAGTTTTTCAGAAAACCTCAACTGGCTTTTTTCAGGAGCCTTCGATTCCCTATACTTCAGAGGCCTTGAAATAGGAAAACGTCAAAGAGAATCTTGGGAAGGCGCGGCTGTCGATCAGGCAGTTTTCGCCATTCAATTGTCTATTCTCAATAGAATGAGTTTTTTAGCAGGATTTGCCGAACTTGGGTCCGGGACTTTTCCGATTACCGCGTTCCCCTGCCAGATGTCCCGCTGTACTCATTCGCCGTGCAATTGGGGCAATCTAGAACGTCAACTTCAATCCAAACTGAATTTGTCGCGATGTCGTCACCGTGCTCAGAATAGCGCCGGCGCTGGGGTTCACCATGCCTGTGGGCAGCAGAGCAGTCCGGTTTGCTTG
>WNGI01020993.1_pt1 | contig 10957 bp, 10 predicted proteins | sample 5400621 | NCBI WGS metagenome assembly WNGI01 (sample SAMN13153374, study PRJNA577476) | soil metagenome | isolation source: 20 cm soil or saprolite under Garry oak tree replicate 1 | place: USA:California | collected 2016-06-15 | reverse complement strand
TCGCTCAGCCGCGGATCCCATGGCGCTCAGCAACGCGCAGCGCCGTTTGCTGCGTCATGCATTCCAGTCAGGAGCCGCACTCCAATCAGGATCCGAAAACGGTTCTGCGGCATTCGGCCAGCGTCAGGCGCTGCGCGAGCTTTGCCTCACCTGCGGGGCTTCAGGGAATTCGCCTGAACACTTGCTCATCGCTTTCAAAACTGCTTTGATCGAGACAGCAGATGAGACGGGAATCGCCTATGGCCCGCAAAGAAGCGACTTGCTGTCTCGCCTGGTGAGCGTGTTCATCGAGGAGCTGTACGAGTTTCGCATCCGCAAGCCAGGCAGCAATGGCGATGGCAACGGCAGTCTCGAGAACGCTTCTGACTGAATTCGTTCGTGGTCTCAAATCCAGTGTGAGCGACGCTCGCCACGGAGCTGGCGGTCAGTCATTTGATCCACAAGATCTGAAAACTCGTCTTCGGACAAATGACCGGATACTCGCCGTATCCGAAGAGCTATGTCTTCGCGAATTGCATCTCGCCGTGTCCGGTCGACGCCTCTACTCGTGGGCTCTCTGGATCGTTCCGGACTTGATTCCAACCACCCGCCTATGGCCTGGTGAATTGTACGTTGCAGCACAATTGAGGCCATACAACTACATTCGCGCGAACGTTCGTCGTTGCGTGCGCATCACGTAACCGATACTATGAAACTGTCACTCCTTCCCAGATCGCTACAGGCCGAGCCTAGTCTGCGACCTTCTGGCTAACGCCAACAAAAGGTCGCCCGATGACCAGCCGTTCAGGTCAGCGCTCCCACCAAAGTGGAGACGGGACTGCTGCGCCTCCGAAACTCCCACGAAACGAAATTCTCTCGAAATTGCCACCGGGCGAGCTGGCGACAGTCATGGAGCATTCCTCGCAGGTCTCGTTCACCTTGCGAGAAGAGTTGTTCGAGGAGGCCGACACTATCGAGCGCGTACATTTTCCGCTGACCGCGATGATTTCGCTCGTCAACGTTCTCGACGACGGAACTTCTATCGAAGTGATAACGATCGGCCGCGAAGGTTTCACCGGCATCCCGTTGTTGAACGACGTCACCACTGCGCGTTTCAAAGGAATGTGTCAGATAGCCGGCGACAGTCTCGAGCTGCAGGCGAAGGATTTTCTCCGCGTCCTCGATCGCGCGCCCGATCTGTTGCGGCGGCTTCGTCGCTACGCTCAATACGCGAACGAAGTGGCGGCGCAGTCGGTCGCCTGCAATAGCGTCCATGAGGTGGAGCAAAGGTGCGCGCGGTGGCTGCTACTCACCGCCGATGCCGTTGACAGCAAGGACTTCGAGATCACCCAGGAGTTTCTTTCCCAGATGCTGGCCGTAAGGCGTCCAGGGGTGACCGTGGCGATGGGGGCACTCTCGCGCCGCGGTCTGGTATCCCACCGTTACGGGAAAGTGTCCTTGCTCGATGTAGAGGGTCTGAAAAAAACTTCGTGCGAGTGTTACCGGAGGATCACCGAGAAAGGTCGCGAGCTTCTCGACTGATCGGCGTCGAGCTAGAACTCGCCCGCTCCGATGCTCTCCCATTTCTCGCCTCGCGCCACGCGTTCATACGCGTGCTCTAGCATCTCGGCATTTCCCGCCAGAAACCGGCAGCGCGCTGTTCCGCCGACGCTGCACTCGATTTCCATTACCGCCACGGGATAGTCAGCGAGGCAGCCGAGGAATCCGGCCAGCGTGCCGGTGGTGAGATGACAACCGCGCTCGCCTTCGCCGTGCAGTTGTGCCTCCCAGCAGCCCTCGATGTCGATTACCGCCAGCGCGTCGTGCAGCGACCGAAACGTCGCCCGTCCCCAGCCGGCGTTCTGAAAGAATTCGCCTGCCCGCCTGGAGAATTCGTCGAGTGGAAGATCTTCGGCCTTTCTCGAGCCGCGGTCAGCGAGCCAGGACTCGAACGCGTCAAACAGGGAACCCGCGCCGGCGTAGCCCGCCTCGCGTAAGGCGTCGGGGCCGCCACCACTGGCGCCGGCGACGCGCAGCCTCAGGTCCCGCAGCGTGCGCTGCGCCAGGCCTATGAGTTCTGGAGTCAGGGTGGATGCCATGCGACCTAGGACGATCTCACGCGGAAGATGTTGCGGCAGAACCTATTCGACGCAAGAGCTCGGCCTCATCGAGGACCTCGACACCTAAGGTCTTCGCCTTATCCAATTTGCTTCCCGCTTCCTCGCCGGCGACGAGAAAATCCGTCGCTTTGGAGACGGAGCCGGTTACTCGTCCCCCGGCGGCCTCGATCATAGCCGTCGCCTTCGTCCTGCTCAATGTCGGGAGCGTTCCCGTGATGACGATGGTCTTGCCGCTCAGCGCCCCTCCAGCCGCCACGGCGCGCGGCTCAGTGAAGTTGACGCCGCTACGACGCAGTTTCTCGATCAATCTCTTGCCGCCCGCGTCGGAGAAATAGGCGACCACGCCGTCCGCGATCGTCGCGCCAATTCCGCGCACGTTCAGAATGTCATCGGCCGATGCGGCCATCAGAGCGTCCAGACTTCCAAAATGCTGCGCCAGCAGCTGTGCGGCGATCGCGCCGACGTGCCGAACGCCGAGCGCGTTGAGAAGTCGATTGAGCGGCTGTGACTTGGATGCCTGGATCGCGGAAATCAGCGCGTCAGTTCCTTTGTCCGCGTACCCCTCGAGATTCAGCAGATGCTCGCGCGTGAGGGCGTACAGATCGCCCGGATCTTTGACCAGGCCTGCCTCAATCAGCTGTTCGATACGCGCATACGAGAGCCCGCGAATGTCCATCGCCCCGCGCGATGTGAAGTGCACCAGGCCCTCCAGCTGGCGTCCGGGACACGCGATGTTCGGGCAGTAGATCGCCGCTTCATCCTCTTCGCGCGTCAATGGCGTGCTGCACACCGGACAATTTTTCGGCATCCGCCACGGCTTCTCGCTGCCGGTCCGCTTGTCGGGAATCGGAGCGATGATCTGCGGAATGACTTCTCCGGCGCGTTTTACCTGAACCCAGTCGCCGACACGGAGGTCCTTGGCGATGATGAGATCTTCGTTGTGCAGTGTCGCCAGCTTCACGATCACTCCGCCGATCTCGACCGGTTCCAGCACCGCGAATGGATTGATAGCTCCCGTTCGACCGACGTTCACCTGGATGTCCAGCAGTTTCGTCTCGGCGATGTCGGGTGCGAACTTGCGGGCAATGGCCCAACGTGGCTCGCGCCCGCCAATGACACCCAGCTCCTCCTGCAGACGGAGCGAATCGACTTTCACGACGCCGCCATCGATCGCGAAGTTCAGCTCGCTGCGGATCTTGTGCTCCAGCTCGTACGCCCACTTCTCGACTTCGGCCAGAGTCTTCGCGCGCTTGCGATGCGGCGCGACCGGAACACCCCACTCGGTCAGCGCGTCGAGCAACTCAGTCTGAGTCTCGAAGGGAAGGTCCTCGCCGTCGGGTGCGGCGACTGAATAGCCGAAAAATCTCAAAGGTCGCGAGGCAGTGATCGCTGGGTCGAGCATGCGGAGACTTCCGGCCGCGGCGTTGCGCGGGTTGGCGAACACCGCATCGCCGGCGCGGGCCCGAGCCTCATTCATCTCCTCGAAACGATCGAATGGAAAATAGACTTCGCCACGAATTTCGATCCGCCCCTTCGGCGCCGATTCGTGGAGGCGGAGCGGAACATCATGGATCGTTCGCAGATTCACGCTGACTTCTTCGCCAATAGTCCCGTTGCCGCGCGTCGCTCCCTTTAAGAAAACCTGATTCTCATAGGTGAGAGCTACAGCGGTTCCATCGATCTTGAGCTCCGCCGTGTATCCGGATTTCGCCACGTCGTCGCCGGCGAGCCGCACCAGTCGCTCTTCCCAGGCGCGCAGCTCTTCATCGTCGAATGCGTTTCCGAGGGAAAGCATCGGCCGGAGATGCTCGTGCTTGGCGAGCTGGCTCTGTATTTCCGCGCCGATTCTCAGTGTCGGTGAATCGAGCGTCAGGCATTCCGGAAAATTCCTCTCCAGATCCTGCAGCTCTCGAAAGAGCTTGTCGTACTCGGCGTCCGACATATTCGGACGGTCGAGAACGTAGTAATCGTGTGCTGCACGGGTGAGAATCGCCCGCAGTTCCGCGGCGCGGTTAAGTTGAGGGCCTTGGGCCTTCTGAGGAGGCTTTGACTCTGGGCGGGCTTCCTGGGGCGGCTGTGCCCGCGTTTGCTGCTGATTTGCTGGCCGGCTTTTCGGCATCCGACTGGTCGTTCCCCTTGCCCTGCATATGTGCGTTGAACTCGGCGCCATCGAAGCGGATCACACGATTGCGTCCGGTTTCCTTAGCCACGTAGAGGGCGTCGTCCGAGGCCTTCAACAGTGCTTCCTGATCTTTCACGCGTGGATGGGGCGAGCCCGCCACGCCGCAGCTCATGGTCCGGCAGAGAGTGCCGCCGGCGTATGTAAAGGTATGCCTCTCCACTTTCTCCCGCAGCCGCTCGGCGAACGTCACCGCGGCATCGAGCACAGTCCCGGGAAGAATCAGCAGGAACTCTTCGCCGCCGTAGCGGCCGACGCGGTCGATCTCGCGCGCCTCGCCCTTGAGCAGCTGCGCGAACTCCTTGAGCACCGAGTCGCCCGCCTGGTGCCCGTACTGATCGTTGACGGTCTTGAACTTGTCGATGTCGCACATCACCAGCGCGATCGGCTCGTGCAGTCGGACCGAGTGCTGCCACATGTCGTGCAGACGATCCTCGAGGGAGCGCCTGTTCTCGATCTGAGTGAGCCCGTCGGTGAGGGAAATCTCCCGCAGTTTGTCGTTAAGGTCCGACAACTCCTTCCTGCTGGCCGCCAGTGCGTCCTGTAGCGATTTGACGTGCAATTGCGAGCTGACACGTGCCTCCAGCTCGGCGAAGTTGATTGGCTTGGTGACGTAGTCGATTGCGCCCGCGTCCAATCCCTCGACCTTTTGCTCGGTCGAATCGAGCGCGGTCTGCATGATGATTGGAATGAACGGGATCTCCTTGTTCGCTATTCTGGCTTTCAGCCGGCGGGCGACCTCCATGCCGTCCATCCTCGGCATCATCACGTCGAGGAGGATCAAGTCCGGGCAAACCTTGTCGACCATTTCCAGCGCTGCCTGGCCGTCGGTTGCGCCCTCGACCTCGTACCCGCGCGCCTCGAGACGAGCACGGAGGAGCTCGATGTTGTCCTCGTGGTCGTCGACGACAAGAATGCGGGGCTTCTTGCTACGCTCCATTGTTTTTGCCGAGGAATCGTTGGACTTCAGCGACTACCGCCCTCGGCTCACAGGGCTTGGCGAGGTATCCATCGCAGCCGACTTCCATCGCCTTCTCGCGGTCGGACGCGAGGGCGTGCGCAGTCAACGCGATGATTGGAATCGACTTCGTGGAAGGATCATGTTTGAGCACCTGGGTCGCCTCCCAGCCATCGATGATGGGGATTGAGATATCCATGAGGATCAGATCAGGCTTTTCTGATCGGGCCTTGGCTATTCCTTCCTCGCCATTCAAAGCTTCTGTTACCTCATACCCAAAATGCTTCAAAATCGTGGAATAGACTATACGATTGTCCTCGTTGTCCTCCACCAGTAATACCATTTTACCTGACCTGCTCATTCAGTATCCTCGCACGGCTATTGCTGGGTGGGGATCAGGGCAAATTTCTTACCACCCCTGAGTCAAGCCCTTATGTTCAATTCCCCCAGCCCAACTCGCCCGGCGTCAACGATCCCCAAGACTCCTCCACCAGGGTCGATTCCTCAGCCGAGGGAGAATGGTCTCCCGGAAGAAATGGTCCCCGATTGGAACAATATCGGGTTATTCACCGCGGGAATAGCAGTGGGCGCAATTCTCGGCGCGGCGGTGGCTCTTTTGTTTGCGCCGGCAGGAAGACCTGCGTGAGGCGCTGAAAACTTAGTCCGCCCTGAGTCCCGCGTCCGCTTCCGCCTTGTAGTGGCGGTCATTGTAATCCCGGTTCGGCAGCTTCATCGCCACCTGCCACTCGGCTTTCGCCTTCGTCTTGTCCCCCGTGTCGCGGTACACGCCCGCCAGATCCACATGATGGATGATACGATCAGGCTCCGCCGCCACCGATTCCTCCATGTAGCGTCTCGCATCGGCCCAGTTTGCCGAATCGAAGATCTTACCGCCGAGGAAGTTCTTGGCGAACATGCGAGTGAAGCCGCTGAGACGCATCACCTCTGCGTTCCACATTCCCATCACGTGCAGACACCCCGGGTGCTTGGGATCGATCTTGAGGCACTCGAGCGCCTGGTTGCGAACTTCGGCGGCAAACTTGACTCTGGAGCGTGGTCCCTGAGTGAGCGCGTACTTGCCGAGAGAGCGGGCCAGATTAAAGTGGCCTTCAGCGTCCGCGGGATTTATGGCCACAGCCTGCCGCGCATCCTGCTCCGCGGTCTTGAAGTAGGCATTCCGCTTGTCATCGTCACGCTCGTACGACCCGAGATCGACCGCGGATCGCGATGCCTTCCAGAGCGCCTCATAGTTCTTCGGATCGATCTTAATCGCTTCCTCATAGTGCTCGAGGGCAGCGGGCGCGTTCATCGCGACGTATTCTTTGTCGCCGAGCGCAATGTGATCAGCCGCAGTCTGGGCGCCCGCTGTCGAGGCAACAAGCAACATTCCCACAGAGACATAGTTGAGGGCGCGCATTTGAACTCCGATTACGAGGTGAGGGTGGCGAGTACGAATACCCCGAGTGAGTCTAAATGATCGTACCCCGTCTGATCGAACGCAAACGCGACGGCGGTCGCCTCGAGGGCGACGAAATTCGCGAGCTGGTTCAGGCCTACGCCGATGACAAAGTGCCCGACTATCAGCTGGCCGCGCTGCTGATGGCGATCTACTTCAAGGGGCTCGATCGCGACGAGATGAACACGCTGATGGAAGCGATGCTCGAGAGCGGGAAGCAGCTCGACTTCTCGCGTCTGCCTCTGGCGCGCATCGACAAGCATTCGACGGGAGGGGTCGGCGACAAGACATCGCTGATTCTGGCGCCGCTCATTGCGTCGCTCGGGGTCGCGGTGCCGATGATGTCCGGTCGGGGACTCGGTCACACCGGTGGAACGCTCGACAAGCTGGAATCGATTCCCGGGTTCAGGACGGCGCTGTCGCTGGAAGAGGCGCAGGCTCAGGTGGCGAGAATAGGCTGCGCGATGCTGAGTCAGACTGACGAGATCGTGCCGGCGGATCGGAAGCTCTATGCGCTGCGCGACGCGACAGCGACGGTCGAGGTCATTCCGCTCATCGCATCGAGCATCATGAGCAAGAAGATCGCGGAGTCGTTGACGGGCCTCGTCATCGACGTCAAGCGCGGATCCGGATCGTTCCTGCCGCAGCTGGACGACGAGATCGAGCTAGCGCGGGCGATGATCGATCTCGGGTCACGCCACGGGTGCCCGGTCGTCGTGCTGCTGACGGCGATGGACCGCCCCCTCGGCGAAGCGTGCGGCAACGCTTTGGAGGTGGTCGAGGCGATCGATGTTTTGAGGGGTGGAGGCCCACCCGATCTCGTCGAGGTCACGCTCGCACTCGGCGCGGCGATGCTGGTACTGGCGACGGTGGCGACGTCGGGCGCAGCAGCGCGCGATATGATGCGCGAAGCAATCGCGTCGGGTCGAGCGCTCGCAAAATTCGAGGAGATCATCGCCGCACAGGGTGGAGACGCATCGGTCGTGCGTCAGCCCGCGAAGCTGCCGCGCGCGCGTCACGAGACGAGCTACCTCGCGAACCGAAGCGGGATCGTGCAGCGCGTCGAGCCGCGGACCATCGGCTACGGCATCATCGCGCTGGGCGGTGGCAGAACGACGATGGAGGATACGATCGAACCCTCCGTGGGATTCGTTATTTCGGCTAAGCCGGGTGCGAAAGTCGAGGCGGGGCAGAAGCTCGCGACGATTCACGCGCGGAACAAGGAGGGCCTCGCCACAGGCATGTCGGTGCTCGACGATGCAATTCTTATCGGAGATTCAGCGGTTGCTCCGTTGCCGTTAATCTCGCACAGGATTACGGCGCGGGGTGTTGAGGTCGTCGATCGAGGCGAGTCCTAGAGCTCGGAGCTTTCAAGGCGGGCCGTTGATTTCGGCGCGAACTGGCCCATCGAATACTAAAGCGGGGAGCTTTAAGCTTAGTCAGCTTCATAGCCTCGAGCTTCCATATTGGCGCTACAGGTGCGACGTTCGAGGCTGCGCCGTCGACCTGAAATCGTTTCTTGTTTTGGTATGTTGAGTCCTGATCCAACCAATCAACCGTCGTATAGGCGACCTGCTCGGAATTCGAGCTTTCTGATCGCGATCATCATAGTGGCTGCGATCTTCGTCGCGCTTCAGTACACTCGCTACGCCATCTTCCCCAGCGACAAAACGAGCATGCTCTGGGGCATACTCACGGGATTGTTTATCGGGGGCTTCCTATTCGGGTGGCTGAAGAAGCCCTGGTCTTAACGCGAGTATGGGAGCTCGAAGCTTTGAAGCTGACTAAGCTTACAGCTCCCCGCTTTGGTTTTGTGGATGTTTTTGCGCGGCTAGATCAACGGCCCGCCTTGACCGACTGCCCGGCTTGACCGACTGGCCGCCTTAACAACTACGCCGGTACCTTCCCCGGTCTCTCGATGATGTCGAACACGAATCCGAACGGATCCTCGAAGTAGGGCACCGGCTGGTCTCCCGCGAACCTAACGGTGCAGCCGGCGGCTTCCAGGAACTCGCGCGCCTCGTGGTAGTCCTCGACGTCGAATGACGGGATGTACGAAATCGGCCTGGTGGCGTCGCGATTCACGTAGAGCCGCAGCTCGCCGGTGTCGAACTCCAGCTGGTCCAACGTCCGTCTCACTAACCTGAATCCAAGCAGCTTGCCGTAGAATGCCTCAGCCCGCGCGAGATCGGCTACGTGAATCGCAATCTCCCGATTAGAGCGAAGCAGTGGGGGATGTTCGTCATGGGTGGGCATGGGCGCCTCGGAGTGGCGTATCGTTCCTAATAATGAGTTCGGATCAAGGGAGCGCAATCGAAAACTCCAGGTCCTAATTCTCCTTCACCAGCGCGAGCAATTTCTTGGGAGCCGTCATGCGATAGCCGTCGAGCAACAGGCCGAGCAGCTCGTCCCAATCACACTGTCCGTCGAGCCAGACACCAATCCATCCACTCGGACCGACATAGGGAGGCGAAAAGAATCGATCGGGCGCGTGTTCGATCATCAGCCGCTGGTTGATTGGCTTTGCCTTGCACCAGATCGCTGGACGGCCGGCGCCGTGATGATTGTCAGCGCTCGCATACATCGCGAAGATCTTGTTCTTCACCCGGAAGGTGGGTTCACCCCACGCTTCGACTTCGTGAGCCTCGGGAAGCGACAGGGCGAGTTTTCGCACGCGGGGAAAGGGACTGCGCGGCATGATTGAATGGTGCGGCCACGAGGGCCGAATTTCCAGTTGGCCCGTACCCGCGCATGGTTCTAAATTCACGACGCCCACCCTCACCCGTCGCAATGCAACAAGAGGTCAGGACAATGTTCAGACAGTTGAACCATTCCGTCGTGGTTCGAGCCGTCGCGCTCGTCGCCGCGTTCGCGTCACTCGGCGGCTGCAGCCTCAATACCGATGTCTCGCAAAACCCCGCAGGGCTATTCCTAAACGGCGGCGATAACCAGAGCGCGGCGATCAACACAGCGCTGCCCAATCCACTCCAGGTGCTAGTCGTTAATCAGTTCGGAGAAGCACTCGAAGGCATTACCGTCAACTGGTCGATTACCGCGGGTGGCGGAAGCCTCAGCGCAAACGTCACCCGGTCTGACGCGAGCGGAATCACGCAGGTGAGTTACACGACGGGCCCAACCGCTGGTCCAGCGAAGATCAACGCCCAAGTCAAGGGTATGCTGCCCCTGACCTTCGACGCCACCATCACTCCGTGATCGCGAGCGCTAGCTAGCGGCTCCTTCGCAGGCGAGTCTGCGCCAGCTCCATTGAATCGACTATTGCAGCGAGGTGTTTCTGCACGATCGGGCGGCGCGAGTCGGATCAGCGGAAGCGAGGAGTAGTCGGCGTGAGCACCAGCGTACTGCCAGTCACCTCGACGTGAGTGCTCGTCACATCGTCAGAATTCGTGCCGACGAAGACCGTGAAAATTCCTGGCTCAACGACCTTTCGCATCTGCCGGTCGTAAAGCGAAAACGCATCGGCGCCGAGCCTGAACGTGACTGTCTGTGTCTCGCCCGGCCGCAGCGATATTCTGCGAACGCCCCTGAGGGATTTCACTGGCTCGGCAACGGTGGCTACGCTGTCGCGGACGTAAAGTTGAACGACTTCGTCACCGGCACGGTCTCCGGAATTCCTGACGTCGACCGAGACCGTCAGACCCTCACCCGCGGTGATCCGCGCCGACGAAAGACGAAGATTGGAGTAAGCGAAGGTCGTATAGCTCAGGCCGTACCCAAACGGATACAGGGGCGTCCAGGGCAAATCGAGATACTTCGACGTGTAGTGATTGGTCGCCTCTGCCGGGCGACCTGTATTGCGGTGGTTGTAGTAAATGGGGATCTGCCCGGTCGCTCTTGGGAACGTCACCGGAAGCCTGCCGCCCGGATTGTAGTCGCCAAGGAGAACGTCAGCGACGGCCTTTCCGTGCTGGCTGCCCAGGAACCATGTCTCGACGATGGCCGGCGCTTCAGCGGCAAGCTCTGGGATCGCCAGCGCCCGGCCGTTCATCAGCACCACGACGATGGGCTTGCTCGCTGCCCCGGCAGAAGTCTTCGCCGCGCGAATCACCGCCAGCGCCAGATCGCGCTGGGACCCCGGCAATTCGATCGATGCCCGGCTCCATCCCTCGCCACTCATGTCCTGCCGCTCACCGAGTACGAGCACCACCGCCGTGGCTGCCGCTGCCGCTGTTCGGGCCTGCGCAAATCCGGCCGTGTCTACTGTGTCGACTGGAGCGCCCCGAACACTGACGATCCGCGCGCTCGCG
>WNGI01012997.1_pt1 | contig 10957 bp, 10 predicted proteins | sample 5400621 | NCBI WGS metagenome assembly WNGI01 (sample SAMN13153374, study PRJNA577476) | soil metagenome | isolation source: 20 cm soil or saprolite under Garry oak tree replicate 1 | place: USA:California | collected 2016-06-15 | reverse complement strand
CGAATACGTTGTTTTTCACAGCCTCTTGAACGTTCGATTCCATCATGGGAACATGCTTATACGCTGCAGCGTGAAAAACGATCTCTGGGCAGAATTCCAACAGCAGACTGCGAATTCGTTCAGCATCACATACGTCGGCAACGCGAAAGACAAGCAGGGGACCATTCTTATGGTCCGCGTGGGTCAAGCGGAGGAAGTAGAGTCCCGTTTCACTTTGATCCAAGCAGATGAGTTGAGCTGGGCCGTAATCCAGAATTTGACGACACAGTTCCGACCCGATTGAACCAGCAGCTCCCGTAACAAGAACGCGTCGACCGGCAATTTGCTTCCGGACAACCTCAAGGTCTATATGAACGGGGTCCCGGCCCAGCAGATCTTCCAGACTGACTTCGCGAAGCTGGCTTACCACCACCTGGCCAGCAATAATATCCTTGAGCGCAGGAACCGTACGGAAGCTGATTTTCGCCCGGTTGCAGATTTCGACGAATCTGCGCATTTGAGCCCCAGTGGCGGAGGGTACCGCAATGAGTGCTTCGTCCGCAGATTCGGAAGAAAGCACTTCTGAGAGTTGATCCACTGTACCGAGAACCCGGGCGTTGTCGATCCGGATGCCGAGCTTGGATTGATCGTCATCCACGCAACCCACAGCAACATAGGGACTTCCTGGCCGGCGGATTTCGCGAAGGATCGCATGTGCTGCGGAACCCGCACCAATGAGGATCACTCTTTTGCACGACGAAATGTTTTCTCGCACTGAGTCTGCAACTACCCGGGAAAGCAACCGCACACCTACCAACAACCCCGCTGTAAGCAAAGCCTCCAACACATAGATTGTGCGCGGGAAAGCCGCTCCTCTCAGAGCAAATCGCATGATGACCCAAAAAAGGATCGAACCGGTCCCGACGGCTTTCAGAATGTCGATCCCGTCCCTGATCCCAGCGTACTTCCACCAACCACGAAGAAGACCAAAGTAGGCGATTGTTGCGAGCCGAGTGAGTACAAGAATCGGAATCGCAGAAAGCAGAATGGGACGGTATGGCAGAGTGAAATCAAACCGAAGCAACCAGGCAACGATCACAGAGCAAACGATGAGCCAAGCCTGAAACATGCCAATGAACCACGGCCTATATCGCAAGAGTACCAGCGGCATATTATGAGTCATGGTTTTGTGAGTTGAAAAAGCTTCCTACAAGTCGCGCTCGTTTAAGTGCGCATGCAGACGATTTGTAGAGAACGTGGTGAGGCCTCTGCCCAGCTTGTATCCCGCCCTGATCCCCGAGGGATTCTTCACAGTCGCGGGGATGTTTAGCTTCGCCACGGATCCCGGAACTCGTTTGAGTCTCTTCTATTGGGCAAGCGGCGACGCGACACTCAACTGAGGTTTCGAAGAGAGTCGTTGCAACCGGACGCATGCTTCCTGCAGGGCTTCCTCGGGCTTTGCAAAGCAGAAGCGCACGAGATCCTTGCCCCCATTGTGGAAAAACGCTTCGCCAGGCACGCTGGCCACTCCGGTTTGCTCCAGCAAAAACATTGCTTTTTCTTTGCTGCTTTTCCCCGGCAATGACGAAACGTCGGCAAGAGCGTAATAAGCCCCCTGCGGAATATAGGGGGGAAGCCCGGCGCGCGCGAGAGCCTCGCAGATCCAATCCCGTTTCTTCATATACTCAAGCGAGAGATCCTCATAGAATGAACGATCCATCCGGGTAAGACCCGCAGCGACACCGTACTGCAAGGGCGATGGAGCGCAAACGTAGATCAGATCATTCATGTACCCGATCCTACTTGCCCAGCGCACAACGCTCACTGAATATCCGATTCTCCAGCCCGTGATGCTGAAGGTCTTTGAGAATCCGGAAATGGAAATCGTTCGCTCTTGCATCCCCTCGATTGAACCGGGGCTGATGTGAGACCGGCCGTCGTAGAGGAAGTGCTCGTAGATTTCGTCCGTGAAAACGAACAGGTCGTGGCGGTCGGCAAACTCGGCGATCGCTTTCAGTTCCGCTTGGGAAAATACCTTTCCCGAGGGATTGCCCGGAGTATTGAGTACTAGTGCTTTGGTGCGGATCGTCGCGGCTCGTTCCAGGTCGGCCATTGCAAAAAGCCAATCAGGCGGCTGCAGGGTGACGAATGCGGGAACCGCCTCCACGGCAAGCAAAGTGTTCACATGATAGCCATAGTAAGGCTCGAACAGGATCACCTCGTCGCCGGGATCCAGCAAAGCAAGGCAGGCACAGTAGAAGGCGCCGGTAGAGCCTGCGCTTACCACAATCTCAGTTTCAGGATCGGCGCTGATTCCGTTGTACAGTCGCATTTTTTGTGAGATGGCCCCGCGCAACTCGGCGAGACCATCGAAGCGCGTGTAACTGTTGATTCCGTTTTCTATCCCACGATGGGCATTTTCCCGGATCTGAGGAGGTACCTGTGTATCGCATACCCCTTGGGCAAGATTGATTCCGCCCGCTTTTTCGCATTCGATGGACATCGCTCGAATCTCAGCCTGCTCGATGCGCGCGCTACGTTTGCTCAGAGACAGTGTCACGATCTTCCCCGTTAGTCCGCGGATGCGGTTCTCAATGCCGCAGGACGTGAAACAAAGAAGTCTCGGATGCAGCTGACTGTAGTCTCCACGTGCTCGGGAGTTGTTTCTGCGCTCATGGGCAGAGAAATGACTTCCCGACAAACGCTCTCCGTTTCAGGAAGTCCGGGATTCTCAAGACCGAGGTCCCTGTGTTCCCACATGGGCTTTGGCCAGTGCACCAGCGTTTCCACGCCTTGGTCTTTCAGATACTGACGCAACTCATCTCGCCTCTGCGTTCTGATTACATAGTTCTGATAGATATCGAAGTAAAGGGGATCCTGAAAGTGCGGGAGTGTCAGACCCAGGATGCCTTCTAGACCTTGCCCATAAAGCGCCGCTATCCGCCGCCGATGATGGATCCAGTCCGGAAGGTGCTTTAACTTAACGTCGAGGACCGCCGCTTGGACGTTGTCCAAAAGTGCCGTATACCCGTGGTAATGATATTCGCCTGTCTCTCGATCCTCGCCGTTGTACCGAAGGAGACTGACAATGCGAGCGACCTCTGGGTCGTCGGTCGTTACGGCGCCACCATCTCCGAAGCCACCGAGAATCTTGAAGGGATAAAAGCTGAAACATCCTGTGAGCCCGAAGCTCCCGGCTCTCTTTTGCATGAAGGTCGCGCCCAGTGATTGAGCCGCGTCTTCGATCACTTTCACGCGGTGACGTTCAGCGATCGACATAATGCGGGTCATGTCACAAATGCGTCCATTGAGGTGAACGGGAATGATTGCCTTCGTCTTGGGACCGATCGACTGTTCCAGCAAACCTGGATCTATGTTGTAGTCGGGACCAACGTCTACTAATATTGGTTTCGCGCCACAATGCACAATGGCTGACACCGTGGCTACAAATGTGTGCGCCACTGTCACCACTTCGTCGCCTGGCCCAATTCCCGCGGCAATCAAGGAAAAGTGCAGAGCGTGGTATCCGCTATTCACGCCGACGGCATGTCTTACCCCGACGAAAGCTGCCAATCGATGCTCGAAATCCTTTAACTGCTGACGATAGACCAAATCTCCTTTTGCCAGGCAATCTGTAATGGCCGAATCAACTTCGGGCTTCAATCGGCTGTAATGCGTTTTCGGATCAACGAACGGGACCCGGTAGCCCATGTTTTCTCCTTTTGTTCTAGGACACGCTCTACGGCATGAACGATTTCTTCGGCTCCTATGAAGTACGCTCGTTCCAATGGTGCGCTTGAGGGTGCGGGTGTATCAGGCAGACAGACTCTTGCAATCGGTGCATGCAAATCATCAAACGCCTGTTCGGCAACCGAAGCCGCTATTTCGGCGGCTATCCCGCAAGTCTTCCATGCCGCGTCAGCAACAACCATACACCCTGTCTTCCGGACAGAGCAAAAAACTGATTCCTGATCCCACGGCGAAAGTGACCGGAGATCAATCACTTCGGCATCAACTCCCCGTCGTTCAAGGGACTTCGAAGCCGCCACCGCCTGTGCCGCCATGTAGGATGTAGCAACGATCGACACATCCGACCCTCTTCGACGGACAGCGGCTCGGCCAATCGGGACTTCGTAAATTTCTTCCGGTACTTCGCTCACTTCTTCGTACAACCATCGGTCATCTATATACATGACCGGATTTCCGTCTCTCACCGCCGCTACCAGCAGGCCCTTGGCATCGTAAGCCGTCGCGGGCATCACAACCTTAAGGCCCGGCACATGCATGAACAGCGCTTGCAGCGCTTGCGAATGTTGCGCGCCCTGTTCTCCTCCTCGATTGATGGACGCTCGGATGACCACAGGTACTTGCACTTGGCCGGCGAAGATGTAGGACCAATTGGCGGCTTGATTCACGATTGGATCCACTGCGAGCAACATGAAATCCATCCGGGGATGAAAGACTATCGGACGCATGCCGGCCATCGCAGCACCAATCGCAGCTGCAGTCGTGGCATTTTCTGATACAGGTGAGTCGACGATCCGGTCTCGGCCAAACTCCTTGTCGAGATCCTTCAAACTTGCGCCCGCATACCAGGGGCTCCATACCCCCTGACCAATCACGAAGACACGCGGGTCGGATGCAAGCAGCTGGGCAAATGCCTCCCGCATGGCCTGTGCGTAGGTGAGTGGACGCATATCAGTTCGCCACCCGCACTTCAACAAACACGTGGTTTTTCAATTCGGTTGCCGGTGGATAGGATGATTCACGGGCAAATCGGATGGCATTTTGAATCTCAAGCCTTATATCTCGCTCTAACTCCTCAATTTTCGCGCTTTTCATCCCTGAATCCACCAACAGCGTTCGGGCACGCAGGATGGGATCCTTCGGCAGCCAGTCTCGCAGTTCGTCGCTTCGCTTCACACCAACGTCCATGTCCATCGACGGCCCTACGTGGCCTCTCCATCGGTACGTTCGGCACTCTAGGAGAGTCGGACCTTCGCCCTTTCTAGCCCGTTGAACTGCCTCGACCGTTGCCCGATACACCGCGACCACGTCGTTTCCATCCAGACTCAGCCCCGGCATCCCGTGAGCTTCGCCGGATTTGTAAATGTTGTCCTTCGCCCGTCGCTCGCTGATGTGCATGTGGCTCGAATACAAGTTATTTTCGCAGACGAATATAACGGGCAACTGATGAACCGCAGCCAAATTCAGCGATTCATGAAAATGGCCTTCCTCCGTCGCTCCGTCCCCAAAGAACGGCACACTCACCCTCTGCTCCGTGCGCAGTTTGGACGCGAGCGCCGCACCGACCGCGATGGGAATCGTGGCTGCCACGAGCGGCACAGTTCCCAGCAAGCCAACCTCCGGCGCCACCAAATGCATGGAGCCACCGCGCCCTCGCGCGCAGCCCGACACCTTCCCGTACAGCTCAGCCATCAGCATCCGCAGATCTCCGCCTTTGGCGAGGTAATGTCCGTGCGAGCGGTGACCCCCAAAAATGTAGTCCTCCTTGGTCAGTGCCGCACACACTCCCGTCGCGATTGCTTCTTGCCCTGTGTAGAGGTGCGTTGCACAGCCAATCTCCCTCTTCTCCAGCAACTCTGCGATCGACTCTTCGGCCATTCGAATCCGCATCATGCTCCTGTACATCTCCCACAAGAGAGCTTGGTCCACCAAGGCTTCTTTGGGCTTTCCGTTGCGCTTATTTCCGTTCTTCACTCGCCACCTCGCGGTCCCGGTTCCATCTGTGCCGTGGATCTCTGCTTGAACAGGAGTACCTTGAATGTCTGTACCAAAATCCTCATATCCGTCCCAAACGAACGCCTTCTCACGTACTCCAGCTGGAGTCGAAGCTTCTCCGGCCGGATTTCTTCCAGGTACGTTTTCTCGGGGTCCGGACTTCCTGCAAGCCTTGCACCTTCATCGGAGTTCGCAATCGAAGCCCAGTCGGTAATCCCCGGCGGCACACTTAGAATTGCCTTTTCTTCGGTGTTGAACATCGCAACGTACTGCAGCACTTCCGGCCGCGGCCCCACCAGACTCATCTCCCCCTTCACCACGTTAAGCAGTTGCGGTAATTCGTCCAGTTTGTAGCGTCTCAGGAATCCTCCCACCCACGTAATTCTCGGATCATTCGCGGCACTAGAAGGGCCTCCGATCTTGTCCGCATTCATCACCATCGTTCGAAACTTGAAGATTCCGAACGGTTTCCCATACCGCCCCGCCCGCAGCCCTCGATAAAACACCGGCCCCGCCGACTCCGCCTTGATCGCCACCGCCATCGCCATCAGCGCCGGGGCCAGCATCATCAGCGCAATCGTCGAAATTAGCACATCAAACATTCTCTTCATCGCCGCAGCCTTACGCTTTCCGCCCTCTTCTGCCCTTCCAGTGCTCTCCCGGCAAAATCACCAGCACCAAACCAAACAGGGTACCCAGGCCATGCGCGAAGTGCCGCACCGCAAACACCACCGGCAGGAGAAACGCGTAACGCGCCTCTCGTTCGCCCACCGCAATCTGCAGTGACACTACGAAGCTCACCGCCGCGTAGACCGCCGCAACGCCCAGCCCCAGCCATAGAAACGCTCGATTCACCGCGCCCAAAGCGAACGCCGCCACCAGGCTCAGCACAAATGCCGCCGGCACCCAGTGTCTCCACGACCAGGCCCTCTTCCCGAATTTCATCACGTAGCTGACCCACACCCCATCGGCAAAAACGTGACTCCGAAGCGCGCGCAGGTTTGCGTCCGTCGCGTAGTTGATTACCACGTCCGGCACAAGCAGGATTCCCCCGCCGGCCGCTTGAATGCGCTGGTTCAGGTCCAAATCCGAGCTGCTCAGCAGTTTTTCGTCGTACATCCCGATGCGTTCGAAAAGCTCCTTCTTGAAGCAGCCGAACGCCGCCGTGTCCGACCACGTTGGCTTGTCCACGCCAATCTTGACGTTGGCGTTCCCTGAACCGAACCGGCTCCCCAATCCCAACACAATAGCTCGTGCCATCGCCGTATCCGCCCCGGGCACCATCTTCCATACGCCACCGGCGTTCTCCGCGCCATACAAATCCTGATAGTGCACGCACCTCGAGATGTACTCCGGTTGATAGGTCGAATGCGCGTCCATCTTAAGGATTCTTTCGCCACTAGCCTCCCGTATTCCAACATTCATCGCCACCGGGATATGCTTCTTCGGGTTGTCCACCAGCCGAACCATCGGATAACGCTGGCCGTAGCCCGCGACAATCTCCCGCGTCCTGTCTTCGCTCATCCCATCTAGAATCAGTATCTCCATCCGCTCCTTCGGATAGTCATTCGCCAGGATCGACTCCAGGCACCGCGCAATGTGCTTCTCTTCATTCCGGCACGGCACCACGATCGTCACGAACGGCAATCCTTCTGCCGTTGTCATCGGCTCCAAGGCCACCGCCACGCCCTCAGGAGCGCTGCGCGCTTCCACCATTTGTGGTTTCATTCTTTATCTACCGTTGAATGTTTCGTGCTTGTTCAAACTTAAGACCTGCGCAATACCGTGGTCACCTGTCCGACACAATAGAATGTGCCCGCCTGGTTTCGTCACCCGCACCATCTCCCCGGCGATCCTTCGCGACAACTCGTCGTCCACGCTATGAATGAACATCGTCGCCTCATGCACCAGATCGAGTGACTCGCTTGCAAACCCCATCTTCGTCGCGTCACCATGCTCGAAACGGATCCCCGGACATTTTTCTTTCGCCGCCACGATCCGTTCTTCCTGAAAGTCGATTCCGTGGAGGTTTCCCGGAGCAAATCCGAGCCGAAGAAAGGCCAGCAGTGTTCCCCCCGCTCCACACCCCACATCCAAGACGCGTGCTACTTCGTGGTTGGGACGAATGGATTGCAGCGCCCGCACCAGCGACGCCTCCTGGGCCAGATTCTGATACAGCACTTCCGGGTTGTGCAGCAGGCTATTCCGCTCCGCGCCCTTCGCTACGTAGTACTCTCTGTACCAATCCTCCCGAATCACTTCGGTTGCCTTTGCTGACGCGGGTGGCACAGTCGCTTGCTTCATTTCCTGAGGAGCATCAATGCTTGCGGTTCCGTCGCGGATTCAAACTGCACTTCCTGATCCTGATAGATAGCGAGATGTCACGTAACGAAGCGCGTTTTTTTGGCACTCGTAAGTGAATCGCGTGATGCGCTTCCCCGTGCTTCGGTGTTCATCGTGGAGTACACACAGCGATGGCTCGTAAACTACTGGCAACCGTAGCGACCTGCAGATCTCGGCAACAGAGATTTCTTCCCCATATAAGAACAGGTTCCCGTCGAGATAGCCGCCCGCTTCGAAGTACCTGCGGCTAAAAATAATGAACGCCCCGTGGGGCGCATAAATAGGCTTGCGTCTGCCGTTTGAAATCGAAGCAGTCTTGCCGCCGCGCACAAGCCAGGCAGACTTTGCCGCTTGTTTCTGCCGACAGAGCCAGTCCCACACTGCGGCCGCACCGTAGAAGGAACTAATAAGGCGCAAATGAGCCCAGCGTAGCCAGCCGGGCCGATGCTGCATGAACGGATTTTGATCTGCTCGGCTCGGCAGAGCCTGAATGCGCGGCGCGATCACCCCAGCCGCCATTGGGTCCTGCGAGAAGAGCTTTGAGAAGAAATCAGGATCCTCAATAAGGACGTCGTGATTACAAACGATCACCCAGGCCGGTAGACTATGGCCCTGGCCGATATAATGGTCGAGTCCAAATCTCGCGGCTCCAAAATATCCGCGGTTTACAGCAGACGCCAGCAGCTCAACGTTTGGCAATCGCGCGATCGCTTGACGGATGCTCGACAGGTCTTCTTCCCCGGATGAATTATCCCCGATGACGACCGCAATCTCCGGGAACGCCTTGGTACGCGAGAGGCTGTCCAGGAATTCCACTGTTGCAAGTGCAGACCGATAGTTGATTGTGATTACCGCTGCCTTAGGCTTCATTTCGTTAGAGCCTATCTTGTACCCGGAGGCTCGCCCTGCCCCCCAACTTCATCAGAGGCTCTATATCGATGTGTAGCCAAGAGAAGAGGAAGCCGGCGAAAGCAGCCAGACGAACCGTGACCTTGTTCGATGTAAAGGCGATACGGAAGTGGTCCCTTGCTTCAGACCACTTGTTCTGCAAAAGAAGCGAACGGCCTTCAGAAAAGTGCAGCTTGTCCTCGGCCTGTCGCCAGTTCTGCATGATACCTTCTCGTTCGGAGGGCAAGAGAACAATTTGGTTCCGATGCCTCTCGAGGAAATTCATAGTGAAGCTGCAAACCACTTCATGGATTCTCCGCTCATGTCGCACAGTGATGGAGTTTTCGTGCCGCCTGCGATAACCCATGATTTGAGGCAAATAGTGAAACTTGCCAGCCAAGCTCAGCTCCATAAACGTAGGATAGTCCGTCAGCGGGAGACCTACTAGATATTGAAATCCTCCAACCTTTTCCAGGGCACTGCGGCGGATAACTACCGTACAAGGGCTCACGAGAGATCTTCCCTCTGCTGAGAGCATGTATCGCGTCGCTGAACCTACGGGATTATTGAACAGGACAGAATGGGATAATCCTTCTCTCAGGCGAGTCGCGTCGCTCTTCGTTCTTTGCTCTATACCGTTGGCATCCACATCCGCCGCCTCTCCGTAAGCCAAAACAACATTGGGGTCGGAAAAGCTAGGAACTAGCGCCGCCAATTTGTCATGCGGCCAGAAATCGTCCCCTTCGAGTATCGCGATGAACTCCCCCTTCGCAAGAGACAGCGCGCGGTTATAGCTATTCGCGAGCTCAAACGGACCCTGGTTAGCTTGGCGCTCCAAGCGAATCCGAGAGTCACGAAATCGGGAAACGACGTCGACAGTAGTATCAGTGGAACCGTCGTCGATGACAACTTGTTCCCAAAGGTAGTAGGACTGATGCAGGAGGCTTTCGAGGCAAGCGCTTATATACTTCTCATGGTTGTATGCAGGTGTAATGACGCTCACGAGCGGTCCTTGATGCCCCGTCCCCCGTAGTTGCACGATTGTTTACTTCCTCCTCTTAGGAAGACTGATCATCTCTAGAATTGCGAGTCGCTTCTTGAAGTAGCTCGCATAGCTCGTGTCGACGCTGAAACGAGGTTGAAAGGACTTCTTAAACGATGAGGAGAATGCCGCGAACGTAAGTGTACATATTGCGATTTTGTACGTGTCCACGTGCCAGAAATAAAACTCGAAATATCCAAATAAAAGTTGGGCACCTATATAACAATACAGAACCAGAACCCACTCATTTCTTGTCCACCCCGCAGCAAGAAATAACGCGTAGCACAGTAACGCCATTACCGTAACATAGGCCGCAAAGCCCAAGGCGCCCAGATACAAGTAAAGCGTTCCGAACAAAGTGTAAACATTGGTGCTGGAATCGACAGAGTCATCAGTTAGATCGATCGCCATGCCTTTTTCCATGGTACTGCCCAAGCCAACCTCGTGGCCTGCATCAAAAAGCCTTCTATAAATATCGACAAAGGGACGAAAAATCTCCGTGGAAGAACCTCCACCAACGTCGCTGGTTCCCGTGCGATAGGCCTCGCTAAAACCGAGGACCCCGGACAGCAGATAAGAAGAAAAATGCCTGGCAATAAAAACATAAGTACCCGAATCGGAAACCGCACCAGGATCCCACACCCACCTTGCGCCCAGGTAGATCGAACAAAAAACGAAGAACACACAAAAGATCAAGATACCGACACTCTTTACCGACACAAATGAACGTCCACGCATGACCCGATAAAGAAAGCCACCAATCAAATCTTGAAACACGCGACCTTTGACCTGGCCAATAAGAAAGAAGACCATGAGAATTCCAGCCAGAGCTATCTGGAATCTACTTTTCCTCTTCGCTGTACCGACCAGCAGGATAAATAATGGCTCACACAGAAGAAGAGCATCGGCGTGCAATCCATGCGCATGAGCAGCCTTGAATTCTGGTGAGGTTATACCCGACCA
>WNGI01010024.1_pt1 | contig 10958 bp, 12 predicted proteins | sample 5400621 | NCBI WGS metagenome assembly WNGI01 (sample SAMN13153374, study PRJNA577476) | soil metagenome | isolation source: 20 cm soil or saprolite under Garry oak tree replicate 1 | place: USA:California | collected 2016-06-15 | reverse complement strand
CGGCGACGTTACGCACGACGAACCACTGACGATGTCCCAGCATGTGCACCAGCTGGTCCGTCCCTTCCTTCATGCCCGTCAGCGCCATGAAAATGCCGCGACGCTCATCGATGGTCGGGGCCGCGACGAGGAGATCCAAGAGCACTTCGACGCCGTCCTCCCCTGCCCGGCGCAACACTAGCAGCGCGTCCTCCCGATCCGTCGGATGATCGGCGACGTTGGCGATCGCCTCGAGCAACGCCTTGCTGTACATACGCTTCAGCGCGATTGAGTACTGCCGCCGCCGGCTTGCGTCGCTCACCTGCTGCTCCGCCCGCACGATCCCCGCAACAATCGTGAGCACCTGCGTGGTGCGCTTGGTCTTCATCGCCACCTCGAGCTGCCGGCCCAGCACCGCAAGCACGTCTCCCACATGTGGCCCGTCGGGGTTGTCCTTCAATTGCGCGATCAAATCGCCCGTCGAACGTGTGGCCGCGGCTGCGGGGGAGAATCCGGAGCTTTGCGCGGTCGACTCGCGAACGATGTCCGGGATGTCGTCCGCGTCGCGCGCCACACTCGGCGCAGCGGCCGCATCGGGGCCCGGATTCGCGCGGGGCGATGGCGGCGCAGAACTGGGGGGAGCAAGCGGCGTTCCGAATACGAATGTCTGCATTCTGACGGACACTCGCGTCGCCCCGCTCGCCCGCAATCGCGACGCGATGTCCTCCTCGCCAGGTTGAGCGGCGAGGGCTCTCAGCAGCTCGAACATCTCGCCGAGCGGCGGATCGGGTGGAATCGCGATCTCCTTGACGGAGTGAAACTCGAGCCGCTGCAGCAGCGTGTCGCCATCCACGGCCGTGTCGTTCACCAGCAGCTTGCCGTCGTGCGCCGCGATCGTCACGCCCTCCACCTTGAGCATGCCCGTCAACGTACGGAACTGCGTCTTCTGCTCCTCTTTCGCTCCTGGATCGCGAAACAGGTCGAGCGTGCGGGCAAACGACGCGGCGAAATGCTCCGGGGTGGCCATGCGGAGGGTCAATCTATAGAGTACCAACCATGCTCGCACTGCTCCTGATCACAACGGCCCTGATTGTCGGCCCGCAAGACACACTCGGCGGCACCGCCACCCGTAACGTAGTCGCCATCATTTCGGGATCATCGAGCGTGTTGCGCGGGCAAATAGTGGTTGTCGGCGCTGGCGATACGGTCGTCGTGATGAGCCGGCGCGACGGCGTCGAGCGGCGCGCCACTACGGTGCTAGGTAAGCGCTCGTGACGAGCAGCGCCGCGTCGGAAGCCACCAAGGTCGTGCGCGCCCTGCGCGCGGCACATCTGCATGATGAGGGGCGTCAGGCGCTGCTCCAGATGGCCTGCGAGCGAATTCGGTCGTGGGGTCCGCCCTACACGTCTGTCTATGCGTACATGTTGCACGGCAACGAGCTGCAGCTGGAAGCGTACGCCGGTCGCGAGACCGAGCACACGCGCATCCCCGTTGGGAAGGGCGTGTGCGGAACGGCCGTGTCGGAAAAGCGGGACCAGAACGTCGCCGATGTGAGCGCGATCGGGAATTACCTCGCCTGTAATCTGTTCACCAAGTCGGAGCTGGTCGTTCTGATCCGGCGTGGCGAGCACATCCTGGGACAGATCGACATCGATTCCGATGTGCCGAACGGCTTCGGCGAACGCGAGCATGCCGACGTGAAGGAAGTCGCCGACGCGCTGGCCGTACTCCTGTAGTGCATCTGTTCACACGGCAGGTGGGGTCCGGCCCTCTCGTCGTCGTTCTCCACGGCGGTCCAGGCGCGAGTCACGACTACCTCCTGCCGCAATACGACCTGCTGGCACAGGGTCGCTCCCTCTTCTATTACGACCAGCGTGGCGGCGGCCAATCGCCGGTGTCGCGGGACACCCCGGTCGGTTGGCAGGAGCATGTCGCAGACCTGGAGGGCATTCGCGCGCAGCTGGGCCTCGAGCGGCTCACGCTGTGCGGCTACTCCTGGGGCGGCTTGCTGGCGGTGCTGTACCTCCTCGAGCATCCCGACCGCGTCGAACGGCTGGCGCTCGTGGATCCCGCCTCGATCACCGCTGAGTACCGCCGCCAATTCGAGGAGGAATTCGCGCGTCGCATGGCTGCTCCGGAGATCCAGCGGGAGCGCGACGCGCTGCGCGCCAGCGGCTTGCGCGAGCGCGACCCAGCGGCCTATAAACGGCGCACCTTCGAGCTGTCGGTTGCAGGGTATTTAAGAATCTCACGGCGTTCCGCGTGACGGCACGCACTCAGGAAGCCGTTTGGAAGAGCCTCGGCCAGTACGATCTGCGGCCGCAGCTCCAAGCGGTCACCTCCCGTTTCCCCATTCCCCCTTCCCTGATTCTTCACGGCACGTTCGATCCGCTGCCGATCGCCGGATCGCACGAGCTCGCCGCGTTACTCAAGGCTCGGCTCACGGAGCTGCCGGCGGGACACTGCCCACACGTCGAGGCAACCGCCGAGTTTGTGCGCACCCTGGACGAATTCCTTCCCAAGGCATGAGAACGACGCCTTTCACCCTCGCCTTCAGCGAGATCGAGCCACGATTTCCGGCCATCGCCGCGGCGCTCCAGCAGGACGGCGCGGCGGTCACCGACCGCGATCGCTTCGTATTGCTGGAACCCGTTGGGAGGTTGCTCAAGGAGATCATTCCGGAAGACGCGGGCGCAGATGCGCTCGAGGTACACGTGCTGCTGCTGCATCACGCCTATCAGTTTTGGGCCGCCGAGCAACCGGTCTTTCAGATCAGCGACGACGTCTTGCGCCGGGCCGCCGTGGAAAAGCGTATCACGACCGACCTGCCTCATCCCGCGCAGTACCTGCAGCTGCCCGAGCTGCGCGTGTGGGGCGCTCCGAACGACGTCGGCCCGCCCGAACCGCTCGACGGCATGTTTGTGACCGAAGCAGCCGTGGGCGGCGGTGCGATCGACGTCCTGGCGATCTTCGGGATGCGTCCCGACAGGCCGGGGTTCAGCGCGGTGGGACTCGAGGGCCGCGCGGACCCTGACGATCCGGAGCCCGGCGAAATCGAAATCGCGGCGGCGCGCGACGACGGCAGCGCACCCTTCGCTCCGAAGCTGGCAGGGGGCACGGCGGCTGGATTGTATTCGGTCGCCAATGCCGGCGAGCTGCTGCTGCTCACCTGCCGGCTCCTGACGCTGCTAGATTCCGGCTGACCCATGAAGACGAAAGTCGCGTCGACCGAGCTGAAAGCGCGGGCGCGGAAGATCATCGCGCGTTTGAAGCGCGAGTATCCGGACGCAACGTGTGCGCTGCATCATCAAAATGCCCTGGAGCTCGTCGTCGCGACGATTCTCTCCGCGCAATGCACCGACGCGCGCGTCAACATGGTCACCCCGCATCTCTTCGCGAAGTACCCCACCGCCGCGGACTACGCCGCTGCCGACCCGCGTGTGCTCGAGAAGGAGATTCAGTCGACCGGCTTCTTTCGGAACAAGACCAAATCGATCATCGGAATGGCGCAGGCGCTCGTCGAGCGGCATGGCGGCGAAGTCCCGCAAACGATGGAAGAGTTGACCGCCCTGCCCGGCGTCGGTCGCAAGACGGCCAACGTGATCCTCGGCACCTGGTTCAAGAAGAACGAAGGGGTTGTCGTGGATACCCACGTCCATCGGCTCAGCCGGTTGCTGGGGCTCACCCGGCAGGACGATCCGGTGAAGATCGAACGGGATCTGATGGAGATTGTGGCGCGCGCTGATTGGACCTGGTTCTCGCACACGCTCATCCTCCACGGCCGCACCGTTTGCATCGCGCGGCGCCCGAAGTGCGCCGAGTGCGTCATCAACCGTTTGTGCCCGAGCTCGCTGGTATGAGCAGCCTCAGTCCAGTCGACCGCGCAGCCCTCATCGCGACGCGACGCGACATCCACCAGCACCCCGAGCTGGGGTTCGAAGAGACGCGTACCGCCAATCTGATTACCGATCGCTTGCGGGGCCTGAACTACCAGGTCACGCCGGGCATCGGGAAGACCGGCGTCGTGGGACTGAAGAAGAATGTCGGTCGCTGCGTGCTGCTCCGCGCGGATATGGACGCGCTCCCCGTCGAAGAAGCGAACGCAGTGCCCTATCGCTCCACGCAGCCGGGGAAAATGCACGCCTGCGGCCATGACGGGCACGTCGCGATCGGCCTCGAGGTGGCGCGCCGCCTCGCGCCGCTCGACCTCGCCGGCAGCGTGAAGTTTGCGTTCCAGCCTGCCGAAGAGGTGTCGAATGGCGCGCAAGCGATGATCCAGGACGGCGTGCTCGACCAACCCAAGGTCGACGCCGCCTTCGGCATTCACCTCTGGAACGACCTGCCGGTGGGCACCATCGGGATCATGGCTGGACCCGTGATGGCATCAGTCGATCAGTTCGAGATCGAAATTCTGGGCCGCGGAGGTCATGCCGCCGCCCCGCACCAGACGATCGACCCAGTGCTCATCGCAGCGCACGTCATCACCGCGCTGCAAAGCCTGGTCTCCCGGCGCCGGGATCCGCTGGCCGAAGCGGTAGTCTCCGTGACGGAGGTACACGCGGGACGGGCGTTCAACGTCATTCCCGACCGCGCGGACCTGCGCGGCACGGTGCGCACGTTCGGCGGGCACTTCTTCGAGGATGCGCCGCGGCTGGTCGAGGAGACGGCCCAAGGGGTCGCGGCGGCATTCGGGGGGCGGGCGACCGTGCATTACCGCCGCCTGAGCGCCCCGCTCATTAATAATGAAGAGCTGAGCGCATTGATGCGCGACGTCGCCGCCGGCGTGATCGGAGTCAACAACGTCCGCCAGGGTGTCCGCACGATGGGCGGCGAAGACATGGCCTACTTTCTGGCGAGTGTCCCCGGGTGCTTTGCCTTCGTCGGATCGGCACCCAAGGGCGGCCGCGCGTCCCCGCACCACAGTCCCACGTTCGACATCGATGAAGAGTCGCTGGTGATCGGCGCAGAGCTGTTGACGCAAACGGCGATCCGGTACCTGGATTAGCGGGGGGGGCGTGTCGTCGAATCAGCTGGCCTCCGAACCCTCCGCGTATCTCAAGTCTGCAGCGCACCAGCCGGTCCATTGGTCTCCGTGGGGTGACGCGGCGTTCGCCCGCGCGCAGCAAGAGAAGAAGCCGATCCTGCTCGACATCGGCGCCGTCTGGTGCCATTGGTGCCACGTCATGGACGGCGAGTCGTACGAGGACCCCGCGGTCGCCGAGCTGCTGAATCGCGATTTCGTGTGCATCAAGGTGGATCGGGACGAGCGGCCCGATGTGGACGCCCGCTATCAGCGCGCCGTCCAGGCGCTCAGCGGGCAGGGCGGCTGGCCGCTCACCGCGTTCCTGACCCCCGAGGGTGAGGTCTTCTTCGGGGGCACCTACTTCCCGCCCGACAACAACGCCTACGGCCGGCCCGGATTCCACCGCGTGTTGATGGAGATCGCGCGCGCGTTCCGCGAAGAGCAGGCGCGCATCACCACAAACGCGCGCGCGATTCGCGAGCATGTCGTCCAGACGCTGGATGAAGCGAAGCCCGGCGTGGTGCACGCCGATCTGGTCAGCGGCGCCGCCGACCAGATGGCCAAGCTGTTCGATGTGCGGTACGGCGGCTTCGGCTCGGCACCCAAGTTCCCGCATCCCGCGGCGAGCGAGTTCCTGCTCGCGCGGTGGCACGACAGCCGGGGTGGTCTCGCCTGGCAGCGCGAGATCGTCGAGAAGACGCTCACGGGGATGGCGCGCGGGGGCGTTCGCGATCACCTGGGTGGCGGCTTCCACCGCTACTCCGTGGATGAGCGCTGGATCGTCCCGCACTTCGAGAAGATGTCGTACGACAACTCCGAGCTGCTGAGAGCGTATCTCTCGGCATACCAGGCGTTCGGCACGCCGCTGTTCAAGGAAGTCGCGACCGGCATCGTGGATTGGGTCCTGGAGGTAATGGTCGACAAGGAGCCCGGGGGGGGCGCCTTCGCGACGTCGCAGGACGCTGACCTGACGTTTGGGGATGACGGGGACTACTGGACCTGGACGGTGGACGAAGCCAAAAGCGAACTGGCAGCGCGAGAATACGCGGTCGCGTCGAGTGTGTTCGACATCCAGGACACAGGCGAGATGCACCACAACCCCAAGAAGAATGTGCTGTGGTGGAAACAGGATCCGGCGAGTGATAACGACTGGCCCGTCCTGCGCACGGCGATGAAGAAGCTCAAGGCCGCGCGTGACGGCCGGAAGGCACCGTTCGTCGACCGCTCACCCTACGTCAACTGGAACGCCATGATGGCGGGCGCGTTTCTGCAGGCCGGCGCCGTGCTCGACAGGCCGGAATGCAATGCGTTGGCACTGAAAGTTCTCGCACGGATCTGGTCAGAAGCGTGGGATGTAGGGAGTGGGATGTCCCACGTCCTGGGGCGACGCGAGCCGCGCGGGATGCTGGATGACAATGTGCAGGCTGCGGCAGCTTTCCTCGACGCGTACGAAGCAACCGGGGAAACCACCTGGCTCGACCGCGCCAGTCAGGTGATGACGTATTGTGGCAGGGCGCACGCGGACGACACGCCGGGTTACTTCGATATCGCGGGAACGACCGGCACCGCATACCTCGCGACTCGTGCCAAGCCGGTGCAGGATGCGCCGACCCCATCGCCGAACGGCGTCGCCGCGCTGGTACTGGCACGCCTGAGCGCACTCACCGACAAGTCCGAGTGGCGCGAGCGACTCGATCGCCATCTCGCCGGGTTCGCCGGCAGCGCACGCGAGCTCTCGTTGTACGGGTCCACGCTGCTGCGCGCGGTGGACTGGGCGGTGCACCCGATCACACGGATCGAAGTGGCGGGCCCCAGCGGTGAAGGGCCCGCGTGCGCGATGCACTTGCTCGCGCTCCAGACGTACCGGCCGCGGAAAGTGGTGGTGCGCAGGATCGCCGACCGTCCAGCCGCCACGGTGTGCGTCGGGACGACGTGCTCGCTGCCCGTTTCCACGCCGGAGCAGCTGGCGAAGCTGCTGGAGTCCTGAGCTAGATTCCTAGCCATCTTAACTCGAGGCTGCTGATGCCGAACAAGAAAGCCGTGATCGAAACGAAGAAGGGCACGATCGAGCTGGAGCTGTTCGCCGACGAAGTGCCGGGCACGGTTGCGAATTTCGAGAAGCTCGCCAATTCAAGCTTCTATGACGGGACCACGTTCCATCGCGTGATCCCGAATTTCATGGTCCAAGGTGGGGATCCCTACTCCAAGACCGCCAAGGGACCGGTCGGGACGGGCGGTCCGGGCTACACGATCAAATGTGAAACGCAGAAGAACACGCATAAGCATGTCGCCGGGACGCTGTCCATGGCGCACGCAGGCAAAGACACGGGCGGGAGCCAGTTCTTCATTTGTCATTCGCCGCAACGCCACCTCGACGGCCTGCACACCGTGTTCGGGCAGGTCACCAAGGGGATGGATGTCGTCAACGCAATCAAGGGAAACGACGAAATCACGTCGATCCGCGTCTCGTAATTGGAGGATTTGTGGTTGCTCTGCTTTTGGCAATGACGATGGTCGTGCAGGATTCGGGCGCGTTCGTGGTGCGGCTCGGCAACGACACAGTCTCGCTCGAGCAGTACACCCGTACACCGACGCAGCTACGTGGCGAGTACGTGATCCGCACGCCGCGCAGCGTCCATCGTATCTATACCGCGGATCTGAACCCTGATGGGACGATTCGCCGCCTGGAGCTCGTGACGCACAACATCGGTGGTGATCCCGGGCCGATGGAGACGAGACAGTCGGTCGAATTCGTGGGCGACACCGCCGTTATGAAATCGCCACGCGGCGACAGCGTCGTAACGTCAAAACTCGCCGCGCCGCGGGGCACATTCCCTTACCAGTTCTACGTCATGGGTCTGATGGAGCAGATGGGCCGCTCCGCGCGCAGCGTCGGGAAGGACAGCGTCCGGTTCAGCGCAATCTTCTCCGCGACCCAGACCAGCGGTGGATCCATCCGCAAACGTGGCGGCGACACGCTCGTCCTGATGTTCGATGAAGGACAGCTCGCAGGGGTCGGACCGTTCACATTCCGGCTCGATCGGCAGGGCCACCTGACGTGGCTGACCGGCAAAGGCAGCACACTCCAAGTGGACGCGCAGCGCGTCGCGTCGGTCCCGATGGCGCAAGCGACGCAGTCGTTCGCAAAGCGGCCACTCGGGCAGCTCTCGCCGCGGGATACGGCGCGCACGACCATTGCCGGCTCGGAGATCTGGATCGATTACAGCCGCCCGACCCGCCGCGGCCGCAACATCTTCGGCGCGTTGGAGCCGTGGGACAAGGTGTGGCGCACCGGCGCGAACGCGGCAACGCAGCTCAACACGCCCGTAGACCTGGTGATCGGCGGCGCGACCGTCCCCGCCGGCAAATACACCCTGTGGACGCTGCCTTCGCCGACAGGCTGGAAGCTCATCATCAATAAACAGAGCGGGCAGTGGGGCACCGAATACCATCAAGAGCAAGACCTGGTCCGCATCGATGCCAAGACCGAGACGCTGGCCACGCCGGTCGAGCAGTTCGTGATCACGTTCGAGCCAGCGTCCGCGCCTACGACTCTCACGTTCGCGTGGGACAAGGTCCGCTACTCGGTTCCCGTGGCGAAAAAATAAGTGCATCTCGATTTCGCAGTCGTCGCCGACTACGCGCTGGTGGACCAGTCGGGCAAGATGTCCGTGCTCGGCATCTTCCAGCACATCTGGGTGCCGCAGTTTCCGGTGATGCATCCGCGGCTGCACCTCGTGCTGCGATTGAAAGGCAGACGCACGGAAGTCGGCGAACATCAGGTCCAGATCAAGCTGCTCAATGAACAAGACGCGGAGCTGTTGGGCGGCTCGGGAACGGTGAATTTTGCCGAGCCGCCTGCCGGCGTCACAGAGATCGAGGCGGCGGCCGTGCTCGTGTTCGACGTGCCGTTCCCGCACGCCGGGCAGTATCGGTTCGAGATCACCGTGGACGGCGAGCGCAAAGCCAACGTCCCGATCACGGTGTCGCAGATGCCAATGGCGCCCGTGCAGCCTCCCCCGCCCTCAACACCCCAGGCTCCCGGTTCCTAACACGCCCGTCCTGCCGCTCGGCGCATACGTGCGGCTGCCGGTGCTTCTCCTTGCCGCCGCCCTGGCGCTCGGGTTCGACCTCGGCGGATATCCGCTGTTCGATCCCGACGAAGGGCGCAACGCCGAAGTCGCGCGGGAGATGGCGGCGACGAACGACTACGTCCTGCCGCATTTCGACGGGCTGCCATACCTCGACAAGCCGATCGTTTACTTCGCGTCCGCCGCCGCGGTGATGGAGGTCCTCGGACCAACCGAGACGGCCGCCCGGCTGCCGGCGTATCTGTTTACGCTCGCCACGCTGGTCGTTGTCGTGTGGTTCGTGCGGCGACGGTGGGGTACGGACGCGGGATGGCTGGCGGGACTCGCGCTCGCGACGATGCCGCTGGTCCTGGCGTACGCGCGCACGACGATCATGGATAGTGCGCTCGCGTTCTGCACGACGCTCGCAATTCTCGCGTTCTGGGATGAGCGTCCGGTGCTCGCGTGGGCGGCGATCGGACTCGGAGCCATTACCAAAGGCCCGCTCGCGATTCTGATTCCGCTCGCGACGCTGATCCCCTACTCGCTCCTCACCGGCCACCGGCTGCGGCGTCTATTTCCGCTTGCAGGCCTTGGCCTGTTCGCGCTCGTCGCCCTTCCCTGGTTTCTCGCGGTGTCGCATCGCGTTCCCGAGTTCCCGCACTACGTCTTCGTGCGCGAGACGCTCGAGCGCGTCACCACGACGCGCTTCCACCGGACCGCGCCGTTCTGGTACTATCTGCCGATCGTTCCGGTCGCCGCATTCCCCTGGATCGTCCCCGCGCTCGCGGGTCTGAAGCGCTGGCGCTGGGCCTGGATGGCTCGGCGCGTGAACTCGCAGGCCCAGGAGGCGGTTTTTCTGGCGTGCTGGGTGTTGGCACCGTTGTTGTTCTTCTCGCTGAATCAGTCGAAGCTCCCGCAGTACGTCCTGCCGCTGATGCCTCCATTCGCCCTTGCAGTCGCGAGGGGGCTCGGCGCTGGCATCGGCATCGGACGGCGCACCTATGCGGTGATCGCGGGTGTACTTGGGATCGCGCTCGTGTCCCTGACCATTTGGCTGCACGCGCCAATCAGCCTCACGCCGGCGGAACGAGCCGCGATCCCGCAGACCGCGCTGGCGCTGGGCATCGCGCTGCTGATTTCGGCGGCGCTGGTCTGGTACGCCGGCCGAGTCGCGCGACCACGTCCGGCGCTCGTGGTGATGGGGTACGCACTGACCGTGATGGCAATGCCCATCGTATCCGGCCGGCTGCTCGCCGCGGTCGGCGAGGATCGCTCGTCGGCTGCCATCGCACGCGTCATTCAGAATGCGGGGCCGACGGGCTCGCAGATGGACGTCGTGGGGGTAGCCGCGTTCCCAACGTCCCTGCCGTTCTATCTGCGTCATCAGGTACACCTCGCGAGCGAGACCGCGCGCGAGCTGACGAGCAACTTCGTCATCGATTACCAGGAACAGTTCCGGCGCGACTCCATTTCGCCGCTCAGGCCTGGCGAATACTGGCGTGACCGGGCGCGCGACTGCCGTACACCGGCCGTGTTCGTGGCGCGCGCCAGCGACGCACGCGTCCGCACCCAGCTCGATTCCGTGCTCCCGTTGCTCGCCGTCGAAGGCAAGTACGCGGCCTATGGACCATGTGCGGCATCTTCGGCGCGATAGCGCGGCGTGAAGCGGCGCTGCGGCATCCCGAGGCGCTCACACGGATGGCCGCGGCGCTGCGCCACCGCGGCCCCGACGGCGAATGCATCGTCGGTCACGAGCGCGCGCGCATCGGGGCACGCCGGCTCGCCATCATGGATCTCACGACCGGCGACCAACCGTTTCAGAGTCCCGACGGCAAGATCTGGATGGTCTGCAACGGCGAGATCTACAATGCTCCCGAGCTGCG
>WNGI01006057.1_pt1 | contig 10958 bp, 13 predicted proteins | sample 5400621 | NCBI WGS metagenome assembly WNGI01 (sample SAMN13153374, study PRJNA577476) | soil metagenome | isolation source: 20 cm soil or saprolite under Garry oak tree replicate 1 | place: USA:California | collected 2016-06-15 | reverse complement strand
AAGGATAGGGGGGCATGGCTTTTTCTGCTTTTGCAACCTTTTGCAGACCTTTTTCCACTTTTTTCAAGATTAAGGACAAAAAAAGCAATAAAAAGAGATAAAAGCAGAAAAATGCGGAATAATGCAGAAAAAGCCATGTTGCAAAAGGACACAAAATGAGCTGCACCTTTTCCTGATGTGGGCAAGTGCACTTCAGCATAAACCATCTGGCAGTTAATCTTCCCGCCCCTCTCCCAAATGCTTAACCCAGAGAGTCTATCTCAAAGTGAGATTTGGCCCTGGGAAGTCTAATAAGACACATGAAACGCTGTAAAAATTGGGGTATTGTACCTCTGGCGGCTGGCGCCACCTGCCAAGGATTCTTGTTTTTTTTCGTCAGGGGGTTATCAGCCCCTCCTGGTTGACGAAAAATATGAAAATGGACGATTCCAGATCCTCGACTCGGAGTGGTTATCATGTCCCGACTGTCTTGATTCTACTGGTATATGTGAGATGTACAGAAACTTCCTCTTCTAATCTACTGACCGTCGTTCCTGGTTTTCGTAACCAGGTACCACCATACCGTGTCACGTCTGGGAGAAGAATCAAATCTGACCGGAGGTGGCCAAGCTCTGCGGAGACCATAGATGGACCAAGCAAGATGAAAAGCAGGAAGAAAAGCAACTCGTGCAAGAACAACATGATGGAGGACAGGAGACCAGCTCTTGGGGGGTGCAAACCAAGCGCAGTGCTTTTATTATGGGTAAATCATCCCGTCGGTGCTATCAGTGTGTTGCATCATGATTTTGATTTTGATACTGATGTTGTTGTGGTGAGCAATGATTATACTATCCCTACTATCCCAGGACCCGGGATAATGGGCGGCAAGGCTGGTTCGGAAATTTGGTAAACTGAGCCATTTTTGTCCAGACAAAAATTCCCAAATTTCACTCAATTTTGTCCGAATCATGATCCAGCCTCCGCCAAAACGCCCAAATTTGTCCGAATTAGCTATCAAGGGTACCAAGGTGCCAGAATCAAGTGGAGCGGGCGAGAAACATGTTTTTACCCTATGTACAACAGTGTATAACGTGTATAACCCTCGGAACACGACTAAACACCCTCTGTTCTCTTTTTCCGCTGAGTAAATAATTTCATAGCTTCCTTGAAACGGCTATGGTCCCTTTTAAGCGTTTGAAACACCTGGTAGTCCCCACTTTTTATTTCTACACCATTCACTTCTTTAATCCCCTTCGAAAGAGCCAAAAGAAACTCGTAAGGAGTAAGATGAAGGAAGCCTTTAGTGCCAAAGGGAGCTGTCATTGAAGGGAAGGAACGAAAAACCACTCCTGTCATGTGTTCGAAGACTTGAACGGTAATGCGTGATGTAGCTGAGATGTTTGACGAAGCGGTGATGGCAGCGTGCTTCGCGTTTTTTCCCGCAGTCTTTGAGTAGAGAGCAATGACTAGATATATAGGTTAGTTTTGCGGCAGTAGCACGAGGGGAGTACTAAACCGCACCTTTTCCCAACAGACTGAGCCGCTACCACTGCCTCAGTTCACTTAATCTATGTCTGACTGGCCTGTATTTTTATCCGAACCTGATCTGGGTTTCAGGCGGTTTTGGACCAAAATTTGTCCGGAATCCGAACCAGCCTTGCCTCCCATTATCCCGGGTCCTACTATCCCTGGTTTCGGCAAGTCGGCAGTTTTCAAAATCCCCTGCTTCCCTGCTTCGTACCCCACACTTCCTAACCTTATTAAGCACTTGATTAAAGATGGTTTCAAGTTGAATGGGCCTCGTCCAGCGAGATAGACGAATGGTGGGGCGTGACGCGTGACGCATGGCTCCGACCAATGTCATGACCTCCCCGCCCTACCGTCCGAGATTCTGGGAGAAATATTTCACTTCACCCTTCGTGGACCGATATCCAATGCACAGGAGTCATTATTTGTTTGGAACCTTGGCCAGGTCTGCAAAAGTTGGCGTCATGCTTTCGTGACTTATCCAAAACTTTGGTCATTCATCCTCCTTGATGTAAACGACGGGGATGATGTATACCTGGAGAAGGTCTGCAACCGCTTTATCCTCTGCTTGGAGCGTTCTTGGAATCACCCACTCAGCCTCATTCTTCGTACCCCTAATAACTTTGATGGACCGTTGATCCCGGCTTGGAAAGCATTCCTATCCTGCTCGCGTCGGTGGAAAAACATCATTTTATGTGGAGATATGTCGCAGTTTGGTGATCTAGCAATAGAATGCAAAGGGGGTTTTCCCTTGTTGCAATCGTTGACGCTGTACACCGATGAACCGGAGCATTTTGACTGCGATGCCTTTCCTGATACTCCTTGTCTCACGCAATTCTGCTTATTTTTCATGAGCAATAGCATCGCCTCTCGTGCATTCTCTTTGTCGCGATTGACCAAATTCACATGGGTAATGGACGGGATCTCGAGCGATGTTTTGCAAGTCCTCTTAGAAAGCCTGCAAGATATCCAGGAATTACGATTCGTGTCCTACTCCGGATATGTGAATACGGAAGATCTACGTCCTTTCCCCCCAAGGCGTCTTGAGCACCTACGCATTCTGGAGGTGCCTTACCACCACCGGATTCTTCGAGTAATCAAGGCACCCGTACTGGTGGAACTTCGATTGGCGATGTTCGATGAGTTCTATCCTATTGCGTATGATGGTGACTTCTATCGGCAGATCGTAGAAGCGTTCATCGAACTCTCTTCTTGTTATTCGTGCAAGCTCGTCCTCGCAGATTTCACAATAGAACAGGCTGAGCCTCTGATTCGCTCATTCTCTCACCTGGAAGAATTATGCATCGACGACGATGACGGGTCCCGCTTCGAACTGCTCGAATCGTTAAACGATGACGAGGAACTGGGATTCACCGCATTTCCCAACTTGCGCATTCTCACTTTGATTTACGGACCATACGTTGATGAAAATCTAGTGAAAAGGTTGACGAGCAGATTGGAATTCCAAAATGGCGCGTACATTGGGAGGTCTTCTATCCCGAGACCATTGGAAAAAATTATCATCAAACCAAAGGAAGACTTCTTTTCGATGCTTGAGTCTTCTGACCCGGAACCGATCCCTGTCGCTTTCAAGGATCCTATCTCAGATTGGGCACCATTCAAAGTCGACGTTCAGCTCGACCAATAGTAAGTACTCAAGTTTTTACGTGTATAGACTGGATTTCCTATACCCGCGAAGTCCAGAATATTATATTTTCCCGATGCTGAACTGGTGATCCTTACCGCTGTTTACGGCACAAATGTAGAAGTCCCAGTAATATTTCATTCAATATTCTTTGATTTCCCCTGGTCCATCTCCTTTCCAGCATGTTGCGAACATAGTTTCATATACAATGTTTGAGCAGGAAATGCGTGGTGCAACAGATGTTGTTCATCCGATGACTCTGTTGATGAGCTAGTTTATCATGCGCAACAAAAAGGTGGTTGCATCCATAAGCAAGCTTTGATAGTGACAGCCACGAGAGAGCCATCCGGCGTATGGCCTCCATATCCGACATACTGCCCGATTTTTTTTTACTTTACACTTTGCGGATCTGTCAACAATGTCGTTGTTCCCCTGAAACACTGCAAAAACTGACGAAACCTATCCAAAACTTGGGGCCTCACGCTCCATGGGGACTGGCGTGATGAGCTGGAGGAGGTCTGCGGTTGCTTTCTCCTCTGTTTGCAGTGTTATGGGGATCACCTACTCGACCTTATTCTAGTTGTCCGTTCCAAACTTGATGAGGACTTGGATCTATGGCAATCATATGAGTAACTCTAGTTTGGAAGGCATTTTTGTCTTGCTCTCATCGTTGAGAGAGCATTTCTAGTTATCGGACATATGTCGCAAATTCGTGACCTAGCTACATGCAAGGAAATATCTCTTTTGGTTGCAATATGCACGGCGGCCAGTTTTGACTGCGATGTTTTTCACGAAGCTCAATGTCTTATAGATGTCGCCTTATATCACAGGCGCGAAACCATCTTGCCTGAGTTATTGTTTCTTGTTTCCCTGGTCGCGCTTATACTGACAATGGATCGTATTTCAAATGATGATGTCCTGCTAGAAATCTTGCACGTGCTCCGCGGCCTCATGCTTTGAAGGGAGTGGGCCCCGTTCAAAGTCGACATCTGGGTTGAGCGAGATTTGAGATTGAGAGTGAGTTTTTGTCCCCCTTTTCCAATTTCTGTGAATGATTCTTAGGGCGCACAAAGTTCAGAAACTATTCTTTGCTTGCCCACCGAGTATCAATTAACTCTGATCAAGCCACCAACATCAAATCTCCAATTCGCCGTCCATATGCTATGATTTGGCTCTTGTTGATCGTCATATTGTCCTGACATTCTCCTTCCCTGTGGATTCCGAAGGCCGCGACCGACCAAGGTGGTTAATCCTCGGATAACCGCCGTGGGCAACTTTTCCGCTTATGCCATATCCCAGCTCTGGGATGGCTGCAATTGACCGCCAGGAAGAGCATCCGCTTTGGAATGCTTGCTATGACGCTCTCAGCTACCTTGTGCTCATTCAGTCATAACCACAAGTGCATAATATCCTATTCCCGGTCTACACGTGCACAGAATACGATCGTGACGTCGGTAGTATCGCCTTTTCTCCAACGGAGCTGCGTCACTGAACTATAGTTAGGAATGGATGGCACGTGTTGATGCGTAGTGAGATTAATCCGTCTGTTATCTCACACGACCACGACGGTAAGTCTACCTCGAGTAAGATTCTGTGTAGCACCTCAGAATACATTTCAGAAGTTCCTTCATGTGGCAAACCCTCCAACCAGAACTCGTATTCGAGGTCCTCAGCCATTTTCTTCCAGGTCTGAAGTTAGTGGCACCGAGGTCAAGCTTATTCCCTTGGTATCTTGGGCATATTTGCAAAGGATGGAGATCCGTGTTTGTCTCCTCGCCCCAGTTCTGGAGCACCTTTAGCTTGGACCTGAAAGGAGGGTTATTTTACGTGCATTGGAAGCCAGGTTTACCTCATCTCGCCTTTATCGAACGACAAATCGTGTTCCTTGATCTCTGCCTGGAACGCAACAGAGGCTTTCCAATTTCATTCAGTTTGATTACGTTGTCACGTCCTGCACCCTACTCGGCGCATACTCACCTTCTAGATCTCAATCGGAAAATCATCGAAATGGTGATGGCGGAATCCGCTCGCTGGCAGGACGTAAATCTCACAGTGAACGCGTCCGATTTAGCTTTGTTATATCAGGTCAAGGGGCAATTTTCGCGTCTGCGATCAATTCGAATCGCCCTTAGCGAAATCGTTCATTGTTTCGCCGCTGGTCCAACAAATGCCTTTACAGACCTTTTTGAGGATTGCCAGACGCTGAGCCGTGTTCATTTAGGGCGCTTCCGAGACTGGTCTTTTAATTGGTCAGCCATGACTGCGATTGGGATACATTCATTGAATTCCACTATGCCTCAAGAGTTCCTTTGCTTCCTCCAGCAGACCCGACGTCTAGAAACATTGGTTCTGGGCCAAGCCATGCGAGTAATCTTGCCGGACGATATTGATCCTGTCGCATTGCCATTTTTGAAGCACCTCAGCTGCGACAGTGCAACTTTCATATCATTCATAAGGGCACCTGCTCTGGAGCAACTGTGGTTACGCAATGACATATATCCCAGCCTGCAATTCCATTCCGACGAGTCTTTCGAACGATATGCATCCACCTTTTTCAACTCTCTGCCGTCAGAGGTCGAGTTTGTCACTTTGGCACCCGGATTAACCAATGATGATGTTAGGATTCTCTATCGTCACCTAACCAAAGTCCGATGTCTCCATCTACGCACAGATACGGTTCAACATTTACAGATGTTGCAGAAGTATTTCCATCACGCGTCGCATGTTCAGACGATAGCTATCGTCTTGGACTTTGCCCAGGGTCGGAATGTGGAGGAAATGGTCACAGCGCTGGTGAACTGGGTTTGGGGACCTCGCCCACTTCCATTTGAAAGTCTGAACAAAGTGACGGTCGATGTGTATGGATGTTTTATGCCAGTGCTAGGTTCGGACATGTCGCCCGGCGTGAAAAAATTAAAGGAGCTTTACAAACAGCAGAATATTCAGCTAGAAATTCAGTTTTTACACACGATTACGATAGCGTCTTCACTTTCTCCATTCTGGAAAATTGTTGATATTTGAGCAATTGAATGTAGCCTCTATACAAAAAGTCACAAAACGTGAGGTCACAATTTGGTTGTTACCTGGCGCGCACTCATCTTGGATCAACGAGCGGGTGATCATAGGCTAGTGCGCTGAGCTGGGACTTCTGACTTCGAACGCAAAGCGCAATCGGACCTGTTTTTTCCTCCACGATCTCTCTGGTATAGCCTTATCCGCGGTAGACTCGCGTCTTCGGTGTCTTTTAAATGGTTAAGCGCCCGAAGACTCCCGAGGGGCCTGACCCGTGCAAGTATTACACTTGTTGGAAGCCGTATCCCCAAAACGCCGACTTCGAGCTACCCGAAGATTATATCAACTTTAGCCGTTGGATCACGATTGTTCTGGGAGACAGCGGCCCTTTATTTTCACTCTATTACAAACCAAGGGTACGCACTTATTGTATCTAATCGGAGAATACCTATACAGTCAATGACTCTTAGGTTAGTGCGGTCATCTTTTCTGTGGACAAATTATATGCGCTTCCCGAGCGTTTACTGGGCGAGCATCGTTGGGATGAGTTTCTCAAGAAGCCAGATAAATCCGAAGCGGGGTATAAGAGCCAGATCTTCTACTGCACATATAAAACAGATAGGGAGCTACAAAAGGAGGGTACGTGCACGGTCTCGCCCAGCTCACTCTCAAGTTTCAACGAATTCAGGTTGGAAGTGTATCCCTGTCGAGGAGTACTTCTTCAAAAACTGGGGCATTGACAAACTGCAAGTCGTGAAATGTTAGCATGAGTCTGTTACTCAACTTTTGACTTGTGCAGGTTTACAATATTCCCGTATCCCGCTCCACACCGATGTAACGTGCCGCCCGAAAACAAGGCAGAGAAACCGCTTTGTCGACCTTTGCCTAGCGCTCAAGTTCCAATGCTGCAGGCCTCTGCTCCCGTACAGCGTCCAGGTACATAGCATATAGCAACTCTAGTCAACAGCTAAATCACTTTCTTACAGTTGTCGGCTCCTTGGACTGGGCACAAATACGGGACAAGAACAACAAGTCTGCACTTGCGCCTATTATAACCAGTTGCAAGAACACTTGCTCTCCACAGAACAAAGCTCCCGGAGCGGCAAATAGCAAAGGGAAGAAAGCAGGAGGGACTTCAAGCCAGGCGTCTTTCCCTCCACTTAGCTCTACCCCAGCCACGAACACTCGTCCTCCTGCTTCGGCGCCCCCGGTCACAAACGTGCGTTCCATTTGGGAGAACAAGCCGTCCAACGTCAAATCTCCATGGTCTGCACCGCCAACATCGACTGCGCATACAGTGTGGAAGACAAAGCAATCCGCGCCTCGAGCGAGTAACGTTTCCAGATCCCAAGCCAATTCTACGACAGGAAATTCATCCAAAGTGGACAATAAGATTGAACATCCCACACGCGATGACACTAACAAGCCTCCTGATGATGGTGGTGAGACTGGAAAATCTAGGACTCGAAGTTCCAATTCTTCCTCCGTTCACTCCGACGGAGATAACACGATATCCGCACCATCGTCAGCTCCCAGTTCACCCTTGCCTTCACCTGCACATGTGCAAGTAATGGCTAATATTGATGTAACCGAGTATGATTACGACAATGACTACGACGAAGAAATTACGGAAGAAACGTATCATGAGGACTGGGAGACGGCGAGTGCTTACCAGCCGTCTGAGGTGTCAGCCCCAGCCGTTCACATCGGAAAGAAGGGCGGGTCAAATAGATGGGAATATTTCGTCTCAGCGATCGAAGAAGAGGAAGGCGAGCCGGCAGTGCAAGAGAACTTGTGGGAAAACGTGGCGGTTATTTCGCCATCCACCGGCAGCAAGGCAGCTGCAGAAGCCCACGCCAAAGAAGCAAATGAAATCATATGCCCGGTCCACAAGGGGAAGTGTAAGAAGGGCATTTGCGAGACATATAAGGAGTTAAAAAGGGCTCAGAGGAAGAAGAGAAAGAACGAGGGTAGGGAAATGAGAAAGGATCAGAAAAAGGAAGGAGGAAAGAAGGAAACCGAAGAGAAGGAAACCGAAGAGAAGGAAGACAGCAACAAGACGAATGAAAGGGGCACGGCTGAGGCTGTTGGCGCCAAGGCCAAGAAGGATGAACAGCCTACTAATAAAAGTGTCAGCCAATCTCAAGACCGGAACAAGAAGCCAATGTCCAGGCGATGGGACGACTATTCATCCGATGAAGATGATCTCGGTGACCTCCCCTGCTTCAGTGAAAACAGGAGAACTGGTGGAAGGAAGTACGATGCAGATGAAGATTTCTTTGATTGAAACCGAACAGCTCGAGAAATTGGTGAAAAGTTAATCACGTCGACGACCGAACATCAAATGTACTATATGTGTCGCTTTCGAAGTTATCGCATTGTTGTCGTAGTTTATAGTACCGTTGTACAATGTTGCACAGTGGCAATCAACGTTATGGTCCTTCAGTGCCGATGAGGAGATTAGACCCTGAGCTATAGTAGCCGAGTCCGTAACACGTCGCCCAAGATTGGGCCCCAGACCTCGGCGGAAGCTCGACTGATGCCACGCTTCTCGGATGTTGGTCCTAAATCAGGCCTGCACCTCAGTCGATGAGTTAATTGAAAATACGAAGGACCTGATGCCTACCCCGGACGACTCCAACGTCATGTAACTTGCTGTTTCTTCTTCTTGGATTTCTTCTTGGATTCTTCGGCTTCTTCACTACCTTGACGTCGTCGTTTGTATTTCTTAGGGGAACCATCAACAGTTTCAACGCCTTTGCTCTTGCTGCTCGAGGGTGCATCCACGCCTGAAGGCTTCAGAAATCCTGTAAATGGTTGTTCATTGGCGACATCCGCGTTACGCTTGGAAGATGGGATTGAGCGAATATCAGTGCCTACACCGCTATTGTCGAAGATGGCTTCTCTAGCAGATCTAGATTCTTTTGGCGTCTTCGGTTTGAGTGGTTGTAGACCGCTGAGAAGTTTTCCAGACACAGATCCTATTGGGGTGGGATGTGGATGCACCCTTGAGCGGACGGGCTTTTCTGCCTGTTGTGGTTCTTGGGAAGGTGACTCTTCCGGTTCTTGCTAGCACGACTGGTCAGAACAGGCTATTGAGTAACGGAAAAACGTCTTCTGACCTTTTCTGTTGGATCGTCTTCAATACCGTTGGTGAATTTGCGTCGCCCCATTGCAGGTGCTTTAGGATTTGCATCCTCTGCCATATCTGAGAAAAGAAAGGGAAGATAAGACGTTTCGTAAGTTATGTTCTGACTGGGAAACGGTTCAACGACAGTTCTGGGGATAAGCGCAATGACATACGAGGTGTCCTGTACAGAAAGCAGTCCCCAGGCTTCCCGAACTTCTTGCCCAACGTCCCATTGTGCGTCGTCATGTACAGTGGCCTTTTCGAGCTCGACTTCTTTCATGGACTTCGCCCTATGGGCATTTTGCATAAAGCGTAGGCTAAGGGTGCTTGTACTGATCGTTTTTCCTGACATGGTGGGTGAAATGAAAAGAACGTTGATTTCGGGCTGTTGATGACGCGTAATAACGACCAATCAGAAAAACCACAACAATATGATAATGCAAGCCGTTGTGGCGCAATGGTAGCGCGTCGCTTTCCTAAGGCGAAGGTTGCGGGTTCGATCCCCGTCGGCGGTATTTTTTTAAATTGTTTCGGTACATTTTTGGCGCTCCCGGTTGGTATGAGAAGGACGAGACCGCCGAAAGTATCGAACACATCCAGAAGCTGTGAAGGGTCCACTGCTGCTGTTGCTGTGTGCTTTTTGCGCAGAGCGTGACATTCTATTGCCATTAGCACTCAGCTTCTGTTCACATTCGACCACCATGCCACCCTCTGTTGCCTCCTCCGTGAGCTTTCCTTTGCTTCAAATTCCACACGATTCCTTGAATAACCAATGGCGTAGACTACCCTCAAGCGCATACATCGTGAAATAGCGGATTTGGAGAAAGAAGACCTCGGGCCCATGACTCTCTCACCATTGGAAGACAACCTATTCAGCTGGAAAGGCGCTATACCGGGGCCTCAAGGCAGCGTGTACGAAGGAGGAGTATTTAATATCGAGATAATACTGGCTACGGACTACCCGTGCGTAACATCGTGTAACGAGACATTCTACCCCTGACCTCCTGCCATGCAGATTTTCAGCGCCGAAGGTATTGTTCAAGACGCGGTCAGTCCCTAAAACCTATCCTGCCCGTTGCTTTACTGAAACTCCACACCTCTTAGAATATACCACATGAACGTGAGTCGCGCGTTATCCTGGCACTATTTTTTTTTGCTTATTCATCTCGTTGTTAGATATCTGAACAAGGCAGCATCTGCATAGACATCCTCAAAAATAATTGGTCACCGGCCCTCTCTCTGTTCAAGGTTATGCTATCACTGTCATCACTGCTCACCGACCCGAATCCAAGTATGTGACGTAATCTTCGATCCTTTGTGCTTCTTATGCTTATCCTGTGGCGATAGAGGACCCTCTAGGTCAGTTCGCGTAACCATGGTTATATTCGTGACGATTCAGCCTTTGCAGTACCTTCGATTGCCACACAGTACCTGCGTAATCGCAAGTTACATGACAGCACTGCGCGGGAATGGGCAGAGAAATATGCGCGCCCTAAAATTCCAGTGCCTCCTCCTGTAACCCCACCTCCCGAGGTTACTCTGGCTCCGCGGTCCGTAGCCCCTACACAGGCTATTTCTGCTAGAGCAAGAGGCAAAAGACCAGCCGTTGAACCTGTAATATCGGCTGGAAGCGGTGGGAACGTCGGATCGAGTTCCAGAAGGGCC
>WNGI01006056.1_pt1 | contig 10958 bp, 8 predicted proteins | sample 5400621 | NCBI WGS metagenome assembly WNGI01 (sample SAMN13153374, study PRJNA577476) | soil metagenome | isolation source: 20 cm soil or saprolite under Garry oak tree replicate 1 | place: USA:California | collected 2016-06-15 | reverse complement strand
TGGATTTTCACCGTTATTGGGATGAGAAACCCCTTGTCCGGCATCCAGATCTATCTGGAATTTCATCAGTGGCGGTCCTGCGCTCTCCACAAAGAGATTCAGAACACCTCGAAAACGTGGATCAGGGGCAAAGGTAACTGTATTTTGCGGCACCTTATGTTGCGAGATTTCCCAATAGTCGTACAGACAGAAAGCAACAAGCCCGATTGCTATCCATCGAAAGTCACGCCGCGTCAGCATCAATTGACCGTCTCTCACTTGCTCCGTACACGCACCAACGACCTTTCAGCAGAGAAATCGCTGGCCTATCTTACTGTAAACGGGGTTTTCACCAAGTTCGCCGCACCGAACCTTCTGGCCAGGTGAACTCTTCTGGCCAGGTGAACTTGCTCAAAATGTGACTTTACGGGCTGTATGATTCTGGACGAGGTTTTAGTAGAACGGAATGTGTAGACAATGACGCAACTAATGCAGATCAGCCACCCGTTTTTGTTCTTCATTCCGATCATGGCTCTATTCGTGGGAATCCAATTTCTCACGAATCAACGACGCAAGCGGGGATTGGCGCCACAAGACTGGCCCAAAGTGGCTTTGGCTGTTCTGCTTGTGGCACTCTGCCTGTTGTTCGCGTTCGCCAAGTTCAGGTAACTGGTTTCCGCAAGCTGAACTCCCGGGAAACGGGGTTTTTGAGCAAAGACAATTTGGCTGGGCAGATGATTGAGCGGCGGTGAGGGAGACCGCTGCCATGCGACAGAAGAACAAGCCCAAGCGCAGGTCGCCTAGGAGCGTCCTGCGTCTACCCGACCTCGACCACTCCAAATCGTCCGTTCTTCAGAGCCTGGGATCAGTCGCCTCACAGCGGACCTATGGCTTTGCCATCGATGACTTCATCAGTTGGTATTGCTCGGAACCTCGCCTGGCATTCGGCAGGACCGTAGTCTTACGTTATCGCTACTACCTGGAATCCCGCCAACTGGCCCCCGCGACCATCAACCTGCGTCTCGCAGCTGTCCGGCGGCTCGCGTATGAAGCGTCTGACAACGGATTGCTGAGTGCTGACCTCGCAGCGGGTATCCGGCGAGTGAAAGGTGCCAAGCGCCTCGGTATTCGACTCGGCAACTGGTTGACGTCCACGCAGGGAAGAGAGCTGCTTGGCGTTCCCGACCGGGCTTCAGTAAAAGGCAAAAGGAACTATGCGATGTTGGCCGTGCTCCTGGGCTGCGGTCTACGTCGATCGGAACTCACTCGGCTCACCGTAAGCCATCTTCAGCAACGAGACGGCCACTGGGCGATCGTCGACCTGTTCGGAAAGGGCGGGCACGTCCGTACCGTTCCCGTCCCGGCCTGGGTGAAGGTGGCTATTGACTCATGGCTTGCTATCGCCGGTATCGACACTGGAATCATCTTCCGCTGTGTCAGCAGGACCGGCCACGTTTGGGGTAACCGCCTCAGTGAGAAAGCGGTCTGGTGGGTCGTTCGTGAATACGCGAAACTCGCGGGCATTGATAATCTGGCGCCTCACGACTTGCGCAGGACTTGCGCACGGCTGTGTCATTCCGCAGGAGGGGAACTTGAACAAATCCAGTTTTTGCTCGGCCACCGGTCTGTGGAAACTACAGAACGATACCTGGGTTCGCGGCAGAGATTGGTGCAGGCAGTCAACGATCACCTCGGGATCGAACCGCCAGGCGGCTCATAAGTGACTTTTCCGCATATCCGGAAGTGCTACCGCTTGCTTGCACCGCGACTAAGCGCCCGAACGGGGATATCAGAATGGCCGTTGCAATGCAGAAGCTAGAGAGCGCTGAAAGCGATAGAATGCGGGCGGGAGACCCAGAAGTGGCCAACTCACCGGACTCGGCAGCTCAAAACGTCATCCCGATGTACGAACTAAAGTGTCTCATGCCGAGAAGACAGTTGCTCGCAGAGCCTTCGACCTGGCGCTTGGCAAAGAATTGGAAGCTCTCCTCCAGGAAGCTAAAGGCCGAGCCGCGAGGATCGAGGAACCGTCGGAGCTGTGGGATTTGGAAAGCTGGCTGACGGAACGTCGGCGGGAGATTGACCGAAGGTACGACTACCGCTACTCCATCCTTCCACTCGTGTTTGCCCAACTACTTCGCGATGGCTGCCTAACCGAAGACGATTTGCACGGGCTTGGACAGGAGAACCTCGACCTTATTCGCAGAGCCTCGGCCATCTGAAGGACGGCTCGTGACGCGAAGGGACAGGCAGATGAACGACGCATAGCCAATCGCTCGTGCGCAGGCGGCGGAAACGGTATCGTACGGTTCGTTCCTTGCAATTCTTTTGAGGGACGGGCTTCGGCCCATCCACCTCTAGTGAACCCGTCCGCAAAACACAACCCAACCGGAAACTCGACACATACTTGACTTAGAAGTAGGACAGGATCCGGCCTCCTGTCGGACCTTCTCATTTAGCCCGGACCTGCATTCAAGTCCAGCTTCATGTCATTTCCTTTGAATACTTCGCCCACTTTTGCCGTGTAGGGGGATGGGAAGTCGAACGCGGACGTCAGTAGCCAATATTCTTCACGGCCTGGGGCCCAAGGCGCTCCTTGAGCTGCTCTAGATGTGGTGTGTCAAGAGGTTGTTGTCATCGAGACCTGCTCTGCTGATGGGTGGATGTTGGTTGAGGCTGGCGTGAGTCTGTGCCAGCTCAAGCCCCCGTCGAAGCGGGGCTTATTCACTATTCGTGGCCAAGCCCTGACTGCCGCAGCGATCGGATGAAGATGCCTCCCACGACGGACCGCGCCTGAAAGCCCTCCTGCCTGCCGGTCTTCGTGTCGTACCAATCGGTAAGTGGGACACGGGTCGGGGTTTCATCCAGCCACTTTCCCAGCGGTGCGACCAGCGTGCGGAAAGTGGCATCGTCGTCAGCCAGCGTTGCCGTCCACAGCTCCCAGTCGAGCTTCGTGTAGTCTTTTCGGCTGTCGAGTGGGAGGCCGTACTGGTTGAGCTTTGTCTTGTAGTACGCCAGCTCGGTGTTCTTTACTGACGTAGGAAAGAGCTTCAGCGCGAGCAAGTCGTCCCACACCAGGTTGTACTTCTGGCTCCATGTGTTCGTCGCGTCGAACGCAAGCTTGTAGTGGTCGCCTTCCTTTGCCAAGTCAATCCACTTCTTCGCCATCTCCTTCGACACAGCCTTGTATTCTCTGGCCAGTTTGTCATCGCCGACTCCCTCTGCCATTTCCGCAAAAGCCCCGAGCGCGTCAATCGCCTTGATGGAGAGGTTTGCATTGTGCGCGAGATGACCGGCAAAGTCGTCAGTGGAGAGCTGGTTCTCCGGATCAAGACCCCTGTCCTTTAAATAGACCGCCCACCTGACCAGCAGCGGCCAGTACTGCTTTGCGAAGTGCCAGTCGCCTTGGACCCTGCCCATCGCTGCGATCATCAGCAGCATGTTGCCGCTCTCTTCTACCGGCATCTGGTCGTCTTCGGTCTTCTCGCCGCCACCGTATACCTGGCCGTTGGCCAGCGGATACGTGCCCAAGTCATGCGGCGCAAAGGGGAACTTCCATCTTGGCAGCGCGGCATACTCCATCACCGGCTTCAGCTGCGCCTCCAGCAGCACCGGGTTGAAGTAGAGAAAGAACGGCGACGAAGGATAAAGCACGTCGACTGTTGCGATGCAGCCGTTGGAAAAGTTCTCTTTGGGGAACTGCAGCGGAGAGCCATCCATATCGGAAGCCAGGCCGTTGGCCGCCAGTGTCTGCCGGAAGGCAAGCGTCGCGAGCCGTGCATAGACTGCCCCGCCATCTTTCGTGAGCTTCGCAGTGAGCTGTTTGTCGTATGCATCGGACTTGGACACCGCCGATGCATACCCTTGCATCGCCTCGATGAGCATTGCTTGCACCGTCTTGCCGTTACGCGCCCAGTAGGGCCTGAGACGGCGGTTCAGATATTCGATTGCGAGAGGCTGCGTGAACGCAAGACCAACATGCCGCTCGACGGCCTGCGATTCGCTCACCTGCAGCTTTTCTGCCACGGCCAGCAGCGGGGCGCGATTGGCTTGCCGGGGCTGATCGAGATCGTCGTCGTGCGGGATGCCGCCCGCCTTGAAAAATTCGACCTGCGAGTCAGCAGCGGTTGAAGTCATCGCCTGCGAGTCAGCCGGCACGACGAGGTGGAAGTATCCCCAGTCGGCGCGAAGATTGTCGCCGGCCCGGACGAGTGCCCGCTGCTCCAAGGAACCGACGCTCAAGATTTCCATATTGCCGATCCTGCCGCGGCGCCACGTTACCTGCTGATCTACGGAATCAACCGCGATGCGCGCATCTATCCCCAGGTAGAGCTCGATTGAGTGCTGCTTTCCGTCGGTTGCGGCGGCCTTCCATGTGAGATAGGTCACCGGCTGTGCGAGCAAGTCGAGATCCGTAGGGATACTGGGCGAGAGAAACGTCGCCTGCAGCCGGACTCCTGCCGCCTCAAACGTGTACTCAGTCTGCGTCGGCGTGACTTGCAATCCTGTCTGCTTCATAGCTGGAGTTGCGCCAGGACTGCGGCCCATCCAACGGTACGGTGTGCCGTCAATACGGACGAAACCACGCATCGGCGTCTCGGTGCCGGTCCAATGCTTCGTATTTTGGTCGGTAAGATTGTCTGCCATCGACCAAACGCTGAAGTAGGGGTCAAAGGCGATGAGAGGAGTGGCGGGATTGCGCTCGTTTTGAGCTGTTGCGAATGGAGAGATGGTAAGAAGGGCAGCCAGGGCAAGGGCAAGGGTCTTCAGGGTCATGCAGAGCAGGCTACCGCACAGTCCTCATGTACCGCCACTCTGTATGGGCAGAACACATGAGTGAAATGCAACGTCGAATGGAGACAAAGGTTAGTACCCGGAAGCGTGCAGCTGGCCAGCCTTGGCCGGACAGGTCGGCGTGTGGGAAATGATCCGGGTCGCTTCCGGATGACGTTTTTGGTCAGGTCATATAGTGTTTGGACGCCGTTTTTTCCGCGCGTTTTCGATATCTGAGAGGTGGCCATTAGTCTTCAGAGTTTCTGCAGCAAAATCTGACCCATTGACCGCTCCTTCTATTTTTCCGGCGACTAGCGCAGGATCGCCACTTCGGCGCAAAAATTCCGCTACTGCGGCGTGTCCAGGGGGTGTGCGCTCTTTTCGTAGAATTCGTTTTGCAGTTTGAGGCTGACGTCGTCGGCTTTGATGGCGACGATGACTTTGCTCACTGAATCGACCCACCATTTCATTTGATAGTCGCCCAACTCACGGGTTGCCGCCGAGCCCTCGCCGGCATAGTGATCGGGAAAGCGCGCATACCACCAGATGCCGGTGTAGACGCCCTCCGGCAGGTTCAGGCGATGTTGGTCGGCGCCCGATTCGCTGGTTGCTCGGTCTTGGTGTTGGAGATCGGGGCGGACGATCATCATCTTTGATGTTTCGCTTTCACCGGCGTGCGCGTCGATGGAGGTTTTCTTTTTGGGGCCTCCGGTCGCAGGAGTGCGCTGGTCGAAAAGATAGACCACGTAATCGTGCGGCTTATCCAACTGCGACTGGGCAAAGTAGGGCAACAAACTACCATTGCCGCCGTGGCCGTTGACGATCAGTATTTTCTTGCAGCCGTTGCGAGCCATCTCGTCCGTGGTTGCCTGAAGCAATGCCAGCTGCAAATCGCGACTGTAGGCGATGGTGCCGGGCTCATGACGCGCCTCGGAGATTTGGCCAAAATAATACTCCGGAAAGACCACGGCATATTGTTGCTCGGCGGCATGCAGTGCCGCGTAACGCGCATTGAGCAGATCGGAGCCAATCGGCATGTGTGGCCCATGCTTCTCGAGAATGCCGAATGGCAACAGGCACGTGCCCTGCGAACGTTGGATCGCCTCGAGGAAGTCTGGTCCCGTCAGTTCTTCCCAATGGACCGATAATTTGGCCTGCGGCGAATTGGTCTGCGCTTGCGCGAGTCGTCCCGTACCTAAGACCGCACCAAGAAGTAACAAACCCGCTACACAACCGTTTTTGCGATTCATTTGGAGCCCACTCGGTAGTCCCTTTCTCGGCGGATTCTAGCACGGGGAACAGGGCGAAGCTCGTCGGAAGTTTGAGAGGGCTACCGCCCATCCATCATCGAACCCTTCTTGAATCTGTTCGAAATCTGAAGTTGCCGCAAAGGCGACTTTCAAGGAGTTTCGCTCGCTCCGTTACCGAATGGGACAGATTGACTCAGCGGTGTCTGTGCTGGCGGCTCGCAGTACAACCTCTAAAAGACATTCTTTCTATAAGCACACTAAATGCGAAGGTTGTTGAAACCCTTTTGCTTCAAAAGCTAAAAAGCGATATTGACCTGCTTCAACGTTACCGAGGTTGAAGTGCCCGTCTAAATCCGTCGTTACTGTCGTGAATGGCGTCTGGTTCGTTGGTGAAATCCACCGACGCAACTCTACTTTAGAAAGCTTGAAAGGCGCTCCTGACTGGTCAGTCAAAGAGCCGGTCAGGTGAACCGATTTGTTCACTTGAAGATTTGGTTCGACCTGCCGTTTTTCGCAGTCCTCTACGGTGCAGCACATGTGGCTTTTCTGCGCCTCAAGAAGATGGATGTACCCAAACATCAGCAACACAGCAAATACTCTGGCAAAGTAAATTAGTTGCCTGACGCACATGGCGACCTCTGAACGACTTGCGGTGAACTTCGTATCGAAACAAGTCTGCTCTGGTGGAAAATTTGTTGTGTCGAGCGCAGGAGAGGCGTATAGTGTGTGGCGCAGAGGTCCAAATCGGAAATTCTGGATGAGGACCGATAACGCGCGACCCAACCGCCGACCGACCGCTGCCTGTGCAGCGTGCCTTTGTGGTGCAATTGCACACGACGGCGGTGGTGGCGCAAGGGCAGCTGAGTGGTCGGGTCGAGAATGTGCTGTCGGGCCACGCTTGGACGAGCTTCTGGCCTTCATGGCGCGGGTGCTGGCCGCGCTGGAGAACACGGCGCCGTGAATGGTCTCCGGATTAAAACTGGGAGGCTATACAATGCATCGCAGGCAATTCATCACCTCGTGGCTTTCCGTTAGCGGCGCGCTCGCCGGTGGGGGCCTTTTCGGCAGTTGGAACCCGGCGTTCTCGGCTCCCAACCTCGGCTCGATGGCAACGTCGGCTGACATCCAGGGCGGCAGTAATCCCCCTTGGTTCCCTTCGCTGATGGCATTCGAACACTACGACTCGGGCCGCACCAAGCTGTTCGAGCAGGCCCACTTCACCGGCTCGTTTGTTCGCGATAACACAGCGGTCGACGTGCGCATCTCGCCCGGCGAGTATCCCACGCCGTACAACGTTGTGTATCTCAGTGGTGCCTCGCTCTTCATTTTCGGGGGCGCCTACGGAGACAAAGGCGGGACAGGGTCGTTTGTGGCGCGGGTCAATCCGCAGACGCTTCAAACCGTGTGGTCTAACCAGTTGATCAATACGGTCGAGACCGACGAGTGGAATTACCCGGGCGTCCTGAGCGCCTTGCAGGATGGCTTTTTGTACCTGATCTATGGTTATCGTCTGGCGAAGCTGGATCCCCGAAATGGGCAGGTGCTGGGCCAGATAGAGCTGCCCACGCTGGCGGCGCCGCGCGACACCTCCTACAACGGCCTGAGTGGTTTGCCTGACGGCACGCTAGTCGCGAAGAGTGTCTATCGGCAGGCTGGGTGTGAGGAACAGGGCTTCTCCGCCTTCCTGAAATGCCCGGACCCGACCGACGTGCCCAATTCGGTCGTGGTGGCAATCGATCCCCGCACGCTCCAGATCATCGATCAAGTGGTGGCTCCCCAGTTTATCGGAGGCCGCATCACGGCGACCGAGTTCGAGAACCATTCCTATATCTATCTGACGGGCCAGACGACCGTGTTCCGCTATATTTACGAGGACGGACACCTGACGCTCGACACCTCGTGGAATCCCGGCACCAACATCGTCCTGAAGGGCCAGAGTGGACCCACCGCAGTCGCAGTGATGAATGACTGGGTCGTTCTGGAGACCAATGCGCTTCCCGCTGCCACCCCTCTGAGCGTGATCGCGATCAACCAAGCCGATGCGTCAAAGCAGCTCAGTACCCAGCCCTTCCCGACTCTTCCGTTGGGGCAAAGCTGGTCACCATCAGCCGTATCTGTCGATCCTCTGCACAACCGGATCTTTGCCCTGGATGGTCTCGCTGGCCAGATCGCTTCCCTGGAACTGAGCGATAACGCGCTGCACACGGTCTGGACGGCTCCGCAGCGCACTACCGAGTTCCTAGCACTGATTGGATCGGCTCAGCGTCGCGTCCTCGTCGGCACAGATGTGCCCCCAGGCCAACAAATAGGTGCCAACACCCAGGACTGGGTTGTCTGGCGAAACGCCGACACAGGAGATGAGCTCGCCCGGTCGCCGTTGCTGCAGGCAGTCAATGGCGGCACTATGGTCGAACCCGGCTATGCCGGGCGGATGTACTTCCTTGCCCAGAACGGCAACATCATCGAACTGACGGTACGCCCTGTCAGTCCGTGAGGGGAGTAACTAGTCCCGCGCGCTGGGCCTCATGGAGGCGCACATCGCTACGCGGGAATCATATGGTCAATCAAAAGCCGATCAAGAGAAGAAACGGCTTATGCAGGAGGACGGTATGACTCATTATGAGCGGGCCCGGAGCACTGGCGAACCGACGACGGCGGCAGCGCGCCCCACGCTCGGGTTCTTGCTGGGCCTGGTGTTCCTGATCCTCACGCTGAGCATCAGCGCCGCTGGACAGACGGTACCCATGGCTCTTTATTCCTCATGGCTCAAAAGCCTGGGACCTGACTACTCGGTCGTTCAGGGAAACGTCTTCCTAATGACCAACACCGAGTGTCCGACATTCGTCTCGATATTCGAAAGCTGCTTCGGTCAAAATCCTGCATCTCCGTACATTATTCCCCAACCACCCATAGAAGATTCCTACGTTGACCCTTATTATGCAACTGCCTTGAATACGCCGGGACCTCACGATCAAACGACGAACATCATCTATAGACTTAGCGATCAGGATGCCTTGGTCACGATTGTTTCGTATCCTCCCATAGCTGCTTATTTAGGTCATGTAAGTTATGTATTCACAGGAGAATCAAGCAATTATGCAGGTATTACTCCTCCACGACCACCCACCCCGTCGCCAGATCCCAATCGCTATGAAATTTTTGGGAGCATAGGAAACGACGGAAATAATGTGATTGTGCAAAACCAATTAGGCGTTTCTCCATGGAGTAACGCGATCGTCGCCTTTATCACAACATCCAACACAAATCTCGCAACAGCGCTGGTCGAACGTGCGCAAAAGCATGGAATCGATCCAAAATCAATTTTCATTGAACCGATCGGTTCCAAGGTGATTACGGGAAATGGTCCTGGAGCCGACGACATGATCACATTGATGCGATATGCCATTCCAGAATCCAATACCGACGCAGAAAATTGGATATCTTCTCTGAGCCACAATGTCCTTGTCTATAAGGTCTCAAACCCCACCCTTGCCGTACAAAGATATGGTGAAATCGGCTATACACCCCATATCGTTAACAATGCTGAAACCACCTATGTACCCTCCCTCAGCACGGCATTGCAACAGCTTGCGACTTTGCTCCAAAACTATCTTACCGCAAAGCAATCCCCTTTGAAGGCAGAGTATCAGCCGCTTGCAGTCACCACCACAGTAGATGCCGAAGGCGTTCCAAATGGGGGCCTTGTAGGATCTGTATGCATTCAATACGGAACAAACTGCTTAGGCGATGATCAAGATACGAGTACTTATGCTTTTCTGCCCCTTAGAACCCTCGACCCGGAGGAAACCGCTTTTGTTGTGGGTGTGAACCACAATGTTCCCAACCTAAACAACACTCGATATGTTTCAGTTGGAGTTTACAACGGTGATAACAGCTCCGGCGTAGGCAGCGCTTCCCAAACGAATGCGCAAGCCGTTGGCTTCGACAGCGGTTCTCTCAACGGCTCCGCTCAAGGGATATTGCAAGCGCTTGGGATCTCGATACCACCTGAAGACACAGACTTGATCGATGATTTACCGAAACTATATGTGGCAGCTGTTGTAAGGGACATCAACAATCCTACCATCGCACCCGCAAGTCAATATGCTATCGATCTGGAAGGAACCTCTCTCATTCCAATAAATACTCCTCTCACAATCACCGAAAGATCATACGTAGTTCCCGGCACGACCACTGGAGGTAATGTAAATTACATGCTCTACCCAGTAGTTGTAGCGGCAAGGAAGGATTTCGTCCCTCCGCCGCAATAAAGTTACGGAATTATCCCCTTCCCTGCAATAGGCGCGGTGCGTGCGTCAGAGGGATAGTTCCGTAACGTTGACTGTGCCTCCAGGCTCCCGGGTGACCGCATTGCGCAATGTAGAGCCCTCACCGATTGCTACGCGATCTGGTACTCGTACGATCGAAGTCGTGTCTCTTAAAGCATTTTTGCTAGGTTGCCAAGGCTATCAGCTCCCGCAAAACGGGGTTTTCACCAAGTTCGACGCACCAAACCTTCTGGCCAGGTGAACTTGCTCAAATCCGGACTTTGCAGGATGTACAGTTATCCGCCAAGGACGAGGCGATAGCGATGAGGGGCGGCGGCTGAAAGTCACGGCTCAGTCTTCGCCTCGACCACGAGCAGATCATCCAGCACCAGATCGTGCTCGCCAATTACCACGGTTGCTGTCATCCGCTCGTACCGACGTAACTCTCTGGGCACACCCGTCTGCCCACTGCTCACGGTTTCGTTGTCGGAAGCCTGTGTCGTCACCGTGTACGTTCCCTTCGGTAGATAATTCATCCGAAACGATCCATCTACCGACACCCGCGCGACCCGTCCAAACTCGCCCTCGATGAGGGCGTTCACAACTGCAAAATTCGGCACGTGCCCGTCCGATTTCGCGAGCAATCTTCCCTGGATCGAGTGCAGCCCGTCGACAGGGACCTCGATAT
>WNGI01006055.1_pt1 | contig 10958 bp, 14 predicted proteins | sample 5400621 | NCBI WGS metagenome assembly WNGI01 (sample SAMN13153374, study PRJNA577476) | soil metagenome | isolation source: 20 cm soil or saprolite under Garry oak tree replicate 1 | place: USA:California | collected 2016-06-15 | reverse complement strand
TTTGGTAAAGCCTTCGGCGGAATGCAACACCACTAGCGGACTTACGTGCATGATGATCTCGCGTGAATCTTGTCCAATGCTCTTTTACATATTGAATATACCCCAGGAGTTCTAAAATTATTTCGTTCTTATTCCATCCATTATTTTACCCCCTTGTTATTTTTTAACCATGTTTTATGAAATTGTGCCAGATACCTTGCATAACACATCGATATGTACTGAATCGTAAAGAAAAATCAAATTGTCCTATCTAAAACGTGCACTCCGATCAGAAACATCAGCTAGCATACTTGACGTCGCTCTCAACGGCTTTCGTCGACTATGCTGTTCTGTTGAGTTGCCTGACCTAGCCTCCTGTGCGTTTCTTTGAATCTTAGCTTTGCTTTTGGCGTGTCCAGTCACCGCTACACCACACCCAGATCGTGCCGTAGTAGTGTTGCGGGATTTACCTTCAATCCTCGCCCAAGACCGCATCCTACTCTTGTCACGATCATCTTCTAGGACTGTCGAAGGCTTGCTTATCTAGGCTCACGGTCTCACTATTGTCCAATAGAAAACTTAGCACTTACCTCAGGTACATCGTCAAAGTCTTTATCGAAGCCACCCCGTCGTATGGCAACATTTTTCCTCTGCGCGGCTTTGGTTACTCTGACACTTAAATCAATTTCTTCATCCGTCCCTTTGTCTATCCAGGATACGTCATGAGGATCCAAGCTCGGTTCAATCTGTCAAAAGCTATGAATAGACCAGGCCGGAATATGAAAAACCTGACCTCCTTTTTCTTTGCCAACGCCCGCGCGCGGTCTTGGATCTCATCTCTCGTCACATAGTCCTCGGTCCCTTGGCTATCATCGTTTCCGGCGTCCCCCATAACAATATCGTGCTGAACCTCAATGCCATCATCGTCAAGAACGCCATGCTCATATTCTCGGTAAAATGCAGCTGTTTCCTCGTTGTTGGCTGATTACAAGGTGTCAGAAGAGGCGCTCGCAAAATTGGTTGTTCCTGACCTAAAGCTTTGATGTTGTCACGATCAATCCTTTGTGACTTATTCATTTTACGTCGGATTTTGCGGGCCCTTTCGTCCTCGTCGCTCTCGTCGTCACTGTCATCTAACCCAATCCCTCGATGACGTCTCTTTCTCCGAAGTTCACCTTGCACCGCGGCTTGATGCAACTTCTCCAGCTCTTGATCATCCAATTCCATATCTTCCCTGTCACCCAATCAGCATTCAATTCCTAGCACGGATGCGGAAACCACTAACTTGAATTTCTCAAGAACCCCGGGGGCATTAAGGGTCTCCTCGTCCATATGGCCGTCATCAACTAATGTCTCCAGAGTCCGATCTAAGTCATTGTTGTCTTCTTCTTCCTCGTCCTTTTTCTTAGGGAGAAAGTTGAATACGTCGTCATCGTCTGACTCCTCTGCTTCTGACTGGACAAACTCCGATTTTTCCAACTTATTCTTTCGCTTCTCGGGTTGGGCCACACCCTTCACCCCTTGCGAAACCATGTCAGATACCTTCATGACAAGTCGAGGCACAGGAGTTGGACTGTCCAAGTCGGTTCCAAATAGAGAGTGGCTTGGTGATGGGGTACGCCGCTTGACCAAGCGCTTTTTTGGCACTTCGATTGGTTCATCTGAGCCTTCAGGCGTCAAGAGAGAAAGCGTGCTTAATGGGTATCGTCGGTAGCCTTTCGTTGGCGAGCTGGTGGGTATCTCAGTTGTAACTTTCGTATGTGAGAGATAAGGTGTTTTATAAAGTTCGGGACTTTCATTATGAGGTCGCGTTTGCGTCAAAAATCTATAAGAGTTAGGCGTAATGGCATCAGGCAGCGATTCATGACACACCCAAAATCATTCACATAGAGTTGCTTTTTCTGTGGTCCCTTGTTGCCAGCTTCAAGTAGGTATGCTTGCTCTTTCTCAAAGATGGACTCTGCTTTGCGCAGCAGTGCTTGGTCGTTTATGTTGAAGGCTGGCTGCAGGGTAAGATCCTGTGTAAGCTGGAGGCTACCTGGTGGCTAGCAAGTAACAGATAAAACGAACAGCATTGAGTAAAATCGACCAATACTGGAACAAAAATACCACTAACCCCTTCCGTTGTTGTATTCGCCGAAATTCGCAACGATTTCGGGTCTTCTGTTCCGGACTCAAAAAGTGCTGAGAAACTAGCCTCAGGTAGCAAAGTTGCATCAAATTTGACTGCGCTCCTTGCAGAGGGAACATCTTCTATTTGAATCACCTTCACGTTTTGAGCATTAGGAGAGACAGAACGATGGCTTTGGGCTGCCAATATGTCAGCCCTTGATGAATCAAATTGCAATTTTGAGGACCCGTCCTCTGAAAGAACCGTGAGCGGAGACCGTTTATCATCGCTGAGGGTATTTTCGTCCTCTAATTCCCTGCTATTTGCATGCAAACCAGAAGATAGACTTGCGCCATTTTCTGCGTCTGGCAACACCTTTGGACTACTGCAGACGGTGTGACGAACAGTCGCTTTGTTCTCCTTGTCTTCGCCTCGATCAAACATGAGCGTACGATTATTCTCTTTATCACTACGATCTTCAGCATGGTCGTCCAATGAAGATACAGAACCACGAGATAATGTTGGTGGAGGCATTGAATTCTCGTCACTTTCATCTATCGATGGCATACGACCAAGGTTGCTGCGACCAAACTTGTAGAGGGCACCTTCAACCGGTAGTGTCGCGTCATGCTTCTCGTCATTTTCATCCGTCAACGGCATTTGATCGCTACTGCGGCCAAGCTTGAAGACAAAATCTTCGTTTGGTAGTGTAGGCTCATCCTTCTCAATTTCAGAATCAGAATCAAGTATTGCTACCTTACGGTGATGTCGTGTCTTAATTCTTGCCTCCTCTGCCTCCTCTTGATCTGATTGGACGTCAGGCCTGCGAGCGATCTCACTTTCGCTGTCGCTGTTCGAGGATTCTGAGCTGTCGTTGGCTTCTATCGAACGATCGTCGAGCTCCACTTGTCTTTTTGAATTCTTCGCAGCATTTTCGAGTCCCTTCTGAACATATGTCCTCAGGGTGTCCCGACCGTCTTCCTCCATTAGGACTCCTTTAAGCTGTCCACCGCTCTTGATCCATTCTTCGTCTTTCTGCGCCGTTAGCCGTTTGTTGTGTTCTGCCACTTTTTGAGCCAGCATCCTAGATAGCCCAATCTGAGTCAAAGCTGGTTTTCCCGAGATGCCAGCTTTATTACTTCTGTGCTCGGTTTGCAAATGCGCGGCAGGGCTTATTCCCAGGCGCTCGTGCTTAGAGGCACTGGATGGCGGTAGTTTCTTGCCTCTACCTGTTAATCGAAGTTGATTGATGTCAGAAGGTGCAGATTCATCATCTGCAACGATCTCGAGGTCGTCCTCGTCGTCCGTCTCTGTTCTGACCTGTTGTACAGCTAACAGTCGTCGTTTCTTCGTTTGCAGGTCCTTCCATTTGGTCGTCTCAACAGATCCTTGTTGTATGGCAGGAACATCAACAGTATTGCGAGAAATGTCGTCCGCTCTAAGCGTCACCACGTCTTGTCGTGAAATGGAGGTAGAGCTGATCGTTGAACCAACACGAGGACGTGGAGGAGAGGACGAAAAAGACACAATGGGATCGGAAGCTTGTTTTACTTCCTTTGTTTGATTGACCCTATTCACGGCATTGATAACTCGATCATGAAATTTAGACGCGAACACGTACGTTAGGTATTCCAGAAAGTTTTGAATTGAATATTTGCAGTCATTCTCGGGTTTTGGAATAAATATGTGTTGATCGGCAGCAAGTCGTAAGCTTCCTTTGGCCGTCTCTAGCTTCTCTTTCTTTGTAGGCGCCTATAAATTGATTTATGGAATCAAGCTCCGTGTACTAACGGTAGCTGCAATTTTCTAACCTTCACTTTCCGCTCTTTTGTTCGCCGACTACCTGAAGAGCCCTCCAACTTTCCCGATCCCATTGCTGATAGTAGTTCCTCACCGAGACGCAGTGGAGAGACGCTCCTGCGTGAAATTGTATCCATTTTTCCCTTACCTTTCCGTGATGTAGGCCAAGGGGATGTTTCATCATCCGATGTTGGCGGGGTGGGTGAGGATCGTGAATTTGGTGTTTGAAATGCAAAAGGTGATGATTTGTGGAAGGAGGATTCGAGCTTCGCATTTGACAACTCGGATTCAGAGCCCGAGTCGCGAACGACATCACGGTGGAATGCACGTCTTCGACTAGGGCCCATGCCTGCACCAGGTGGTGATGACATTACTTCTGTCACAGGGGCCCCTCCATGGCCATCGTCTATTGCAAATAACTGCTCTGGTGATGCATCCGAATCTAAGCTGTATTTCGTGGCAGCATAGCTCGTTTCAGGAGTGCCAATTGGTCTTGGGCGAGATAGCTTGGCAGACAATTGCTTATTCGCATTAGGTATCGGCGAGTCGGGTTCCTCTTGGTCACTCCACTCCGCCAACTTCTTCTTCCACGCAAAAACGAACCCGGGAGCTTCACCGCGTTCTATGTCTTCACCGGCACTCGCCTCACCCGAGAGACGCGATGAATTTGAAGAGAAGAGTGGTTCATCGTTTACAGAAGGAAGCTTTCTCGTGTGCACTTCGTCCCAGTCTCCAGCCGCAGGTACAGAGCTTAGGCCTTCTTCATCAATAACGTGACGTTTCCGGCTATAAGTCACAGCAGCGCGCTTCACAGTAATAGATTTGGACCCATTAGGAGAACTGGAAACAGGTGAATCCGCTTGATCCAAAGACATGACCGACAGAGAGGGAGCAGAGGCGGGGATACTACTAGCCACAGCGTGACACGGATTATGCCGTGACGAGGCGCGTTTTTGGAAGTCACAAAGTCATCGACCGCTACCCCACTGTCCGCACATGTCGATTCATCAATATATATCGAAAAGGGCTATTTGCTTACCCTAATTTCATCCAGCTTCCCTACCCTCGCCAGATACGCTGAACCCGTGTCCGCCCATATCTGGTACTTTGTGATCCTACACCCTTCATCAAAGCTCAATATATACGCAAAACTCTCATCCCAGCATTCCTTCGTACTTTTCCATTGGAAAACGCCTTTACCTTCCAATCCAACCTTTTTCGCCTCGACATCGACCACAAAGTCGGAAAACTGCAAATTTTCATAGGTTAACACTCGTATTCCAGCTGCACCGATAAAGCATCTGCCAAGGAAAGGCGCTAATGCTGGCTCTCCGTATTCTATAGCAGATATATTATCGCTGCTGGCAAAGAAGGAGAGGATTTTATCGATGTCTGCCTTGTTTTTGAATGCGTCACAGAAGCCTTGCGTGGTTGCTAACAAACGTTGCCTCTCGAGATTCATACTGCGGAAAGGATGGAACATGATGGCCACTATTGGTTGAAGCGACGTCCTCTAGACACTAATACCTTGATCCACTTGAGTGACGTCATCTGCTAGCATCCAGAAAATTCCAGCGTCACGGTGAACTGGTGAGAAACCAACATTTTATTGTTTAATTTACAACTCAGGCACTATAGGGAACCATTTGTTGAATATGTTTTCCGGATCGTATTTTCTCTTGATCTTCTGAAGCGTTAGTTTGGTCCAAATGCCGACCCAATTCCTGTCCCTCGTTATGGATCACGTACAAGAGATTTGCCGCCAAGTTTACTCCCGGCAATTTCATGTGCCACTTCTCGTGCTTCCCGCGATCGATTACTGACCATATTGTCCCACCGAAGCATGATCAACACAGTTGCCCTACCAGTTCGATTAAAAGCCATGGTACCGTTCGGTATGGTCTGGGTTGTATATACCAGGAAAGCTTCAAACACTACTGTGCAACTGATGTCTTTCAGTTGCATTTCCGCCAGTTTTGCGAGTACCCTGTTACTGACTGCAAAATCAGGGCCTCGAATGTCCATGACCCACCGATTCTACGTAGGTACCGGCGCTATGGCCAACAAAGTCGTTCTGGAAAACTTAGCAAAACCAAGAACCACTTGAGCATAGACCAATACACACCTGTATGGAATTAACTCGTTCGTAAGGAATTTCCGCTGTCGTGTCATTCATTTACGGTCCTGAAATACGAAGCCATCATAAACACAATCATATTTGATATAAGGAAATGCGAACCAAGGTGAAGAAGTGCTTTGACATTTCTCCTACCCTCTAACGAACCATTGTAACAGACAGTGCATATTAGGATAGGCTATGAAATGATATTAGCGAATTGCCAGAACATCGAATTAAGTGGACCCTCCTCCATTCGGATCATTGTTATGGAATGCCAAAAGGGCTTCTTTCTTATTTGTCTTTCGCCATCGAATACCGATTCGACGGCGGAGGATACGATGAGGAAGCCGCATACACGGAACGAGTGACAAGTTCAAAGTTGTAACCGCCGCCCGGTATACCAAAGAACATCAACAATCCCGGGTGTGTTCGGTTGGTTAGTTGGCTCCTATGACGTAGTCATCAATAATCCTGTTGAAGAAATCGGGCGTCGTTCACCGGCGTGCAACGCGATGAACTTGACTTCAGTAACTGTGGTTATTGCCAACGGTTCTGTGGTTATCGCTGACGAGGGCGAAAACCCTGACATGCATCCCCTAAGGTGAGCGAAAAAGATTTCAGTGGAAATATGGAAACGCACAATACTCTCCAACGCCAGTCTACAAGTAATGTAAGTCAGATATGGATATAAACAGTAAATTGTACGGATGTGATTGACGGTTCCACCGACAGTTGCAAGACTGTCAGTTTATCGACGGTTTACCGAAGGGTATCTCCGCCCACATAAGCGAGCCGCTTCTCCTCATTGATGGTGACACCATGGGATATATCAATGACATACTTTCCATTGAAGTGCCTCCAACCTCTTAATTTTTGCCGACCACAAGGTCCAAGAATCATATACCTTCAAGTGTCAAGCCGTTTTGAAGAACACTCGTATCACGCCTGCATCCATTCAAACACGAAAAGGAAGGTGCTGGATTGGCTCTGCACGTCATATTCAATAGCACTGTAGCAGATAGGTTATCGTCGCTGGCATAAAAAGAAAGAATTTCATTGATGTCTGCCAGAAGCCGTACTGTTCTAGTGTGAGTATACGCTGAAACAATGTGAATGCCTCGAGATATTAATGACGACATTAATAGATGGCGTCATCCGCATTCAGGAAAATCTAGCATGAATCAATAATGGTGAAGAAATCAATTCATCAAAAACATGTGATATACAAAGCAGCGTGCGGGGGGATGTCATTTACTCAAGCAGGTACTATCGGGAACCACTTGTTAAATACGTTTTCTGGATCATACTTTCTCTTGATCCCCTGAAGTCTGGGGTATTTAGCACCAAACGCCGCCTCGGACCTGTTCAAGCAATCCGAATCTAGCAGTGCATCTGCATCTACAAAAATGCTTCACTTAAACCAGCCATGGCCAATCAACCTGAGAGCTCACCATAATTGCCATAGCCAAAAGATGACGGATTATTTAAAAGAGATTTGTCGCCAAGTATAGCGCCGCAGATCTCACATGCTATTTCTCGTGCTTCCTGTGAACGATCACTGGCATTATCCCATCGAAGTGAGACTACTACACTTGATTTTCCGGTTCGGTGGAAAGCCATGGAGTCGTTTGGCACAGCCATAACCTTATTTTGAGGAAGGTATTCAAATATAACTGTGCAAATAATGTCTTTTAGTTGCATTTCAGCGACTTTTTCCAAGAGTCTTTTATTTATGGCAAAATCGGGGCCATCGTGAGCCACTGCTTTCATATATACGCCAGATCCATGGTTGGCAAAATCATTCTAGAAAGACACATCAAAACCAGTCGAGCTGCCAACATAGATCATCACGAACCTGTATGGCGTTGAGTTCCTCATACGGAATTTCCCCTGTCGTGTCATGTACCGGTCCTTAAGCATGAACCATGAATATAATTCCTCTCAATAGAGGGAGACGCAAACCAAGATCAAGAAGAGCTTTGAAATTTCTTCTACCCTCCTCCACGGAACCGTTGTAAAACACACTGCACACGATGATGGGCTAGAAGCGGCGTCAAAAAGTAGGAAAATCCAGCTGAAAGGTCCGTACTCCTCCATTTGGACCATTGGTGTGTACAGCCATCAGCGCTTCTCTCTCGCCTGCCTTAGGCCACCAGTCCTTGAGAACATTGACCACTGACTCGAAAAGTGGTTGAGGATACATAAGGAAGCCTGCATAGACCGTGCGACGCTGGGGGTGTAATTTGATCACAAACCGAGTGACTACCCCAAAGTTGCTACCTCCGCCCCGGATAGCAAAAAACAAATCTGGGTTTTCGTTTTCACTAACGGTGATTACCGAGCCACTAGCAGTAACCAAAGTGGCCTAGACAAGTTTATCGCATCTGTAAACAATGATCTAGTGGCGGCTTACTTCAACGAGATTGTCGATGACCAAACCGTAAGAGCTTGTTAACCAACCGAATCCGCCTCCCAAGGTGAGCCTAGAAACAGACAGTCAAAAGTGACGTCAATGAGTATATAGCAATGCAAATACCCCCCGACGCCAGTCTAGAAGAAATGACCCAATAAATCAGCCTGAGTGGACTTAAATCGGGAATCATACTGACATGATTGATTGTACCTCCTACGGATGCAAGACCATACTTGATGGCCGTTTCATCAACGGTTTTCCAAAGGGCACCTCCATCGATGTGAGCGAGTTGTTTCTCGGTCTCAATGGTGACACTATTAAGGTAACGAGAAAGATCAATAACAACGCCACCTTCAGTTGAAGATGAGCCACTGGGACTGTGTCCTCCACCACGAATTGCAATCGGTGAACCATTGTCTCTTGCGTACTTGATCGCTAAAACAACATCTTCCTCATCCTTGACAAAGGCAACGAGAGAAGCCCTGCGTGCAGCGTTTGCAGCCCATCGCTTAATCGCATCGTCATAGCCGACATCGTCTGGCTTGACGAGATCGCCCTTGAATTTCGCGGAGAGAGCGGAGGTAGAGGACATTGTGGTGTTGTCATCTTAGGAACAAATGTGTAGCATACTATATACGTCGAGGAAACGTTTTGGTAGACATCTGATGCGGATGTCGGCGACTCGGCACCGCTCATGGTCTTGGGACTCCGATAAGCTATAAATAGTCGGGCGCGGTATCACTTGACATAAAGTCTCGATAGCAATCAGAAAATTCCAGCGTTGTCCTCCATGTCAGCTGGTCCATCTCCGTCTACAAAAGGTTTAAATTCAGACTGAATTCTGCTTGACCTGGACATTCACCATAACTGGCGTAACCGAACAAGAATAAATCATGTAAAAGAGATTTGTCGTCAAGCATACTTCCGGCAATTTCATGTGCCACTCACCGACTAGTAATAGACCAACAAAGTCACCAAACCTCGAGTCCGCGCCACGAGCACCACAACACTTGTTCAAGAGGAAGAAGAAGAGGATCCGGATGCACGGTTCTCGGATAAACATAGTAAGGGTGCATATTGGTATTCATGTTTTGATAAGAATCTAGCCTTGAATCATTCACTTCGCGGGAGTTTTTGCATTGCTACCTTTCTCTGACGCCTCCATGCGCACTCGCTTTCAAAAGGGTTTCCACGCACTCTGTACAGTCTTCGGTTTGTATTACCACACTACATGTTGTAATAAACAGCAATTTTCATGTTACATTGATAAGTTGCAAACCACTTCAAAAAGATGAAAACCGGCTTTTAGAGCGATCCGGGTGCTTTCAGAGCCGTCAAAGTGACTTCGAGAGCAACGTACCTTGCCTAAAAAAGTGGCAAGTACGCTCTGACCGCTATGATCTCTTTGACTGCTCTGGAAAGCAGCTAGAGCGGCCAAAGAAATGGCCGAAAACCTGATGCACATGGTCTAAGAATCACATCAAGCCGTTTCAAAGTACACTCGTATCACAGCTGCATCCGTTTGGATAAGAGACCCGAAAAGGAAAGATACTGAATTAATGGCTCTCCAGGTCATATTCAATAGCACTGTAGCAGATACGTTATCGCCGCTGGCACGGAAGGAAAGAATTTCATTGATGTCTGCCTTGTCTTCACAGAAGACACTGTTCTGGTGTGAGCTATATACGCTGAAGCAACGTGAATGCCTCGAGATATTAATGAATACATTAAAAGACGGCGTCATCCGCATCCAGGAAAATCTAGCACGAACCAATGGTGGATCAATTCATCAAGAACATGTGATATACAACGCAGCGTAGGATGTCGTCATTTACTCAAGCAGGTACAATCGGGAACCACTTGTTAAATATGTTTTCTGGATCGTACTTTCTCTTGATTCTTTGAAGTCTGGGGTATTTAGCACCAAAAGCCGCCTCGGCCTTGTTCAAGCAATCCGAATCTAGCTGTGCATCTCCATCTAAAAAATTCTTTATCTAAACCAGCCATGGCCAATCAACCTGAGAGCTCACTATAATTGCCATAGCCAAAAGATGACGGATTATTTAAATGAGATTTGTCACCAAGTATCGCGCCGCAGATCTCATGTCCTATTTCTCGTGCTTCCTGTGAACGATCACTGGCATTGTCCCATTGCAGTATGAGTAATACACTTGTGTTGCCGGTTCGGTGGAAAGCCATGGAGTCGTTCGGCACGGCCATGACCTTATTTTGAGGAAGGTATTCAAATATGACTATGCACTTAATGTCTTTTAGTTGCATTTCAGCGAGTTTTTCCCAGAGTCTCTTGTTTATGGCAAAGTTGGGGGCATTGTGGGCCACTGCTTTCATATATTCACCATTCCCATGGTTGGCAAAATCATTCTAGAAACACACATTAAAACCAGTCGGGCTGCCAATATGGATCATTACGAACCCCTATGGCATTAAGTTTCTCATACGGAATTTCCCCTGTTGTGTCATGTACTGGTCCTTAAGCACGAACTATGAATATAATCCCTCTTAATAGAGGGAGATGC
>WNGI01006054.1_pt1 | contig 10960 bp, 10 predicted proteins | sample 5400621 | NCBI WGS metagenome assembly WNGI01 (sample SAMN13153374, study PRJNA577476) | soil metagenome | isolation source: 20 cm soil or saprolite under Garry oak tree replicate 1 | place: USA:California | collected 2016-06-15 | reverse complement strand
GCCCGGAGCCCACGTGCGCCGGTCCCGCGCTTGAGCGCCTCCCGCGAGATGGCCGCCACCGCGTCGTCCGTGAACTTCAGGCGGACCTTCTCGAGGTCGAAGTACTTCTGGTACTGCTTGATGATCGCGTTCTTCGGCTCCCTGAGGATGCGGATCAGCGCGGTCTCGTCGAGGTCGTGGAGCGTCGCGATGACCGGCAGCCGGCCGACGAACTCGGGGATGAGCCCGTACTTCAGGAGATCCTCGGGCTGGATCATCACGAGGAGGTCGCCCACCCGGCGCTCCTCACGCCGCTTGATCTCCGCGCCGAAGCCCATGCCCGAGCGTCCGACGCGCGCCTCGATGATCTTGTCGAGCCCGACGAAGGCGCCGCCGCACAGAAAGAGGACGTTCGACGTGTCGACCTGGATGAACTCCTGGTGCGGATGCTTCCGCCCGCCCTGGGGCGGCACGTTGGCGACCGTGCCCTCGAGGATCTTCAGGAGCGCCTGCTGAACGCCCTCGCCCGACACGTCACGCGTGATCGACGGGTTCTCCGACTTCCGCGCGATCTTGTCGATCTCGTCGATGTAGACGATGCCGCGCTCCGCACGCTCGACGTCGTAGTCCGCCGACTGGAGCAGGCGCAGGATGATGTTCTCGACGTCCTCGCCGACGTAGCCCGCCTCCGTGAGCGTGGTGGCGTCGGCGATGGTGAAGGGCACCCGCAGCATCTTGGCGAGCGTCTGTGCGAGGAGGGTCTTGCCGGAGCCCGTGGGGCCGATCAGGAGGATGTTCGATTTCTGCAGCTCGACCTCGCCCGACTCGCCGCCCGACTCGATCCGCTTGTAGTGGTTGTGGACCGCGACGGCGAGGACTTTCTTCGCCCGCTCCTGGCCGATCACGTACTGGTCGAGGACATTCTTGATCTCAGAGGGCTTGGGAAGCGCGCGGAGCTCGCGGCTCTTCTCCTCTTCCCACTCCTCGGCGATGATGTCGTTGCAGAGCTCGATGCACTCGTCGCAGATGTAGACCGTCGGGCCCGCGATCAGTTTGCGGACGTCGTTCTGGCTCTTCCCGCAGAAGGAGCACTTCAGCGTTCCGTTGCCTTCGCGCGGTCGGGCCATCGGCTCCCTACCTCTTCCCCTGCGTCGCCAGCGCCGGCACCTCGGCCACCGCCCGCGTCGTCGGCTTGGACGAGATCACTTCGTCGACGATTTTATATTCCTTCGCCTGCTCGGCGGTCATGAAAAAGTCCCGGTCGGTGTCGCGCTGGATCTTCTCCATGGACTGGCCGGTGTGGTGCACCAGGATGCGGTTCAGCTCCTCGCGCATCCGGAGGATCTCCCGGGCCTGGATGTCGATGTCGGTCGCCTGCCCCTGCACGCCGCCGAGCGGCTGGTGGATCAGGATCCGCGCGTGCGGCAGGGCGAAGCGCTTGCCCCTGGCGCCGGCGCAGAGCAGGAGGGCGGCCATCGAGGCCGCCTGACCCATGCAGATCGTCGAGATCCCGGGCTTGACGTATTGCATCGTGTCGTAGATCGCCATCCCCGCCGTCACCGAGCCGCCCGGCGAGTTGATGTAGAGGAAGATGTCCTTGTCCGGGTCCTCGGCCTCCAGGAAGAGCAGCTGGGCAATCACGAGGTTCGCCAGGTCGTCCTCGATGAAGGTGGGCAGGAAGATGATCCGCTCCTTGAGCAGGCGGGAGAAGATGTCGAACGCGCGCTCGCCGCGCGGCGTCTGCTCAACGACCATCGGCACCAGGGCCATGGGGGATCTCCTTGCATCACTCATTGGATCTTCGCCTCGCCGACGAGCATTTCGAGCGTCATCCGGTCGCGCAGGCCGCGCCTGAGCGCGTCCAAGTCGCCGCTCTTCTCCATCATACGACGAATGGCCGGCGTCGGGCGCTGGCTCGCCTGGGCCAGGCGCTCGACCTCGGCGTCCACGTCGGCGTCGCTGGGGGCGATCCCCTCGCGCTCGGCGATGGCCTCGAGCACGAGCGCCCGCCGGACCGACTTCTCCGCCGCGGGCCGGAGCTCCCCGATCATCTTGGTGTAGTCCCAGGGCACGCGCTCGGGATCGATCCCCTGCCGGCGCAGGCCCTCGCGCGCGTGCTCGATCTGGCGCGCCACCTGCCGCATGACCATCGCGTCGGGCACCGTGAAGGCGTGCGTGTCGAGCACGGCGTCGACGACCTTCTCCTGGAGCGCGCGCGCCTCGTCGTGCGCGCGCCGGGCCTCGAGCTGCTTCAGCACCTCGGCGCGCAGCGCGGCGAGCGACGCGAACTCCCCGAGCGACTTCGCGAAGTCGTCGTCGAGCGCGGGGAGCACCTTCTCCTTCACCTCGATCACCTTGACCGTGGCCGAGCCGCTCTTACCCCGCACGGCCTCGCGCCGGTGGTCGTCGGCGAACCGGAACGGGACCTGGCGCTCCGCGCCCGCGCGCAGGCCAACCACGGCCTGGTCGATCTCGGGCAGCACCGTCCCGCTGCCGACGAGGAACTCGTAGCCGGACTGGCGCGAGGGCTCCTCGCCCTCGAGCGCGAGCGTGTAGTCGACGACGAGCAGGTCGCCGGGCGCCGCGGCCCGGTCCACCGCGCGGAACTGGGCCTGCTGCTCGCGCATGTGCGCGAGCGCTTCGTCCACCTCCTCGGCGGTCACGGGCTTCGTCTGGTGCTCCACGCGCACGCCCTTGTACTCGCCGAGCGCGATGGCCGGCTTCACCTCGACGACCGCGACGAAGGAAAGGGGCGCGCCCTCTTCGAGCTTGACGTCCTGGAGGTCGGGCTCGTCCACCGCTTCGAGTCGCGCCTCGGTGAGGGCGCGGCGGTAGACGTCGGGGATCAGGTGCTCGGCGACCTCGCGCCGCACGTCGTCGGCGAAGTGCACCTTGACGAGCGAGCGCGGCACGTGGCCCTTGCGGAAGCCGGGCAGGCGCGCCTGCTTCTGCACGCGGCCGTAGGCGCGTTCCCACTCCTGCCGCACGACCTCCGCGGGCGCCTCGACCGCGAGACGTCGCTTGCAGCCCTCGATCTGCTCGACCTCGACCTTCATCAGCGCTCCACGGTGGTGCGAGAGGGGGGAGTCGAACCCCCAAAGGCTTTAGGCCCACTGGATCCTAAGTCCAGCGCGTTTGCCAGTTTCGCCACTCTCGCGGGAATTGCGGGCGGGTCGCGACCGCAACCCGCAGCATACCACCGATCCGGGCGATTCCGGGCCGGGGACCCGACGTGCTCGGGGTATTCTACCGCCATGGCGCTGAGCGTCGCGGTCACGGGCTCGACGGGTCTCGTGGGCGGGGCGCTGGCGCTGGCGCTCGGGAGCGCCGGGCATCGCGTCGTCCGCGTCGTGCGTGGGGCCACGGCGCCGGCGGGCGACAGCGCCGTCCGCTGGGACCCGGACTTCGGCACGATCGAGGCGTCGCGCCTCGACGGCGTGGACGCCGTGGTGCACCTCTCGGGCGAGAGCATCGCGCGTGGCCGCTGGACTGAGGCGAAGAAGCAGCGCATCCGCTCGAGCCGCGTCCGCTCGACGATCTTCCTCGCCGACACGCTCGCGCGGCTCCCCCGCCCGCCGCGTGCCCTCGTCGCGGCCTCCGCCACGGGCTACTACGGAAGCCGCGGCGACCAGCTGCTGCGCGAGGAGAGCGTCTCGGGCACGGGCTTCCTCGCCGACGTGTGCCGCGAGTGGGAAGCCGCCACGGCGCCCGCCGCGCACCGCGGCGTGCGCGTCGTCCATCTGCGCACCGGCGTCGTGCTGACGCCGGCGGGCGGCGCGCTCCGGACGCTCCTCTGGCCCTTCCGCCTCGGACTCGGCGGCCCGGTCGGGCCCGGCACGCAGTGGATGAGCTGGATCTCGATCGACGACCTCTGCGGCGCGATCCTCCACGCGCTCACCACGGAGTCCCTCGCGGGGCCGGTCAACGCCGTCGCGCCCGCGCCCGTCACGAACCGCGAGTTCGCCACGACACTCGGCCGCGTCCTCGGCCGTCCGGCCTTCCTCCGCCTGCCCGCGTTCGCCGTGCACCTCCTCCTCGGCGAGATGGCCGACGAGCTCCTGCTCGCGAGCACGCGCGCCGTCCCCGCGCGCCTGGAGGCGACGGGCTTCGCGTTCGGCGATCCCGCGCTCGAGGGCGCGCTGCGGCGGCTGCTCTCTCGGTGAGGGAGCGCTCGCTTCCGCGACGTGCTATCATTGGGCATGGCCAAGGCGGCGACCGGCCGAGAGCTCCGGGACAGCGGGTACCAGACGACGTCGGTCAAGCAGGAGCTGCGCGACAACCTGATCGGCCGGCTCAAGCGCGGCGAGCCGATCTTCCCGGGGATCGTCGGCTACGAGGAGAGCGTCCTCCCGCAGATCGAGAACGCGATCCTCTCCGGCCAGGACATCGTGTTCCTCGGCGAGCGCGGGCAGGCGAAGACGCGCATGGCGCGTCTGCTCGTCGGCCTGCTCGACGACGAGGTGCCCGCCCTCGCGGGCTGCGAGATCAACGACGCGCCCTTCGCGCCGATCTGCGCCGCCTGCCGGCAGCGCCTCGCGGACAAGGGCGACGCCGCCGGCATCGTCTGGCTCCCGCGCGACCGCCGCTACGGCGAGAAGCTCGCCACGCCGGACATCACCATCGCCGATTTGATCGGTGAGGTGGACCCGATCAAGGTGGCCGAGGGGCGCTACCTCGCCGACGAGCTGACCATCCACTACGGCCTCCTGCCGCGCACGAACCGCGGCATCTTCGCGATCAACGAGCTGCCGGACCTCGCCGAGCGGATCCAGGTCGGTCTCCTGAACATCATGGAGGAGCGCGACGTCCAGATCCGCGGCTACAAGGTGCGCCTGCCCCTCGACCTCTACGTCGTGGCGAGCGCCAACCCCGAGGACTATACGAACCGCGGCCGGATCATCACGCCGCTCAAGGACCGCTTCGGCTCGCAGATCCGCACCCACTACCCGCGCCGGCTCGACGACGAGATCGCGATCATGGAGGCCGAGCTCACGCGCTTCGCCGAGGACGGCGTGGCCACGCACGTCCCCGCCTACATGAAGCAGGTGATCGCGGAACTCACCCACCTCGCGCGCCGCTCGACCGAGATCAGCCAGCGCTCCGGCGTGTCCGTGCGCGTCACCATCTGCAACTACGAGAACCTCCTCGCGAGCGCGCTCAAGCGGGCGATCCGCCTCGGCGAGGCCGACGCCGCCCCGCGCGTGAGCGACCTCGGCGCGATCGTCGCGTCGACGAGCGGCAAGATCGAGCTCGAGACGCTGGGCGGCGACCAGGGCGACGACAAGGTGCTCCCCAAGCTGCTCCAGCGCGCCGTGCTGAACGTCTTCAACCGGAGCTTCGGCGCCGGCGAGCTCGACGAGGTCGTCGCCGCGTTCCAGGCCGGCCTCAACGTGACCGTGGCCGACACGATGCCGTCGGCCGAGTACGTCAAGCAGATCGCGCAGGCGCGCCCGCTCCAGGCCGCGGTGCGGAAGCTCGGCGCGGGCGTCCCCGCCACCACGGCCGCCGCGCTCGAGTTCCTGCTCGAAGGTCTCCACCTGAACCGCAAGCTCAACAAGGACGTCCAGGCCGGCCACCACCGGTACCGGGCGAGCTAACGGCGTGCGCATCCGCTACTCGCGCTGGGACGGCACGCAGAAGCTCGACGCCCTCGACGCCGACGACCTCCTGGCGGCGATGTCCGACGACCTGCTGGCCGACGGCGACCCCTGGCGCGCGCTGCGCCGGCTCTTCCACCGCGGCGCCCAGCGGCCCGACGGCCGGCCCATGCCCGGGCTCGGGGAGCTGCTCCAGCGGCTCCGCGGGCAGCGTCAGCAGCGGCTCGACCGGTACGACCTCGGCTCGGCGCTCGACGATATCAAGCAGAAGCTCGACGAGGTGATCCGGACGGAACGCGAGGGCATCGAGCGCCGCGTCCCCACGGAGGCCGAGCGCGCCACGAAGCTCGCGCGCCTCGACCGCCTCCCGCCCGACCCCGCGGGCCGGATCCGCGAGCTCCAGCGGCACGACTTCATCGAGCCGGAGGCCCGGCGCAAGTTCGAGGAGCTCCTGAAGTCGCTCCAGCAGCAGATGCTCAAGCCGTTCGTCCAGGGCATGCAGCAGGCCCTCCAGGGCCTCGGCCCCGAGGACACGAAGCGCATGCGCGAGATGATGCGCGACCTCAACCGCATGCTCCGCCAGCGGCTCGAGGGGGAGGAGCCCGACTTCCAGGCGTTCATGGACACGTGGGGCGCGCACTTCCCCGGCGTCGAGAGCCTCGACCAGCTCCTCGAGCAGATGGGTCGCCAGATGGCGCAGCTCCAGTCGCTCATGGCGAGCCTCTCGCCCGAGCAGCGGGGCCAGCTCCGGGAGATGATGAGCGCCCTCTTCCTCCAGGACGAGCGGCTCGAGGCCGAGATGCGCCAGCTCGCGATGAGCCTCGGCGAGCTCCTGCCGCTCGACGAGATGAGCCGACGCTACGACTTCCAGGGCGACGAGGAGCTCGGTCTACGTGAGGCGATGCGTCTCATGGAGGAGCTGCAGCAGCTGGACCAGCTCGAGCGCGAGCTCCGCGCGATCCAGGACCCGGGGGACCTCGAGCGGATCGATCCAGAGCAGGTCGGCCGGCTCCTGGGCGAGGAGTCCAAGCGCGACCTCGACGAGCTCCGCGAGCTGACGCGAAAGCTCGAGGAGGCCGGCTACCTCGAGCGCCAGGGCGACCGGCTGGCGCTGACCGCGCGCGCCATCCGGAAGATCGGCGACAAGGCGCTCGGGGACATCTTCGCCGTCCTCAAGCGCGACCGCTTCGGCCGCCACGCGGTGAGCCGGCGCGGCGCCGGCGGCGACCGCACCGACGAGGCCAAGCCCTACGAGTTCGGCGACCCCTTCCTGCTCGACCTCCGCGAGACGCTCATGAACGCGATCGAGCGCGGCGGGCCCGGCACGCCGGTCCGGCTCGCCCCGACCGACTTCGAGGTCTACCGCACCGAGCTGTCCACGCGCGCGGCGACGGTCGTCATGCTCGACATGAGCCGCTCGATGCTGAACAACGGCTACTTCCTGCCGGCGAAGAAGGTCGCGCTCGCGCTGACATCGCTGATCCGCGGCCAGTTCCCGCGCGACAGCCTGCACATCGTCGGCTTCTCGCTCTACGCGCGCCAGTGGAGCCCCGAGCAGCTCCCGACGCTCTCGTGGACCGAGTGGAACGTGGGCACCAACATGCACCACGGCTTCCAGCTCTCGCGCCAGCTCCTCGGGCGCCAGCACGGCGGGAACAAGCAGATCATCATGGTCACCGACGGCGAGCCCACCGCGCACCTAGAGGGCGGCGAGGCCGAGTTCGCGTACCCGCCGACGCGGCGCACGCTCGAGGAGACGCTGAAGGAGGTCCAGCGCTGCACGCGCGACGGCATCACGATCAACACCTTCATGCTCGAGCGAAGCCGGGCGCTCGTCGCGTTCGTCGAGCAGATGGCCCGCATCAACCGGGGGCGCGCGTTCCTCGCCGCGCCCGAGCGCCTCGGCGAGTACGTGCTGGTGGACTACGTCAGCTCGAAGCGCCGCGCCGTCTCCTGAAGGGTGGAGCCCATGAAAGCCGCGATTCTCTACGAGGCGAACAAGCCGCTCCAGGTCGTCGACGTCGAGCAGCAGGGCCCACAGGCGGGCGAGGCGCGCGTCCGCGTGATGGCGACCGGGATCTGCCACAGCGACTGGCACATCATGAACGGCGACTGGCCGCTCCCGCTGCCGATGGTGCTCGGCCACGAAGCGGCCGGCGTCGTCGAGCGCGTCGGCGCGGGCGTCGCCAACGTCAAGCCCGGCGACCACATCATCTTCTCGTTCCGCCCCCACTGCGGTCACTGCCTCTACTGCTCGACGGGGCGCTCGATCCTTTGCGACGGCCACCAGTCCGTCCGCTGGGCGCTGCTCGACGGCACCTGCCGGCTCAAGCGCAACGGCCAGGACGTCTTTCAGATGGCGCGCATCGGGACCTTCTGCGAGTACGTCGTCTGCCCCGCCGAGATGCTGGTGCCGATCCGCAAGGACATGCCCTGGGCGCAGGCGGCCCTCATGGGCTGCTGCGTGCCGACCGGCGTCGGCGCCGTCACCCATTGCGCCAAGGTCGAAGCCGGCGCGTCAGTGCTGGTGATCGGCTGCGGCGGCGTCGGGCTCAACGTGGTGCAGGGCGCCCGCCTGGCCGGCGCGGGCAAGATCATCGCGTGCGATCTGCTCCCGAACAAGCTCGCGTTCGCCCGCGAGTTCGGCGCCACGCACACGATCGACGCCTCCCAAGAGAAGGTCGTGGACCGCGTGCGCGAGCTGACGGGAGGCCGCGGCGCCGACTACGCCTTCGACGCGATCGGCGGCGAGGCGACGACGCTCCAGATCCTCGACGCGATCCGCCCGGGCGGCACCGCGGTCATCGTCGGCATGGCCGCCATGAGCGTGCGCGCGCCGATCACGCCGTACCTGATGGCGCTCCAGGAAAAGAGCATCAAGGGCACCATGTACGGCTCGGTGCGGCCGAACGTCGACTTCCCGCGGCTGGTCGATCTCTACCTCGACGGCCGGCTCAAGATCGACCAGCTGATCAGCCGGACCTACAAGCTCGACGAGATCAACGAAGGGTTCCAGGCGCTCCGGAGCGGCCAGGTCGCCCGCGGCGTCGTCATCTTCAGCTGAGCCGCCCCGGGCGGCGCCGGCCGCGACCGCCCACCGGGCCCCGCCAAGGGATTCACTGCGACCGGATTGAGGGTTTTCCCCCCTTGTCCGGGTGGGTGTTTCCGTCGACATTTCCGGATATGGATATTTCCGGATATCGAACCGTGGATCACTCATCGCCTTGGAGGAGGCCAGCATGAGACTCGTCTGCGCGTGGTGCCAACACGAAGGACGACCCGGGCTGATGCGAGAGGACGACGCGTCGGGCGAGGCGTTCGACTCGCACGGTATCTGTGACGATCACAGCATTCGGCTGCTTCGCGAAATCCGGATCAGGTTCAGACAGGCTCTGCCCCTGAGCCTCCGAACCGAACCCGCCTCCGCGCCGATCGGTGCGATGGCGGGACGATGACGCTGACCGCGGCGACGCTGGCGCTCCGGAAGCTGGTGGAGGCGAACCTCGGGGTCGTCGAGCGCGGGCAGGGCACGGGGGCTACCGTCAACGGAGCCCGCGCGGGCTGGACGCCGCGAGTCCTCGCCGGCGTCCAGCTGAGCGCCTAGCCTCCGACTACTCCCAGCGGATCAGCACCTTCACCTTGGGATACTCGGGCGGCTTCCCTTCGACGTCGACGATCCGCATGCTTCCGTCCTGGGCCTGGAGCAGCAGATTGTTGTTGCTGTAGGCCACGTATTTCCCCCACGCCTTCGGCATCGTGACCTCGTACTTGGGAAGCGCGGTCTGAGCACTCGCCGAATCGGGAGCGGACAGCCACGGGCGCGCGGCAATCACGGCGAGCGCCAGCGCGATGACGGTCAGCACGAGCCTGAGATAGCGGTCGCTGAGCATGTTCGGCTCCTGGTGCGTGTGCACTGCGGGCCCGTCAGCCGACGGGCGAGAATTTCTGGGCGTTCCCTAGGTGCGGCCACACGAACGCTTGCACGTTGGCGAGGATCTGCTTGACGTGATTGCGGTCGTGGTGGACCCACTCCTGCAGGAGATCGGCGACACGTAGGCGGCCGACCTTCGGGTGCTCCCCGGCCCGCTCGAGATCCTCCCGGCGGAGGCCGCGCACGAGCGCCGCGCTGTCGTCGCGCATCCGCCCAAGCTCGTCGAGCAGGGTCCGGTCATCCCGCTCGCAGTCGTGCCGCGCCCGCGCCACCTCGTTCTGGTCCCAGGTCTCGAGCCGCGGCATGCTGGCGGCGAAGATGATCCGGATGCGGCCGGCGAAGCCGCGCCGCTCGGCCTCGATCAGGTGGCCGAGGACCTCCCTGGCGCACCACTCCCCGGGGGCGGGATGGAACGCCGACACCGAGTCGGGCAGCGCGGCGAGCTCGGAGCGCAGCGTCGTCATGGCGCTCAGCAGGAGCTCGGCGATCACGGCAGGCGCCAGCGGGTCTCGCGTCATCGACGGATCTCCTCTCGGCGTGATTCTAGTCGAGATCGGGCGGGCGCGGGTCCACGGAGTGCGCGGCCTCGACCTCGACCGGAGCGGCGCCGACGTCAAGTCGCGTCGGCGGGGGTCGGGCGCGCTACCCGATTCTCGCGGGGCGAGTCGTCGAGCCCGGCAGCGCGACGTCCGTACCGGCCAGGACCTTCTCGACGGCCGCGCGCAACTCGGTCGGCGTGAACGGCTTGCGGAGGATGGCGTTGAAGCCGATGCGCGTCGCGTCGTTGATGATGTCCGGGGTGCCGTACGCGGTCATGAGAATGCCGGCTATCTCCGGGCGGATCTTCCTCGCCTGCCCGAGGACGTCGAAGCCGTTCATGCCGGGCATCATGTAGTCCACGAGGACCAGATCGAACGGCTCCTTGGCGACCAGCTCGAGCGCCGTCGCGCCACGATTGGCCGTGCGGATCGAGCACCTGAGCGTTTGCAACACACTCAGGCAGAGGCTCACCACCGGACCCGCGTCGTCGACGACGAGGATCGTCGGCTTCCGGGCGCTCGGCTTGGGCGCCGGCGGCACCGTCGGGCCTGACGCGGCCGGCGCGCCGTTCACCGGCTTCGCGAAGAAGGCGGTGTGGCCGGCGCTCGGTGCGGCGACGGGCGGGGGCGTCGACTCGGCCTCCCCGGCGGGCACGGCCTCCGGCGTCGACACCTCGACGCCGAGCCCACTCAGGAACGCCTGCCACTCGGTATTGCTCCCGGTGTCGGCCATCGGCGTCACGGGTTCTGCCGGGCGCGCCGCCTCTTCCGGCGCCTCGTCCTCGACCTCCGGCTGCGCGGGCTCCGTCACCGGCTCGGCCCAGGCCATGGAGGCGAGAGCCTCCTCGCGCGGCTCGCCGACCGAGGCCGCCGGCGGCCAGTCGACCTCGGGTTCAGCCACCTCAGGTTCAGTC
>WNGI01006052.1_pt1 | contig 10961 bp, 9 predicted proteins | sample 5400621 | NCBI WGS metagenome assembly WNGI01 (sample SAMN13153374, study PRJNA577476) | soil metagenome | isolation source: 20 cm soil or saprolite under Garry oak tree replicate 1 | place: USA:California | collected 2016-06-15 | reverse complement strand
CTACACCGACGAGATTGAAAACGAGCAAAAGCCGGCAAGGATGATCCGGGAACGACTCGCAGGCACGGCCAGTTCCCTCGACGCTAATCGCAAGATTAAACGCGTTTTGACAACCGTTTTGTTGATTACGATTGCATCAGGAATGGGGATCGGTTTTTGGAGTCTGTCGCGCCAGTTAGCGCCTCAGCTAATTAGTGCTCCAGTCTCGTCGAAGCGCAGCGTCCCGACTTCGTTGCCGGAGAAAAGTATCGCCGTGCTCCCTTTCGAGAACCTTAGCGAGGACAAACAGAATGCGTTTTTTGCCGATGGCGTCCAAGACGACATTCTCACGGCGCTTTCCAAAGTGGCGGATCTCAAAGTTATCAACCGCACTTCCGTCAACACTTATGCTGCGGGCAGGCAACGCAACTTGAGCGAGATCGCCCAAAGCCTCGGAGTTGCGTACGTACTGGAAGGAAATGTCCGTCGAAGCGGCGAAAACGTGAGCATCACCGCTCAACTAACGGATGCTCGCACGACCGAGTGTTTATGGGCAGAGAGCTACCAACGCGATCTGGCCGGCGTGTTCGCGATTCACAGCGAAATCGTGCAGCGAATTACCTCTCTCCTCCACGCCAATGTGACATCGATAGAGCAAGCCGCCATCGAGGAACGCCCGACAAAAGATCTTGGAGCCTACGGTCTTTACGTCCGCGCGAAGGCACTCATCGCGACCATTTCTCTCAACGCCCAAATCAACGAAAAACTGCGTGAAGCCGTTCAGTTGCTCGATCAAGCTATCGCGCGCGATCAGGATTTTTATCTCGCTTATTGCCAATTATCTGCGGCGCACGACTATCTCTATTTTTTTGGGCTCGACCACACGCCGAGCCGTCTTGCTTTGGCGGATGCCGCGCTCAAGGCTGTCGTTCGCCTGCGTCCTAATGCGGGCGAAACGCATCTGGCTCGGGCCAACTTTTTCTACCGCTGTTATCTCGATTACGATCATGCACGTACGGAACTCGCGCTTGCGCAACACGCTTTGCCAAATAATTCTGAGATTTTCGAAGTAACTGGCTACATCGACCGCCGCCAAGGTCTCTGGAATGAATCGGCACGGAGCTTGCAGAGAGCTCTCGAATTAGACCCTCGCAACTTTTTTATGCTCCAGCAGATTGCGCTGAGCTATCAGGAATTCCGGCAGTTTGGGGCAATGGCCGCTGCCTTGGACCGGGCGCTTATGTTGATTCCTCGTGACTTGGACACGCGAGTTACACGCGCTTTGGTCGATCTCGAGTGGCGCGCCGACCCGCGGCCTTTGCACGAAGCGGTCAGTAAAATCCTGGCAGAAGATCCGGCGGCGGCCCCAGACTTGGCCGCTCAGTGGTTGTACGTCGCGCTATGCGAACGCGATGCGGCGGCCGCCAGCCAAGCTTTGGTTGCTATCCCGGCAAGTGGAATATCCACGGATCTGAATTTTCCGCGCTCGTGGTGCCAAGGCCTGGCTGCCCGCGCCAGAGGTGATGCTGCGGCCGCTCAAGCTGCTTTCGTCGCGGCGCGCGCTGAGCTCGAACGCACGGTAAGCGAGCAACCCAATTATGGCCCGGCTTTCTGCGTACTCGGACTGATTGACGCCGGACTCGGTCGCAAGGAAGATGCGCTTCGCGAGGGCCGCCATGCTGTCGAGTTATTGCCGATTACCAAAGATTCCATCGACGGTGCGGAGCTGATGAAATATCTCGGCGTTATTTATGTCTGGTGTGGCGAGAAGGATCTCGCCGTCGACCAAATAGCGGCGACGCTGAAGATCCCCAGTACTTTGAGTTACGGCAACTTGAAACTGCATCCTTACTGGGATGCCCTGCGGGGGGAACCGCGTTTCGAACAAATTGTAGCTAATCTGGCGCCGAAGAAGCCCGAAAAATAAGCGTCGGCTAGTACCAGTACTGTATTCACGTTGTTCTGAAACCCGAACGCCCCGCAGCTTCCGCACCCGCATACTTATAACGAGATCTGCCGCTTCTTCGACGTGTTTGAGAGGGCTGGTCTGCGCGCCTTCGGATGGGCGGTTCTGATCATCGTCGCACTCGCTGCTTGTTTTTTGCCTACTTGGCGCAGGACGCGGATCGACCCGGTCGGATGTTGCGAACTTAAGTCACTTCGCGACCCCGGGGTCGATCAAGCGGTCGCACGCTTGATCGTAAGCGTGTTAGTCCGCGGACGACATTCTCAATAAATACACAAGTGCGATCGGCGGTCAGACCGCAATCGACGGGATCAAGAGCTGCGTAATCAAAGGCAAGGTCGCTAACGCGAGTGGCTGCACGGGGAATCTATGAAGCAGATCAAGTTGCGCGCCGCTTCCAGGAGGTTGCAGTGGGGGCGTGCCGCACGCGAGATTCGTTAACTGCAGCCGACACGGCTGCCTCCATAGTTCGTCCGCCCTCAGATTCGACGGTCGAAGATCGCCGCTACAGATCTAGGGCCGACACAGTTACGACTACAGCAACGCGTCGTTGACGCGAATGCGCACGCCGTGGAGTTTCCGAAATGGCGCATTTGACTCAAACGACAGCAACACCGGTTTTTTGTGAAACCGCCACATTTTCAAAGCTGGCATCAAGACATTGCCGTATTCGTTCGCCATGGCTACGGCGGGGCAGGCACCGGTATGAATAAAACCGCGCAGGCGGCATCTGTCTTCCGGAAGACAGCCGATACCTTCGCGGCGGGGGCAAAAACGCTTCCGCAGCAATATTTCGTGTCGGAGAAGATCTTTAAAGAAGAACAAACCAAACTTTTTGCGCGCCAATGGGTATTAGTTGGGCACCAGAGTCAGATCGCTAACGCTGGCAATTATTTCACCGCCCAAGTGGCGAGTGAGAGTGTGATCGTTGTGCGGGATCAAAGATCATCAATTCGCGGATTTTACAACGTTTGTCGCCATCGCGGCACGCGGCTGTGCCAAGATTCAAGCGGACAGGTCCGCGCTATTCAGTGTCCATATCATTCCTGGACGTATGCGCTCGACGGCCGACTGATCGGCGCGCCGCACATGGACGAAGTTCCGGGTTTCGATAAGGCTAATTATTCCCTGCGCCCAGTAAAACTGGCGTTGTGGGAAGGATTCATTTTCGTCAATCTCGCGCCCGCACGAAACGCCTCGACAGAGCGAGGCGGCTACATGCCTTTAGAAGAATGGTTCGCCCCTTTGGCTGGAAAATTTGCGCATTGGAACCTGCCAGTACTGCGTTCCGCCAAGCGAATCGAGTATGATGTCCGAGCCAATTGGAAATTAATCTTCGAAAATTATTCGGAGTGTTATCACTGCCCTGGTGTGCATCCGGCCTTGTCAAAGCTAACGCCGTACGATTCAGCGGAGAACGATCTTAGTGAAGGGCCCTTTCTCGGCGGGTTTATGCGAATCGGGAAAGGGAAAAGCCTCAGTATGAGCGGGAATGCCTGCGCGTTACCTCTGGGGAACCTCCAGGGTGAGAATCACAGCCGGGTCTTCTATTATTCCATTTTCCCGAACATGCTGCTCAGCCTGCATCCGGATTACGTCATGGTGCATCAAATCTGGCCGATGTCGCCGGAGTGGACGTGCATTTTATGCGATTGGTTCTTCCATCCGGAGGCCGCTGGGGTCAGCGACAACAGCTACAATCCGGACGACGCGATCGAATTCTGGGATATGACAAATCGACAGGACTGGCATGTGTGCGAATTGAGCCAGCAAGGCATCGCTTCCAGCGCGTACAAGCCGGGTCCCTATTCGGCCCGGGAAAGCATTCCGGCGGCGTGGGACCGGGAGTATCTGCGAAGCATGAAAGATTAATCAGGAAGCAGGACGCCAGGAAAAGATCTGTGGTTAGTGGAAAACCGCGGAGAATGGGCCGTCAACATGCTACTGTTAGCGGGCTCACACCCTATCGTGGTTGCCGGATTCGCCTCATTCAATCTGCATTGACGCGTGCGCGGGCGACATGGAGTCTTGCCACATGCCGCCGCTGACTTATGCGAACTATCTCGACCTAGAGAAGTTGCTCACACTGCAACAACCGCGCTCAAGCCCGCCGGAGCACGACGAGATGCTGTTTATTATCATCCATCAGACCTACGAGCTCTGGTTCAAGCAGCTGTTGCACGAGTTCGAAAAAATAAAGAGCGATTTCTCGGCCGGCGATCTTTTCAGTGCGATCCATTCTTTCAAGCGCACGCGCACTATCATGAAAGTGCTCGTTGCCCAAGTGGATATCCTCGAGACCATGACGCCGGCCTCGTTCTCGAGCTTCCGTGATCGGCTTGAAACCGCGTCTGGATTTCAATCAATTCAGTTCCGCGAACTGGAGTTCGTGCTCGGATACAAACGCGACTCAACGCTCAAGTATGCCCGGCCGGATTTTCCGGGCTACGACCGGCTGGAGCAGCGGTTGACCGAGCGAACCGTCATCGATCATTTTTACGATTTCCTCGCCGTGCGCGGGGCGCAGATTCCGGCGGAGCTGAAGAATCGCGATCTGTCGCAGGCGAACATTGCTAACGAGCAGGTGCAAAAGGAAATCCTAAGTCTCTACAAGAGCTCGCCCGAAGTGTCGATCCTTTTCGAACTGATGACTGACTTCGACGAAGGGTTACAGGAGTGGCGTTATCGTCACATCAAACTGGTCGAACGAACCATCGGGGCAAAGAAAGGGACGGGCGGATCGCCCGGTGTGCCGTTTCTAAAGGAATCGCTGTTCAAGCCGATCTTTCCCGACCTATGGGCGATTAGGCATGAAATGTGAGCGCGGCGCACAACGCCGCGGTTAAATGTTAAAAGAGTTACAACGTTACAAGGGGTGCGCGCCATAGTCTTGAAACGGTGAATGGTGGATTCACCACCATGTAACAATGTAACATTTTAACGTTTCAACATGCTCTACGACATCACACCGCCGATTACGCCGATGCTGGCGGTCTGGCCAGGTGATACGCCGCCGAGCCGCGAGGTATTGTTGGACATCAGCCGCGGCGACAACATTACCTTATCGACGCTGCGCGCGACCGCCCATTTGGGCGCGCACGCTGATGGACCGAATCATTATGCAAAAAACGCACCGGCGATCCATGAGCGCGCACTCGATTATTATCTCGGTTCGTGTCAGGTGATCCGAATCGACACTGCGCGCGCAGCACGCATCACCACGAAGATGTTTTTGGACGTGGCAGGGCGAGTCTTCGCCGCTGCCGAAGTCAGCCTAGAACCGCCTGCGGTGGGACCGATCGACTTTACATCGCGCGTTTTGTTCGCGACCGGCACATATCCCAGTTCACAGAAATGGAGCAGCGATTTCGCGGCACTCTCAGCGGAGCTAATTGATTTTCTACATGATCGGGGGGTGATTACGGTGGGAATCGATACACCGAGCATTGATCTCCCTGACTCGAAAGATTTACCGGCGCACAAGGCGGTGCTGCGACACGATATGGCGATCCTGGAAGGGTTGGTATTAAAGGATGTGCCGGAAGGAACCTACGAATTAATTGCGCTGCCGTTGCCATTGGTCGGATTCGACGCAAGTCCGGTAAGAGCCGTCCTCAGGACGATTAAGAGTGATAAGTGATCAGAGTGAAAAACGGCAGCAAATGGCGAGAGATATCTCGGTCCGAGCCGGATGGTTATGTTCGTTCAACATAACAAGCAGTGGGCGATTAAAAGCCTGTGCCTGAGCGAAGTTAAACGGGTCAGTCAGTCGCCCTGCCTCTAAGCCCAAGAAATTCGCGCGCAGTTCCGGACAGCAGTTGCGCCCTCTCTTTTGCAGAAATCTCTTTCATCGATTCGATCAGCTTGCCCGGATGCGCTTCGCCAAGAGGGAATGGATAGTCCGATCCGAACGCGACCCGATGCGTCCCGAATAGTTTGAGAAGCAATTTCAATGCGGCGGGATCGTGGACAAGTGAGTCAACGTAGAAGCGCGCCGGAGTGCCTTGATGGGCCAGATAGTTTCGTGGGTTGGCCTTGTTCTCCATCGCGCAGAGATCAGGTCGGACATGAAACGCGTGTTCAATTCGGCCAATCGTAAACGGGAACGCGCCGCCGCCGTGAGCGAAAGCCACGCGCATCGATGGGAAACGGTCGAACACGCCGCCGAACATCATCGAACAGATCGCCAGCGATGTCTCGGCCGGCATGCCAACCAGCCACGGCAGCCAATAGTCCGGCATGCGCTCCTTACCGAGCATATCCCATGGATGAACAAAAATCGCCGCGTCAAGCTGTTCTGCCGCACTCCAGACAGATTGAAGGGACGCATTGTCCAAATTTATAGTATCGACTCGGCCGGTAAGCGGGCTTGCATCAACATGGGTGCCGATTTGCGCGCCGCGCAGGCCTAGATCACAAATGCAACGTTCCAGTTCACTTGCCGCCAGATCCGGATCTTGCAATGGGATCGTCGCCAGGCCAGCGAATCTCTTTGGATGACCGCGAACAATTTCAGCGATGTGATCATTGAGACGACGCGAGAGATCGAGACCGTCGGCCGGCTTCGCCCAATAGCTGAACATCACCGGCACGGTCGAGAGCACTTGCATCGAAACACCGGCGCGATCGCATTCCTCGATGCGCTGTTTTGGGTCCCAGGTGTTGTCGGTGATTTCGCGAAAGACGCGGTTGCCAACCATCATGCGCGCACAACACGGCTTGTAATGGTCGAGCCTAACAAATCCGCTATAGCCATATTTTGCGTCCAAGTCGGGCCAATCTCGGGGAAGGACATGGGTGTGCAGGTCGATCTTCATGCGCGGCGTGATAAGACTACGCGCTTACTATTACAAAGTTGCGAGGTTACAGGATGACAAATCCAGTGAGCGTTGCAGCGTCGAATGATCGCGCTATACCCCTTGAAACATTCTAACCCTTTTAACGATGTAATTCCTGGAGGGATCTTACGGGTTCGGGTTTTTCGATCTTCTTACCGCAGTTTTTGCAGGTGCGCCGCGCATCATCATTCCAGAACTCGAGCATAGCCTGGCTAAAATGCTGAACGATATCGGCGCAGTCGAAATGGATATCCTCGACCAACGCCCCACAGTTCTCGCAGTAGAAGATAACATGCTCCTTCTCTCCCGGTGGGCGGCGGCGCTCGACTACCACTCCAATGGTATCTGGTGGCCGCTGGGGCGAGTGCGGGACGTTACGCGGGATGAAGAAGGTTTCGCCCTCGTGGACAATGTGATCCACGATCTCGTCCCCCTCCCGGACGCGTACCTTGATGTCGCCTTTGAGCTGATAGAAATACTCCTCCGAATCGACAAGATGAAAATCGTTGCGCGCGTTTGGACCGGCGATCACCATGACAAAAAAATCACGACCGTCATAAAGGTATTGATTGCTCACCGGCGGCTTGAAGAGGTGCCGATTTTCTTCAATCCAACTGTTTAGATTAATCGGTGGTTGGACAGCGGCCGCGGCGCCGGTTCCTGACGATTTTGGTTTGGAAGCTGTAAGATTTGCGATGACGCACCGTATTTCCGTCCTCGGGCAGCGTCAACCAGTCAAAGCAGGCCCGCAAAATGATTGGGCCTTCGGGTTCCGAAAATGCTTACTTCCTTGTCCCATGCCAGCCCACTTCAACAGAGCGATGAAAATCTTCAGCCGCTGCCGAGTATTTTTGGCCATCGCCGCCGCCCTGGCGCTTGCGAGTTGCGAAGAGCTGGCGGAACAGCGATTTGGAGGTTTTTTACCCGGCGGGACGACGGCTGGCGGTTATTGGCGCGGTGACCACGTTTCGGGTCGACCGAAAATTGTGGTCCAGGTTTCCGAACAGCGCGCCTATTTCTATAAAGGCAAACGGGTTGTTGGAACCAGCACTGTTTCCACGGGCAAACGAGGTTTCGATACCCCGCCCGGGCATTATCACGTAATTGAGAAGGACAAGAATCATGTCTCGAGTGAATTCGGCGATTATGTGAACCCGGCGGGTGATGTTATAAAATCGAATATTGATGTGCGAAAAGATTCGCAACCCGCGGGAACGCATTTTGATGGCGCGCGAATGCCATACTTCCTCCGGTTTAATGGCGGCTACGGGATGCATGCGGGCTACGTACCACGCTTCCGGGCGTCGCACGGTTGCATTCGATTGCCTGCGCGAATGGCGAGGCATTTCTACGAAAATGCGACGGAAGATACGCCGGTAATCGTCCGAGAATAAGCTAGCCGGGCGGCCAACTCATCTGACGTTGTCCGAGGAGATGGACGTGCAGATGTGGGACGCTTTCGCCGGCATCGGGTCCGCTGTTAATGACGACACGAAAGCCCGTTTTTAAGCCAAATTTTTTTGCAACTTCGCCCGCGGCGAGCAGCAATTCGCCGAGCAACTCGCGATCGTTTGGGCTCGCATCGGCCAGCCGAGGAATGACGCGCTTTGGCACAATCAATACATGGACGGGCGCCTGCGGGTTGACGTCTCTGAATGCGAGGACCTTCTCATTCTCCAATACGATCTCGGCCGGAATTTGTCGCGCAATGATTTTCTCGAAGATGGTCATGTTATCGCATCGAGCAATTTAGCTCGGGCAAATCGCTCTGAGAAAGTTTCTCGCGGATGAAGCAAACTATTTCGCCTCTTAATGCGTCACAAGCGCGCGACCAGACGCGGGTGCCGCGCAGCTGCTTTACGCAAGCATTGAGAGCGACGAGTTGGACCGAGTTCACTCGCGTTTGCAACAACAATTCCAAACGCCGTGAAAGCATTTCGAAAAAGGCCAGCTCGTACCCGGTGCCAGCGGTGTGTGCAATTTCAAAAAGCGAAAGGGACACCGGCGGCGGACTTGGCGTGAAGTGGGGCACGATTTCCTGGTAACCGACTACTTTTAAGACGTAGCGCACGGTTTGGGAAAATTGATTGAAAGCGACGAAATTCTCGTCATTTCGAAGCCGCAGGTAAAAAGCAATGCTTTCTGTCACATGATCGGTCAGCCACCATTTGGGATATCCGGCTTCGGTAGCTGCGCGAGTGATGGCATCGCGCAGCCAACCACGGTCAAATTCAAAAAGTTGGCCCGATTCCGCCCGTAAATATGGAAACTCCTCTTTGAAAGCGACCATTAGCGTTTCTCCGTCGGAAAAAGTTCGCGCTGTTGTGCGCTCGTTTTGACCCGCCGGCCAAGAGCTTCAATGGCATCGACAAATTCGTCGGCCTGCTGAAAACGGCGATGGACGGACGCATAACGCAAATACGCCACTTCATCGATGTCGCGCAATTTTGCCATCACGTGTGTCCCAATTTGTGTCGAGGTGACTTCGCGGCCGGCCGTTTCTATTTCATGAATAATATCGTCCACAGCCTGCTCGAGAACGACCAGGCTGATCGACCGTTTCTCGAAGGCCTTGGCCAGACTGCTTACCAGTTTGCGCCGGTCAAAGGGCTCGTGGGATCGATCGCGCTTGATCACCCGCAAGTCGGTGCGCTCGATTTCTTCGTAAGTGGTGTAGCGATAGGCGCATTTCAGGCATTCCCGGCGGCGACGAATGCTGAGACCTTCTCGAGACTGGCGCGAATCGATAACTTTGTCGTCCCGCGACCCACACTTCGGACAACGCATAGTGGCGCCGCAGCCTATATCACACAACAAATAGTGGCGTCAACCGTTTCCCTCACGCCCGGAGTTTATTTTTTAAGTGCCGCGTAAGGCCCCCTTTTTCGCGCTTCGATACCATAGCGAATGACTCCAGAAGCACGCTCCCGCCAGATTCCGACAGCAATCGTTGATCAACATTCACCAGGATCACGACCTGGCGGCAGATATCGGTGGGATTAATGTTTACTTCCCGCGAGAAGCCGGCGGCTAGGTGGCGGCCGCTACTTTTTTCAAGCGTGGCTTGGTCACGCGAGGTTTCCGCGGCTCGAATTCGAAGCCGACCTTCCCGTTTTCCAGTTTCAGATAAGCGGAAAAGGCCCGACCTTTTTTCGATATGAATTTCGGTAGGAGATCCGTCTTTCCGGCGTCCATCAATTTCTGGACCTGCTCCTTCGGAATCTCGCGCTGTAGAATGACACGGCTAATTCGAAATGTGCAACGGGGCGGTTTTTCGAGTGTTCGTTCGCAGGTGTAGGAATTCTCCAAGGCAAAAACTTTGCCCTCCCGGCAGAGTGGACAGAGCCCGATTTCTTCGTGACGTTCCCGATCGATCGTTACGATCGAGTCCGCGCCATTTTCCCCGAAATCGAACTGCTGCTTGAAATCGTCACCAAGTTTGACTATGGCGGAGAACGGCCGCCCCATTTTGCTGCGAAAGCCAACGAGCGGACCAATGTGGCCTTTCTCGAGTAAGGTGCGGACTTCCTCACCATCAAACAAACGCCCGGCCATTGTCTTCCAGACAATCAGTTCGCAGTTACGGCAACGAAACGTGCGGTAATCCTCGTCAAATGGACCGCCGCCGCATTTTGGACACTTCACTTCAAGGGTCTCGAAGTTCCCGCTGACGCTGTCGCCCTCGAACGATTTGGCCTTATCGACGATGTCGCGCGTGAATTCCTTGATCTGCGACATGAAATCGCTGCGCTGCATTGCGCGGTTCTGGATTTGTTTGAGCTTAAATTCCCATTCCCCGGTCATTTCCGGCGAACAGAGAGCGGATACGCCAATCCCCCGCAGCAGAGTGATGAGCGCCATTCCTTTTGCCGTCGCGATCAGTTCACGGCCCTGCCGAATGACATAGCCATCGTGGATCAACCCCTCAATGATCGCTGCGCGCGTGGCTGGAGTGCCGAGTCCCTTCTGGATCATGGCCTCACGCAATTCCTCGTCTTCGACGAGTTTGCCTGCACCTTCCATAGAGGAGAGCAGGGTCGCTTCATTGAAGCGCGCCGGCGGCTTTGTTTCATTCTGCTTGATCTCAATGACGGTGACCCGGGCCGATTCGTTTGGCGCGATCTCGACCAGCGCATTCTCGTCGTCGCCGTTCGCCGCCTCGCGCCCGTAAATCGCAA
>WNGI01006051.1_pt1 | contig 10962 bp, 13 predicted proteins | sample 5400621 | NCBI WGS metagenome assembly WNGI01 (sample SAMN13153374, study PRJNA577476) | soil metagenome | isolation source: 20 cm soil or saprolite under Garry oak tree replicate 1 | place: USA:California | collected 2016-06-15 | reverse complement strand
TATAGTATGTTACCGATCGGTAACATTTCGTAATCACCCCTATGTTACCGGTCGGTAACATTTTAGTCAAGGATGGGTAGTAAAAAGCATGCAAACAGATATTCACAACAACGGGACTAAAGCGAAGAAGAAGCGCAGGTCGGGCTTGCCCGTTCGCGAGCGGATTCTGGTGGCGGCTGGCGATTTGTTTCACAAGCAGGGGATCCGCGGCGTCGGCTGTAAAGCGATCGCGGAAGCGGCGCAGACCAACAAGATGACCCTCTACCGCTACTTCGACTCGAAGGACGAGCTCATCGCCGAATGGGTCCGCGGCATGATCGCCCACAAGGAAGAAGAGTGGAAGGACCTCACCGCCAAGCACGGCGGTGATCCGCAGGGCCTGCTTCAGGACTGGAGTCGACGCACCGCGGCCAAGCTCAGGGAGATGGAAGAGCGCGGTTCCGCCCTGGGCAACGCGCTGGCGGAGCTGCCCGACCCAGACCATCCGGCGCGGCGCGTCATTCAGGAGTACAAGATCCGCTCGCACAAGCGTGTCGTACGATTGTGCAAGGCCGCCGGTTTCCAGGACCCGATTCTCGCCGCCAATCTCTTCTCGATGCTGCTCGAGGGCGCCCACTCCTGTGTTCAGTGCATGGGCATGCGGCAGATCGGCGAGCACCTCGTCCAGCTGGTCGACCTGATGGTCGAGAACAGCCGCCAGCAGCGACGCACCCGTTATCCGACGGCGATCTAATCCGAGATAAGACGACTTCATACCAAGTCGTCGTTCGACGATCGGCTAAATCGACATCGAAAACGACAACGTACGACTACCGGCTAGGGGCTTTGGGCGGACCAGCCTAGGGCTGCGAGCACCATCGACCTCAGGATGTGCACGAAGCCCCTCGCCGTTCCGCTCATCGCCCCTAGCCGGTCGTCGTACGTTGTCGTTACTACCTGTTCGCAGGCCTATCGCCTATCCAGTACCTCGCCCCCGGCCCCAACCTCGCCGCCCGATCTCCTGGATTAGACAGAGCGCAGCGATCGAGCGACAAACATCCGCAGCCAATACACTCTGTCAGCCCTGCCCTCAACCGCTCAAGCTCGGCGATGCGTTCGTCGATGCGGGCGGTCCAGGTTTTCGACAGCCGAGACCAGTCCTTGCCGGTGGGCGCGCGATCGGGTGGCAGCTTGGCCAGCTCGGCGGAGATCTCGTCCAGCGCGAGCCCGATCCGCTGCGCGAAGACGATGAACGCGATCCGGCGCAGGACCGACCGCGGATAGCGCCGCTGCGCTGACCCCTCGCGCTCGGACTTTATCAATCCACGCTCCTCATAGAAGCGAAGCGCGGAGGCGGCCACGCCGCTCCGCTTCGCGACCTCACTGATCACCAGCAAATCCGACATGCCGCCAATCTATCTCACGCTGGGCTTGACTTCAAGTTCACTTGAACTTGTAGATTGCTGAAATTCACGTTTCGGACGAGGAGACCACCATGAACATCAGGCAGAAGCAGCGAACGGCACTCATCACCGGAGCGTCGCGCGGGCTCGGGCTCGAGCTCGCCCGCGGACTCGCCCGCCGTGGGTGGAATCTCATTCTTACCGCGCGCGACGAGCAGCGACTCCGCGCGGTGCGCGACGAGCTCGCCACCGTCACCCACGTGGCTGCCATTGGCGGTGATGTCACCGCACCCGCGCACCGCCAGGCGCTGGCAGTTCTCGCCCGCGGACACGCCGGCCTCGACGCCGTCATCAACAATGCCGGATGCCTCGGTCCGAGTCCGCAACCGGAGCTGTTCGACTATCCGCTCGAGATCCTGTCCAAGGTCTTCGAGGCCAATGTCGTCGCGCCGCTCGGCGTCCTCCAGGCGGTACGCGACGAGCTGAAGCCCGGCGCCAGAATAATCAACGTCACCAGTGATGCCGGAGTGAACGCCTATCCGGGGTGGGGTGGCTACGGGTCGAGCAAAGCGGCGCTCGAGCAGCTGTCGGCGATACTCGCCGCCGAGCATCCGTCGCTCAAGGTCTATTGGGTCGATCCGGGCGACATGCGTACCGACATGCACCAGGCCGCTTTTCCGGGTGAGGACATCAGCGATCGTCCGCTGCCGGAGATTCGCGTTCCGGCGTTCATCAATCTGCTCGAAGGAGATCTGCCGAGTGGACGTTATGTCGCCGCTAATCTCGGACCGGTGGCGGTCGAGGGAGAGGCAGCGTGACTGCGATCGCTCTCAGAGATCCGCCGCCCGCGGCCGTTCCGCTGCCGATCGATTTTCAATTACCCGACGAGCTAGTCGCCCACGAGCCGCCCGAAGCGCGCGGTCTCGCTCGCGACGGCGTGCGCCTCATGGTTTCGCGCATCCGCTGCGATGCCATCGCGCACACCAGCTTCTCTCGCTTCCCCGACTTTCTAAAGCGCGGAGATGTTCTCGTCATCAACACCAGCCAGACGATCAACGCGGCCTTCGAGGCGTTGCTGGAGCGCGAGGACGGCACCGTGAGCGAAGTGATGTTCCATCTTTCGACGCGATTGTTCGGAAAAGGCGAGCCATGGGTGGTCGAGGTGCGGCATCGGGCCCCGACAGGAACGACACCGCTCCTCGACGCCAAGCCCGGTGAGATCATACGCCTACCTGCGGGCGCGACGGGGCGCCTCCTCACACCCTACACCGCCGGTCGTCTTCAATCGACCAACGGCCAGGTGAGGCTCTGGATCGCCGAGCTGTCGCTTCCGGAAAACCCGCTCGCTTACGCCGAGCATCACGGCTCTCCGATTCGCTACTCGTATGTGCCGAAGCCGTGGCCGCTGGAGTACTACCAGACCGTATTCGCCGATGAGCCGGGCAGCGCGGAGATGCCCTCCGCGGGCAGGGCGTTCACCAACGACATGCTACAGGAGCTAGGTCGCAAAGGCGTTCGTATTGCTCCGCTCGTTCTTCACACCGGCGTGTCGAGTCTCGAGACGGACGAGCAGCCTTATCCCGAGCGCTATCACGTCTCCTACGCAACCGCCCTTGCTGTAAACGGTGCCCGGCGATTAGGGGGTCGAGTGATCGCAGTCGGGACGACCGTCGTGCGTGCGCTCGAGACAGCAGCGGACGATGATGGTTGCGTCCGTTCAAGCGGCGGCTGGACCGATCTTGTCGTCGCGGCGGACCGGCGTCTCCGCGTCGTCGACGGATTGCTAACTGGGTTGCATGGACCGAAAGCTTCGCACCTGTCGATGCTGGAAGCGTTGGCCGGGCGAGAGCATCTGGCGCACGCCTACCAGGAGTTGATCGAGCAAGAGTATTTGTGGCATGAGTTTGGGGATTTGCATCTGATACTGCCGTGATTTGCTTTTAGGACTTCGTTGGGCATTAAGCAGTGACTGCGAGCGGGGAACCAACGGCCACTCCGATCTGCGAGCTAAGTCCGAACGGCGAACCTGTTGCGAGCAAGTGAAGAAAGTCTACGAGTGTTAGAGGAGCTGACAATGGCGAGTAAACAATCAGCAAGCGAACAAATCACCGCCGAGGTCACGTCCTGGCCTGGCGTCGAAGCTGGTCCAGGCAAGCGCGGGGAGTTCGCGTTCAAGTTTCGCGGTCGTGAAATCGGGCACCTCCACGGTGATCGTGCGGCCCACTTCTCGTTTCCGAAGGATGTGTGGGCAAAGCTCAAGGAGGAGGGAAGAATCGGATACCATCCGGTGTTTCCCGATTCACCGGGTCCTGCCGCGCGAAACATTCAGAATGAGCCTGACATTCGCGACGTGATAGCGTTGCTTCGCTTGAACTACGACCGGCTCGTCGCTCGTTTGGAATCAGCGGCACACGTCTGAGGTCGCGTTTGCAGCTGGCAAGAGTAGATTGAGTTCGCCACAAGCGAAGATTTTCTCAAAGCGACGGCGACGGCGCATCCAATCAATCACTGCTCATGCCAATTCACGAAACGCTTTCGCTCTGGGAAAACTTTTACGTAATCGTCGGATCCTCAGCGGGCGCGCTGACCGGTCTTCAGTTCGTCGTAATGGCGCTCATTCCGGATTCGCCGACGCAGGCCGGCGAGCACGAGATCAACACCTTCGCTACGCCCACGATCGTTCATTTCTGCATCGTATTGTTCATCTCGGCTGTTCTCAGTACTCCGTGGCCAACATGGCACGCTGTGGCGACGGTCGTGTGGGTGACAGGCGCGCTGGGGATCGTCTACACGATGATCGTCATCCGGCGGTCGCAGCGGACGAAGCTGTACAAGCCGGTGCTCGAAGACTGGATCTGGTTTACAGTGTTGCCGCTCATCGCATACACAGTGATGGTCGTCTCCGCCGGGCTCCTGGTATACGATACGACGCTCGGCCTCTTCGGCATGGCCGGTTCTTCACTGCTGTTGTTATTTGTCGGGATTCACAACGCCTGGGACAGCGCAACCTACATCGCGATTAGCGCGAAACAGGGGCAGCGGCCCGCCGAGAGCACGCCACCCGGTCCCAACCAGTAGAGAGGGCGTCGACCTTAGCCGCGTAGGTCACTCATCACCGACATGCCTGACACCCAGGAAATCGCCGTCCCTGCGCCGCAGGCGGCTCCCGCCACTTCCGTCGCCAGCTGGGAGAGCATCAAGGAAGCGCTTCGCGGCGCGCACCACGACTACACCGACGGTCCCATCGGCCGAGCGATTTTCCTGCTCGCGGTTCCAATGGTGCTCGAGACTGTGCTCGAGAGCGTCTTCGCCGTCGTCGATGTGTTCTTCGTCTCGCGACTTGGCGCCGACGCAGTAGCAACCGTTGGACTGACCGAGTCGATGATGGTGCTGATCTACACGCTGGCGATGGGCCTCGGTATCGGCGCCACCGCCACGGTCGCCCGGCGCATCGGCGAGCGCGATCAGGAGGGCGCATCGCACGCCGCGGCGCAGGCGATCCTGCTCGCGCTCTTCATCGCAGTAGTGCTGGGTATCTCCGGAGCTCTCGCCGCGCCGACGCTTCTCAGCGCGATGGGCGCATCCTCCGGCGTCATCGCCAACGCGAACTTTACGCGCATCATGCTCGGCGGTAACGCGGTAGTGCTGATGCTGTTCCTCGTCAACGCGATCTTTCGCGGTGCGGGCGATGCGGTAATCGCGATGCGCGTCCTCTGGCTGGCGAATGCGATCAACATCTTCCTCGGACCGATGCTCATCTTCGGAGTCGGGCCGTTTCCGCGGCTGGGCGTAGTAGGTGCCGCGGTTGCGACCAATATCGGACGCGGCATTGGCGCTCTCTACGCGCTCAGTCGGCTGATTCGGCCCGGCGCGCGCGTGCAAGTGAGGCGTCACCACTTTCGCCTCGACCCGCCGCTGATGTGGCAGATGATGCGCCTGTCAGGATCCGGAACGTTTCAGATTCTCGTCGGCAGCGCCAGCTGGATCGGACTCGTGCGCGTCATCTCCAGCTTCGGCAGCCCCGCGCTTGCAGGTTACACCATCGCCATGCGCATCGTGATGTTCGCCCTGCTTCCATCGTGGGGACTCAGCAACGCCGCCGCGACGATGGTTGGCCAGTCACTGGGCGCGCGCAAGCCGGATCGCGCCGAGCGCTCGGTGTGGATCGCCGGCAAGTACAATCTCTGGTTCCTCGGCGGAGTTGGTGTGCTCTTCGTCGCGCTTGCTGGTCCGATCGTGTCGATCTTTTCCTCTGACCCAGCCGTCGCGAGTTACGCCACCGCTGCCCTGCGGATCGTGGCGCTCGGATTTCCGTTCTACGCTTACGGAATGGTCTTGACCAGCTCGTTCAACGGTGCCGGGGACACCTGGACACCGACGTGGATCAACCTCGTCGTGTTCTGGATGTGGGAGATTCCCCTTGCATACTTGTTGGCCCTCTGGTTCAACCAGGGTCCTCGCGGCGTTTTCATCTCGATCACGCTCGCGTACTCGACGCTCGCGCTCGTTAGTGCCTGGCTGTTCAGAAAGGGGCGCTGGAAGACCCGCAAAGTTTAGAAGTCGTTCACGTTCTGGGGACGAGTCTTTCCGCGACGTAGGAGGCCCACGTCGTCCCGCGCCGCTGACCCGCGTTCGAGAGGATGATCACGATCGTCCCGTCGGCCATCACTCGCGCCACGCTCGTACTCCTTGCGTCACCGGCCCCGGAATACATCACCTCAGTCACCCGACCGCCGCTCACATACACGCGAGTTCCATAGCCATAGTGAATCTCGAACGGCGGCGCGCTTCGGACGTGCATCAATGGAGACTCGAGCTCTCTGCTGTCGGTACGTCCAAAGAGTCGGGCCTCGTGAATGCCAGTGACCCACCGGTAAATATCTAGCGCGGTGCTGCGCATCCCGTTCGCGCCCTTGTGGCCCCAGTCGCCGCCCTGGAATGTCGTCGACCGCATCTTCGCCGGAACGAGCAGCTCGCGCTTGGTGAAATCCTCCCACGTCTCGCCTGACGCAACCTCGATGATTGCCGCGAGCAGCTGGTAGTCGTCGTCCGCGTACCGATAATGAGTTCCAGGCGGGTACTCGAGTCGCTGCGAGAGGATCGCCGTCACCGCGCCATCGCGCCGCATGATTCCCGAGCCCGCCGAGTGGCCCGCGAGACCCGATGTGTGGGTCAGGAGATGGAAAACGGTGATATCGCGCTTCTGCTGAGGGGCGTGCGGAAAGAAACGCGATATTGCATCGCTGAACGAAAGACGGTGCTCGGACCGCAGCTTGAGGATCGCCGCCGCGGTGAAGCTTTTCGTCATCGATGCGATGTTGAACTTCGTGTTGAGCGTGAGCGGCTTTCCGTCGAGCGGCGAATACGCTTTCTCGAACAGAATCGAGTCTCCCTTCGCTACCAGCACGACCCCGGAGAAGCCGCTGTCGTGTTGCGCGCGGAGGATGGCATTGAAGTGCGACGACGATTGGGCATCCGCTTCGCCAACCGCGAGAAACAGCGCGAGACAGAGGAGGGGAATCACCCTTTGGTTGGCGACTACGGAATCAGCGCGATGGCCGTGAGAATCGCAGCCGTGATGATCGACTTGGCGTAAACAACGCGCGCCTGACGACGAACCTGCTTCAGCTCGTCCGAGTCGGAGATGGGTTGCGGCCCCTGGTCCATGTCGCGCAGACCGCGCGACGCGAGTCGCACTCATGTTTTGTCGCGCGACTGGAAGAACCCGAGCGCGCCAACATAGAAAAGGAAGATCAAAGGGATTCGCCAGACGAGGGGCGCGTGGATCAGGATCAGGAGAACCGCGATAAGGACTCCGCCACCGAACGCCGCGAGCCCGTAGACTAGTCGCTTGCGCCGCTCTCCAGCGCCGATATTGGCGATCCGTGCTGCGGCTGAGGTATCCATGAGGTCCCCCACGACTGCTTCCTAAGGGTGGAGATCAATGCCGATTCGGTCAACCCCGCACGGGCATCCGCAGCGTCTGCGCCAGCTCAACCCGTATTAACTCGATCGCCCTGTCAACCAGAATCCTGTTCCCCGGCTCGTAAACCCAGCTGCTCGCGCCCGAAGGATGCGGAAGCGGAATGGCAATCGACTGACCGCCGGCGTGTTTGACCATGCGTTTGGTTCCGATCAACTCGTTCAATGGCAGCTTGGGCAGAAATCGCTCGATTGCCAGGCGACCGACGGGGATCAGCAGCGTTGGTCGAATGATTCGCAGCTCGCTTTCCAGCCAGTCGGCGCAGCTCGATTGCTCCTCGCGCGTCGGCACACGATCACCGCGTCCGCTCGGGTGTGCCCCGGGATAACAACGCGTGATAGCGGCGATGTAGATCTTCTCGCGAGCCGTCGCTTCATCTACGCCGGCGCGCTCAAGCCAGCGAAAAAGCGTCCGGCCCGCGCGGCCTGAAAAGGGAACGCCTCCCTCCGACTCGACCTTGCCGGGCGCCTGACCAACCAGCATCACGCGAGCGCTGTTGGCGCGCGAGATGACGGGCCGTATGTCGGCATCAAGCCGGCAGTGGCGACACCTGAGGAGGGCCGCACGATGCGCGTCGAGCGTGAGGGATCGTTCAGAAACTGTCACGCTTTAATTACCCCGCCTGGCGCACCAGGTCCCGCATACGCCCCTCGTCCAGCTCCTCCCACGCGGACTCGTTGTCGGGCAACTTCTTTCTCAATTTGATTTTCGGACTTCGGCTGCGTCCACTGCCGCCGACGATTGAGCTGATGCGCGCGTGCACTTCCTTTACGCCGGACAGCGCGATCACCTCGTGCACGTTGTTCTCGCGTATTCCTCCGCCGGCGACGATTCCGATCCGCCCGCGAGCCTGATTCACGAGCGCCGATATTCTTGGAGCACCTTCGAGCGCGGTGTTGGCGCCGCCGGAGGTCAGCACTCTCGATACGCGCGCCTCGATCAACTCCTCTAGCGAATCGCTGGCATTCGCGGCGAAATCGAAGGCACGGTGGAAAGTGACGGGCAAATCTTTGGCGCCAACGACGAGGGCGCGAGTCTGCTTCAGGTCGATCCTGCCGTCTGCCGTGAGCGCGCCGGTGACGATTCCGCGCGCGCCCATGGCTTTTGCCAGCTCGATGTCGCGCAGCATGACCTCGATCTCCGGGTCCGAATAAACAAAGCTCCCGCCCCTCGGCCTTATCAGCACGAACACCGGGATGCGACATCGCTCGACTACGGCCGCCATCAATCCGGCGCTTGGCGTGGTACCGCCATCATTCAAGCCGGAACACAGCTCGATTCGACCGGCTCCCGCGCGCTCTGCGGAGTGGGCCGATTCGAGCGTGTCTACTGCTGCTTCAACAAGCGGCAATGGATTTCGGAGGTCGGGAGCGACGGGGATTCCAGCGGAAACCTGCCTAATAGGAATCAAACCGCCTGCGTCCGCAATCTGCGTTACGGCCGGCGGGCCGGATACGTCGAAAGGTAGACCAGAGAGGCGTGCAATTGGCTCCCAATCTCCGATTGATGGACACACCAAACAACTCCGACAACTGGGGCTCAGCCTGGATCGATGCGATTGCTTTTGCCATCGGTCTGGCCGTGGCCTGGTGGGCGGGCTGGAACACGGGCGATCTCGTCTGGAGCTTGTGGCTGTCGAGTTTCGTCGTCGGCTACGCGACGATCGTATGGATGATCGCGCAGCCGTCGCTCGAGCTCGGGATCACTGCCTGGCGCGAACGAGCTGCCGTTGGCTCCAACCCAAGATCAATCATCATTCTGTGGGTCCTCATTCTGGCCGGCGCGTCGTTCATGCTCGCGTTTTTCACGATCCACTTCGGTGGGTTTCACTACGTCCACTCCCAGTTCCTGATTTCTTTCTTCCCGGTAGACTTGCCGGGAGGCGGACACGCGGGTCACGCCGGAATGGCCACGTACGTCGAGGTAGCGCGACGGTATTGGCCGTTCCTGCCGTCGGCATTCCTTGCGCATCGCGCCGCCTTCCTCCGAAAGCCGCTTTCCCTCAAGCCGGAACTCTCGGCGGACACGATGGCGAACCGCAACAGCTTCGGAACCCTGTTCTCGGAGCCGTACAGAAACGTCATCCGCATGCATATGCTGATTTTCTTTTTCGTCTTCGCGCATTTCGCGCGACTCGAGAATTTCGCGGTGTATGCGGTTGTCTACGCGGTGTATTTCTTCCCCTGGCGACTGATCAGAAAAACCGAAACGCGCGCCGCTCAGGTTTCAGTTCAATAGAAAGCGGCGATTATCGGCTATTGATCATTCCGATCCGGAATCGTCAGTCGTCGAGCGACGGACTCTCTCGCGCGACCAGATCCACGCTCCGACCAGTAGGAGTGGGGGAAGGAACAACCAGCCCAGAATTAGGTCGCTGAGCCTTACACTGACGCTGATCGCCTGCTTCCCCGAGATTGCGGCGAGCGCTGCAGTCCCAAGGACCAATCCAACCGCGCCAAGGATCGGCGCACCGACTAGCCAGAGAGCGCAGGCCGAGATAACGCGACGCGGAGACCAGCTCGCCAGCCCTCTCATGATCTATCGCAGCGCGAAGGCAACATACGAATCACCGGATTTGGTGCCGAGCTTGCCGCCTCCGGCTGCGATGACCACGTACTGCTTACCGCGTACGGCATAGGTGCTCGGAGTCGCATAGCCCGCCGCGGGCAGAGACGCCTGCCATAGAAGCTTGCCGGTCACCTTGTCGAATGCTCGGAACTTCTCGTCCATCGTCGCGGCGATAAACACAAGCCCGCCCGCTGTCACGATCGGGCCGCCGTACTGTTCGGTGCCCGTCCGCGGGACTCCTTTCGCCGTCAACGCGGAGTGTTCGCCGAGCGGAATCCGCCAGAGATAGAGGCCGTCGTTGAGATCGATGGCGCTGAGGGTTCCCCACGGTGGTTTGATCGCCGGGTAACCAGCGGAGTCTCGCCAGCGCTCGTATCCGACAAACTCGTACGGCGAGCTCGGCGCTTTCTCCGCACTCAGCGGCTCGGCGGATTCTCGCGCAGCTCCGCGTGAGGTCGGCGCTGCCCGATCGAGCAAGTAAGCGATGACTGCCTGCTTCTCGGCTTCCGGCAGTCTCGCAAAGGATGGCATGAAGCCGCGACCACGGTCTAACACCTGGTGAACCTGTTCAAAGGAAAGCCGTGAGCCAACGTCGATGAGCGAGGGCGCCCGATCATTGCCGCGCCTGTTCGGGCCGTGACAACTTGCGCAGGACGCCGCGTACACCGCTTCACCCGAGCGTGGGACTCCGCCCGATGGCGCTATCTGGGCTGCTTCCCGCATCGCGGCGATCCATGGTACGTCGCTGCCGTTGACGTAGATCACTCCGGCTTCCCGATCGACGGCGGCGCCGCCCCACTCACCGCCACCGTCGAAACCCGGCAGTACGACTGTCCCTTGTTTGCTCGGTGGGGCGAACAGCGCGTCGTGTCTCAGAGTGCGGAAGCGATTGACGGCGGCAGCCCGAGCGCTGGGCGTCAGATCGGCCAGGTCCGACTCGGTGATTGACTGCCGCGCAAAAGGCAGCGGTGCGAGCGGCACGGGTTGAGTGGGCCAAGCCTGCTCACCGTTCAGATCAGAACCCGGGAC
>WNGI01025421.1_pt1 | contig 10964 bp, 11 predicted proteins | sample 5400621 | NCBI WGS metagenome assembly WNGI01 (sample SAMN13153374, study PRJNA577476) | soil metagenome | isolation source: 20 cm soil or saprolite under Garry oak tree replicate 1 | place: USA:California | collected 2016-06-15 | reverse complement strand
CCGGCACCTTGCGGATCTCGTGGCCCATCGACGCGAAGATCGCGCCGATCTCGTCTACGGCCTTCATCACGCCCCGGATGTCCTCCGGCGTCCAGTCTTCGGCCCCCGGGTCGAACAGGATGGCGACTCTCACGCGCCCACCACGGCCGGTTGCTGCGACACCGCGGCGCGCCGCACCCCCGCCTCGACGGTCGCCTCCCGCCCCGTGAGCCGGCGCCAGGCGATGCGGACCACTTCCTGGATCAGCTCGTCGTAGCCGAATCCGGCGGCGCGCGCCGCCTTGGGGAAGCAGGAGTTCATGGCCGGATCGGGAATGACGCCGGGCAGCGGGTTCAGCTCGAGCACGTTCGGCACACCGAACCGGTCCACCCGAAGGTCCACGCGACACCAGTCGCGGCACCCGAGCGCGTGGTAGGCCTCGAGCGCGGTGCGCTCGATTTCGCGGTACAGCCCCCCCGGCACGCGGGCCGGGCACTGGAAGATCGCGAGCGGTGCTTCCGGGCGGTCCCATACCCACTTCGCTTCGTAGCCGTACACCGGCGGCGCGCCGTCGGGCAGTGTCGAGAAGTCAAACCCGATCACCGGCAGGCAGTAGGCCTCCGGACCGTTGCCGAGGATTGCGACGGTGAACTCAGGGCCGGGGAGGTAGGTCTCGACCAGCACGGGCTCGGCGTAGCGCTCGAGCAGGAAGCTGGCCCGCTCGCGCAGCGCGGTGGCGTTCGCGCACAGGTTGACGGCGAACACGCCCTTGCCCGATCCCTCGGCGACCGGCTTGACGAACACGGGGTAGGTCAGCGCCATGCGCTCGATCTGTCCCGCCGCCTCGATGCAGGTGAACGGCGCCGTGGGGACACCGCGGTACGCGAGCGTCTCCTTGGTCCGACCCTTGTGCAGCGACAGCGCCAGGGTGAGCGGGTCCGAGCCGGTGTACGGGATGTTCAGGTATTCGCAGATCGCCGGGACGAGCGCCTCGCGGCTCTGGCCGTGGAGCCCTTCGGCCATGTTGAAGACGAGGTCGGGGCGGGCGAGGACGACCTTCTGCGGAAAGAATTGATCGGCTTCGAGTCGGATGACGCTGCCGAAGGGACCGAGAGCCTGCACCACCGCATTGATGGTGGATGGATCGTCCCATTCGGCGAAGGCGTCGCCGGTGCTGTCGGATTCAGCGCTGGGCGCGGGGTCGGGTTTTTCGTTGTATGCGAGACCGATTCGCATGTGGTCTCGGGTGACCTCCTACAAAAAAGGCCGCTCGTGCGGTCTGTGAATCGAAACGCGTCGTCGAGTAGACAATAAGGAACACTGGAGCGATGCGCAATAGGCAAATCGGAATTTTTTTCGGAGTCGACGCGCGTCAAACTTTGTGGTACGCGACGCGCGCGGCGTCGTGTTTGTCGTCGGCGAGGTAAATCTCGAAGTCGGCGAACAGCGCCGGCGCCTCGCGCTGGAGGACGCGCAGACACGCGACCGCCATTCGCCGGATCTCGAGCTCCGCGCCCTCGCTGGTGCGCAGCTCGAGCATCGTGCGCCACGCGCGGGCGTTCCCCGACACGACGATCTTCACTTCGGTGGCGTTGGGAAGGACGCTACGCGCCGCCTCGCGGGCCACCTTACGCCGATGGACCTTGTCCGCGATCCACGCATAGCGCTGCATCAGCGCCTCGACCGCGCGCACGTATGCCGCCTGGGCGTCCGTCACTTCTCGCTCCCACTCCGTCTCGAGCGCCGGGTCGCCCAGCATGGCCGGCGGAAGCACGAACGCGGCGTGCGACTCGTCCACGTAGCGCTGCGACAGCTGGGAGTAGCCGAAGCCGGCGCGGTGCCGCACCAGCTCGTGCGAGCAGGAGCGCGAGATGCCCTCGATCAAGAGCACGTATACGGCGTGCTCCAGCACCGAGCCGTGACCCTGCTTCTTGATGTTCTCGAGATACTCGGCCGTCGAGCGGTTGGCCGGGTTATGCTGGCTCATGTAGCAGATTCGACCGGCGAACTCGGCGAGGCGCTCGCCAGCGGACGCGTCGCCCTGCCATTGCACGCGGAGGTGCTCGGGCTCGAGGAACTCGGGCCGGGCGATCAGCGTGACGCGAGGGGCGCGGAAGATTTCCATGGGGCTAGGGGTTAGGGGCTCGGGTTGCCAGCTCGAGCTTCGGGATCGCCCAGTTGGCGCTCTGCTCCACCTGTCGCAGCCGGGCGGCGATGTCGTCGGGAATCGGCGTCGCCTCCGGCCCGACCTTGAGATCGGCGAGGGGCGCCCAATTCGCCGTGGGGATTATAACACCCGGGTTGAGCGTGCAGCGCGGGTCGTACGCCTGCTTCAGGTCGCGGAACAGCGCCGTCACCTCCGGGCCGTAGAACCGCTCCAACAGCCCGGCCCGCAGCCGGCCTGCCCCGTGCTCGCCGCTCGGCGTCCCGCCCAATCGGACCAGCAGCTGCGCCGCGTCGGCGTACAGCGCCGCCAGTGCATCCCGCCAGCCGGCGACGGTCAGGTTGGGGAGCGCGTTCACGTGCACGTGGCCGTCGCCCGCGTGTCCGAAGATCGCCACCGGAATGCCGCGCTGTCGCGCCGCCGCACGGATCCCCGCGATATAGTCGGCCAGCCGCTCGAGCGGCACGCATCCGTCTTCGATCACCTGGAGCGAGCGTCGGTTCTCCGGGAGGCGGGCCAAGGCGGGGCTCGCCAGGCGGCGCACCGCCCACAGCGCCTCGAGGCTCGCCCGGTCGACCGCCGTCGCGACGTGCGCGGTGCTGGCGCGCAGGCCACGCACCGCGTCCCCCACCACCCCTCGTGCCGCCGCCTGCGTCTCACGCTCGAACTCGATCAGCAGCAGCCCCTCGAGTCCCTCGGGGAGGCTGAGGGCGGCGCCCGCATCGCGCACCACGTCGAGCAGCGTCCGGTCCAGGAGCTCGACCGCGGACGGGTTCAGGGCCACGAGGTAGGGGACCGCCTCGGCGAGCTGGTGCAGGTCCCCGAACCCCAGCGCCGCGCCCGCTACGTCGGCGGGAATCGGCTCCAGCCGCCACTCCACCGCAGTGATGAACGCGAGCGTCCCCTCGGACCCGATCAGGAGGTCGAGCTCATCTCCCGATTCGGCAAAGCGGTCGAGCGCATAGCCAGCGGCATTCTTCCGCGTCTTGGGAAAGCGAGCCGCAATCAAGCGGCGCTGGTCAGGGGATAGCTGGAACCGGTCCCCGCTCCCCGCCCCCCGTGTGACGCGCCGCGCTTCGCCGTCCGCTCCCATGATTTCGATCGCTTCCACCCAGCTCCGCACGCTGCCGCACCGCACCGAGCGCGGCCCTGCGGCGTTGGTGGCCGCCATGCCGCCCGATGTCGCGAACGGGCCGGACGACGGGTCGGGGGGGAGCCGCAGGCCGAAGGGTCGCGCGGCCGCCGTCAGGTCGGCCCACGTCACGGACGCGCCGGCCCACAGTCTGCGGCGGGGCCAGTCGGGCGCGGTCCAGTGGAACCCCTGGCTCAGGTCCACGATCACGTCGCGCCCCACGCTGCCGCCCGCCATCCCGCTCCCCGCGCCACGCGGCACCAGCGCAGCACCCGTCGCCCCTGCCCACCTGACGAGCTCCTGCAGCTCCTCCACGCCCCGCGGTACGGCGACCGCGGCCGGGACGATCCGATAGACCCCCGCGCCCTCGGCATACGCCGCGCGGACTCGCGGGTCGGTCAGGAGACCAGGGATGGGGGGCCGGGAACGGGGGGCGGGCACTCGCGAACAACATACACGCGTCGTGTCAGCTTGACACCACGGGGGGTGCGGGTTGATGCTTGACGCGCATTATGACCGCCAACGCTCCCCGCGCCCAACTCATCCACATCGAGACCGATCGCCGCCTCGGTCACGAGTGGGACGAGTGGGACGGGCGGCCACTCCCCGGGAACGGAGACTTCTCGGCGCCGCCGGGACTCTTTTTCCGGTTCGCCGTCCTCACGATCGGCATCGGCATGGCGGTGGGGGCGGCGTTCATCTTCCTGTTGGGGCCGCGACTCGGCGCCCTCTGGTCGATGCTGCCCCGCACGCTGTGGCTGGTCCTGGGGGCGGCGGCCGCGGGGACGTGGCTGTGGTTCGGGACGCTGCTTCTTTCCTTTTATGGGGGAGTGCTCGTCCTGCCCGAGGGCTGGCTCGAGCGGGGACCCTATCTCCGCCTCATGAGCCTCACCTCCTACGTTTCCCGGGCGTTTGGCAAGCGGGATCGTGTAGAGCACGCGGCCATCGACGTGTACAACGCGCTCGCGGAGCGCCGCCGGCGGACCGTCGGCAAGGGCGAGCTGCTCGTTCTCATCCCCCGCTGTCTGTCCAAGCAAGCGCTCGACGGCGTGCTGGCGATCGCCGGGCGCTATGAGGTGCCCGTGTTCGTCGCGACGCGGGGACAGCTCGCGCGGCGGGTCATCCGCGAGCGCCGCCCCCGCGCGGTCGTCGCGGTGGCGTGCGAACGGGACATGATGACCGGGCTCCGCGACGTGGCCGGCCGGCTGCCGGTGCTCGGGCTCACGATGCGCCTCCCGAACGGGCCGTGCCGCGACGCGATGCTCGATCTCGACCTAATGGAGCAGTGGGTGAAGGGTCTGGTGGGGGCCTAGGGCGCCCCGTTAGCGGGCGGCCTTCGGTACCCCGAATCTCTCTTTCAGCTTATCCACGAACCGCTGCGCGATTTTATAGCCCTCGTGTTCCTGCGACGCGATCACCTCTAGGTCGCGCTCGGGGCGTGACGGGTCGTAGCGAGGCCGGTACACCGGCTCGACCGTGAGCCGGGTTTGGCCCGGCACCCACGGGTCGGCCCAGAACCGGATCTTTACCGTGGCGGCCAGATTCGTGATCTCGCGCTCGTGATGGCGGATGTGACGGGCCTGCGTGTCGTACCACGCGGTCTCGACGTAGCCGTCCCGGACGTTGGCGCGGGCGACCTCCAGGCTCTCGGCCGGCACCAGGCTGTCGAGCGCGGCGGTGACCCGCTCCGGTCGCGCGTCGAGGATGACGGCGAGCGCCCGCGGGTCCGGCCGGAACTCGGGGCGGGTGGTGATCGGGGTGCAGGCGGCGAGCAAGAGACACATGCGGAGTGCGGAGTGCGGAGTGCGGAATGGCAAGGTGAGGACCAGCGCACCGACACCCGTCGATCTACTCCGCACTCCCCATTCCGCACTCCGCACCCTTGGCATTAGTGCTTATGCGGCGGCGTGCCGGGCGCGTGCGTGTGCCCTGGGGCTTTCGCCGAGTCCGTTGAGGCCTTCGCTGAGTCCGCGTGCTCGTGCTCCTCGGCTTCGCCCGCCTCGTGATGGTGCCCCGCCTCCCGGTTCTCGAGTTCCGCCTTCAGCACGGCCGCCGGAACGCCGGCGGCGTGCTCGAACGCGAGCTTGCCGCCGGCGTGAGGCCGGCGAGCACCGCCACCCACCCGCCGATCACGCCGGCCCACAGCGTCCACAACGCCGCCGCCTTGAGCGACTCGCGCTTCGTGACCCAGGCGCCGATGTCGAACAGCACCGTGACGAGGAGCAGCGCCGCGGGCAGGTCGTTCACCGCCGCGTGGAAGCGGGGCCAGTCGTAGCCGAGCATGCGGATCCTTGGGGGTGAGGGTGGTAGCAGCGCTCGTCAGACACCGAGGGCGAGCACCTTGGGCGGATCGACGGAATAGTCATAGAAGCCCTTGCCGCTCTTCCGGCCGTTCATTCCGGCCAGCACCATACGCTTGAGCAGCGGCGGCGGGGCGTAGCGCTGCTCGCGGTACTCCGTGAACATGATCTCGGCGATCTTGTAGGTCGTATCCAGCCCGACGAAGTCGAGCAGGGTGAGCGGCCCCATGGGATGGCCACAGCCGAGCTGCATCGCCTTGTCGATGTCCGGGACGCTCCCCACACCACGCTCGACCGCCCGGATGGCGTCGAGCAGATACGGGACGAGCAGCAGATTCACGATGAAGCCGGAATTGTCCTTGGCGACCACGGGCTCCTTGCCGAGCGATTTGGCGAACGCAACTGCGCGCCGCAGCGACTCGTCCGATGTGGTCACGGTCCGCACCACCTCGACGAGGGGCATCAGCGGCACCGGGTTGAAGAAATGCAATCCGACGAAACGGTCACCGCGCTGCGTGGCCGCCGCCATCGCCGCGATCGTCAGGCTCGACGTGTTAGACGCGAAGATGGTCGCCGGGCGGCACAGGCCGTCGAGCTCCCGCCAGAGCGAGTTCTTGAGCTCCAGGTCCTCCGTCACCGCTTCGACCACGATGTCGCACGCCTTCAGGTCGGCCGTCGCGGTGGTGAATCGCAAGCGCTTGAGGATCGCGTCACGGTCCGCGGCCGGAAGCTTCCCCTTCTCCACGAACTTGGCGAGCGATTTCTCGATCCCAGCGCGCGCCTTGTCCCAGACCTGCTGAGACACATCCCGCACGATCGTGTCGTACCCCGCCGCGGCAGCCACCTGAGCGATGCCGCTTCCCATGAGCCCCGCGCCCAGCACCCCAACCCGTGTGATGTCGGTCATGTCTCGCTCAATTGATTTCGAACGTCTTGCGGATCTCGTCAGCGATGCGGACGAACGGGCTCACCTTCTGGCCGGGCAGGGCATGCTCGGCCTTGATCTCCCCGCGCTCGAGCCGGTCCAACACCTGCTCCAGCCCGATCTGGACGTGCTCGTGCTGCACACGGTGACTGCGAAGAATCGCGGCGGCGGCCGGACCGAGGATCAGGAGCGGCAGGAACGGGAAAGGCGCGAGCAGCCCCATGGCCCACAGGGCGCCGGTCGTAGCGGTGCCCAGGCCCAGGACGGTCCCCGCGCCGCCGAGCCGCTGCCTGCGGCCATTACGCAGGTCCGCGACCAGCTGGACGTGGCAGAAGCCACTCTCGAGCGGCGTCACCTGGCCGGCGATCTCGGCCGCCCGCGTGAGGGCGTAGCGGCGGCCCCCCGACCCGAGCGCCCGTTGAATCGACGCGAATGCGCCGACCTTCGGCTCCCAAGTGGTGCGGTCGGGGTAGCGTCGCTTCACCTGGAGCAGCTCCTCCTGCTGCATCCAAGCGCCGAGCGCGCGATCGACCGCGGCGGGCTGGCCCGCGACCACGCGCTGCGCGGAGAGCCGTCCGGGGCCCACCAGCCACGCCAGCAGGCCGCCGCGCGCCTCGACCTGAGGGCGGGTCCGCTCTTCGAGCAACGCCTGGCGCAGGTAGCGCGACGGAATCCCGACGTCCTGGCCCAGCGCGAGCACGTCGGGCTCGGTGAGCCCCTCGCCGATGTCCTGCTCGCCGGCTTGCAGCTCCGCCGCGCGCTGGATGATGCGCTCGAGCGCCTCCCGGCGGATGAGCTCGCTCGCCATCGTTACGCCTTGGCCTTCGCCTTCTTGATCTCAGCCGGGACGGTGTCACCCGACGTTTTCTCGGGGAGCGCGGGCATCACCGGCTTCCGCGCTACCGCTTCGAGGAATACCTTGAAGAAATCGATCGGGATCGGAAAGAAGGTCGTCGAGTTGTTCTCGGACGAGATCTCGGTCACCGTCTGCAGGTAGCGCAGCTGGATGGCGGCGGGCTCCGAGCCGATGATGTGCGCCGCCTGGGCGAGCTTCTCCGACGCCTGCAGCTCGCCCTCGGCATTGATGACCTTGGCCCGGCGCTCGCGCTCCGCCTCTGCCTGTCGCGCGATCGCGCGCTTCATCTCGGGTGGCAGGTCCACGTCCTTTACCTCCACCGCGGAGACTTCGATCCCCCAATCCTCGGCGCGCTTGTCGATGATGTTCTTCAGGATGTTGTTGATCTTCTCGCGGCTCATCAACAGCTCGTCGAGCTCGGTCTCGCCCAGCACAGAGCGCAGCGTGGTCTGCGCGAGCTGGCTCGTGGCGTAGAGGTAGTTCTCGACGCCGATCACCGCCTTCACCGGCTCCCGCACGCGCATGTACAGGACGGCGTTCACCTTGATCGAGATGTTGTCGCGGGTGATGACATCCTGGGGCGGAATGTCCAGCGCCACCACGCGGAGGGAAACGGTCTGCGTCTTGGCGAAGAGCGGCGGCACGTAGATCAGCCCGGGCCCCTTCGCGCCCCACGATCGCCCCAGGAAGAAGTACACCGCCCGCTCGTATTCCCGCAGCACCTTGAGGCCGCCGAAGAGATACAGCGCCAGCGTGCCGAGAACGACAGTCACTACGATTTCCATCGCGACTCCTCTTCAGGCCGGGAAGGCTTCCACGATCACCGCCGCGCCCTGGCCGCCCCCGATGCAGGCGGAGCCGAGCCCGAAACGTTGCTTGGCACGGCGCAAGGCGTGGAGCAGATGGATCGTGACGCGGGTCCCAGTCGCGGCGAGGGGGTGGCCGATTGCGATCGCGCCGCCGTGCACGTTGGTCTTGGCGCGGTCGAGGCCGAGCTCCCGCTCGACCGCGAGATACTGCGGCGCGAACGCCTCGTTCACCTCCACCAGATCCATTTGTTCGAGTTTCATCCCGGCCTTCTGCAGCGCCTTGCGCGCCGCCGGTGCCGGGCCGATCCCCATGTACTTGGGCTCGACCCCCACCACCGCCCAGGACACGATCCGGCCGAGCGGCTTCAGACCGTGCGCCTGGGCATAGTCCGCGCTCGCAATCACGGTCGCGGCCGCGCCGTCCACGATCCCGGAGGCGTTGCCCGCGGTAACCAGCCCGTCCTTCCTGAAATACGGCTTGAGGGAGAGCAGCACCTCGAGCGTCGTGTTGGGACGCATATGCTCGTCGGCGCGATATTCGGTCGGCTCGCCTTTCTTCCCCTTGACCGTCACCGGCACGACCTCGTCCTGGAATACGCACGCGTCCCAGGCCTGCTTGGCACGTTGCTGTGACGCGAGCGCGACCTCATCCACTTCCTTGCGGGTCAGCTTGTACTTATCGGCCAGGCCTTCGGCGGTCTCGGCCATGGAGAGGCCGCACTGCGGGTCCTTGAGCGCTTCCCACAGCAGGTCCTCGAGCGGGGCCGAGGGCCCCAGCCGCAGGCCCCAGCGCGCGCCGCGCACCACGTGCGGCGCTTGGCTCATGGACTCGGTGCCGCCCGCGACCACCGCCTGCGCCTCATTCAGAAGGATGAGCTGAGCGCCTTGCGTGATCGCTTCGAACCCCGAGCCACACAGCCGGTTTACCGTGACGGCGGGGACCTCGATCGGGAGTCCCGCCTTGAGCCCGATGTGGCGGGCGCAGTAGATCGCGTCGGCGGAGGTCTGGAGCGCGTTGCCGAAGATGCTGTGGCCCACCTCGGCCGGCGGAACGCCCGAGCGCTCGAGCGCGTGCTTCGCGGCGACCGCGCCCAGCTCGATGGCCGACAGATCCTTCAGCGTACCCCCGAAGGTGCCGAAGCCGGTCCGGACGCCCGAGAGGAACACGACATCGGTATTTGAACCCTGGGTCTTCATTGGGGGGAAGCTCCACGTGAGACGAAGGGAATATCGGGGGGACGGGGGGAGGGCGGTAGGGCGCGGCGAACCAACGTGTTCTAGGCTACCCCGCGCTTGAACTAGCGCGTCTTCTCCACACGAAATACGCCGGCACCCCCGTCGCCACGATCCCGAGACCGATCAAGCCCTGCACCGGCCGGGCGAAGATGGTATTCCCGACGATCCCCGCCGCGGCGGCGATGAACAGCGCGGGCGTGACCGGATAGCCGGGGACGCGGAACGGCCGGGGGGCGTCCGGGCGGCGCCGGCGCAGCACGAAGACGCTCGCCGCGGCGAGGGCGGCGAATATCCAGCTTGCGAACACCACGTACGTGAACAGCTGCTCGAACGTACCACTCAGGGCGAGTAGCATCGCCCATGCTGCACTGACGGCGATGGCGAGGGCCGGCGTCCCGAACCGGGGATGCACGCCGGCCAGCGATCGGAAGAACACCCCGTCGCGCGCCATCGCGAAGTACATGCGCGGGCCCGTGAGCGCCATCCCGTTGGCGGCGCTGAAGATCGATACGAGAATGACCAGCGTGACGGGCCGCGCGGCGCCGGAGCCGAACAAGGTGCGCACCGCATCGGCAGCCACGCGGTCCGTCGCCGCCACACCGGCGGCGCCGAGCGCCGCCACGTAACCGGCGTTCGCCGTGAGGTAGATTACCACGAGCGCGGCCGTACCGAGTCCAATCCCGCGCGCGAACGTGCGCTGCGGGTCCCGGGCCTCTCCCGCGGAGTTGGTGACGTTCTGCCACCCCTCGTACGCCCACAGCACGCCGAGCAGGGCCACGCCGGCGGCCGAGAGTGACGTGAGCGAAAGCGGTGTCGTGAACGTGCGTGCGTCGCTGCGATGAAAGCCGTCGCCGAGCGCGACGCCGGCCGCCGCGAGGGCGAGGAGCGCGCCGACCTTGAGCGCCGTGCTCCAATTCTGGAGGCTCGCCGCCTGACGGACGCCCCGGATGTTCACGGCGGCCACGGCGGCGATCATGGCCACCGCGGCCAGCTTGTGCGCCACCGGCGCGAGCGGAACGAGCTCAGCCAGATAGTTGGCGAACGCCACCGCGAGCGTCGCGGTCCCGCCGGTGTTGATCGCCAGGAACAGCGTCCAGCCCAGTAGGAAAGCCGGGAGGGGGCCGAACGCATCCCGCACGTACACGTAGCTGCCACCGGCGTCGGGCAGCATGGCGCCGAGCTCACCGAACGTAAGCGCACCGAGCAGTGCCAGGACGCTCCCCAAGATCCAGACGAGGAGCGCCACGCCCAGGTCTCCGCCCGATTGGCGCAGCACCGCCCCTGGCACCGTGAAGATCCCCGAGCCGATCGTGGTACCGACCACGATGAGGACCAGGTCGCGTAGCGTGAGGACGCGGGCGAGCTCCCGCGGGGCCGCCGGCGCCGACATCGTCAGAGCTGCGCGGCGATGGCCGCCGCGACGTCGCGGGTTCCGGCCGTCCCGCCGATGTCCGGCGTCCGCACGCCCGCGGCAAGGGTCGCTCGCACTGCTCGCTCGAGGTCGCGCGCCCCCGCGGGAGCGCCGAGCTGCTCGAGCATCAGCGCACCGGCGAGCACGGCCGC
>WNGI01006050.1_pt1 | contig 10964 bp, 10 predicted proteins | sample 5400621 | NCBI WGS metagenome assembly WNGI01 (sample SAMN13153374, study PRJNA577476) | soil metagenome | isolation source: 20 cm soil or saprolite under Garry oak tree replicate 1 | place: USA:California | collected 2016-06-15 | reverse complement strand
TGCAGTCGATGCTGCCCTCACCACGGAGCGCGCGCCGACGCTCGTCGTGGTGAACTCGGTGTGCGGCTGTGCCGCCCGCAATGCCCGGCCCGCGGCCGCGCTGGCGATCCAGCATGAGCGGCGGCCGCCACGCCTGCTCACGGTCTTTGCGGGCCAGGATGGCGATGCGACGGCCCGCGCGCGGAGCTACTTCACGGGCTACGCGCCATCGTCGCCCCAGATCGCGCTGTTCAAGGACGGCAAGCTGGTCTTCATGCTGGAACGGCGGAACATCGAAGGCCGCAACGCGCGAGACATTGCGGCGGATTTGATGGCGGCGTTTGAGAGGTTCTGTTGAGAAGGTGAAATCGGGCTGTTAACCCCGGGCTGCCGCCCGGGGTTAACCAACCCGCTCCACCGTTGCCCTAGAGGATTTTGCCGCGACGGACGCGGAAGTCGACAATCTGCTGCGTCCAGCTCCAGAGCGAGTCCTGCCGCGCCAGGGCCACCCCCGAGACTTCGTGGCGATGCCAGCCCGTCATGACATTCTGATCCTGCGTCCAGATCTTCACGCGATTGCGCGGGACGAGCTTCTCCCAGTTCTGCGCCACGGTCGGCTGCGCATAGAGGAGCCGGATCGTGACGTTGCGTGACAGATACTCGATCGGGCTGACGTCGATCTTGGCGTAGAGCTGCGGCGCGGCCATGCGGCCCGCCCCCGGGAAGTCGGGTACGCCGTCCGAGAACAGCACGATGTTGAGCGGCGCGAGCACCAGGTTCTGGCGCTTGATGTGCACGGCCGTGCGCTGGAAGAATGCGTTGAAATCGGTGATCGGGTCATCCTCGGGGAACCAGCCGCGCAGATCGTGCTCGATTTCCTCCGGCGTCTTGCCCGTCAGGTCCTGCACCGGGTGGAAGCTCTTCGGCTGGCCGACGTGCTCGCCGCCGAGCGACCCGACGAAGACGTCGGTCGTCTGCTTGAGGCCACCCAGGCCGTTCACGTGCGCGTAGATGTACAGCGACGCGTAGCGCATCGCCTCGTCGAAGTAGCCGCTCTTGCGGAACGAGCCGGAGATGTCGAGTCCCACGACGAGCGTGTTCCTCGGCGGCGGCGCGTTCGCCGGCGGAGCGCAACTGACGAGCCCGAGGGCCAGCAGCCCCACTACGGCGCGCTTCACCGCGCCACCTCGCCGGTCACCCGGGCGGGGAAGTGCGTGGCCGCGAGCACGTCGTCGATGGACTTGAAGGGCAGCGTAAAGTGCGGCCGGCCCGTGAACACCACGAACAGGAAGTTCAGGCCGGACGCGACCGCCTGCAGCACCGGCAGCGACACGAGCTCGAACAGCTCCCGCGATTCCTTGCGGAACCACTCGCGTTCGGCTTTGAGCGCGGCGATCGGCCCCTTCCAGTAGTCGGTCAACTGCGGCGCAGGGCCATGGCCGCCGGGGCCTTCTACTGAGAGCGGCTGGCGGCCGAGCACGGCGATCAGCGCCGGAGCGCCGAAGCGGCCGAACAGGAACCACGTCATGCCGCGCACGCCGACCCAGCCGAAGAACGCGAGACCGATCGTCCCGATGACGCCGAGCTGAATGCCCTGCTGCGCGAGCCACGGGGTCATGGCATCGACCAGCTCGCGATACAGGAACAGCACCTCGAACATCGCGACCGCGATTTCGACGAGGATCATGAAGATGATGTTGCCGGTCTGCCGCTCCTTGATCGCCTCATTCAGCACCTGAATGCACGCGAAGCTGCCGGCGATGATGATCGCGAGGAACACCCAGAGCATCACCACGAGCGCAAAGCCGTTGACCTCGTATCCCGTGAGATCCGCGAGCAGCTCGCTCATCGTGGGCCGTAGCGTGAACGTGAAGATCGTGGCCTCAACGGCGGACCAGACGATGAGCAGGAAGAACGCCGCCCACGGCACCCCCGGGCGGCGCGACGTCGCATCGAGCACCGCGAGGGGCGACGTGATGGCGCTCTTTATGGTGCCCACGATCAGGTGCACGCCAAGCTTGAGCAGCCCCCACACCCAGCCGACCATGACGATGGCGAACTTCACGAGGCCGGCCCAATAGAACCACACCATGCGCAGCGCATCCCACCACGCGAGCGCGATCGATTGCATCAGCGTCACGGAGCGTCCCAGACGGAACGGAATCGTGTAGAGCGAGACCATCGTGCCCCAGATCCCCGCGACGAACACCGCGGCCGGCAGCACGAGCAGCACCGCCGCACCCGCCAGGGGCCAGAACGAGTCACCTTGCAGGATGGTCTGGAAGACTCGTGCCTGGAACGGAACGATCCACGCGAGCCCGGTCAACACCCAATCGAACAGCTGCGACAGGATGAATGCCCACTGCTGGGTCTGCGCGGCGTTGGCAACAGTCTCTTGCATTTAGGGCTCCAAAGAGGGGGGTCGGCGGGCACATTGTTATAAAACGGGACCAGCCAAGTCAAGCAAAAGATACGTGACGGAGGTCACGCCAGCCGTGCGACTTGCGCAAAACGCCGATGAAAGGCTAATCATCTGGTCGTGCCGGATGACCCCAAGCGATTGATCGTCGTTGGAGACCGCGTGCTGATCACTCCCGAGGAGGGAGAGGAGCGCACGAACGTCGGCCTCTATCTGCCACCCTCGGCGCTGGAAAGCCGCCAGGTGCAGGGCGGCCGCATCGTCGCCACCGGTCCCGGCACGCCGATGGCCGAGCCCGCCAGCATGGACGACGAGCCGTGGAAGACGCACAGCGGCGGCGCCGACGTGAAGTATCTGCCGATGCAGGCCGAGGTGGGGGACTACGCGCTGTTCTTCCGCAAAGCCGCGGTGGAAATCACCTTCGAGGAGAAGACGTACCTCGTCGTGCCACAGGCCGCGATACTCGTTCTCGTGAGAGGCAAGCATGGCTGACATCGGGTGGGCACGCAGTCGCGGCGATCGCGCAGAAGGACAGGGCCTGCGTCGCGGCGCCTGGTATCGCGTCGTCGAGAATCCGCCAAAGGACTTCGTCGTGCTCGACGTCCATCACGTTGAGATTCGGATTCCAAAAGGGGACGTCGAGATTCGCGCCGAGCGGCCGAATGCGTGGAGTGTCGTGCGCGAGCCGCATCTCGTGTGCCCCGGTTGTCATGACCGCGCCGTGATTCCCGAGGGTCAGAAGAGCGCGAAGTGCGGCGAGTGCGGGCGGACGTTCCCGATCGACTGGAAAGACGACGCCTAGAGCTCCGGAGGGACGTACGGAGTCGGTGCCGGAATCGTCACATCAGGGTTCGCACCACGCGCGCAGAGGTGTTCCAAAAGCTCGATCTGCCGCTTTTGAATGTGCCACAGCTCGTGCCACTGCTTGAACCGCAGCGAATCCAGCTTGTCGTGTAAATCCCGAATCTCGATCTCGGCCATCAAGTTGATCTCGTAGTCCTGATTCGCCTGGATGCGGTCTTTGTGCGCCTGGCGGTTCTGGCTCATCATGATGACCGGCGCCTGCAGCGCGGCCAGCGTCGACAGCACGAGGTTCAATAAGATGAAGGGGTAGGGATCGAACGGGTGCCGCGCGAGCACCCACGCATTCACCACCATCCAGACGAGCAGGATGCCCCCGAAGATCCCGATGAATCGCCAGCTTCCCCCGAATTGCGCGACTCGATCAGCGACGCGCTCGCCGAACGTCATCTGCGTGTCCATGTCCTGGTGCACGAGCTTACTCACGCGCCCGCGCCGGGTGACCTTCGACACGACGGCATGCTCGAGCTCGGACAGCTTCTGATACTCGGCCTCGAGGTACCCGATGAATTTCTTCGCGCGGTAGGTCTCGAGGCAGCTCGGGCAGATGCCGCGCTTTGCCTCCCACTCCGGCCGATCCTGCCTGATGAGATCGAGAATGCGGTTCTCCAGCTTCTGGGGCGAGGCGAGCGCGCGCCCCTCCACCGCCGCTCCACACAGCGAGCAATTCAGTTTCGGCATTGCGGTCGTCTCCTAGGGCCTCGGCGGAGCAGGGGTCTCCGCCGGCAGTTGCATATGAAGCGTATGAACCAGAAAGGCCCACCGATCCGTCTGCTCCTCGATGACTTTCGCGGTCGGCTTTCCGGCCCCGTGGCCGGCCTTCGTCTCGATGCGAATCAGCACGGGCTCGGGCCCGCCCTGCGCCGCCTGCAGGGTCGCAGCGTACTTGAAGGAGTGCCCGGGCACCACGCGGTCGTCGTGATCCGCCGTCGTGATCAGCGTCGCGGGGTAATGCGTCCCCGGCGTCATGTTGTGGATGGGGGAGTAGCGGTACAGATACGGGAACTGCGCGACGCTGTCGGCCGACCCGTACTCCGTCACCCACGCCCAGCCGATCGTGAACTTGTGGAAGCGGAGCATGTCCATGACACCGACCGCCGGCAGCGCCGCCCCGAACAGCTCCGGCCGCTGATTCACGACGGCGCCGATCAACAGGCCGCCGTTCGACCCGCCACCGATCGCCAGCTTGGGCGCTGAGGTGTACCGTTCCGCGATCAAGTACTCGGCGGCGGCGAGAAAATCGTCGAACACGTTCTGTTTGCGATCGAGCATCCCCGCCTGATGCCACTCCTCGCCGTACTCGGAGCCGCCGCGCAGCACCGCCTGAGCGTACACGCCGCCCATCTCGAGCCAGCCGAGCACGCCGATCGAGAAGGCGGGCGTCATGTTGACGTTGAAGCCGCCGTAGCCATACAGGTACGTCGGGTTCGAGCCGTCGCGCCTCAATCCCTTCTTGTAGGTCAGGAACATCGGTACGCGCGTGCCGTCCTTGCTCCGATAGAACACCTGCGTCGTTTCGAACGGCGCGGCATCGAACGACAGCTCCGGCGCCTTGAAAACCGTCGATGTGCCTGTCGTGAAGTCGTGCCGGAAGATGGTGGTCGGATAGAGGAATGAGGTAAACGCGTAGAACATCTCGGTGTCGCGCGGCTCCCCGGTGACCTGCACGATAGAGCCCAGTGTGGGGAGCGCGACCTCGCCCGCACTCGTGCCGTCGAGCGCGAACAGCCGCAGCTGTGAATAGGCATCGTGCAGATAGCGCACCACGAACGTGTTGTGGACGATCTGCGATCCTTCGATCACGTCGGGCGCCTGGGGGGGGGGCACGACCTCCTTCCATGCGGTCTGCTCGGGGTGCCGGATGTCCACCGCGACGATGCGCCCTCGCGGCGCCACGTTGTCGGTCTGGAAGTAGAACGTCGATCCGCTGTTTCCGACGAAGCCGTATGACGCGTCGAACGCATCGAGCAATCGCACGACCGGCGCATCGAGACGCGGCTTGATGGCGTCGCCGAGGTCCTGGTAATAGATCCGGTTCCGGCGGTCGGTGCCGAGCCAGACGGTGTAGACGGCGTAGCGCCCATCGGCGCTGACTTCCACGCCGAATCCCCAGTCGGGATGATCGGGCCGTTCGTAGATCAGCCGGTCGGCCGACTGGTCGGTGCCGAGCTTGTGGTAGTAGACCTTCTGATTGTGATTGACCTCGAGGAGCGGGTCAGCGCCGGCGGCGGGCTCTGGATAGCGGCTGTAGAGAAACCCCGCGCCGTCGTGCGTCCAGGCCGCGCTCGAGAACTTGATCCATTGCAAATGGTCGGTGCGGTCCTGCTTCGTGGCGACGTCGCGCACGCGGAATTCCTGCCAGTCCGACCCGCTGCCCGACGTGCCGTAGACCATCGTCTTGCCGTCTTCAGCAAACGCGAGGATCGAGAGCGCGACTGTTCCATCCGCCGACAGTGTGTTGGGATCGAGCAGCACCTCGGGCTCGGCGGCCAGCGAGCTCTGCGTGTACAGCACGGCCTGGTTCTGCAGACCGGAGTTCTTGAAGAAGAAGTAGCGCCCGCCCTTCTTGAACGGCGCGCCATATTTCGGATAGTCCCACAGCTCGGTCAGCCGCCGCCGGATGCGCTCGCGCTCCGGAATCCGCTCCAGGTACGCGAACGTGACACGGTTTTCGGCCTCGACCCAGCCCCGTGTTTCTGGAGAATCCACGTCCTCCAGCCAGCGGTAGGGGTCAGCGACCTTGGTACCGTGGTAGTCGTCCACCACGTCGCCCTTGCGGGCCGGCGGATAGGCGATCGACTGCGCGTCGAGCGTTGAGGTCATCAGCAAAGCCACAAATGGGAGAGTGTCGACGGGCTGCATGACGCGTAAACGTGGCCCTGTCGGGGTTTTTGGGGTAGGGGGCCCGCCCGAGCAACGCGCTTTCGTGAGACGTGCCGACCTTCAACGGTGGTCTCGACGCTGCGCGTGCCGTGTTGGAGCAGCGATTCGGCTACTCGCGCTTTCGCGTCCATCAGCTCAAGGTGCTCGGCCCGCTGCTCTCGGGCCGCAACGTGCTGGCCGTGCTGCCGACTGGTGCCGGCAAGTCGCTATGCTATCAAGTGCCTGCATTGCTGGGGAGCGGCCTGACGCTCGTAGTCTCGCCGCTCATCTCGCTGATGCAGGATCAAGTCGGCGCACTGCGGCGGCGCGGGATCGCGGCCGCGTACGTGAACAGCCAGCTCCACGCCGATCAACGCCGCGAGATCCTCGCCGCGGCGATTGCGGGACGGCTCGCATTGCTCTACTGCGCGCCGGAGCGATTGGCATCGCTGACCAAGCGACTGGTCGCTGCGCAGACACCAGTCAGCCTGCTCGCCGTCGATGAAGCGCACTGCATCACCGAATGGGGCAATGACTTTCGACCAGTCTATCGGCGCCTCGGCGTGTTCCGATCGCTGCTCGGGCGACCCGCCACGATCGCGCTCACCGGTAGCGCCACGCCGGTCGCGCGCGCCGACATCCTCCACGTGTTGCGCATGCCCGACGCCGACGTCGTCGTCACATCCTTTGACCGGCCGAATCTTCGGTTTGGCGTGCAGCGCGTGCGGAACGACCGCGAGCGGTTCGCGATTATTCGGGCGCGGGTGCGTGACGCCGCTGGTGCGTCGTTGATCTATACGCCCACCCGGCGACTCACTGAGCTGGTTACGCGTGCGCTGCTCAGGACGAGTGTCCGCGCGGCTCCTTATCATGCCGGGCTGAGTGCCGGTATTCGCCGCCGAGTGTTGCGCGCGTTTCTAGCGGATCAGATTCGTGTGATTGTGGCGACCAGCGCGTTTGGGATGGGGATCGACAAGCCGGATGTGCGGCAGGTGTTGCACTGGGGTCCGCCGCCGACGATCGAGGCGTACTACCAAGAGGCAGGGCGGGGGGGGAGGGACGGGAAGGCGTCGGCGTGTCTCATTCTGTGGCGACCACAGGACTTTGCATGGGGGAACATCGCTCCTGCGATGCGGCGATATGTGGAGGCGCGCCGGAACCACCGCGATGTGATCCTGGAATACTTCGGCGAGGGGCGATAGCTGCAGGTAGGGGCGCAGCATGCTGCGCCCCTACATACAAAACCACTCGCTCGAGCCTCTTCTATATTTCACCTCATGCACGACGCCCTCTATTTCTCGGATCATCATTTGCAAGTGCGCGACATGGTACGGGATTTCGCGCAATCCGTCGTCAGGCCCACTGCCCGCCAATACGATCTCGACAGCACGTTCCCCTGGGACAACATCAGGCAGATGGCGGACCTGGGCCTGTTAGGCATCCCCTGGCCCGAGGAGCTGGGCGGGTCGGGCATGGATTACCTCTCCTACATCACGGTCATCCACGAGCTCGCCAAGGTCGACGCGAGCCACGCCATCACCGTCAGCGCCCACACCACGCTCGGCACCTCGCCGATCGTGGACTTCGGCACCGACGAACAGAAGAAGCGCTTCGTGCCGCTCCTCGCGGCGGGGAAGGTGTTGGGCGGATTCGGACTGACCGAGCCAGGCGCGGGATCTGACGCCGGCGGCACCAAGACCACCGCGGTCGACAAGGGCGACCACTACGTCCTGAACGGCTCCAAGATCTTCATCACGCACGCCGGCGTGGGCGAGATCTTCTGCATCACCGCCCGCACCGATCCGAGCGCGAAGCGCACCCATGGCATCACGGCCTTCATCGTCACCAAAGACACCTGCGATCTCGATGAGGCAAAACGCGTGGGCATCGGGCATGCGTCGCCCACCGAGCTCCCGAAAAACCGCGGCGTCCTGTCTGGTAAGAAGGAAGACAAGCTCGGCTGGCGGGCATCGGACACGCGTGAGCTGATCTTTCAGGACGCGATCGTACCCAAGGAGAATGTGCTCGGTCCCGCGAACAACGGTTTCCGGCAGTTCCTGCACACGCTCGACGGCGGCCGGATCGGCATCGGCGCGCTCGCGCTAGGGATCGCCGAGGGGGCGCTGGAGGAGTGCCTGACCTACACGTCCACGCGGAAGCAGTTCGGCCGGCCCATCGCGAGCTTCCAGGGCGTGCACTTCGCCCTCGCCGACATGGCGACGGAGATCGAAGCCGCCAAGCAGCTCGTCTACCACGCCGCCTGGCTCAAGCAGCATGGCCATCCCTTTAAGAAGGAAGCGGCGATGGCCAAGCTGTACGCCTCCGAGCTGTGCATGCGGGCGACCACCAAGGCGGTCCAGTTGCACGGCGGCTACGGCTACACGACCGAGTACCCCGTCGAGCGCATGATGCGGGACGCGAAAATCTGCGAAATCGGGGAAGGAACCAGCGAAATCCAGCGGATCGTGATCGCCCGGCAGTTGCTCGGCGGTTTGATAGATTGACCCAACTATCAGTTTTTCCTAGCTTTAGCGCATGAATTGGTCACTGGCGTCACTCAGCCGCCTCTCCAATCGAATCATCGCTTCGTCTCCCTCCATGTCACAGCGGCGGGACGAATTGGACTATTGCTGGGACAACCACAGACTTCCGGGAGGCGGATGCTTCCCGCCGGGGCACGAGGGCAACTGCTTTGAAGCGCGAAATCTTGATCTCTGGAAGCCCGCGGGAGACCCGCGTGGCCATTCTCGAGGACGACCGTCTTGTTGAGCTCCTGGTCGATCGTCCCGACACACGCCGCTCGGTCGGCGACATCTACCTCGGCAAGGTGGAGGCGGTCCTCCCGGGCATTCAAGCCGCCTTCGTAGACATCGGCGCCGAAAAGAGCGCCTTCCTCCACGCCTCGGACCTGATCGAAGCGGACGAAGACGAGGATCCCGAAGACCGTGAGCCGGACGACGCGGACGAAGAGAATGGTAACGGGAACGGGGAGGGCGGAAACGGCAAGGGTGACGGGAAGGGCGCTCCACAGGCGGTTGCCAATCGGCGCGGCCCTCCTCGTGAACGTCGCGGGCGCCGCCCGGCCCCGAACATCGGCGACGAGCTGAAGCGGGGTCAGACCAAGCTGGTCCAGGTCATCAAAGAAGCCATCGGTACCAAGGGACCACGCGTCACCGCGCAGGTCTCGCTCGCCGGCCGGTTCCTCGTCTACATGCCGTTTGCCTCAAAGGTGGGGGTCTCGCGGAAGATCGAATCGCGCGACCTACGCGCCCGCCTGCGCGACATGGTCAGCAAACTCGTGCCGAAGGACGAGGGCGGCTGGATCATCCGTACCGTTGCCGACGACCTCACCGAGGCGAGCTGCAAGCGCGAGATCGACCACCTGCTCGGGCTTTGGAAAAAGATCATGAAGAAGCAATCCGGCGGCCGGGCGCCGCAGCTCGTGCAGCGGGAGACCAGCCTGACGCGGGGCATCGTGCGCGACCTGCTGTCTGACAAGGTCGACCTGCTCCTCGTCGATTCCAAGCTGCTGTACAACGAGGTCGAGCAGTACCTGAAGCAGATCGATCCGGAGCTACTTCCCAGGGTCAAGCAGTACCATGCCGAGACGCCGTTGTTCGATGAGTACGACATCGAGACGGAGATCCGGAACTTGTTCAAGCAGCGCGTCGATCTCCCTACGGGCGGCTATCTGATTATTCAGCCCACCGAGGCGCTGATCTCGATTGACGTGAATACCGGCCGCTACACCGGCAAGCGCGACCCCGAGAGCACGATCCTGCGCACGAACCTCGAGGCCGCTCGCGAAGTCGCCCGGCAGATCCGGCTGCGCGACATCGGCGGCATCATCGTGGTCGATTTCATCGATATGGAAACGAAGTCGAATCGCGACAAGGTGCTGCAGGAGCTGCGCACCCACCTGAGCCGAGACCGGGCCCGGACCCGGGCGTTCGCGGTTTCGGAGCTGGGATTGATCGAGATGACGCGCCAGCGGGTGCGGCCGTCGCTGTGGCAGTCGATGACGACCGAATGCCCCACGTGCAACGGGACGGGGCGAGTGTTCCGGCCCGAGGTCGTGGTGCGGCGGATGGAGCGGTCGCTCAAGCGCGCGGGGGCCGATCACAAGGAACGCCAGCTCTCGGTGCGGCTGCATCCCGAGGTGGCGCTCTATCTGGTGGAGCAGGAGCCTAACTTCCTGCGCCAACTGGAGAAGCAGACGGGCCTGGAGCTCGAAGTGCGAGACGACCCGATGATGCGACTGGATGAGTTCCGGATGATGGCGAAGCCGGCGGGTCGGGATGTAACCGAACAGTACGCGGTAGCGTGATGAGTAGGGGCGCAGCATGCTGCGCCCCTACAATCCATGCTCATCGACCTTGACTAACCAATTGCCCGCATTTAGGTTCCGCGCCCTATGTCATACGCCATTTTCACCACCGGCGGTGCCCAGTTCCGCGCCGAGCCGGGCGTTACGATCAGAGTCCCGCTGCTCGATGCGAAGCCGGGGGACGAAGTGTCGTTCGATCACGTGCTGATCGCGAGCGACGGCAAGGAAGTGCAGAGCGGTAAGCCACACATCAAGGGTGCCAAGGTCACGGCCGAGGTTGTGCGGCACGGCAAGGACAAGAAGGTGAGAATCTTCCGGTTCGCGCGCCGCACCGGGTATCGCCGGCACGCCGGGCACCGGCAGGACTTTACCGAAATCAAAATCGCCGACGTGAAGATCGGCTGAGGACAGCATGGCTCATAAGAAGGGCGTCGGCTCCTCGCGCAACGGACGCGACTCGAATCCGAAGTACCTCGGCGTGAAGCGGTTCGGCGGGGAATTCGTGCGGGCCGGGAC
>WNGI01007170.1_pt1 | contig 10965 bp, 8 predicted proteins | sample 5400621 | NCBI WGS metagenome assembly WNGI01 (sample SAMN13153374, study PRJNA577476) | soil metagenome | isolation source: 20 cm soil or saprolite under Garry oak tree replicate 1 | place: USA:California | collected 2016-06-15 | reverse complement strand
AACACCTCCCGCGGGTGGACGAGCGAGCTGTTCAAGATCCCCCGCGTGATGAGGAGATCGCCCAGTACCTGACTCTGGCTGCCGAGGGCCAGCACGTGAAATTCCTCCACCGCGAGATCCCGCAACCGGGAGGCGTAGAACCGCTGCACGTCCGCCGGACCGCGGATCCGCTCCGGGGGCGGCTCCTCCTCGGCTCCCACCCGGCGCCCCAGCTCGAGCGCCGCCACCACGCGAGCCGCCTTCCCGCGACCGACGCCCGGCACGCGGGCGAGGTCGGCCGAGGGCCGACCGGCGAGCCGGCGCAAGGACCCGTCCACGCGGGCAAGCAGCTCGCCCGCCACCGCGAGTGCGTCCCGGCCGGCGCACCCCGTGCCTAGGAGAATGGCCAACAGCTCCTGCCCCGTCAACGCGGCGGGGCCGACGCTCCACAAACGCTCACGGGGACGGTCGCGTTCCGGGTGCTCGGAGAGACGCAGCGGCATGGGGGCCAAGCTAGCCGGGCTCAAGGGAATAGGTGGTACCGGAAAAAAACGAAGGGGCGCAGCATGCTGCGCCCCTACCCGTCCCCTTCCCGTCCCCTTATGTCAGAGCCCGGCTCCGTGGCACTTCTTGAACTTCTTGCCGCTGCCACAGGGACACGGGTCGTTGCGGCCGATGCCGGCGTACGGGTTGGGAGCGACACCGGCTCCAACCGGAGACGGCTGGGAGGCGACGGCCGGATCGCCACTCACGAGACCATCGACCGCCGGCTTGCTCGCGACCATGGGCGCGGGGCCGGAGGGTGCCCCGCGCTGGGGCGGCGGCCCGATCTCGATCTGGAGCTTGAGCCAGCGCTCGGCGAAGGTCGCGTGTACGTCGCGCATCAGGCCGACGAACATTTCGTAGCCTTCCCGCTTGTATTCGATGAGCGGGTCCTTCTGGCCCCACTGCCGATAGTGGATCGCCGCCTTCAGCTGGTCCAGATCGTAGAGATGGTCTTTCCATTTCTCGTCGATCACGGTGAGCGTGACGTGCGACAGCGCCTGCCCGCCGATGTTCACGGCGCCGACCTTGGCTTCGATCTCCTTGAAGTGGTCGAGCTTGGCCTGGAACGCCTCGCGGGCTGCCTGCTGCGCCGCCCGCACCAGCTCGTCGCGGGTCCGAACCTTGGCGGGGTCGGTGACGCCCGGGACGGAGACCAGGAATTTGAGGAGGAACTCGGTCTCCATCAGGTCGCGGTCCCACCGGTAGGCGTCCTTCGTAACGCCGATCAGCTCGTCGGCGAGTGCGGCGACGGCCTGCTCGACCATGCGCAGCGCTTCCGCTTTGAGCTCCTCCCCGCCCTCGAGCGCGAACAGGCGAAGGGCGTAGATGACTTCCCGCTGCTGGTTCATCACATCGTCGTATTCGAGCAGCTTCTTGCGCGACTGGAAGTTCTGCAGCTCGACGCGCTTCTGCGCCTGCCCGATGGCCGCGGTCACCCACGGGTGGGTGATCACCTCGTTCTCCTCGGAGCCGGTGCGATCCATGATGCGCGCGATGCGATCCGACCCGAACAACCGCATCAGATCGTCCTCGAGCGACAGGAAGAACACGCTCTGGCCCGGATCGCCCTGGCGACCGGACCGGCCGCGCAGCTGTCGATCGATGCGCCGCGCCTCGTGCCGCTCCGTCCCGACGATGACGAGGCCGCACGGGGGATCGTCGTTGCAGCCGAGCCGCTTGATCTCCTCGGCCGGGAGGTCGGGCCGCTCGATCTGCTGGCCGAAGGGGGCCTCGTGCGCCGTGATCCCGCACACCTGACATTTCTTCACGCCGGGTCCGAGCTTGATGTCGGTTCCGCGGCCGGCCATGTTGGTCGCGATGGTGATGGAGCCCGGCTGGCCCGCCTGCGCCACGATCTCCGCCTCCCGCTGGTGGTACTTGGCGTTCAGCACCTCGTGCCGGAAGCCGCGGCGTTTGAGCATGCGCGACAGCGTCTCGGACACGTCCACGTTCACAGTGCCCACGAGGATCGGCAGGCCACGCTCGTGCTGTCGCTCGACCTCGTCGAGGATCGCTTTGTATTTCTCGCTGCGCGTCTTGTAGATGAGGTCGTGTTTGTCCACGCGGCGCACCGGCCGGTTGGTGGGTATTACCACGACCTCGAGCCCGTAAATCTGGAAGAACTCGGTCTCCTCGGTCTCCGCCGTGCCCGTCATGCCCGCGAGCTTGTCGTACATGCGGAAGTAGTTCTGGATCGTAATGGTGGCCAGGGTCTGGCTTTCTTCCTGGACCGCCACGCCCTCCTTCGCTTCCACGGCCTGGTGCAGGCCCTCCGACCAGCGCCGCCCGTGCATGAGGCGCCCGGTGAACTCGTCGACGATCAGGACCTTGCCTTCCTGCACGACGTAGTCGACCTCCCGCTCGTACAGGGCGTGGGCCTGGAGCAGCTTGTGGATGATGTGCAGCGTCTCGCTCTTCATGGCGTAGTCCGCTTCCACCTGGCGCCGACGCTCGATCTTCTCCTTGGGTGCGAGGTTCTCGTCGCGCTCGATTTCGTGCACGGCGTGCGAAATGTCCGGGACCACGAACAAGTTCGGGTCCTCGGGCGACATCGTCTCGACGCCCTTGTCGGTGAGGTGCACGGAGTGGCCCCGCTCGTCCAGCACGAAGTAGAGGTCCTCCTCGACGTGGCGCATCTTCTGCTCGCGTGCGGGAAGCTTGCGGTCGGCCAGCACGTCGAGCTCGATCCGCTGCACCTGGGTCTTCACACCGGGCTCCTGGAGCAGCTTGAGGAGCTTCTTGTTCTTGGGCATGCCGAGCTGCGCCTGGTACAGGAGCACCGCGCCCTCGTACGCCGTTTTCTCGTCCCCGAGGAGCGGCTCCGCCCGCGCGATGAGATCGTTGACGACCCCGGTCTGCTTGCGCACCAGCTGTACCACCTGCGTGTTGAACTGCGCGTATTTCTCGTCCGACTCGCTGCCCACGGCGCCCGAAATGATGAGCGGCGTACGGGCCTCGTCGATCAGAATCGAGTCGACCTCGTCGATGATCGCGTACGCGTGACTCCGCTGCACACGCTGCTCCAGCGTGAACACCATGTTGTCGCGCAGGTAGTCGAAGCCGAACTCGTTGTTCGTGCCGTACGTGATGTCGCAGCGATAGGCCGCCCGGCGCTCGGGCGTGGACGGCTCCGTGTCGTCGATGCAGCCGACCGTGAGGCCGAGCCACGTGAACAGGTGACCCATCCACTGCGAGTCACGACGGGCGAGGTAGTTGTTGACGGTGACGAGATGGGCGCCTCGGCCCGCGAGCGCGTTCAAGTACAGCGGCAGCGTCGCGACGAGCGTCTTCCCTTCACCCGTCGCCATCTCGGCGATCTTCCCCTGATGCAGCACGATGCCGCCGATGAGCTGGACGTCGTACGGCACCATGTCCCATTTGAGCGCGTGGCCGGTGACCACCACCTCGCTGCCGACCAGCCGGCGGCACGCTTCGCGGACCGTGGCGAACGCCTCCGGAAGGACGTCGTTCAGGGCCACCTGGAGCGCCTTGACGTAGGCCGTCTCCGCCAGCGACAGCTTTTGGCTCAGCTCCACACGCTGCTCGGCGTCCGGACAGTCGTGCTTCTCTCGCTTGAGGCGCTCGACCTCCGCGGCCAGCGCGCTGGTGCGCTCGGCGATGAGGCTGCGCAGCTTCGGCGTCTGCCCCTGCAGCTCCGCGTCCGCCAGCGCCTTGAGCCGCTCCTCGTGGCGATGAATCGCGTCCACGATCGGGCGGATACGCTTCAGCTCGCGCTGGAACTGGGTCCCGAAGATCTTGGTGAACCAACCCTTGTGCATCAGCCCTCTATTCGCGATACAACCCGTGCGCCGCGATGTACTCGCGTACGGCATCGGGCACCAGGTAGCGGATGGAGCGGGCCTGCCGCACGCGCTCCCGGATCACCGTGGCCGAAACGTCCACCGCCGGGACTGGGATCACCCGGCCGATGGCCGGGTGCCGTGGGAGCGACGCCCCAGGACGCGCGAACACCACCACGTCCGCCAGGGCAGGCAGCGCGTCGACCTGGAACCAGGCGTGGAGCTCGGCGGCGGCATCCGCCCCCAACAACAACGTGAAGCGGTTCCCCGGCTCCCGTTCGGCCAGCGCCTGCAGCGTCCGGACCGTGTAGGAGGGAGCGGGAAGCGTGAGCTCGATGCGCTCGACCGCGAGACGCGGGTTGCCGGCGACCGCGAGGTCCAGCATGTCCGCCCGCTGCTCGGGCGTGGCGCCCTGCACGGCCCGTTTGAACGGCTGCACACGCGCCGGAACGAACCGCACGCGGGCGTCGAGCGCCTCCCCCGCGGCCTCCGCGGCGATCAAATGCCCGACGTGCACGGGATCGAACGAGCCGCCGAACAGGGCCTCCACGCGAGGTCAGGACGGCGTGGTGGTGCTCGAGTCGGCCGGGCAGGACTTGTCGAGCCCTTCGATTTGCGAGAAGTAGCGCCGCAGGTGCGCGCAAGTCTCCTTCAGCTCGTCGCCGTACCCGATGACGCGGTAGCTGTCCACCAGCCGCATCAACGCGTCGGGGACGCGTGAAGTCCCGGGATAGGTCGCAATCACGTCCTTGAAGTAAATGATCGCGGAATCGTAGGCGCGTCGCCGGAAGTAGAACATGCCGTTCTTGTAGTCCTTCTGGGAGAACCATTCCCGCAGCTGCTGCACGTGCATTTGCGCCCGGGCGGCCGCATCGGTGCCGGGATAGCGCCCCGCCAGCTCCTGGTAAATGGCGAGCGCCGTTTCGCCATAGGAGGGATCCAGCTCCGGTTTGCGCCACAGCCGCAGGTTGGCATCACCCGACCGCAGCAGTGCCATGGGCGCGTACTGACTGGTCGCGTATTGGTCTGCGACCTGCCGAAACTCGTGCGCCGCCTGGACGCGGTCCCCCGTTTGGAAGTAACACTCGGCGAGATAGTATCGCACCTCGGCCATCTCAGGCTGGGTGGCCCCCACCTCGTAGGTGAGCCGGCGGTACGTCACCAGCGCCTTGCCGAAGTCGCCGCGCCGAAACTGGGCGCGCGCTTGGGCCAGCTCGGCGACCGGATCCGGCGCGGGCACGACCCGAGGGCCGTGGTGGCAGGCCGCTACCAGGGCGACACCAGCGATGAGTGACGAGCGAAGCATAGACCTCACGGTTCGTTCTGCGGGGCCGCCGACGGCGCGTCCGCCTTGCCCAGGGCGTTGATCTTCTCGTGCGCCCGCTGGGTGATGGTATCCCCGGGCGTGCCGCCCACCAGCGCCTGTTGGTAGCTCTCCAGCGCCGCCGCCACGTCGCCCTGGGCCAACTTCACGTCACCGAGCCCGAGAAACGCTCCGCGCACCACATCCGCGGGTGCCCCCGGCGCGGTGGCCCGCCGAAACCAGTCCTCTGCTTCGGTGGGCTTGCCGCTCTCGAGCAGCCGCTGACCTTCGACCAGGGCGCACAACCCCAGTCCCTCGCGCGCGCGATCCGTCACCGCGGGCTCCCGTTGCCGCCGGATCACGCCCTCGAACGCCGGCACGGCCGTAACGCAATCGCGTGCCCGCACCGCGGCCATGCCGTACACGAACAGCAGCGAATCGGCCAGGCGCCCGTCGCCGGCGGCGGCGATCGCCCCCGGCAGCAGCACCATCGCGCCCGCGGTATCGCCGCGATCGGCCGCATCGAGCGCCGCCAGCCGGGCGTAGCGACCCAATGGCCTGGTGGGAGCCACGGCCCGAAGCCCCGCCAGCCCCTTCGCGGCATCGCCGCGGTCGTTCGCGGTGAGCGCGGCCCGGGCCACCCGCTCGAGACCGTCCGCGGCCTCCCCGGCCCGCGAGCCATCGCGCTGCCCGAGCAGCACGTAGGCGTCGACGGCGGTGGTGTAATCCCCGACATGCAGGGCGGCCGCTCCGGCTTTGGCGTTCAGGTCCGCGCTGCCGGGATGGGCCGTGAGCCCGAGCTGGTATTCGGCGAGCGCATCGCGGTACGCCCCCGCCGCGTACGCACGGTCGCCCAGCTCTTCGTGGTCGGCAGCGCTCGGCTGGCAGGCGAGCCCCAGCGCGACGCCGAGCAGAGCCCAACGTCTCACGACTTTCTCTTCCGCCCCGATCGACCCGAGGCGTGCGTCGACGGCGGGTCGCCGTCCCCGCCGGATGCCGGTACGGCAACCACGGCGGCGACGTCGTTGCGAACCAGCATGGCCAGGTAGGCTTCCACGCGCGGATCCTCCGGCCGGCGCTCGCGACATTCCTCCCACACCGCCTTCGCCGCGAGCCCGTCTCCGGCGAGGTAGCAGGCGAGCCCGAGCATGGCGGCCGCGTCGAGGTATGTGGGACGTGCGCGCACGATGATCTCGAAGTGCTCGCGCGCGTCCAGGGCGCGGCCGGCCTCCAGCAACATGCGGCCCAGCTTGTAGCGCAGGTCGTGGAACGCCGGGCCCAGGCTGAGCGCCGCCTGATACTCCCCGATCGCCTGCGTCAAGCCGCCGGCCCCGAGGTAGGCGTCGCCCAACGCCGCGTGCTGATTGGCCAGCTTCGCGGCCACGTGGGCGGCGAAGCCCTGGCGCGGCTCACCCCCCACTTGTGCGGCCCGCCGAAACGCGGCGTCCGCCTCGGCTTCTCGCCCCAGCTCGTTGAGCACGATGGCGCGGTGCACCAACGCCTCGACGTAATGGGGATTGAGGACCAGGGCGCGGTCGAGCTGCGCGAGGGCCTGATCCTGCTGGCCCACCAGCGAGTAGGACAGGCCGAGCATGTGGTGCGCATCGGCGAACGCCCGCCCCGCCGCCACCACCTCCTCGAGGAGGTGGATGGCCCCGTAGTAGTCCTGCAGCTGGAACCGCTCCCGGGCTTGCTCGACGAGATGTTCAGCGCTGATGTCCATGCATCGCCTCGTACCAACGGACGAATTGTCGAATGCCTTCCTCGATCCCGACCGCGGGCCTGTACCCGAGCTCACGCTCGGCGCGGCGCAGGTCCGCCGCAGTGAGTCGAACGTCGCCCGGCTGGTCGTCACCGCGCTCGATCCGCACCTCGCGCCCCAGCGCCTGTCCGATCAGCTCGATCAGGCGGTCGAGCCGCACGCGCTCCCCGCCGCCGATGTTGATCGGCTGGGCCAGCCCCGCGGGCCGCGGTCGGGCAGTCCACTCCACAGCGGCGAGGATGCCATCCACGCAATCCGTAATATAGGTATAGTCGCGCTCGCTCGACCCGTCCCCGTGCACCCGAACGGGCTGTCCGGTGGCAATCAGATGCGTGAACCGATGGATCGCGAGGTCGGGCCGCTGGCGCGGCCCGTACACCGTGAAGAACCGGAGGCAGGCGATCTGCAGGCCGTAGAGGTGCGCGAACGCATGGGCCATCAGCTCCCCGGCACGCTTGCTGGCGGCGTAGGGCGAGATCGGCCACATGGCCGCCGCGTCCTCGGCGAAGGGGGCGGGCGTGGCGTCCCCGTACACCGAAGACGACGAGGCGAACACGATCCGCCGGAGGCCGGCGCGGCGCGCCGCCTCGAGCACACGCACCGTCCCGGTCACGTTGGTGTCGCCGTACGACGCGGGGTCCTCGAGCGACGGACGCACCCCCGGACGGGCCCCGAGGTGCAGCACGACCGACACGCCGTCGAGCGGCAGGGTATCACGCACGATATCCGCCTCGACGAGGCGGAAGCCCTTGGCCCGGCGCAACCCGTCGAGGTTCCGCTCCTTCACGGCGCGGGCGTAGAAGGGGTCGAAGTTGTCGACACCCACAACCTCGTCACCCCGGGCCAGGAGCGCCTCGCACACGTGCGAGCCGATGAACCCGGCCGCACCCGTGACGAGCAGGCGAGCGCTCACGCCGCCGTGAGCCCGCTGAAATACTCGATGGTGCGGCGCAGCCCGTCTTCGAGCGAGACCTTCGGCTCCCAGCCGAGCGTCTCGCGGGCACGCTTGATGTCAGGTTGGCGGACCTTCGGATCGTCGGTGGGGAGAGGATGCTCCACGATGCGGCTGCGGCTCCCGGTGAGGCGCAGCACCAGCTCGGCCAGCTGGCGCACCGTGAATTCGTTGGGGTTGCCGATGTTCGTCGGGTCGGTCCCCCCGCGCTCGAACAGCCTCACGATGCCCTCAACCAGGTCGTCCACATAGCAGAAGGAGCGCGTTTGCGAGCCGTCACCGTATAGCGTGAGCGGCTCGCCTTTGAGCGCCTGCACGATGAAGTTCGACACCACCCGGCCGTCGTGCGGTCGCATGCGGGGGCCATAAGTATTGAAGATACGCACGATCCGGGTATCGAGCTGGTGGAAGCGATGATAGGCCATCGTGATGGCTTCCGCGAACCGTTTGGCCTCGTCATATACGCCACGGGGGCCCACCGGGTTCACATTCCCCCAATAGCTCTCCGGCTGGGGATGCACCAGGGGATCGCCGTACACTTCCGACGTCGAGGCGAGCAGGAATCGCGCACGCTTGGCCTTCGCGAGACCGAGCGCCTTATGGGTGCCGAGCGATCCCACCTTGAGCGTCTGGATGGGCAGTTCCAGGTAGTCGACCGGGCTCGCGGGGCTCGCGAAGTGGAGCACGCCCTCGAGTGGGCCTTCCACCTCGATGAAGTTGGCGACGTCGTGCAGAATCAGCTGAAAGCTCGGGTGTCTCTTCAGGTGGTCGAGGTTCGACCGGTTGCCGGTGATGAAGTTGTCCATCCCGATCACCCGGTGACCTGACGCGAGTAGGCGGTCGCAGAGATGCGACCCGAGAAACCCAGCGGCGCCGGTTACGAGGATGCGCATGCCACGGGGCGGCCAATGCTCTCATAAATGAACCCGAGCCGTGCCATGCGCTGCGGATCGTACAGGTTCCGTCCGTCCACGATCACGGGGCGCGTCATGGCGCGCTTGATCCGCTCGAAGTCGGGATTGCGATACTCCAGCCACTCCGTGACGATCGCGAGCGCGGCGGCGCCGTCCACGGCGTCGTAGACGTTCTTGGCATAGGTCACCCGATCCCCCAGATGACGCCGCGCGGACGCGATGGCCGCCGGGTCGTGCACGCGCACCTGGGCGCCCGCCGCGAGCAGCTGCTCCACCAGCACGAGCGCCGGGCTCTCGCGTACGTCGTCGGTTTCGGCTTTGAACGCGAGCCCCCAGACGGCGACCGTGGCTCCGCGCAGGCCGTCGCCGAGGCGACGCGCGACCTTTTCGAACAGCACGCGCTTCTGTCGCTCGTTCGCGGCCTCGACCGCGTGCAGGATGTGGAGCGGCACGCTGCGGTCCTCGGCCGTACGGATCAGCGCCTTCACGTCCTTCGGGAAGCACGATCCCCCGTAGCCCGGCCCCGGGAACAGGAACGCCGGTCCGATGCGCCGGTCCGACCCGATCCCCTTGCGGACGAGGGTCACATCCGCGCCCACCGCGTCGCACAAGAGGGCGATCTGATTCATGAACGAGATGCGCGTCGCCAGCATGGCGTTGGCCGCGTACTTGGTCATTTCGGCCGACGACAGATCCATGAAGATGATCGGATTGCCGGTCCGCACGAACGGCGCATACAGCTGGGCCATGACGTCCGACGCCTCAGCCGAATCCACACCTACGATGACGCGGTCGGGCTTCATGAAGTCTTCGACCGCGGCGCCTTCTTTCAGAAACTCGGGATTGGCGCAGACGTGAAACGCCGTCTTCGTGTGCTTGGCGACTTCGGCGCGGACCCGCTCCGCGGTGCCCACGGGCACCGTGCTCTTGGTGACGACCAGCTTGGGGCGGTCCATATTCCGGCCGATGGTGCGCGCGACATCGAGCACGTGCTGCAGGTCGGCCGAGCCGTCCTCGCCGGGTGGCGTGCCGACCGCGATGAAGATCACGTCGGAGCGCTGCACCGCCGCGCCCACCTCGGTGGTGAACTCCAGCCGGCCGTCCCGTTGGTTGCGCACGACGAGCGGCTCGAGCCCGGGCTCGTGGATCGGCAGCCGGTTCTGACGGAGGCTGTCGATCTTCGTGGGGTCCACGTCGGCGCACACGACGTCGTTACCCGTCTCCGCCAGACACGCCCCGGCGACGAGACCGACGTACCCCGTACCGACGACGGCGATCTTCATGTCGCCTGTCTCCGCCGGCGCGCCGTCTCGAGGGCGTTGCGCGTGTCGACGACCAGACGCGCACACCGCTCCACGAGGGCGTAGTCGATGTCCGAATGATCGGTCACGATGACCACGCAATCACTGGCCGCCAGTGTCTCGGATGTGAGCGGGATCGACGCGAGATCGATGGCCTCGTCTTTCAGCCTGCGCACATGCGGATCGTGATAGGACACAGCCGCCCCGCGCCGCTGCAGCAACCGGATCACGTCGAGGGCCGGACTCTCGCGCACGTCGTCGATGTCCTTCTTGTAGGCGACGCCCACCACCAGTACCTTGCTGCCCCGCGCCGCGCGCCCCTGCTCGTTGAGGCGATCGACCACGCGGGCGACCCAGTACTCGGGCATCTCCGCGTTGATCTCGCCCGCCAGCTCGATGAATCGCGTGCGGTAGTTGAGCGTGCGCATCTTCCACGCGAGATAGTGCGGATCGAGCGGGATACAGTGCCCTCCGACGCCGGGGCCCGGTGTGAACTTCATGAAGCCGAAGGGCTTGGTCGCCGCGGCCTCGATCACCTCCCACACGTCGACGCCGAGCTTGTCGCACACGATCGCCATCTCGTTGACGAGCCCGATGTTCACGCTGCGGAACGTGTTTTCCAGAATCTTCACCAGCTCGGCGGCCTCGGTGGAGGACACGGCCACGAGGCGCTCGATCGCCGGCTCGTAGATCGCCATCGCCACGCGGCGGCAGGCCGCCGTGAGGCCGCCCACCACCTTGGGCGTGTTGTGCGTGTTCCACTTCGGGTTGCCCGGGTCCACACGCTCCGGGGAGAACGCCAGGAAGAAGTCCTCCCCGACCTTGAGTCCCGTTCCCTCCAGGGCGGGCAGCATCAGCTCGCGCGTGGTGCCGGGATAGGTTGTGGACTCGAGCACGATCAGCTGGCCG
>WNGI01007185.1_pt1 | contig 10966 bp, 10 predicted proteins | sample 5400621 | NCBI WGS metagenome assembly WNGI01 (sample SAMN13153374, study PRJNA577476) | soil metagenome | isolation source: 20 cm soil or saprolite under Garry oak tree replicate 1 | place: USA:California | collected 2016-06-15 | reverse complement strand
CCCAACTTGACTACGGAGCCAGTCGCTGTATAACCCAGCGTCCCTTCGAGCGTCGGTAACGCAATCGATCGTGGAGTCTGCCAGGCCTTTCCTTCCAGAACTCGAAGACGCTCGGTCGAAGTCGATAGCCTCCCCAGTTTGGAGGGCGTGGGACTCTACCCGGATATTTCTCTCCAAACCGTTTGACTCGTTCCTCCAGAAATCTTCGATCGTGTACAACACGGCTCTGTTGAGACGCCCATGCCGACAGCTGACTGTCGCGGGCACGACTACTGAAGTAATTGTCAGATTCCTTGGAAGATACCTTGAAGACTCGTCCTTCTACTCGAACCTGTCGGCCCACCCGAGGCCAGTAGAAGACTAGTGCAGCCTGAGGATTTTCTGCTAGTTCCCTGCCCTTTCTCCCAGAGTAGTCGGTGTAGAACACGAATCCAGAATCGTCGAATTCTCTAAGAAGGAGTGTGCGAACTGAAGGGCGCCCTGATCTAGTCGCTGTCGCTAGCATCATGGTTTCGGGCAGAATTGCACGTCTGCCTGCAGATTCGAGCAACCACTTGTTGAACTGTTTGAATGGATCAGAGCTGACTCTCGACTCATCAAGACTGTTAGTGGTGCGAATTGGCTTCAGGTCTCTTGCCGTCTCATGGGTCCCCCGGTCAGCCAGTCGATAATCCCGACGGGGTCTGCTGTTTGTATTTCCAGACGAATGGGTCCCAATGGCGATTCTCCTTCTGGAGCTGAGAAAGAAACGTGTCCGACGTAAGCCACTTGCTTGTTCAGAAATACGACTATTTTGCTTTCTTCCTTCCCCTTGAAAAGTTGGGATCGTGCAGCTGCACGTATTCTATCTCTCTGCAGGATCATCCTGAATTTTTCCAGTGACTCTCGTCCAGTCCCATGAAGTCTAGCTAGGCCGTAGTCGTTTTCTTCGCCTTCGGTTACTAGGTCGCCTGAGAACAGGCTGGCTATGGCTTTCTTGACTTTCTCGGGATTTTCGGTTGGCTTGATCTCGGCCTCTGCGACTACGAGGATTTTTTCGGTTTGAGGACTACTTGTAGTACTCGTCGAGTTCGCCTCTTGAGATCATCCTTGGTATCTTCATTCTCAACCGTCCGATCTGCCAACGCAATAAGTTTCGCAATCCCAACCCCGAGTTCGCGATTATCTCGTTCTGCAAAGTCAGCCCATCCTCTCGGCCTATCCGACCGTCCTCTCCGCTGAAGCCTCCGGAATCGTGCTTCGCGAGAAGCGTGGATAGCGATTGTGACAACGTGAAATTTCCGACGAAGTTGATCGACCTCTTCAACACTTCTCGCGCCCTCGTATACGACAAATTCTTCCCTTGCTTTCTCGACCAGTGGAACCAGTCTTTTCGCAACGGCGCCCATGCCCTCTTCCTTTCGAATCTTCAGCATGAGTTCTCCGAGATTCTTCCGCGTGAACTTCAGCTTCCTCTTCCGTGCCTCTGCTCGAATGATATCGCCAGAGACGAAGACTGGGATTCCCCGCGTCTTCATCACGCTTGAAGCGAGGCTCTTCCCGGCTCCCGGCATTCCAACGATAACCAGTACTGTCTTCTTTGGTTTCGTCGATTGCAAAGATGATTCTCGGGGGTTGAGAAACGCGGCAGTTATAGCTCTTAAACGGGAGGGAACATTTACTCTCCAGCGTTGTCAGGCGGCCAGGTTCGCAGTTTCATCTCTATCGATCTTGAGGATGAAAAAATTCTCTCCCGGGTCGAATCCATCACTTCATCCCTCCTATCGTTAGGAGGAGATCTGAAACCAGTCGAACGAGAGAACATTCACTTAACACTGAAATTCCTTGGGAATGTCAGCGCTTCGAAACTTGAGGAAGTCAGGTCAGCTCTAACACAGGTAGCATTCCCACCGTTCTCCCTCGAGATCAAGGGCGCTGGAGCGTTTCCAAACCTCAAGAGGATGAATGTCATCTGGGTAGGAGTTGGTGAGGGTTGGAGTCAAGTCGAGCTGATCTTTGAGCAGATCGAGAAGCTTCTTCACCAACTTGGTTTCAGCCGGGAGACTCGAGCCTTCAGTCCTCACATCACTGTCGCCCGTGTTAAGTCGGGGCGAAAGAGGGACGAAATCGCAGCTTTCCTGGGTCACCTTGCTGACGAGAGCTTCGGGACCTTCAATGTGGAGAAGGTTAGACTCAAACAGAGCATTCTTTCTCCCTCGGGGCCAAAGTACTCAACTCTCTTCGAGGCTCCTGCCCACAAATAGCGAAGTACACTTGCTCATTTCAAATACGATCATGTTCTGAGCTGCACCAGCTTGCCGTTGTCGCCCGAGAAAATCTTGCAACGAGTTGCCGAGAAAATCGTTCCAAGCGACCGCGAGCGACAGAAAATGGTCCGGCTATCGCAGGTAATTCGAAGTAAGGTTGAGGAGATTCTCCAAAGTTCCCAGATTCAGGCTGAGGTCACTCTCCAAGGGTCTTTCGCGCGAGATACTTGGATTAGCGGCGAGGCTGATCTGGACATCTTTGCCCGGTTTTCTGCCACGATGGAAAGGGAGGAGTGGGTGGAGAAGGTTCTCCCAACAATTCGAAAAGGTCTCTCACGTTATCGTGTGATCGAGCGCTACGCGGAGCATCCCTTTCTGGAGTTTCATGTCGAAAACGTCCGTGTGAACGTTGTTCCCTGCTACGATGTGAAGAAGGGCGAGTGGAAGAGTGCTACTGACAGGACCCCCTATCATACAGAATTCATGCAGACGCACCTCACGCCTAAGTTGCGCTTAGAGGCTCGCCTGTTGAAGAAATTTGCAAAAGGAATCGGAACCTACGGCGCCGAGATAGAGGTCGGGGGGTTCAGCGGCATGCTCATCGACACTCTAGCTCTATACTATCAGTCGTTCATGGAGACGATCAAACGAGCCTCGGCCTGGCCCAAAGGCACACTGATCGAGATGGGTAAGCCTGAAGAAATTGTCTCCCCAAAGGCCAGAGACTCGAACGCGGATCTGGTAGTCATAGACCCAGTAGACCCAAATCGAAACCTGGCAGCGGCTGTAAGACCTGACAAACTTTGGAGTTTCGTTGCAGCCGGACGCCAGTTTCTCCGTATTCCCGGATCATGGTACTTCTTTCCTCCGAAGTTCAAGCCAAGGACGAGGCAGCAATTTGCAAAGCGGATTGATGACACGGGTCGCGAGTTGTTAGTGATCACTTTCAGGCATTCCGTCTTGGTCCCTGATGTTCTGTGGGGACAACTCATGAAGCTCGAACGAAGCCTGCTGGATACGATGGCTCGAGAAGACTTCAACCCTTCCAGGTCAGCGATCTGGAGTGACGAGAAACAGGAAAGCGCGATCTTGGTCGAGGTTGATCGAACTACGCTGCCAGCGGTGAGGCTTCAGAAAGGTCCACCAGTCTCGAAAGGGGAGGATAGCTTGTCGTTCCTCGAGAAGCACCTGCGTGCTCGAGACACTGCTCGGGGACCTTGGATTGAGGGAGACAGATGGATGGTGGAGAAGAAACGCGGAATCTCTTCCATCCAACAACTCGTCAAAGTAGCAGCACGAGAGGATGCCCACGGTCTCACCATACCTAAGCAGCTTGGCGGATCATTTCGAAAGAGCGTTAAGGTCCTCCGAAACCGCGAGATTCTATCCATGCTTGGTAAGGACGGATTTGACAAATCTCTCTGGGAATTCTTGGAGGCGAAGCCCTCGTGGCTGAAAACAGGTCCATCCTAGTTCCGCTTGATGATTTGGGCAAGAATCCCTACAGGGAGATTCTCGCATATCCGAAACCTAGCGACGAATCCGTTGACTCTAGGATTCGCCAACTGAAGAGTCTTGGAATTGAGGGTCTAGAGTTTGAGGGTCCACTGAGAATCGGGAAGTTATCGGTTTTGGGTAAAGGCGTTGTAGGATTAGTCGTTGCGGGCATCGTTGATGGCGGGCGAGTTGCGGTGAAGATTCGGAGGGTCGACTCTCGAAGGAGGAGCATGCTTCATGAAGCAGAGATGATGCGGGCCGCTAACAAAGCAGGCATTGGACCAGAATGTTTGGGTTCATCTGAGGATGTTCTTGAGATGCAGTTCTTGGATGGGCAGCGGCTTCCTCTATGGCTTTCAAGCTTGAAAGGTCGAGGTAGAAAGGCCCGAGTCAAGGCGACTGTCAAGGCTCTGTTAGAACAATGCGCCAGGCTCGATGCTTATGGACTGGACCACGGAGAGCTCAGCCGCGCACACAAGAACGTTCTTGTTTCCGGGGGAGATCATCCTTGGATCCTAGATTACGAAAGTGCGAGTCTCATGCGTAGAGTCAACAACTTCACATCTCTCGCTCAATACATTCTCCTTTCTGGCAGATTTTCAAGAAAAATCCTGAGAATTCTGGGACCCGTCGACCGAGACGAACTCGTCAAGTATCTCAGACTCTACAAGTCAGGGAAGACCAATGATGCCTTTGAGTCCACGCTGAAGCTGTTACAATTCTAGATTCAGTATTCTGACTTTCTGTCGAAAAGTCCGAGTTTTTTTGCTCTCTGTTCCGCGAGCCTGAATACACCGATGCCTAAGGCTAAGGCGACAAGGGTTGTCAAGGCCAAGAACGCCAGATTCGACATGTAATCGCCCGTAACCATTGACGTTATGCCGAAGCTTTCTCGGATGGCGTTGAGAAAGAAAGTTATCGGAAGCACGTTGGAAATGAGTTGTATCTGCGATGGCAATGAGGTAATGGGGAAAATAACTCCTCCGAGTAGGAAGAAGGTGCCCGAGACAGAGTCCCCTAGAATGAATTCCATTCGGTTGGAGACGATGTTTACCGCGCAGAGCATGTAGCCGATGGCGAGCAAGCCGATGATTCCGAGAATAACCGCTGGAATAAGCATGAGAAGATTCACGTTCAGAAGGTTTAGTGGAATGTTCATGTGAAGTAGGCCGTTGAAAATTGCTACGCTGAAGAGAAGCGTCAATATTACTGAGACTGCTCCGTTTACGACTGAGACCAATCCCCTTCCAATCACGTAAGGGTGTAGGGTCCCGGGCGAGATGTAGATGTTCTTCAAAACCTCGTATCTTGTACGATCAACGTGCACGAGGATGGCCATCCCCAGCATTATCTGCAGGACAAATGCGTAGAACGCGTTGCCCACGATCAGCCATGCCAAGTAACCCGTGTAGAAGGCAGAGTTCGCTGATGCACCGACGGACGCTCCGATTATCACGATGAAAGCCACAATCAGTAGCGATGCTAACGGCCGAATGACTTGGTACGTGGCAAATAGAACGGGGTCTGTCCAGTTGCTCTCTATCTTCCAGCCGACTCTGAACGATTCTCCTGTCGACTTGACAAAGTCTGCTACTGCCATCGCAAGGTCAGCCTCCCTTCTTTCTTGCCGAGGGATTCCATGTAGTTGAGCGCGCGTCGTGCAAGCGGGAAGAGAACCAGAGTGCAAGCGATGAGTGCTAGAATGTGTGGCCATACGGCAGCGATACTTTCGCCATCAATTGCCAGTCTGCGAATCGCGTCCAGTCCGATTGTCATTGGTATCAGCGAACCTGCTGCTTGGAGGGCGAATGGGACGACTGGAGCATAGATTCTAGGGAAATAAGCCCCTGAAAGGAAGTATACGGGTTCTTGGAGCAGATTAGCTGTATTCCATGCTTCCCGTCCATAGAGCATGAAGATTGAGGCGAACAGCATCCCCATCGTGTAAAGAGCGACGAGCGTTAAGACGAATACGAGGCCTACGGAGAGTGGGTCTGCGAGCTGGAATGGCACTTGGCAAACAAATATTCCGAGGAGGACAATGCCAAGGGCTCGGATTGAAGTGTTTACACTGCCTCCCATCGCCATTCCCAGGAGGACAAACATTCTGCTAACAGGCGCGACTAGGTACATCTCCAAGTTTCCTGATTCTCGCTCCCAGAACCATTGGGACGACATGTTCCAGAGAACGTTCGTCCAGAAAGCGATCATTGCCCCTCCTATGATTACGGCCGCTCCAGCTGTCGGGGGGAGCCCGATCGCGCGGTAGAGAATCACGTACGCGCCTATAGTCAGTATTGGTAGTCCGATCTCTGCGACCAGCCCCGTGACCTCACGGTTGCTTCCTCTGAGTCGGACCCACATTCGTGCGTAGGCTGCGCGCAGATTGATGAGCAGTTCTTCTCGGGGAGTCGCTTTGGGCAACATTATTCCATGCCGGTCCCGACCAGGCTGATGTACACATCCTCCAGAGTGGGCTCAGATTTTCCCATGTTAAGGACTCTGGAGCCGTTCTCGCGGATCTTGCTTAGAAGGTCTGACATAACAGACTCATCTTCGAGTACAAGCTTGAGGGTGGTGACACCTGTCTCAATGTTGTCAGTAGTCGAGAGTCCAACGACACCTGGAATGCTCTTGACGGATTCTAGTTCCGAAAGATTCGGAGTTATCTCGATCTTCCAAGTAGCTCCTCCCGTAACCTTCGTCTTGAGTCGTTGAGGAGTATCGCAGGCAAGAATCCTGCCCCGATTGATGATTCCTACACGGTCACACAACTGGTCTGCTTCTGCCATGTAATGCGTTGTTAGGAGCACTGTCTTTCCTCCGGTCCGAATCCAGTCCTTGACTAGGGTCCTGAGGTGTCTTGCTGAGAGAACGTCAAGACCCAGGGTAGGCTCGTCGAGAAACAATACTGCAGGGTCGTTAACGAAACCGCGAGCTAGGTTTAGTCTCTGTTTGTATCCGGTCGAGAGCTTACTCATTCGAGTGTTGAGATAGTCCCGAAGTTCCAATTGGTCGACTAGTTTCGAGATCCTGTCCTTTGCGAAGTCTCGTGGCAGGCCGTAGAGTTGAGAGAAGAACCAGAGGTTTTCTTTGACACTTAGGATTCCATAGCCTGGTGTTTCGCCGCCTGAGACGAGGTTTATGATCCGGCGTATCTGGGAGGCTCGCTTTACAACGTCCAGTCCCTTGATTAGAGCCTGTCCTTCTGTGGGCAGGAGGAGAGTGCACAGTATTTTGATTAGTGTTGTTTTTCCAGCACCGTTCGGACCCAGGAGCCCGAATATTTCATCATCATAGACCTCCAGATCGACCTGATCGAGGGCTACCACGTCTCCCTTGCCGGGTATGCCTTTGAAGAGTCGTCTCAGACTCTTCGTCTCGATGGAGAGGTCTCGCTTCAAAGACGACTCTGGGAAACGATAGCGTCTCTGATAAGATTTCTACTGGATGGCCCCTCGAATTTCGATCGTCTCCAGGGATCTACCAAAACCGTTCCTTAAGCGCTTCTCGCTCAGCCGCCATTATCGCTTCGAAAAAGTCGTTGGTCGGCTTCCGGTGTTTTCGAAGGATGTCTCCAGCTGCTTCGGGCTGGACCCGACGTCCCGCGAGGGCGTACACTGCAAGCCGGCCATACTGGTCGACTAGCTTGGCCGTGTCTTCGGCCTTGGAAACTAGGTCCTTCTCCCTTTCGGATAGTCTTGCTCCGTTCTTCATCATTACCTTCCTCATATCCTCGTCAGCAATTCCAAGCGCAGCAACTAGCTTCGATCCGCATTCAGGACACTTTACAATCTGAGGAATTTCTTTCACTCTTCGCATCTCAACATATTTCCAGCAGTTTGTGCAGACCAGGGTCTTGACTTCGTTCAGAATCCTAGCCTTCGCGGATCCAACCAGAATCTGGTTCAGCTTTTCGGTCGGGATGATGTCGGTCTTCCGACTGATCCTCTCCAGCCCAATGCGGGCGATAGGGGTTGCCTCGCCACTAGCCTTGACCGTGTTGACTGCGATCTCCTTGGCAGCAATTGCCTTCAAGACTTCCCGAGTGTGCGGAACGTCCATGTCCTTCTCCTGAGTTTCTCGGACTGCTTCGTCCATGATGACAGTGCCCTCGAAACTCTTCGCAAGCTGACGTAGCGTTATGCTGCTGAAGTCTGTCCATTTCGAAATAGCGCCGAACCTTCGCGCCACGTGGACAAGTCTTCTCTTGAAGAGTCCCGTTCTCTTCGACGCGATTATCGCTAGCTCCGTAATATCGTTGCCAGCGAGTCTCTGCAGAATCTTCTGCACGTCTTCAGCGTCTATCTGTCCCATTGTCTGTAGAACTATTCTGTACGGGTCCTGCTGGATCCCGATACTGACACCGGACTCGTCAGACAACAAATGACCGACAAGACGTGCGAGGGTTCTGTTGACGAGCGTCCCAAGATGTGAGTTGATGATTATGAAGTCGTCCCACTCCTCGATCGTTAGAAGCTTGTCACTAGGGACAGGCAGTCCTTCTTCACACTGGTCATACGTCTCAGTGAGGGCGCGGCGAATCGTTTTCTCATCAGCATGATACCTCTCCGTTAACTTCTGGCTAATCTCGATGAGACTCTTCCCCTTTCGGTACTCTTCTTCTGTGATACGTCGTAGCTCTCCAACTTCAGAAGCCACCTGGAATGGCACTGGAATCTCTTCACCAATCCAGCTGGGTATCGCGCCGGTCGGATCAGAGATTCCTCGGACGAAGATCTTGTCTCCTCTGATGCTCTGCATCATCCATGGGGTTCCGCGGACGATGAACTTGGTCCCTGGTTGGCCATATTCTGCGACGAAGGCCTCGTCCAGGACCCCTACTGCAGTTTCGCTCTCTTGCTCAACGACGAGGTACTGTTTCTCGTCAGGAATCATTGATAGTTTGTTGAAGTAGTAACGATAGAGGTCTTTGACCCTTGAGGGTCGCATGACCATCTTGTCTTGTTCGGAGACCCATCCTAGTCGTGGGAATCGTGAGTGCATGTAGTTGGTTACTGATGCGATGTCCCCTTCCGTTAGGTTGCGATACGGGTACGCCTTCTTTAGAATATCTAGCAGTTCTGAATAGTACCACTTCCGGTTCTGGATCAAGAGTCCTGCGATCTGATGGCATAGCACGTCGAGTGGTTTCTCTGGAACGGTCACATCCTCAAGATTTTCGTCTCTCGCCCTTCGAGCGACTGCCATCGCTTCCAGCGTGTCGTCGGAGTCCATCGTTATGATGATGCCATCAGCCATCTTGCCCACGCTATGGCCTGATCGTCCGACCCGCTGAATGAGCCGCGTGACCTGGTGTGGGCTCATGTACTGGATGACGTAGTCGATCCTTCCTACATCAATTCCCAGCTCAAGACTAGATGTTGCGACTAGACCTTTGATCTCACCATCCTTCAACGCTCTCTCGGCAGTGATCCTCGAGAGCTTCGCCAGGCTGCCGTGGTGTATGGAGACTGGAAAGTCGACGTCCCAAACTTTGAATCGGCTGGCCAAGACCTCGGCGTTTGCTCGAGTATTGGTGAACAGAAGAACTGACTTGTGATCATTGATCATGCCCTTCATGATGCGTAACCTAGCCGCAACCTCTGGGTGGGTGAACAGCTTCCCGGCAAGTCGGACATCCTCGCCGGTAGGTTCAGGTGAGACGATCTCGAGTTTCATCCTCCGCGCGACCGGGATGTGAACGATTTCGACGGGTCTTCCTTCACCCACTAGGAATTTTCCGACCACATCGGGGGAACCAATTGTAGCGGACAATCCTACCATCTGAAACTCTCTCTGCGCGACCCAGCGCAGCCGCTCCAATGCAATGGCAAGCTGACTCCCACGCTTGTCTTCGGCAAGTTCGTGTACCTCGTCGATGATCAGGAAACGGATGTCTCGCAGGTGCCGACGCAGTATTCGACCAGGAAGAATCGCCTGAAGAGTCTCTGGAGTCGTGATGAGCAGGTCGGGTGGGCTTCTGGACTGGCTGGTTCTCTCCTTGATCTCCGTGTCCCCATGCCTGACCCCGACCTTGAGGTCGATCTTCTGCCCCCACCATCGCAGCCTGTCCAGCAGGTCTCGGTTGAGTGCTCGAAGGGGAGTGATGTAGATGATCTTGATTCCCGGTCCGCGATCAGCCTCGTTCAAGAACCGCGTGAACACGGGTCCGCTAGGGGTCTCGGGAGTAGGTCGAAGACGTTGGACGACAATCAGCACAGTAAGACGTGGCTGCGTTCGATAAAAACGTAGAAAATAATCAGAACTTTAGTTTCGCGGAAGGGTCTGTTAACCATCACGGAGGAAGCCGTGCTCAACCTAGTGGAAAGCATTTAGAGGCGTTCATCCATCATCAACAACAAACAAGGACACTGGTGCTCCGTTGAACAAGGACCTCGATAAGGCCTGGCGGGAACGGCTAGTCAAGAACCACCTTGACCTCATCATACTACGCCTCCTCAAAGCAAAACCCCGATGGGGATACGAGATCAACCTGGAAATCCGGGACCGGTTCAAAGTGTACCTCAGCGCTGGGACGCTTTACCCACTGCTTCACGCCATGGAGGAGAAGGGCTACCTTCAGGCGGTCTGGGAAGCTGAGGGTGGGCGAGGAAGAAAAGTCTACCAGATTACAGCCAGGGGAGAAGAATTCCTAACGGCGGGTGCCCGGGCTGCGGAAGAGTTTTTGAAGCGGATCCAGTATGAGGCCGAGATAGGTCCTTTCCAAGCGAAACATGCCTAGGCCAGAGACGCCACTTTGAGTAGTTACATCAGACAATTCCGCTCTTATCTAAAAAAGAATGAAACCGCTCGAGGCTTATTTCTAGTTGGGGTAGTAATCCTCGGCGCTATCGCTGTATGGGGAGGTATTCGCCTCGCGCTCAATACAGAGTATCCCATCCTTGTCGTCTCTTCTGGAAGTATGTGTCAGAGGTTGAACCCGGCTCTCCACACGAACGCTTGCACTCTCGAGATAGGAGCGCTCATAGTAATTCGGGGCCAAGACCCGGCAATGATAACCAACGGGACGATAATTATCTTCAGACCCTACCCGGCAACGCCCGATTATCTGGTCGTGCACCGAGTGGTCAAGGTCTATCAGCCCAGCCAGAGCACATACAACCAGTACACTTTCTGGACCGAGGGAGACGCGAACGGAGTACAAGATGGATGGGATCAGACCAACGGTGGAATACCCGGAAGTCAAGTTGTTGGTGTCT
>WNGI01006046.1_pt1 | contig 10966 bp, 12 predicted proteins | sample 5400621 | NCBI WGS metagenome assembly WNGI01 (sample SAMN13153374, study PRJNA577476) | soil metagenome | isolation source: 20 cm soil or saprolite under Garry oak tree replicate 1 | place: USA:California | collected 2016-06-15 | reverse complement strand
TAAGCAGGGAGATTCTGGTTTGAGCATCCTAGAGAACACCTCTTCAGGTTTCCGAACGTGAGTCCCATGGTGAGACCCGAGATCAAAAAGATAGACCTGGTCAGGGCCGAATAGCATCAGCATATATGGAGGCCGATGTAAGTAAATGCATACAGATCCAGCATCTGTGAAAGTAATCCTTGCATGCTTGCGACTAACTACTGGACATCTGAACATAGCCTTGCCTGGGTCGTACTCATGAGCGTCGTTGTCAGTACCAGGACGGCGGCCAATTTGAATAACACTTGAGTCGGCCTTATGAAACACCAATGTGTATGCGGCAGCAGGACCGCTCTTCTCAACGTGGATTGTCAGCCCTAGAAACATGTCAGTTTAGGCGCAGAACAGCATGTAAGAGTAGCCTCGTTCACCCGTGACGGGGTGGGGAAATGAGTCAGACACCGACGGGGCCTTCTGGGCGACGCGGGTTCCGATATATTCGACCTCGTCATCCAACATCATCAAAAGGACAGAACCTGAGAAGACCGAACAAGCGCAAGATGAGCACGCACTGGCAGTCGGTCAGAGGTGTGTTTCTTTATCAGGATCCTGCGGTATCGCCTCACATTCAAACTCCGACACGGCACTCGGCGACGGCGATGATGTCACGAGATTACAAGCGCGTATGCATGCTTGACGCCTCAGTACAGCAATGCGTTTGCCACGAGTATGTTAGCCATCCTTATCTTTAATCACCCATGTCAGGCGAAACCGAACCCAAGGTATCCCATTTACCATTCACTGCTTGCTCTGGATTTGCAGCCAACTCTATCCCCAGGATCTGACAGGTCGCGTCAGGAAAATCACTGATCTATACTTCGCCTATGGTGGTTTTTCAGAGGTATACAAGGGAATATATCATGATGAGTCAGGACTGCCACGAGATGTGAGTTTTTGTAGCTTGGAACTAGCCGGCATGTATTGAATATCTTGTAAGGTAGCGATCAAGGTAATCAGGGGATTGAGCCCGACTGAAAGTAACAGGGAAGCCGTATTCAAAGTGATTGTGTCTCATTTATGCTATCATCTCAATTTATTGACTTGCGCGCAGCGCCTGAACCGCGAAGCATTGTTGTGGCACAAACTAAAACATCCGAATGTGCTTGAATTTTTTGGTGTAGTTCACAACATGGGTTCATTTTTTGGTCTTGTATCACCATACTGTGCAAAGGGTTCCGTAACCAATTACCTCGACGACAATCCGCAATCAGACCGTTTGGATCTAGTATCAACTCTTCCTCGATTTACCTACCGCGTATTAATTTTTTGTTTAGATCCTTGGTGTAGCGAAGGGTATAGAATATCTCCACGAGAAAGAGGTGATACACGGGGATATCAAAGGTGTACGTTATTCTGTCTCCAGTTGCTGTGGTTTTCGTGATTAGTCTTGTAGTCAAATGTTCTAATCGCAGATGACGGCAGACCCTTACTATGTGATTTTGGGCGTTCCAGAATCATTAATCACCAGGGTCATACGACGACCAATCCGGCTGGATCTCTGCGATATATGGCCCCGGAACTCATTGTGCGAGACATGGAGGAATCAGACGATAGAGATTATGTTGAGCGCCATGTCCCGTTTCTAACCAAAGCGGCCGACGTGTACGCGTTCTCGATGCTTAGTGTCGAGGTGGGTTTGTTTCAAATGATAAGTATAGCTGTGTTCCGAAAACGTTACCATAGATTTTGTCTGGACAGCAACCCTATCCGAAGATACGTAACGAATTTAGAATTACATTCAAAGTTCCTGAAGGTTTACGACCAAGAAGGGAAGACTATCAACTATCCATACAGCATGGGAAGATATGGGATATTTTAGAGCTTTGCTGGATGAAGGATCCCGCACAGAGGCTTACGATATCAGACCTCGTACAGCGATTATCCAATATTACATGAAGTTATTTAAACACAGCTTTTTGGCGCGGATTGAAGCACAGCGGTTCTTATATAGCATCTGTACAACAGCAAACAGTAATTCCAACCATATTTGCCTTTGCAGAGAAAATTACGCTGAAAGTTGGCATCAGACCCCAGTAATGACAAGACGGTGCTGATATTCAAGTTATCCACGAGTGTCGTCATGATATATCGGCTGCTTGTGATTACAATAAGCATTCCCAAGCCCTGCCAGTGTCCCCACTGGTGATATAACGTGAATTGAACCGGTAAACAGGCCAGAGGACTGGAAGGAGGTTCAAAAAGAGTTGTTATAAGATCATTACATTATACGCATTTAGTCAAGGACAGTTGCAAACTCGTACTCCTTGATGCCTAACATGTCCGATGATCGTTTGAATATCGAACAACTACTAATAATGATTCGACGTACCCGCTTCTTCAAGCAACTTTTGCGCAATTGCATCCTTCTCACCCGCCTCAAACTGCGGAATTTCAGATGGATCCATGTCCTTATATCCGTTGAATGGTGCACTTTGAGTGACAAGGATCCAGTGAACACCAGCGACTTCTCCAACTCGTCTGAAGTTTATACGAGAGACGGCTATTACTTTGTTGAATATGACCTTCTTAACAGTAGGACGGTTTATCACTGGATGCAGTTCTCTGCCCGTCAAACGTGACGCCCACTGGACAGCAGTGTCGTTAGTTATACGAAAGCCACCCAGACGATAGTGGCGTGGCGGCGGCTTGTGGAAGGTGGCAGACATGGATGTTTATCTGTGATTTTTCGGGACTATCAGATCAATAAATATGTTGTCTGTAGAAGAATGTCGACGCACTGGGAATGATTGTGGTCGGTGTAAATGACAGGAATCATCTGTGTGTGACATATGCATATGATGCACGTCATGCCACACCGTGACATCAGTAGATTATCACACTCCGTGTAGCAATTCCCAAGCAAATTCACGTATGCCTACTCTTGACACTCCTCCGCAAATGCCTCTTGGGTTGCAGCTCGAACAACCCCCCAGCGTGAACAACTTGATTGCCCAGATCGACGATTGGGTCATCTATCACCTTTTGAGGACCCTGGAGTCCATTGTCCATTACGAGAATCAGCTCTATGGGCCAATATCCTCATTCCTCACATCAATATTTCCATCTAGACGGCGATATATGCTCATTCCTCAAGCCATATTTCGTAGAGCTATGAGCGACAGCGAGGTTGCTGAGGATCTAGCAAATGTGTCGATCGGTTCCACTGGTGCTTTTCATGAGTCGAGGGACCTCGGTTAGTGACTCAAACAGATCCATTTAGACAGGTTCTAAACTCTAGGTATGGTAGGTGGTGTAGAACACGCCAGTTTAACAGTTCCCTGACTTTGTGACTGTCAAGGTGACGCCACAGCCTGGAATAGACCGTGACCATCATATCGTCTGTGTGGTGGAAGTCAAGCGAAACAATGTCACTGAAGCAAAGGCAGAGGAACAAATGGAAGCTTATATGGAACAAGCAGCCAATCTGCCTCAGCGGGAAGAAAATCTCCGGGGATATCTCGTCATGGGCAACAGGGTGCGCACATTCTGGTTGCAGGACGATGGGGAAGGGGTGGAGGTGTGGATGGCTGACGAGGCATTTGCCATGTCGGCCCCAGGTGATCAGTTCACCCGTGAACTTTGCGAGATCTCGATCAGAAACTGGAATTATCAAAGTTAACCGCGGCATTTGGCGTCCTTTCTTTCTCATAATTCATAAAGCCTTCAGCCCCAAACGGTGTCGTAGGCTAGCTCTTATATCCGAGTGTTTCTTTCATCATAGTTATCTGAGAGTATTAAATCCCGACTTTGGCCCCGGTCGGTTTCGAACAGAAGATAAAACTTCCGAACGTAAAGAAACTTGAAAGCGTGAAAGCACAGGATCGGATAGGCTACTATAGTACTAATAATCAAGCCTAGGCCTATTCGGGAAGACTAGATAGAGACTGTGCAACAGGCTTTGCGAAATCTGACCAGTTTTGAGATCTGGTCATGCACAACTTAATCATAAGTTTTCCGTGGTCGTTTTGCGATGGTTCAGTTCATGGTGATCAGGTCATGTACCTGAATTTCGTCCGATACGGACCATCATAGTTAACGAAGACGGTGCCCATTTGCACCAACAAAAAGGCCCGGCCAGAGACCCTGTTTCACGGCCCTTGTCAAATTAGTCATACATATTTTTACCTTTGCGTAATAGGCTGGGAGGCTTACTGGATTCTTAAAGCAAATAGGTCGTCGAATAAAAGGGAATACCTCGCAGCGGAGATGACAAAGAAGGGAAATGCAGAGCCAAGGGGATTTTGAGGTCCGGATTTAGTCTAGACGAGGTGCTGAGGGGCGACAAGGGGTGCAATTGCGCTGCCAAACCCGATCAACATACCGTAACTCGGCGCTTCCATTGCAGCTCTCAATGGACGATTGGATGACGATTGGACAGTGACCTAAGCGACGTACGTACATGCACAGAAGGCACAGCAGGACCTGAACTAGATTTTAGCAAAGTGCAAGAAAATGTACGTATATACGGCGACTATGTCCCGCACCGACTGCACGCCGTGCGGAATAACGTTGATACGATTCATCGTTCGCAGCATTTGAAAACACCACTCTCGAAGTTCAAGGCGCTCTGTCTTTGGAATTTGGCAAAGTTGATATGTTACGTTCGGTGTTACTTTGCGGACTCAAATAGCATCATCTATGGGGTAGGAGAACTGCGCGGCATTGAGCAATCGGAGAATGCGGTGCCAAAAACAGTCATCATTAGAGCCCTGTCGCGTTTTGCATGACAAAGCGGAACTGGACAGTATCTGACATGTCATAGCACAATCTGATATCGTTCGAGTCGGCGTTCTCAAACTTACCGCTGCGCATGTCTAGTGTTACGTATGTTCATTACCAAGACCGCATGGCGCACGAGGGGGAGGCCGTGAGTTACGGCGTCGAGAGAGGTTCAAAGAACGAGATGGACGGAGACGACGGTAGTGCTGATGATATTTCGCCTCAGTAGATACTTTTCGATCGCATCTGTTGTATTCATGACAGCGGGATACTGTGGTCGAACAAGGACTCGGTCCCGAGCTGTGCTCCCTGGTCATCTGCATTGGAAGTAACTTAGATTACGAGAGTGATGCATTTCTGAAGACTGTAGAATAATAGTCAGCGTTTCAGATTCAGGCTATCAGTGTAAAACTTCTCTTGAATTCTACAGGTCAATGACCGGCTGTCACATTTTTCAATCGGGGGCTTTTGCGATTACCGATGAAACCTTCGGCGACCTGTTCTAGCCGTTTGGCCGATGCTCGTGCTCCATAAAGTCGCATAGAATCCCAAACTGCAGGACATCTATTCATCTGAGACCCGATGTTTCACGGTGCATCCTGGTCGAACAAGGAAGACAAGCCAAGAGGGCCAGTAGTCGATGACCCGGAATTTGCTCTTCCAAAAATCAGTTCGCTTGCCATAGTGATCATCGTCAGCACCCTCCTACAGGTGAACATTACCATAATTTAAAGAAAATTCGTGGTGACATTAGTATCATAGTTTTCGTTTTTTATCATCATCCCTGCTTCCAATGACTATGTTCAATACCTTGGAGGAACTTCAATATTTTCTGGATTGACGATCGGAATACCCACCGCAGTCTCAGCATTGATTTTGCTCCCAATGACACGGTATGACGGAGGTAAGTTGCTTGAGCATTGACCGAGGACCTGCGTAATAAAGCTCACTATGAACAGGCTGTTACAAATTTGCACTTCACCTCAGCTGCGCCGCCTGCATCACCGGCCACGTCTTGTATTCGTTGGCATTCAGCACACACTTCCTTTACCTTCTTCTCATCGGACGTATAGTCAATGGCTTTGCCTTCGCCTTTTGGATGTATTGCAAGCGATACTGTTCAGACCCGCGGATCGTCGGCATACGCCGTAGAACCACCCTCGCAGCCTTTTTAGTTGTAGGCCAGGGTTTAGGCACAAGCGGGGGTCCTATCTTGGGAGGCCTTCTGTATAAGATCGGACTTAAAAACCCAATCTTCAATGGATTCACAAGCCCAGGATGGATTATGGCAGGCATATGGTGCATCATGTGGATTTGTGTTACGCTTTGGTTCGAAGATATCCCCAAGAATCAACTCCTCCTCTCCTCCCAAACGACCTCTCAATCCACGGTAAATGAATCCGTAGAGGAGAAAATCGTGAAACCTGGCCCTGACCCTTCGTTTATACTCTGTTCAACGCAGAAGGGAGTAATAATATGCATGTGCTGGTGGGCCATGACGGCTTTCTTCATCCTGGGCGCATGGGAGGCGAATATACCAGTCTTTGGCGCCGCCCAATTTCATTGGTCACCGCTCGATGCAGGGTACTTCATTGCGTTAGGGGGTGCTGGTGCATTCCCATTCCTGGTTATGAATATGTTCGCGGTCCGTCGCTTCGGAGACCGCAACGCCCTTGCATTTGGTTTTGGATTAGGTCTCTCGGCACTTTGCATATTCCTCGCTTTATTGAAAACAGGAAAGTTGAATTATGGGAGCATGTTCGTCTGCTGGTGGGCTGTTGCCCTAGGTTTCAATGTGGTTACCACAATTCCAATCAGTTTGCTAAGCAAGCAATTGCCATCGTCTTGGAACAATAGGATTTCACTTACGGTGCAATGCAGCATGTATGCTGGGAGAGTGATGGGAGCAATCTGGGGCGGAAGTGGCGTGCGTGTTGGGATGCTGGTATATGACGGAATTCAAATTACGTTGGTTGGAGTCGGCATTATACTTTATATAGCTTTGTGGCACGGACTAGAGGCGAAGCGGGGTTGATGATACCGGATAGAATTACGCTCAGGGCGCAGCTTTGTCACATCCTTATCTAGATATAAACGTTGCCACTGAAGTTCGTTTTTATTTCGCAGGACGTGACAATAGCCATAGAAACTCTCAGCTTAAGGTAATCCCTGAATTAAGCCATAAACGTGAACTGCAACTCCTCGCCGTCAATCTCCATGCCGCGACCAGTACCAGTTGATTTGACTCGATGTGCTTTCCTAGCACGTTTAGCTTCCTTCTTCAATGCTCTGCGGTTCAAAGGGTTGCTCCGTGCCATCTGCTGCAGGACGTGTTGATCTGGAGGCGCATCATACGATGGTACGTCTTTTGATCTGCGTTGTCGCTTCGCTTGCGGCGCGTGGGAAGGATCTAGACTCTGATCCGCCGTGGCGACGGTGGATGGTGAAGGTGAATGCGACCGCTTGCGCGGTATGTGGGGTGCAAGATCATCAGATATCATCTCTATCCTATAGTCGCGAAACCTACTTGTCAGCGTGAATAGACATTTAAAAATGGTATCACGGACCCGTCCTCTTGCATAGGTTCTTGGTTATCGACTTCATCACCATTCATTTGGACATCAGCCCTATTGTCGAACGCTCCTGCGTCCGCTGCTCCAAAGAACCCTTCTAGAGTAAATGGCTTAGAGAACCCGGATACAATCTGCGCCTGCCCAACATTCTCGGCGCCAGGCGCAACAACGGTGCTCCCGTTGGCGTTGACTTGACGGGGTGAGATAAGGGAAAAGTACTGAGAGCAATATCATACCGACGTATGGAACCGATGAAGGGTGGACAACAGGAGGTGTTGTGTAATACGGGATTTTTTGATGGTTCCAGTCCGTTATGACATGTCTAGCGGCAGAATTCACGTCCGGTGTACCTCCCTGTAATAATGGTCAACTACGTATGCGTGCGTGTTCGCAACCTACTTTTAACAGTTTTCCGCTGGTTAAAGCTAACATGGTTAGGAACTCGAGGGTTGAGGTATATTCAAGAACATTATAAAGTTTCTGTATTGTTTCGCGAGGCGTACGCAGTAAAATTTCTTCGACTATCTGGATTTTAGCCTTGAGGGTGGCGTTAGACAGACAGCGCGGACTCACCCACTGCGATCGGATCTTCTACATCCTCAACCTTGACGACATTCCTCAGTAATACATTGCTCTTCTTGTCGCCCTTCCCATGATCAAGGTAATCATCAAACACAACTCCCGGAGAATCTACTATTCGTAGTCCCCGTTCTAGTTGTACAGACTGAATATCTTTCGTGTGACCTGGTTGAGCAGCAATTGCACAAACCTATTTCAGACTAAGTACACATTGCGTGTGAGTAAAGCGAATGCTTACTTTACTTCGTTTGAGACAATTAATCAAACTGCTTTTGCCAACGTTCGGGTAACCGACTACGCCGACAGTGACGCTACCTGCCTTGGGCTTGTATGCCTTCAGTAATCTCATCAAAGCTGGAGCGGTTGCTGAGGATATATTTGAGCGTTGGTTTTGTGAGGATGGGGGAGCTTTGAATGGAAGAGTCGGGGTTGTATGCCGCAAATATTTTAGCCACGATTCAGCGTTCGAACGAGGGACAAGATCTATTCAGCGCGTTAGTCAAGTTATCATTTATGATAACAAGACAAATACTTACCGATTTTCGTCAAGACAAATACCAGTTTCTTCCCTTCCGCTTCACGCCTTCTTACCTCTTCCTCCACGAGTCTACTCCTGGTACCTTCAGGATCGCGCGCATCCAGCACAAGAACCACGATATCGCTCTCGTCTATCACTTTATGCAACGTTCGTAGATGGTGTCGCCGAAGTTGTTCTTTGGTTTTTATGGGAGGTCCTGCGGACGTTGAAAGTTCATTAACTTCTTGATTCTTTGCGTTCTCCTCAGCAATAGAAGCAAGTGTTGACAACGTCGGTTCAGAGGCCATCAAAGCATCGGTGCTTGACCATCCAGCTGCGTATGGATTCTAAAACTGATATGGTCGCTGTCCAGGAAAAAGACGTATAATACACACGGGATGGGCATTCTGCGCAGCGCGCACTTTCATTTTAAGATCCGGTAACTTCGGTACTCCAGGATCTTTTTTCAACTCTACGACACGAAAACGATTGGAGAAGGTTCTACCACGGCCATTTTCAATACTTACTTGGTTTCAGAGGTACATCTGATTTCCGTGACTCTGGATTACCCAGTCAGGAGGTTCAAGAAATGCTCAAAAATGATGTACTTGTTCTGCCCATGGTTGAGTATCTCCTAGTCTCCCGTAGACAGACCGTAAATGCGTGTCTGTTTGGACTTGATAGACGACGACACTTATATATGGTCTGCTAGTAATTGATGGTCTCTAACTGGTGTTCGATTTTTTCGCACGCCTGTTTCTAAATCGGGCTTATCTATAGTGGGGGTGGGCAATTCTCGGTTACGCGCGGGAAGCGTGACATCACGCATTGTGACAGTATCAGTCACAAATCTTGACACATTCGTAAATTACTGGCTTTTGCATGCTGTAGCTTCAAATAACACTCCATATTGGACTATATAATCTTAATAAAGTAGATACAACTGTTATATGATGTATGTGAGCTAAAGAAAGGGTTTGGGCCGTATGGGGGACTGAGGTAGACAAATTCCGCACATGTGTAACATCTGTCACATCTATGTGACATACCACCATGTCCTGATAACATTCTGCACAACACTCTGATACAATGTATTACAGTAGAAATGGAACAATATACACTATATAAATGGCCTTGTGCATGGGATACTAGATTATATATCCTACAACATGTCAATGACCCAATTTCCTGTATATCAGGGGCTAATCTTGCAAGGAATAGATCTCAGTAGGATCACATTGGATTAAGTTGGTGTAAGGGGGAAAGTTGCACCGTTTTTAATGCTCTATAACTTCTTCGGAACAGATTTTTAAAATTCTCATCATAATACCTTCAAATATAGCACAAAAGGGTCAGTTTTAGGTATTAGGATAGGAACTTTAAAAATCCGTTCTGAAGAAGTTATAGAGCATTAAAAATGGTGCAACTTTCCCCCTTACAGCTACTTAATCTGTTGTGATCCTGCTGAGAAGTATTCCTTACAAGATTAGCCCCTTGATTTGGCAGGGATTTTGACCATTGGCATGTCATGATAGCATATGGCTTATAACCTTAAGGATAGGTCTATTCATATAGTATATTCTAACCTATTTGTACTCTAACACAAGGTGATAAAGTGTTGTGCAGAACATGAGGCCACTGTCTCAATGTTTCAGGATGTCACGCACATGTCACAAACGTGTGACGCATGTCACGCATATGCGGAATTGCCCACCCCCATCTATAGTCACGTGCAAGCGCGTCGCTCGCTTAGATCGTTGAACGCTCGACGCGTTGTCTGCTGCTCAGGATGAATCTGCCGTGTCCCACCCCATCGACGCCTCTGCGACCGCCTGTTTTGGCCAATGCGAACTTCAATGGACCTTGTATTCAGCCATACTATTCACCTCCGCCTTCTACCCGCAAGAGAAAGCTCCATGACGAGAATGTTTTCACTGCTCCTGGCCTGACCCAACACTCTTCTCCCGGCATTAAACGGTCGCGGTCTTCTCTGAACATCTTAACGCCCTCTGAACGAATTGAAGGTGTCCTGGATGCCATAGATGGTCAATTCCAGACTTCTTGTACAATCTATTCCTGTTTGGAAAAGACACAAAGTAAGGTGTTGGAGTGCGTATAATTAGGGTTTATTTGTGGGCACGGCTTTCATTTCAAGGCGACCCAACGATTTCACGACACCTGTATTGGTCCACTAGGGAGACAGACGGCTTCTCAATCATCGGGTTCGCAGGAGAATTCAAGAAGGATGATAACGAGTGCAATGAAAACCAGCTTATCATGGTACTTGCCACCGCACAGGCGCAGCGGAAAGCTCTCTCACTCGAGCCATCTATCATCATGGGGGCTACTGCTTGTCGTGGCCGCGTGCAAATTTTCTCTTCGCACTGGGCAGATGACAAATCGGTATGTTCATAGTTATGTATCAGTTGCCAAAAACTCAGACTTTCTTAGTTCGTTTACATCTATGAGCACCAGCAACAGTTTGATCTCTCCGACCCTATTCAGATGATACTCCTATACGTTTTTTGTTCAAAGCTCG